>Ga0210406_10001515_pt1 | contig 28115 bp, 21 predicted proteins | sample IncBWC30MmetaG_FD_155454 | JGI IMG/M metagenome (GOLD analysis project Ga0210406, IMG submission 155454) | Forest soil microbial communities from Barre Woods Harvard Forest LTER site, Petersham, Massachusetts, United States - Inc-BW-C-30-M | ecosystem: Environmental > Terrestrial > Soil >... | reverse complement strand
GCACAGAGCGCATTCAACGAAAGCGGGTAATAGTCCGGCGTGGCGGCTTCCTTTTCCACGAGCGAGCCGAGCACCCGAACCTCGGCTTCATTGAGTTGGAAGTCCATGGGTTCATCGTGCCACACCGCGGCAGAGGAAGTGCGAGGTCCTGGGTATGCCTGAAAGGTGCGTTGGTGGTTCTCCGACGCGCGTTCAGGATTCTGGCGGATTCTGGCTTCGCAATGTCCTCTTCAGCGACACGAAGAACCATACGTTCATAACGGCAACGCAACCAATGAAAATCGCCGCGTTTACTAGAAGGCTTAGGCCGTTTGGTCTGGCAAGGAAAAGACCAAGGGCACTCCCGATCGTCGTGAACACAGGGAACAACCATGGTCGCTTTAGGAACAGTTTATTTCTGATCCTCATGTTAAAAAACTCAAGCGAGTCGTTTAGCGGGATCGGCTGCGACACACCTTTATGCTACGCCAATAGCTCCGCAAGATCCCAAACGTCATTCTACGCACCTTTCAGGCAGTACCAGGTCCTGCATTCTCGGTTTCAGCGACTCGACGGTGATATAGTCTTTCGTGCCCCATGCCTGACAAAAATCCGGCGCAAAGGTTCATCGTTAGGCCGCACACCAAAGTCCATCTTCGAGACTGGGATACCGGCTGGGCCGGCACAAAGCCATTGCGGGATCTGAAAGCCGACGATCTGAAACAGGAAGCTCGAGAGATCATTCGCCGGAACCTGGAACATCTCTCTGACGCCCAGGAGCTGCTTTGGGCGAGCGACCGTCATGCATTGCTGGTGGTCCTGCAGGGGATGGATGCCTCAGGCAAAGACGGGCTGGTCAAACACGTGATGAGCGGCCTCAATCCTCAGGGGTGCCAGGTCATCAGCTTCAAACAACCCTCCAGCGAGGAGCTGGAACACGATTTCTTATGGCGGTATGCCAAAGCTCTGCCCCCGCGCGGGCGCATCGGCATTTTTAACCGCTCGCATTACGAAGATGTGCTGGTGGTGCGGGTCCATCCGGAGTGGCTGGATAAGCAAAAGCTGCCGGCAAAGCGCGGTCCTTCTTTGTGGGAACACCGGTACGAGGACATCAATCAGTTTGAAAAGCACCTCGCCCGCAACGGCACTATCATTCTTAAGTTTTTTCTGCATGTCTCGAAGAAGGAACAAAAACGCCGGCTTCTGGAACGTCTGGAGAATCCCAAGAAGCACTGGAAGTTTTCCCAGGCCGATCTCGCAGAGCGGGCTTTCTGGTCCGATTACGTCGAAGCCTACGAAGACGCGCTGAGCGTTACCAGCACGAAGCATGGGCCCTGGTTCATCATCCCGGCCGACCACAAATGGGTGGCGCGGCTATTAGTTTCGGATATTCTGACGCGCGCAATCGAAGCGCTCGACCTGAAATTCCCCGAACTGACGAAAGAACAGCGAGTGGCCCTGGCGAAAGCCAAGAAGGATCTCGCCAACAGCTAAAAAAATGTGCCATCCCCTCGGGCACGTTTCTTGACAGAGCGGCCTGCGAGACAATAATCAACAGAGTGAACTTTTTCAAAGCCCTGTTTCGCATTGCGGGAAAAGACCAGACCAAAGTTATTGCGGTCTTCGCCATCTCGGCTGCAGACGCGGATCGTGCCGTGCGCTATCTGCGGCAGGGCGCTCCTGACGTGCCTGTGTGGGTGTTCTCGCTGGAACCGCCAGCCGAAGAGACCTCGGGACTTTGCGAGCGCGTGTACGTCCGCAACAGTTCAGTGCGGTTATTGTTTGCGGCAGAAAGGCTGCTATGGCCGCGATGGGTGGCGCTTACCGCGGCCTCATGGAGCGGCAAGCCCGGACATTGGGCCATCAAAGCGGCGCCTTTCTTGATTCCACCTTTTCGGGCCCTGATCTTCAACGAAAACCACGATTCATTCGCAGGCCAGCCCGGACCCGTCCTCAGGCACCTCTGCCACCGTCTGCACTTGAGTGATGTGCCGCCATTCATACTGACCCTCGGTCTTCAACTTCTCCGGCTCTTTCGGTGGGTCTGCCGCCCTTCACGCCGAACGCACGACGGGCTGCGCGCGAATCTCGGCATGATGAGTCACCGTGCGGGCCGAACGCTAGCGGCGCTCAGAGCACGATGGCCCGGAAAGGGGGACCAACTCAAGCCGTACGACGTCTTGGTATTCCCCGTAATCGATTGGGACTACCGCTTCCAACGCCCCCAGCACCTCAGCCTGGAATTGGCACGGCGAGGTCACCGAGTCTTCTACATCTCGACGACGTTCATTCCGGCATTCGGCTTGTCTGAGCCACGGTTGCGGCCTGCGGCAGACAAAGTATATCTGGTGGATCTTCCCGGTAGTGAAGATCCGCCCGATATTTATCGTGATATTCCTAACGAGCTTCAACTCGCCGCGCTCGAGTTCGGTCTCCGTTCTCTGAAAGAGAAACTCAATATTGGAGCGACGCTCTCTGTCGTGGATTACCCGTTCTGGGCACCTCTGGTTCGGCAGCTGAATAATAATATTGTGCTGTATGATTGCATGGACGATTACCTGGGTTTTAGTAATGCAGGCCGGGCCGCCCGCGAACTGGAACCGGAGATTGTCAGGGAAGCAGACCTAGTGGTCTGTTCTTCGACGCACCTTCAGGAGCGCATGCGACAACTGGGCCGCGAGGGCATCCTCGTCCGGAACGCCGTCGATCCGGAGCACTTCGGCCCTCGACCAGCATCACTTGCCATAGAGTCTAACGGACAAACAGTGGGTTATCACGGCTCGATTACGCAATCCACCGACATACAACTACTCGCCTATGCTGCCCGCTCTCTACCCGAGAAACGGTTCGTTGTGATTGGCCGCAACGACGGAGTGGATTTGTCCGGACTCGAGAGCTTGCCGAATGTCACATTGACTGGTGAAGTACCGTATAACCGGCTTCCCGAATATGTTCATGGTTTCGATGTCGGCCTTCTTCCATACCGTATCTGTGATTACAGCCTGGCAGCGGATCCTGTGAAGGTTTGGGAATATCTAAGCGCCGGCAAGCCCGTGGTTGCGGTGCGATTACCGGAAATCGAGCGTCTGAACGATCTGATTAAGCTCGCCGACGGACCGGAGCAGTTCGTCGATGCGATCCGTTCGGCTCTTGCGGATGATTCCCCGCAACATGCGGAACGCCGCAGAGCGTTCGCGCGCGAAAACACGTGGTCCCAGCGCTGCGATGCCATTGAACAAGAGATCGCGTCATTCTTCCCGAAGGTCAGTGTCATCGTGTTGACTCACAATCAACAAAGTTTTACCGAAATCGCTCTTTCGAGCCTCGACCGCTTTACCGGCTATCCGAATCTCGAGGTCGTACTCGTGGATAACGGCTCGACCGACGGGACCCCTGAGTTACTGGCGCTATGGGGAGCCGCTCGCCCCTACGCGAAAGTCATTCTCCGTTCCACGAATCTTGGATTCGCAGATGGAAACAATGCCGGAGTCAGAGCATCGACTGGCGACTATCTCGTCATTCTCAATAACGATGTTTGCCTCACGGAAGGTTGGATCGGCACTCTCCTTGCCCATTTTCGAGCCGATCCGAAGCTGGGCATCTTGGGGCCGGTCACCAACAGTTGCGGCAATGAGAGTGTCGTATACATCGGTGAGTACGCCGATATGGAAGACATGGCGATTCTCGCCCACCGATACACACGGCCGCGGCGCGGCCAGCGAACGGAATTGCGTGTGGCGAACTTCTTCTGCGTGATGATTCCCCATAGCGTCTGGGAACAAGTGGGAGAATTGGATGAGACCTTCGGGATCGGCTTGTTCGAGGACGACGATTATGCCATGCGCGTTCAAAGAGCGGGCTACAATGTCGCCTGCGCTGAAGATGTTTTTGTGCATCATCACGCTTCCGCGTCCATAGGAGTATTGCCGCGCGAAGGGTATGACCGGTTATTCGATCGCAACCGGCGCTATTTTGAATCCAAGTGGGGTCCCTGGATACCTCCGGTGTTCCGAAAGGAAGTGCAGGACAGACTGGCGGCGAGAGTCGGCGTTTCCCTACCTCAACATCCACGCAGCGCTGCAGCTTCTGAAACCAGATAACACCCGTGCTGAAAAAGTGATGAGCCGGAGGCAGCTACTGGAGCTGGCAACCGACGGTCCGTAACCTGCGATAATCTTACGTTCGGGTTGATCCATTGGCCCAAAGCCAGACTTCGTCACCGGTTAAGTCACCGCCCACACGCTGGCGTTTCTCTCCAGACGGGTACGAGTCCGCCGTCGCTCTACTCCTATTGGCCACGCAGCCTCTTGTCTTTTTTCGCAGAGTCCTATTCAGCCCTCAAAGCCACATCCCTTTCGATATTGAGTCATTCCATCTCCCCTTATCGACGTACATCGCCAAGTGCGTACGCCAGGGTGTTTTCCCTTTCTGGGACCCCTACCCTTACTGCGGAGTGCCGATTCACGCCGACATTACCGCGCAGCTTTTTTACCCCTTTACCTGGATCTCCGTACTTCTCGGCAATCATTCCGGCGGGCTCAAATTGTTTTACTGGATTGAGTGGCTCGATCCACTGCACATGATCCTGGCGGGTGTCTTCACGTTTCTCTTGCTACGGCAATTCGATGCGTCCCCGCCGGCTGCGTTACTCGGTGGAACCGTTTATCAACTGGGTGGCTACTTTGCATCGCAGGCGCAACACCTTGGCGCGATCTGCTGCGGCGCCTGGTTTCCGTTGATTCTGCTTTGCATTTTGAAGCTGACGAGAGCGATCACGTGGCGATGGGTGGCGATACTTGCTCTCAGTGTCGCCCTCACGATCCTTTCAGGCTTTCCTGCGGCGACATTTGTTGTATTTGGCGGTGCAGCGCTGATGATTCCCGGTCTTTGTCTCTGGCCACGGCCTAAGTGGAAAGTAGCCGGCGCCATTGTGATCGGATTCGCAGTTGGGCTTGTAATCGCCGCCATTCAAGTCATACCCACTTATCAGCTAGGCCGTCTGAGCATTGCATCCATGCGGGCGGACTGGCATGTTACCGGTGGCGGTCTTCGGCTACAGAGCTTGATGTCGCTCATCATGCCGAACTATTACCACATATTTACGCCGTTTGATCCCTCGCAGTACAAGTTGCCCATTAATTTCACTTTCTTATATGTCTACTGCGGGTTGATTCCACTGGCTCTTGTTGTGTGTGCGCCGTTTCTGCGCCGGGCTCAGCACCTTAGAATGTTCTTCCTATTCACAATCATTTCAGTTGTCTGGATGCTGGGGGATGAGACGCCAGTGTATCGCCTTTTGTACGCTCACCTGCCGCGTTTCATCCGGGGCGCGTTATACGCAGAGTTCGCACTTATGGCGTTCTGCATGTTTTTGGCGCTTACGTCTGGGCTGGCGTTGCAGCGCATGGCGGGGCGTGTGCCAGCAGCCGGGTTGTGGTGCATCGCAGTGGTAACTGCCCTGGATCTCACTTACTTCGGCTCCGGGCGAGCCATGAATTCGATGCCAGGCGGATATAAAGGAGAGAACTCTGAGTATCTCATTAGTGGCTATCCTGGCGCCCTTGCCAACATACAAAGGCTCGTCGACGTTACAGATCCGCCCGTACGTGTTGACTATTTGGACACCGGTGAATGGCCCTTCATTCAGGGATCGGAGGTCTTGAAAGTACCCACGGCGAACGGGAACAACCCTTTCATGTTAAAGCGCATGTTATTTCTTAGGCGACTGTTTTGCGGGGGAAATTACTGGGAGAGACGTCTCCCCGTAAATCGTCCAAATTCGCCAGTAGTGAGCATGTTGAATATCGGGTACCTAGCCGCTCTAACGGCCGAAGCGTCAACAAAAGTCGCCGGCTCCCTCGGAGAGCACGCCGGTGACTTCGGCGGTCTGCGCTTTTACCGCACCGCCGCGCCGCTCCCCCGGTTTTTCCTGGTTCGCCGGTTGCACATTTCGAATGGCGCAGCAGACACCTTTTCTTATTTAGCCCGCGCCGATTTCAGGCCCGCGGAAGAAGCCGTTGTCGAAGCACAGGATCTGCAGCCGGCCGATGCTCTGAGTGATGGCGCTGTTACTGTGGAGCGCTATTCGCCAAATCGCGTCGACTTGAACGTTGTCGCCGGTGGCACAGCGTTTCTGGCCACTTCAGAGGCCCTCTACCCTGGCTGGTCGGTTGCCATCAACGGCAAGCCCGGCCGGCTCTACATGACTAACGGGGCCTTTCGCGGCGTCATGCTGAATCCAGGCGTGAATCACGTCACCATGACCTACTGGCCTGAGGGCTTCCTGGTCTGGACGGCGATCAGCGCCATCGGTCTGCTGACGGCTCTGGCGGGTCTTTTTTTCGGAAATTCCATCGGCGTGCCTCGCGAGGCACCATCCATCTGATACCTTTGGATCTTTCATGAAACCGCTCGTCTACGTGCTGTTGGGTTGGTTGCTCACCGTAGCGTCTTCGTGGTGTGCCGGTATGCTGTTTCTGCGTCGCTTGTCTGTTCCTCTCTACCGGCAGGAGGAGAAGGCGCTGGCTTTTGTGGTGGGCTCGGCTTGTGTGAGCACGGTTGTCTTCTTCCTAGCGGCTCTGCACCTGGTTTACAAGGGAGTGTTCCTGGCGCTCGCCCTGATTCTCATCGCCGCCGCGATTCAGCAGCGAGTCTGGCGGCCTCGCGGAGAATCTCTTCCGGCCCTTCCCGCGGTATGGCGCCTTCTTTTTCTGGAGATTTATCTCCCGTTCGCCGCGCTCTATTTTATCTATGCCCTCGCACCCGAGGCCAGCCCGGACGGCAGCACCTATCACCTCGGCCTCGCGGCACGCTATGTGCGCGAGCACGGATTTCCCGCCATCACCACCAACATATATGCCAGCTTGTCTCAGGGCATGGAGATGCTGTTTCTCTTCGCTTTTATGTTCGGGCGGCATTCTGCGGCCGCGCTGGTCCACTGCACGTTCCTGCTCGTTCTTCCCGTCATTGTCATGAATTACGGAAAGCGAGTCGGGATGCCGCTCGTGGGCGTGGCGGGCGGTCTGTTAATTTTTTTGTCGCCCGTTGCGGGAATTTCCGGAACCAGCGCATACGATGACGTTGCCGTTACAGCGGTCGTCTTCAGCCTGTTTGTGCTGCTCCAGGTCTGGGCGGGCCAACGCCATACCCCGCTGCTGATCGCGGTCGGTCTCGTCGCCGGATTTGCTTTCGATATCAAGTACACGGCATTTGTAGCCGTACCCTACGCCCTGGCCTTCATCGCCTATAAGTGCTGGCGCTCGAAAACGTCCCTCCTCCGGCCGCTGGTGATCACAGCGGCCGCCGCCGCCGTGCTGGTTCTGCCCACGCTGGTCAAAAATTCGATTGTGGTTCACAATCCGGTATCTCCGTTCTTCAACCGCCTGTTTCCGAATCCCTACGTGCATGTAGCTTTTGAGGACGAGCTCCGGCAGCACTTTCGCGACTACCGAGCCATTCACAGCGTCTGGGAGATTCCGTGGCAGCTCGCTGTGAGTGGCGAGAAACTGCAAGGTCTGCTGGGACCCGTGTTTCTACTGGCTCCACTAGCCCTGCTTTCCCTTCGTTACCCGGCGGGCCGGCAACTGCTGCTGGCCGCGCTGGTCTTCTTCCTTCCGTATCCCTCAAATATCGGCGCCCGGTTCTTTCTCCCGTGCGCGGTCTTTATAGCGCCCGCGTTGGCGCTAGGCCTCAGCGGTTGGACGGTTGTTCCGGTTCTGTTGGTGTTGCTGCATGCCTGGTTGTCCTGGCCCACCAACGTAAGAAGCTACTGTCACCAATATGCGTTTCGGCTCGATCACACCCAGGTTCGTGCGGCTCTCCGCCTGGAACCGGAAGACGAATACCTGGCGGGGCACCTGCAAGGTTATGCCATTGCGCGGCGCGTCGAGAAAGCTACGCCGCCCGGCGCCAGGATCTTCTCGTTCGACAGTCCGCCGGAAGCCTACTGCGCGCGGGAGATTCTAGTTTCGTACTTGGGCGCGTTGAACGAGCGCGTGCGCTCCACTCTCTATGCAGGCTTTGATCCCGATCTCCAGCCTTTGAAAGTTCTCACCTTTCGCATTCAGCCTAAGCGCTGCCGGCGTCTTCGGGTAGTGCAAAGAGCGTCGGGGCGGCCGGACATCCCGGGCATCAGCGAATTCGAGATTTTCGGTCCGCAAGGGCGCTTGCCGCGCACATCCGCCTGGCGTATTCATGCTCATCCGTTTCCTTGGGATGCCGAACTGGCCTTCGACGGGAATCCAGCGACCCGGTGGAACGCGTGGGAGCCCATGAAGTCCGGAATGTTTGTGGAGGTCGATCTGGGCTCCGAAGAAACCATCACCGCGGTCCAACTCGACATGACGCCGGACCAAGGCTACATGCAGTGGCAGCTTGAGGGCGAAACGGCTGGCCACTGGGCCGTCCTGAATGCCGCCCCCCAGTCCACCGCCCTCGAGAAGATGGACCTCCGCAAGGCAGCGATCCAGGAACTGAAACGCAACGGGATTCACTACATTCTCGTAACTGATAGTGAATTCGCGGCCCCGGATTTTCGCGAGAATACTCCGCTCTGGGGTATCCGGCAGATCGCCGAAGCCGGCGGCAATCGCCTGTACGAAGCCGAGTGAACTCGCACTTGACGGAACGTAAGCGCACGGGACATCGTATGCTTAAAGCGAGGTTTCCAGTGAGCATTGATCACTTCGTAGAAGAGATCCAGGTCTTAGGCCGCGACCTGGTTGAGAGAGTGAAAACGCTGATTCATGAAGGCAACGTGAATCGCGTGATCATCAAGGACGACAAGGGCCATACCTATCTTGAAATTCCCGTCAACGTCGCCGCTGTCGGCGTGATCGCCGTCCCTGTTCTGGCTGCGGTCGGCGCCATCTCGGCCCTCGTTGCGAAATTCAAAATCGTCGTCGAGCGTTCAGAGCCGAAGGACAAAACCGAATAGCTTCGGCGATGAGACTCTGGAGACTAACTCGCCGATGTATTCGCCGAGCCAAGCTGGCTGTTGGCGCTAATCCAGATCCCGGAAAGGCTTCCGCCCGAATCTACGAACAACGCAGCGGTAGCGAGACACACGAACGCCACCAGTAAAGTGTATTCGATCAAGTCCTGCCCCTGTTCCTCTTGCAAGAAATGCTTCAACATGTGGTTCCTCCGTGTTCTCGCTTGTCCGTTCGCGCCCCGTCTGACGGCGGTAGCTTAGTAAGTGCCCGGAGGAGTAATCCACTCCTCCGCTCGAACGGTACAACTCTCCATTCATGGTGATCGATCACCGGCTTTTCCGTCAATGCTGACGTTAGGTTTACCGGCTGCCGTCTCAAATCTTTTGATACTGGGCCGCTAACTCCTACTTTTCACGGCTTTCATTCTTCGAACGGATAACTAAAGTTAGGATTGACGGGGGGTACGACGTGAGGGACATTTACTTTAGAATACTTGCGCCCCGCAGCCCGGGGCGATGGAGTTACCAATGGGTCTGTCATTTCTGTCCCGCTTCAAGGCGGGTCACGAGGCGCCGTCGGAACGCGCACTGGCCGCTACCACCGGCAAGCTGGACGAACGGCAGTATTTGCGATCGCCAATCACCTCGCCGCTCATTGTGTCCTGGCAGGACTCCCGGGGGCAGACCCGTCAAGCGGAAGCCCGCGGCATGAACATGAGCAGCGCGGGCGCCTTGGTCCGTACGCCTGAACCCATTCCGGTCGGTTCCCCGGTATATATGGAGTCCAAGCAGATGCGTCTGATGGCGAATGCCGTGGTACGCCACTGCACAGAGAGAAAATCAAGGTTCTTCATAGGGCTGGAATTTCGCGGCTCGCTGGTCCGCTCCTATTGAGCGTGGCCTTTCGTGCCCGATAGCCCCCACCAATTCCGCCACAGTCTCCGATATTTGCTTGGTGGCGAATCGCCGGCGCTTCCCTTGCCGCGGCCACTCGCATGGGGCATATAATGAAAAAGCGGAAAGGGAAAAATGGCTACGCATGTTGCCAAAGCACATGGCGAGGCGAAACAACCCCGGCAGGTCCTGAAGAATAAGGTTGGTACTGAGGCAGATTTCCCTCGACAAGTCCGTTCCGACAGGAGCACCAAAATAACGTACGTTCTCGCCGGCGCCATGTTGGGCGCAATCCTCACCGGAATATTTAGACTATTGAGGCAGCGAGCCGCCCGAGCCACTGCCGGAGAACAGATGGGCGCGCTGTTAGAGCGGGTGATCTCGTAAGCGTGGGTCTCGTGATTTGAAGATCCCTCTACCGGCTTTTCAGACGCAGCCGTGTCTGTCCACTTTGTGCTGGTTTTGGTAGTTCATCAATGCGCAACACCACTTTGAAGGCTCGCGGCGTGACAGTCACCGTGGACGGTAAGCGCTGGCGGCTTGTCCCCAGTCTTGCCGATTCCAGCCCGCGCGATCGCGAGTTCACCGCTGTTCAAACGGCTGGCGGAAAGACCGTCGTGCAATTCGGCGACGGCATCCACGGCGCACGGCCTACAGTCGGGAGCACGATAACCGTCCGCTACCGTACCGGCGCCGGCGCCAGCGGCAACCCCACAACCGTCGTCCTCCAGACGGCAGCGGCAGAGGGAACCGTCGATCAGGCTCTCTGGATTACCATTCGCAACCGAAGTCACGCGATCAGCTTCGAGTGTCGCGAGGGACAAGGTCAGAGCTCAGCCCGAAGGAAGTCCAGATCAAGAAAAACTTGATCGCTCTACGGGGTCGCCTCCGACGCGGAGCGGAAAGACCATCGGCATTGGGTGGGGTTCAGGGGCCCAAAGCGCACACGTCATCGCGTTCAATCCGCCGCCGAATCCTTAGCGACAATCCGCAGCCCAGCCCCACCGCTCCGGCATCGGTTTCACGACTGCTTGTGGCTCTCGGCTGGAGGAGAGCGTCGGGAGCGAAGAAACCGCCAAAGCCAATTGATGCAGAACGCGATGAGGGCCCAAAACACGAAAACGACCAAGTATTCAAGTGCACCAAAACTGGCACGGGAATTGCCCGCCCACTCACTGAAGACGATGCCGGTTAGTAATGTGAGAGCGGCTGCCGCCATGACCGGAGCGAGCCAGCGCCGCGCGCGAACAATGCGAGAACGCTCTGGGAGGGGTTCGAAGTTCTGCGCAGCGTGGTCACCCGTAATTCCCCAGCAGAGTTCATCGAGGCTTTGATCGAATAGGCCGGGATCGCGAAAATCGATCCATTTGCGGCTGGTAAGGAAACCTGGGAGTTCAGCGTCACGAAGGAGGATGGGGATGAGGCGTACTTGCTCGTGGAGGACCAGAGCGCGGTGGTACTCCTCCTTCACCCAACCGGAGTGAGTAGAATTCGGAGAGACCACCAGAGCCACGCATCTCGCAGAAGAGATGCCGGTTTCGAGGGCGTCGACGAAGAGATCACCAGGGCGGATTTGGTCTTTATCCAGCCAAACACGGATTCCTTTGACCGTGAGGGCCGTTCGCAAGTTTTGGACCCAAGTGTTATCGGCGCTCGAATACGAGATAAAGACGTCGAAATCTTGGGGCATAGCAGCTAAAGAAGAGAGTGTACACCGGGAAAGGCCTTTTTTTGTCTAGAATGATTGAAACGCTTGGGTAAAGTGCTTTCACTAAGCCTGTAAGGCGGCAGCAGGACGTCGAGACGAGGGAGCGCTTGATTATGAGACGCCTAAACGTGAGAGCGGCGGCAGCCGTAGTTTTCTGTAGCCTGTTGGCGGGAGGAGTGTCGCGGGCACAGGAGGATGTGGTGGGTGACATCACGATCCTGACCATGGCAAAGACCCATGATGAATCCTGTGATGTGCTCGATAGCAAGGCCCGCGCAGATTTCCGGCACGCCGTTCATGAATGGATCCGATCTCTGAAAGAAGACGAAGATGCGAAGGCAAGAACGCAAAAGGCCTGGGATGATGCTCGAGCAACAGCCCAGCACGACTGTCAACAACAGCAGTTTCTTGAAGCGGCTCTGTGGACGTTTCGTGATGCTAGAGGTGAAAACCCTCAAGGGCAGTTCAGATTTCTCATGAAGGGAAAGAACTTCGAATTGAAATGCCACGTGCTTTCGACTGACGGATTGCGCGCGTTCTATCAGGCCGGGCTGGATTGGATTGGAAGATCCGGCGCGAACGACGCGCAGAAATCTGCGATGACGGCTGAGTGGCAAAAGGCGAATCCGTCTGAGGAGGCCGATTGCCAGAAAGACACGATGCTTGATTTCATGACGACATGGATGTTTCGCGCCAAGGGCGGCTCTTAAGGGTGAGAAAAACGGTTAAGACACGGCAACTCTTAAGGCATTTGGGCGCTTGGCGGGTGTTGGTGTGTCTCGCGACAATGAGCACCGCTCGCGGCCAGCAGGAACTGCCGGCAGATTTTAGAGACATAGCTATTGTCTATTTGACTCCTCATGCCTCGGAGTCGGCAGGCTTCGAGCGAAGCGCCTATTTGTTGTTGAAGCCGCCGACAGATTCGGAATCGCGGACGGGAGCTGAATGGGCTGTGAGCGTGCTGCAGAGGGAGGCGAGGCTCAGTAGCGGCAGTGGCGTGCATCGGCCGCCGAACGTCGTGTATCTGTTGGTACGCGAGGTTCCGCCAAAGGACGCGGGCCCCACGTGGTTCGTGGAGCACTATGACTACGAACGAGCAGCGCGCTTGCGGGAAAGAGCTGTTCCCACGGCAACTGGGAGACAAGTGCTTGCCATTTCGGAGGTGCCCTTATTGGGTGGCGGTCCGGTCGATCCGGCTAAGCTGAAGACCTATGAATTGAGGATGCCCATAAGGCCGGAGAGTACACCGCCGCAGGAGACGCGATCGGCGCCGCCGCATGATTTAACCGGCCGCGATTTTCTTCTCCCCAGAAATCCGGAGGGCGCCGGGTACGGACTCTATAGTTATTTGTTGCTCGGCGAGAAGGTGAATGCTAGCAACAGGCAACTGTACGAGGCCATCATCGGAGCGTATTTGGATTTGGGAGAAGTGCAACGATTTGAAACCAGCGGGGCCGACCGAAAACAATTAAACGTGACCTATGTGCCGCTGACGGATGCGCCTCCCCCAAATCTGAACGCCGGATGGGCCCTTGATCATTATGACTATGTTGCCGCGCAAGTCTTGTTGGGAAAAGCGATGCGACGTGGCAATTTGTCGGGTGCCTTTATTATTTCCTACGACAAGCCGGTGAGCGGTGCCCCGGAGATTGATCGGCAGAGACTGCTGGTGCAGGATCTCAGTGGCGTGCCGCCGGATTTGGCCTTCCTCTGGTTCCGCGAATTCAAAGAGCAGGTGCGGCAGAGTCGCTATTGGGACCAAAGGACCATGGGAGAGTTCATGTTGAAGATGCGGACGCAGATTGCAGAGATTGCCAGGGCCTTCGGCGGAGACTCCCGGACCTTAGTGGCCACCCAGATCGTCATGGGGCACTGATGTGGCTCACGTCACAGAGCGAAAGAGCTTGCTCCTGTGCGCCGCCGCCGTTTGTCTGGCATCGCGACTGTTCGGCCAAACAACACTGCCGCCTGTAGTGGCGCCGTTCGTCTCAACAGCCCAGGCTCTCATTGATAAAGGTGACATTGATGGCGGCGTAACTGAACTTCAAAAGGCCTTCGCGGCAGCTCAAGATCAAGAAACCGCCGGTAAAGTTTCGGTGGCCTGCTTGGTTCTGGCAAATGGGCTGTTCGCAAACAAGAACACTCTTGCGGGCGAAAAGCTCGTGGATTTGACGGTGGTTTATCACACTGCTAAATCCGAAGACACGCAGTTGGAATTGGTCCTTCAAATAGGAGCGAAGCTGGGTGAGAGCTCCAAAAGCCGCTCAACGACATTAAAATACTCGCAACAGTTGGCGGCCTTTTACGCGAAGAAGCAGGACGTTGACCACGAGCAGGCGATTCTCGAACAGCTTCTTGCGGGTGCGCAACCGGGCAAGACTGACGACCCGCCGCTGGAAGTCCTCGAGCGGCTGAAGCAAATCTACACCGATTCGAAGCAGTTTCTCGAGTTGGCCGGAATTCGTTTTGCCTTAGCGACGATGAAGGAACGTAACGGAGACGTAGCGCAGGCCACGGCGGAGTGTGAGGCGGCGGTGAAGGGAATCAAGGAACAGGGGCTGGATGCGGCGCAAGTGCCAACGATTTTCGATCAGTGCGCTTTAATCCTTCGGAAGAACGCGAAGTACGCGCTCGCAAAAGACTATCTCGACGAAGCCATCAAAAGAGAAAAGGATCCGAAAGAGCTCGGCCCTCATCAATTTAATCTGGCGCTCGTTTACGCCGATCTTGGCCAAAAAGAGCAAGCCATTGAACAAGCGAAGGCCAGTGTCGAGACGGTGCGCGGTACGAAAGTGAGAGCCGACGTAGCGCGGGTTTTGGCCGGAGCCGCGGGGGTCTATGCGAATGCCGGCCATTTGACTGAGGCCGTGGAGATGTTGGATGAAGCTCGGGTGATTGCGCGCGAGGATGGTTTAGAAGACGTAAAGGCCGACGCGCTGCAGAAACTGGCAGGCGTGCGGAGCATGCAAGGAAAATCACCAATGGCGGCGGCGAACTTGGATCGCGCCGGAGAAGTGGGGCGCAATCCAAATGGCGAAGCGCCGGAGAAAGCCGTGGATTGGCGCCGCCGTGGAGAGTCGCTACTCACCAATGGTGATGCGAAAGCTGCTGTCGTAATTTTGGAGGGCGCGGTGCGGCGCGCGGAGGCGCAACATGAGCCTGAGGAACTGGCAGCGGCGCGAAGCCGGCTGGCACAGGCGTACGCTCAGACTGGAGATGTCACTCGGGCCGAGCCCGCCTTGCTCGAAAGCCTCAAGTTTTACGAACAGCGAGGGGACCACCGCGAGGTTGAAGATACCTTGCGATTGCTCGCCGATTTGTACGTAGAGATGGGCCGCTATTATGACGCGCTCGAGCGGTATCAGCGAAGGGAAACACTCCTCAAGGAGCAAGCGGGAGGCGGCAGTGTTGGAGAACAGTTTGACGGCGAACTCGCCGAGGCCGAGATCTATTTGCACCTGCGAAATTTCGAGCGAGCGCTGACGACAGCCACAGAAATAGCGGAGAAGGCGGCAAAGGCCGGTTTTGAAGACCATGCGGGCCGGGCAGAGCGTCTGGCGGGGCGTGTCTGTCTGGCGCAGCAGAACTTTCCCGCGGCGCGAATGCATTTCTTGAATGCCGAAAAATTTGATTACCGCGGGATGGCTTTCGACGAAGGATTGGTGGAGGTGTATTTAGCAACTCGCGACTTCAAGAGCGCCGTCGAAGAACTGGATAAGGTGAAAGCGGAGAATCTGCAGGGCGCGGGCGATGAGTTGCAAGCACGGTTCTACACGCAGCGCGGGCAAGCGCGCATGGGAACCGGGGATTTCAACGGCGGTTTTCAGGATTTGCAAAAAGCGATGGGGCTCGTTGACTATGCGCGCCTCGATGTGATGGGCCGGCACAGTTTGGGATATCTAGATGCCGGCGCATTCGGGTCACGGACTAGACCTCACCGAGCCATGATGGAGGAATTGGCGTCGCTGCAGCGATTCGGGCTGAAAGACGTCTTTCGGCTCGAAGGCAAGCCATTGCCGCTCGCCGAGGGAGCGTTGCATTACTCCGAACTCGCGCGCGGGCGTAGCTTGTTTGATGCCGTGAGAGCCGCTCGCGAAAAAGAGTTGGTTGCTCGCCTGCCAGCGGCCTTGCGAGCCAAGCAAGAGCAACTTCTTAAAGATCGCGAACGCTTGGCGGCAGAAGCGAAGGACTTACTCAAGCGCGAGGCCTTGCCAACCGATGAGCAACGTGCCGCAGCGGCCCGTTTGCAACAGCAAGCCGCCGAACTGCTGGAAGAGACCCGCAAGGTTGTACCGGAGTACGACTTAGAGCCGGGCCTGCCGTTCGTGAAAAAACTGGCGCTGCACGACGATGAAGTGATGTTGGAATATGCGGTTGAGCGGTACCGGCTGCTGATATTTGTGGTCGGAAAACAAGGAGTGACATTACTTTCGACTCCGTTTGTCGTCGAAGACTTGACGAATGAGGTGAATGTCTTCAGAAAGCTGTTGCTTGCCGGAAGGTTTTCGAAAGAGCGCGCAGAACAGCTCTACCAGAAACTGGTAGGGCCAGCGGATGAGTATATAAAACCGGGTGACAAGGTTGTGATCGTGCCGGACGGGTTTTTAGACCTCTTGCCGTTTGAGGCGCTGATAACGTCGGCTCCGAAAGAGGGTGAGCCGCCGAGCTTTTTCGGAGCCAAACATCAGATCTCGTACGCGGAATCCATTTCGGCGATGGCCTTGGCGCGGCTGATAGCGAAGCCGGTGGGGCGAAAGCCATTATTTGCGGTTGCGGATCCGATTTTCGACAAGAGCGACGGACGATACCAGCCGCCGCCTGCTGACGTAGCGGCAAAAACGGAGACCGGTGAAATAAAGCTGAGCCCGAACGACGCGGCTGGCGGATATCCAAGGCTGCCCGACACGAAAGATGAAGCCGAAGCGGTGGCGGCGCTGGTCGGCGCCAAACCGGAGTCTCCGGATGTGTTAATTGGCGAGGCAGCCAATAAGAAACAATTCACGGAAAGCGATTTGTCAGATTACAGATACATTCACTTGGCTACGCACGCCGCGGCGTTGGGAGATCTGGGGCGGGTGAATGAACCGTTCTTTGTGCTGGGATTGCCCGAGAGTGGGAAATTCGAGGACCAAATCGTCAGAATGAGCGACGTGATGAAGCTGAAACTCGCAGCTGAACTTGTGGTGCTAGCAGCTTGTGAGACAGGTCGCGGAGATACATTGCAAGGCGATGGCGTTGCCAGTTTGGCGAGCGCATTTCTGTACGCGGGTGCGAACAATGTACTGCTTTCGTTGTGGAAGGTGCCGTCGAAAGCAAGCGTATTGTTTATGCAGAAGTTTTATGGATATTTACGCGAAGGGAAAGGCGAGAGCGAGGCTCTGCGATTAGCGAAGGATGCGGTGCGGATGGAGTATCCGGATCCTTACTATTGGGCGGTCTATGTGCTGTACGAGATGGGAAATGCGAGCCGTCAAGGTAAAGCAAATTGATTGCCCTTGGCGCGAAGATGCGACTTGCCTGCTAGTGTCCTGAGTCAGAAGTTCGCCACATAACTCGCGGTGGGGCGGACGCCCTCGTCCGCGCCGGACCCCCTGGTCCGGCTTTACGATCACACGAAACAGAGGCCGACGAGGGCGTCGGCCCGCGGACCAGGTGGGGCCCGCCCACATCGCGAATTCTTCAATGGACTTCTGATTCAGGACACTAGACTAGCAGGCTGCGGAAAACTCCGGGTAGCGCTTCGTGCCGTTAGGCGATCGGTTAGCTAAGATACGAGTACCGAGAGGTCTCCACATGCTACGCATTCTGCTTGCCGTGCTCTGGCCGGCAACATTCCTCCTGCTCAGCCAGGAAACAAATGCTCCCAGCAAGCTACGCCCACCGGTAACGCCGCGCCACGATGTCACCGAGGTGCTGCACGGCGTTATAGTGACCGATCCGTACCGGTGGCTGGAAGACCAGAACAGCCCCGACACGCGGAAATGGATCGACGCTCAGAACGCCTACACCCATGCCTTCCTGGACCGGTGGCCCGGACGCGAAGCGATCGAAAAGCGGCTGACGCAATTGCAGAAGGTGGAAGTCATTCAGTCGCCTATTGAACGCGCCGGACGATTCTTTTTTCGGAAGCGTTCCCCTGACCAGGAGCAATCAGTGATCTACATGCGGCAGGGAGAAAGCGGCGCTGACCAGGTGCTGATCGATCCGAATCCCCTGAGCGCGGATCACTCCACCAACGCCGATGTTGCGGACGTCTCCAAGGATGGCAAGGTCCTCGCATACCTCATCCGCCTGGGAGGCAAGGACGAATCGGAGGTTCACTTGTACGACGTCGACGCGCGGCATGACCTGGCGGATCGCTTGCCGCCCGCCACTTATTTCGATGTGTCGTTCCTTCCCGATCGCAGCGGGTTTTATTATTCGACCATGGCCGACGCCGGTCCGCGCGTTCGCTTCCACCGGATGGGAACGGAGACCGGCAATGATCAAGAAGTATTTGGCAAAGGTTACGCAAAAGAGGCGGTGGTGGTCGGCGATCCGTCGGAAGACGGACGCAACTTGATCGTTCAAGTGCTGCACGGTTCGGCGGCGGACAAAGTCGAAATCTGGACGCAGGATCTGACGAAGAAAGGGCCGTTCGAGCTGCTGACCAAAGGAATCGATGCCAGATTTTTTGCTTTCGCCGGCGGAAACCAATTATTTCTGCAGACCAATTGGAATGCGCCGCGCGGCAGGGTGCTGGCTGTGGATCTGGCCCATCCGGAACGCGAGCATTGGCGCCAAATCATTCCGGAGAACGATGCCACCATAGATAGCGTGGCGATCGCCGGCGGCAAGATTCTGGTCAGCTATGTGAAGGATGTGACCTCAGTGGTGAAGATCTTCCGGTCCGACGGGACACCCGCCGGCGAGGTTGCATTCCCGGCGGTCGGATCCACAGCTGGCATCCAATCGCGCTGGGAAAATCACAACGCCTTCATCGCATACACTTCTTTTGCCGTTCCGAATGACATTTACCGCTACGACGTAGCAACCGGCAAACAGTCCGTGTGGGCGAAGACCAAAGTCCCAGTGGACAGCACGAAGTTCGAGGTGCAACAAAAATGGTTCCCATCGAAAGACGGAACAAGAATCCCGATGTTCCTGATTCATGCTAAGGGGGTGAAGCTGGACGGTTCGAATCCGACGCTGCTCACCGGTTATGGCGGATTCGTGGTCAGCCTCACGCCGAGTTTTTCGCCGGATGCGATTCTGTGGGTGGAGCATGGTGGCGTCTTCGCCCAGGTCAATCTTCGCGGAGGCGGCGAATTCGGGGAGGCTTGGCATCAGGCCGGGATGCTGGACAAGAAGCAAAATGTTTTCGATGATTTCATCGCCGCCTCGGAATGGCTGATCCACAACAAATATACGCAGCCTTCCAAACTGGCGATTCTCGGCGGGAGCAACGGCGGGCTCCTTGTTGGAGCGGCCCTGACCCAGCGGCCGGATCTGTACCGCGCGGTGGTCTGCTGGCATCCCCTTCTGGATATGCTGCGCTACGACCAGTTCATGGAAGCGCAATTCTGGGTGTCGGAATACGGATCCGCGAAGGATCCGAAGCAATTCCAGTGGCTATACAATTATTCGCCATACCAGCACGTCAAGCCCGGCACAAAGTATCCGGCGGTGCTGTTCATGACTGGAGACGGAGACACGCGCGTAGCTCCCTTGCACGCGCGGAAGATGACAGCATTACTGCAGGCGAGCACCGGCTCGAACCAGCCGGTGCTGCTGCGTTACGAGCTGACGGCGGGCCATTCTGGCGGACGCTCCGTCACGCAAAGCATTGGCGACGGCACCGACATGTTCAGTTTTCTATTCTCGCAGTTGCACAATGAGCCGTGACCGGCAGGGAGCGGTTGTTCGCCCCTAAAATGCGGGCGACGCTAGCGTTTCCATTTCCGGAACGACCGACGCTGCACCCGCTCCAATATCTTCGGCCAGGATAATGGCCTCGGCCAGGTCGCGCATGGGCCGGCGTAGACGGCGGCTCTCACCCCGCAGCCGGAGGTAGGCTTCCTCTTCGGTCAGTTTGTATTTCGATTGCAGGATCCCTTTTGCCCGTTCCACCAGCTTCCGGGCTTCCAGCTGCCGCTTCATTTCGAGTGTTTCTTGCTGCAGCCGGACGTTCTCATCGAAAACGCGCGACCTCGCGATCGCCCCGCCCATCTGCTCGCCCATGAAGGAGACGAGCGATATTTGCTCTGGAGTGTGCGCGTGCGGCTTCCGATGATGAATATTGATGACGCCAATAACATTGCCACCAGTGATGAGGGGCACAGATAGGAAAGCCTCAAAAGTGTCCTCCACCAGGGCGGGGAAGTTCTTGAAGCGCTTGTCCCCGCATGCCTTTGCGGAGAGTGCCACAACCGATTTATGTTCCGCCACCCAGCCGGTGATCCCTTCGCCGAGCTTCATTCGGATACTGCCGATTTCATGGGTGTGCGGGAGTTGTGAGGCCCGCAGAACGATTTCTCCTTCAGGCGCCACCAGGTAAACCAGACATGCGTCGCAGGCCGTAACCTCGGCCGTGAGCCGGATGAGTTCCTTCAGCATTTCGTCTAGTATCAATCCAGAGCTGACAATCTTGCTGGTCTGATGCAACAGATCGATTTGCGAATACATGATTCCCATTCAATGAGCGTAGAGCGGGAAGTCGCGTTACGTCCAATAGAAAGTTTGTATCGCCTGCATGTGGCCCAGGGTGTCACTTGATAAAAAAACCTTCTACAGGAGATATAAACAATCGATTTGGTTTTGAGACGGGGATACCTTACCCTTAGCAGTCAGCCGGATTGTAGATGTCGGCACTTTAGGGGAATCGGGTTACGAGCGATCGGCAATCAAATCCCGAGCAGACAAGGACTTCCGTGAAATACCTTGCTGCGTGTGCGCGCGGGTTCGTCCAATGATGTGATGGAGTTCGTGAGCCAGAACGCGTCCCAAAGCACGCCCCAGCAGCACGTCGCTGCGGGCGCCGGGAGTCGAGGTAAGCGAACTGCGGACACGGTCGCATTCCACATCGGCGAAGGGAATGACCGTACCGTTAGAGACATGACTGTAAGCCAGCGCCACCGGATCTGTCGGCAAGGTTGGCGCAAAGGCCTTCGTCTCGCAGGTTCCGTGGAAGGTGACGACTACGACGCTAGGAAAGGAATCCGTAGAGGAGATCTCGTCAAGACTACGCCAGCTCAGTTCGACTCCGGAAGGCCGCATGAGGCTCTGGAGCTCCCGCTTCATTTCGTTCACGGAAGGCTCAGAGTGCTGGGCGTCGAACTGAAGGATAAGGGTGACCGGGCTAGCCGCGAACGCGGTGCAGCCTGACGCAATAACACCGAACAGTGCGCAAATAACGGGGCGCATGGGTTGCCTCCAACGTGGAGAACAATGACCGCGCCCTAATTATACTCTCCGGGGTCACGGGAGCAAATAGGCCGGAGGGGTGTGCAAGTACTATTTTGGAACCGAATTTACGCGGGTTTCGCCGTCTCCGAAACCGGCAACGCCCACGCGACTCCGAGCTGAGTCGCAGCCGCTCCGACCTGCGGCATTAGAGCTGAGGGCTTAAAAAGCGAGCCCGTCCCCCTCGCTTATTTCCACTTCACAGGAGAAGAAGATGAGCCAGCCGGTAAGCCGCTATAGCCGTACTCCAATTTTAATTAGCTTTTTGTTTTCTATAGCTTGGATAGGCTACTCGCAATCCACAACTTCACTGCGTGGCACCATTACAGACGCACAGGGCGCTGTCATTCCGGGAACGGTCGTGACACTCAGCGATATGGAAAAAGGAACATCGAGGCAGGTTGTGACGGATGCCGTGGGTGATTACGCGTTCCTGCAGGTGCAGCCCGGCACCTATGCGCTGAAAGCGGAGAAACCCGGATTCTCAACGGCCAGTCGCAGCAGCATCAAACTCCTGGTGAATACTCCGGCCACCCTCGATCTGCGCCTGGAGATCGGCAACGCTTCGGAAACCGTGAACGTGACCGCGGAGACGGCGGCCACCAACACCGTCGATGCGTCGGTCGGTAACCCGTTTTCTGAGCGACAGGTGAGGCAATTGCCTCTCGAGACGCGCAATGTGGTGGAACTGCTCAGCCTGCAACCTGGAGTCACACCGACTGGCGAGGTGATGGGAGCGCGGCGCGATCAGAACAACATTACGCTCGATGGCGCGGACGTGAACAACAACCAGAATTCCGGCTTGATGGTGCAGAATAGCAACACTTTCACCGGTGGTTTCCAGGGATCGAACGCTAACGGCGTTGTGAACAATTCGGGATTCAATGCGGTGCTGCCGATCCCGCTGGATTCCGTGCAGGAGTTCCGTGTGACCGTCGCCGGCGAGGGACCGAACCAGGGGAGGTCTTCCGGCGGCCAGGTTGCGCTGGTGACCAAGAGCGGATCGAACCAGTTCCATGGCTCACTCTACGAATTCAACCGCAACACCGACACGGCTGCCAACACATGGTTCAACAACCGTTCCGGCGTTCCGAGGGAACCGCTGGTGCGAAACCAGTTTGGCGCATCGGCTGGCGGCAAGATCAAACGCGACCGCCTGTTCTATTTCTTCAACTACGAGCAGCGGACCGACGCCAGCGGTGTGGCTACGGCGCGCGCCGTTCCATCAGACACGATGCGGCAGGGCATCCTGAGCTTCAGGCTGGCGGATGGTTCTACCCAATCTCTCTCGCCGGCGGAAATACGGCTGGTAGATCCGCTGCATCAGGGCGTCGACGCCAACATGCTCAAGGTTTTGAATGCGTATCCTGCCGGTAATGATCCGACATTCGGCGAGGACGGCGGTCTCAATTTCAGCGGCTTCCGTTTTAACGCGCCGAGTCATCGCGACGACCGGGCCATCGTGGGCAAGATCGACTATCACATCGATGGTGCCGGCAAGCACACCCTCAGCGTTCGCGGCACGCTTGCGGACAATACCGACGATCAGATTCTGGCGCAGTTTCCGGGCCAGACTCCTGCTTCCACCCTGCGGGATAACAGCAAGGGCGTTTCCGCGCAGTACACAGCGATCCTGAAACCGAACGTGGTCAACGTTCTTAATTTGGGATACACGCGCTTCGGCCAGGCATTTTCGGGGGTTACTGGACCGGCCTTGTTCCAGACCGCGCTCGACCCCTTGCAGAATCCTTACGCGCGGCCTTTAGGCCAAAGGTTGCCGACGCTCAATCCCACCGATGACCTGACTTGGATCAAGGGTAAACACACGATCACCGTTGGAGTTAACTTGCGGTTCATTCACAACAACACCTCGTCCGATGCCAACTCGTTCGCCCGGTATGGGTACGGTGCCACTGAGCTGATCGGCCTGGGCGCGGATATCGACAACGCGGTTATAGGCTACATCCAGCAGCGTACCGGCAACCCGAATGCCCAGTTGGCCGATCCGACCTCTGTAGCGAATGGCATGGGAGCAATTCTGGGGATGGTGAACGACAATTTCCATACGGACTTCTTTGATAAGAACGGCAATCCGCTGCCCCAGGGGACGCTGCAAGTTCGCAAGTTCGTGGAACGCGATTACGCCGCTTACATCGGGGACACCTTCCGGGTGAATCGGGCGCTCACGCTGAATTTCGGCGTGCGCTACGAAAACTTCCGGCCGCCGTATGAGTCCAATGGCGTTCAGGTCACGTCCACTTACCCGCTCACCTCGTATTTTGCTCAGCGGGATTATTTGCAATCGCAGGGTGTCCCGCAGAATGCCATGCCCAACGCTATTCTCCAGTGGGGTTTGAACGGACCGGCAAACGGCAAGCCTACGTGGTGGACGCCGTTCAATAAAGCTTTTGCACCGCGTCTGGGACTGGCCTACGCGCCAGCGGACCACAGCGGGCTGATCGGCAAGCTGTTCGGCAACGCCGGAGTGTTCCGCGCCGGCGCCGGCATAGCCTATGACCGGTTCGGCAGCGACCTGATCACGCAATACGACCAATATGGTTCCATCGGCCTGGCCACGCAATCAAACTTCCCCGATTCCTACAGCTTTTCGACAAGCCCGCGGTTTACCGGAAGCGCTCCCGTGGTGCCACCGAACGCAGCGGAAACTTTTCCGTTCACGCCGCCCAACATCGCCGCCATTTCCGGCGCTTTCGAAGGGATCTCGCCTAACTTGAAGCCACCCTATTCTTATCTTTTGAATGCGAGCCTCGCGCGTGAGATTCCCGGCAAGATGGTTCTCGAAGTCGGATACACCGGGCGGTTGTCGCACCGACTCTTGATGGAAGGCGACGTGTACACCCCGCTCGAGTACTTCAAGGATCCGAAGTCGGGGATCACCTGGGAGCAGAACGCCAACACCGTGCGAAAGCTGTTTGATTCCGGCATAACGCCTGCCATGGTGCAGAAGAACCCGAGTCTGGTGCCCACGCTGCCTTTCGTGGAGGACATTTGGCCCGGCCTCGCCAACGTGGATTTCCACGGCAGCGCTTCGGCGAACTATTTCAACTGCGTCTACAACGATTACGGCGGCAGCTTTCTCGACTGTCTCCATGCTGTCGACCGCAACACCACCAGCTCTTACGTCAACGGCAAATGCCTGTCCAAGTTTGGGTGCTACACGTTCTTTCCGCTGCAGGGCAGCTCGATGCCTACGTGGATGAACGCCGGCACGGCGGCCTACCACAGCCTCACGGTCGCGTTGCGGCGCTCGTTCAGCACTGGCTTCTCGTTCGACTTCAATTATGCGTGGTCGCATTCCATCGACCTTGGCTCAGCCGCTGAATCCGGCGCCGGACCGCAGGGCGCCGCCATTCAGAATATTTTCAACACAAAGGAATTCCGCGGGTCTTCCGATTTTGATATGCGGCACAACATCAGCGCGGATTTTCTGTACGACCTGCCTTTCGGCAAGGGCAAAATGCTATTCCACGACGTGCCCGGCTGGGCGAATCAGATAATCGGGGGATGGCAGGTTTCGAGCGTGATCCGCTACCGTACGGGGTTGCCATCAACAGTAGCCGGCGACTTGGCCTATAACGCCAATTATTGGCTGAATTCGTTGGCGATCGTTACCCAGCCGATTCACACCGGAACGCAGATCGACCAGAACGGGATTCCCAGCATATTCGGCAACACGTCCGCATCCAGTTCGTTCGAGGACGAATTGCCAGGGCACAGCGGCGCTCGCGCGGCCGTCCGGCTGGCGCCGTTCTTCAACACCGATCTCACCCTGGCGAAGTCGTTCAAACTGCCCTGGGAAGGCCAGCGCGTGCAATTCCGGGCTGAGGCATTCAACGCTTTCAACAACGTGAATTTCACCAACCCGAGCTTGTCGCTCATTTCGCCCCTGACCTTCGGTGAGTTTCAAGGAGTCATGCCGGCGCGCACGATGCAGTTCGCGTTGCGGTACGAGTTCTGAAGTTCGCCTGAGGAACTAGCTGGGCATTATGCCGCGGTGGATGCGTACCGCTCTCCGCCTTTGTTATCATGACCAGGCCTTGGAGGGTACTCACCATGGGCCAGACAGCAGCGGTACCAACGACGGTTCTGCAGGCGATGCAGGAAACCAATCGCCTGTTCTCTGAACAGGTGGTCCGAAATAAGCAGATCGCCAAACTGGACTCTGTATACACTGAGGACGGCGCCATCCTTCCCCCGGACAGCCCGATCATCCGGGGACGCGAGAACATCAAGCGGTTCTGGAGTAAGGTGATTCTCGAAGCCGGATTGAGCGATGCGCCTCTCACCACGGTCGAAGCCGAACTGGTCGGTGACGCGGCCTATGAGGTGGGCACCGCGCAGTTGACCTTTCAAGGCCAGAGCGGCACATCGCAAATCTCAGTTAAATACGTCGTCATCTGGAAGCAGGAAGCGAACGGCTCCTGGAAATGGCATCGAGACATCTGGAATCCTACTGTGTCCTAACGCCCGAATTTCGGTGTTAAACAAATCACCGTTCTCAACCCCTTCCCTCTCTTATCGTGCCTTTTGGCAACTGAGCTGCCCATTCCGACAGCGGAGAGCCGGTATGTTGGTATGCTTCCTGCTTTTGCACCAGGCCGCCGAAAAATGGTTCTTGCTCGCTGCGATTCCTGCCGTGATCGCTGGTGGCGTGGCGGCGATGTGCCTGATTCTTTCCGGTATCAAAGGCATCATTGAGGAATCGTTCTCCCCGAAATGCAGGGTAGAACCCGCCGCGCGCCCAGAACGCGTCGTCCAGTGGATGGCGCACGGCAGGCACTAACCGTGTGTTGAATCACCGAGCGCTACTCCGTACGCGCAGTTCGCGCCTCTTCCGGTGCGAGCATCTGGGTCACTATCCTGCCGCACCCGCCGTTTCCCCTGCAGCACACTCCCCATGCCCACAGTTGCACGCGATGGACGGCCTGCTGGCAGATCCCTCGCAATACGCTCCACAATATTTGCTACCCGGTGCTGGTGGGCAGTTGCAACCGGGATGCGCGCATTTGTCGGATTTCTTTTCGGCCATGCCAAAACCTCCTTGTCCTCCGTTGGGTAGCACAGCCAGGAGCCAGGGGCAATCCTCCGCTTTATGCGAACGTGACATTACTCACCAGGCGGAAATGATGCGAAATGTGTTCAGTCGCGCAGCAGCTCATACACCCCTAGTTCTTTGGCTAGGTGACAAGCAGGGCAGATATGAATAAAGCTGCGAACATACCGACTAGGGCAGGTGTCCCTAATTTATGATCTTGCGTTATCGCATTAAGGTTCCCATCCGGGCGATCCTCGATAAAAGTGAGGGGCAGAGAGTCGCTGTATGGCTCCCCGCCGGTGCCATCCTCTATGAATCTTCGCAACCATCATCCACTCTCCTTAGGATGGTCGGTGTGGCGTGGGGAGGCCGGCATTACTTTGTCTACCCGAAAGACCTGCGCAAGAAAGCCGAGCGAGTGGCAACGGCCTGACCGGGGGGTGATGTTTCAGTAAGAATTCGAACAGACTTGACGTTGTAAACAGGATACACTGCAAACATACTGCGCCATTGAGGAGTGTGTTGAATGATGACGCGGTATCGCCTGACGGGTCCAATTCGAGCGATTTATCAGGCACCTGCAGGCGCTGAAATTGCTAATCTTCGCGTAACGCTCCCAGCCGGTGCAGTGGTCATTGAGTCTATCCAGCGCAACGGAACCCTCAAAGGAATGATCGGAGTTTACTGGGAAGGACGGCACTACTCGGTCTTCCTACGCGACCTACTCCAAAAAACCCAGCGCATATCCACCGCTTGATCGTCGCTACAACCGGACCCCGAAGCCCAGCACCTTCAGATCAAGGCGCGGAGGCCGCTCCCTTCACGCTTCCTTCCGCGAGGAAGTTGACCAGCTCGCGGTTCACTTCGTCAGCGTGGGTCCAGGTTATGCAGTGCGGCCCATCCTTCACTACCAATAAGCGGGCTCCCTTGGTCAATTTGGCGGTCCGTTGTCCCGCGGCGCTGATCGGAACAATCCGGTCCGCATCGCCATGAATGACCAGTGCCGGCACGTCGACACGCGCCAGGTCTTTACGGAAATCCTCATGCCATGTCGGGACGCAAGCAAGACTGGCTGTTGCCGAGGCGTCGGCTGCCACGTTCCAGCTTGCCTGGACGGCTTGTTCGCTGACGCGCTTGCCTAGAAGGAGATCTGTGTTGTAGAAATTCTTAAAAAACTCAGTGAAGAACGCGTATCGGTCTGCGACGATGGCCTTTTGGATCCCGTCGAAGACGCTGTCGTCCACGCCCTCCGGGTTGTCCGCCGTCTTCAGCAGGAAGGGCGGGACCGCCGAGATGAATACCACCTTGCTGACGCCCTTCGATCCATATTTCCCGAGGTAGCGTGCCACTTCGCCGCCCCCCATGGAGAAACCGGCCAGCGCGAAGCCCCGCAATTCGAGCTTCGTAACGAGTTTGTGCAGATCCTCCGCGAAGGTGTCGTAGTTGTAACCGTCTGCTGGCTGGCTGGATTTGCCGAATCCCCGGCGATCATAGGTGATAACGCGGTGACCCGCGGCCAAAAGCACGGCGGTCTGCTTCTCCCAGGAAGCACCGCTTAGCGGATATCCGTGGATAAGGACAACCGGCTTACCCGACCCGTGGTCCTCATAGTAGAGATCGATCTTGCCGGAGTTTTCCTTCCCGACAGTAACGTATGGCATTCAGATTCTCCTTTCGCCATTAGCATTGCGGTCCTGCGGACTATCGTTCGATGCCCTCGGCTCTATTAAAGGTTCGGCGGCAACGTATGATTTCGCATAAAATCGAGCCTTTTTGTGCTTGCCCAGAGCACTACGCTCCACTCATGACCGGAGGTTTGCATGTATTTCGAACAGTTCTATGTGTGCTGCCCGGTGCACGTCTCTTTACATGGATCGGTTCCGAGGGTGTGGCGGTGGTTGTGGGATCCTCCAGCTTCATGCGCTCCTCTATTCGTGACTGTCAGGCAGAGAGACTGGAACGTGTGAAAAATTCGGTCGTACAACCGCTCGTTCACACTCGCGGCTCTGTAAGTTCTTTCGCAACAAGGAGCTGTTTCCGAGCCACAAATGTAAGGAGAGTGGCGCTCAGGATTTTTTCACAGCTTCCTGTCCCCTCGTGTGCAG
>Ga0210406_10001514_pt1 | contig 28129 bp, 28 predicted proteins | sample IncBWC30MmetaG_FD_155454 | JGI IMG/M metagenome (GOLD analysis project Ga0210406, IMG submission 155454) | Forest soil microbial communities from Barre Woods Harvard Forest LTER site, Petersham, Massachusetts, United States - Inc-BW-C-30-M | ecosystem: Environmental > Terrestrial > Soil >... | reverse complement strand
AGCGGCGCACCGTGTGCGGCGGCGGTCCCGGCCTTGGTCGGCGCCCCAAAGGCGATCGTCGTCCGGCACGCGATAAGGCTCGGGCGGTCGCTCTTCTGGGCCCGGCGGATGGCATCGGCGATGGCCTGGTGGTCGTGGCCGTCGATCCGTTCGGCGGCCCAACCATAGCCGCGGAACCGCAACAGCGGGTCGTCGGAAAATGCCAGCTCGGTCGGGCCGTCAATCGACACCGAATTGTCGTCATAGAAGACGATCAGCTTGTTGAGCCGGAGGTGCCCGGCGAGCGAAGTCGCCTCGTGGCTGATGCCCTCCATCAGGCAGCCGTCTCCGGCGAAGACATAGGTGTGATGATCGACGATCTCCTCGCCGAACTCGGTTGCCAGCATGCGCTCGGCGAGAGCCATGCCGACCGAGTTGCCGAGCCCCTGGCCGAGCGGCCCGGTCGTCACTTCGATCCCGCTCGCGTGTCCGCGCTCCGGGTGCCCCGCCGTGCGGCTGCCGAGCTGGCGAAAGCGCTTCAGCTCGTCGAGCGTCATGTCGGGATAGCCGGTCAGATGCAGCAGTCCGTAGAGCAGCATGCAGCCGTGACCGTTAGAGACGACAAACCGGTCGCGGTCGGGCCACTCCGGCGCCAGCGGATCAAAGCGAAGGAACTGCGTGAACAGCACCGCGGCGATATCGGCCATGCCCATCGGCATGCCGGGATGGCCGGATTTCGCCTGCTCGACCGCGTCCATGGCGAGGACGCGGAGCGCGTCGGCCATACGGCGAAGCCTCGGGTCGCGCGGGGCGGGGAGCGGCGGCGCGGTGGCCGCTAGGGTGGTCGTGTTCATCACGGCAAGATGGTTGGGGGGACCGTCGAGAGCAAGCTTGCGATGATCGGCCCGCACGCGCCGGCTTGCAAATACAAGAGATCAGCATGCAGGATGCCCACGTCGGCCGCGGAATCTCTCGGTTTGGCGGCAGCGCCAACACGAAGTTTCCCCGCCGCCGCAAGGCCCTCGGTCCGGTGAATTGACGCTTGTCACTTCCGCACTGCGGGCAGAGTTGTATTATGCGTCGGTGGCGATGCGTAATTCAGCGTTGTTCGATAGGCGTTCGTCGCCGCGGGCGCAGGCGTTTACTGAGATCGCCGTTTTCAGCGGCAGCGCGCATCCGCTATTGGCGGCGGAAATCTGTGCTCACCTCGACGTTCCTTTGCTGCCAGCGCAGATAGAGCGCTATGCAAACGATTGCCTTGGCGTGCAACTCCAAGCGAATTGCCGGGAACGCGATGTCTTTATCATCCAGCCCTTGGTGCCGCCGGTGCAGGAGCATCTGGTCGAGCTCCTGCTGATGCTGGACGCGGCCCGGGGGGCGTCGGCATCGCGCACCACGGTCGTGATGCCCCACTATGCTTACGCGCGCTCCGACAAGAAGGACGCGCCGCGGATCTCGATCGGTGCTCGCTTGGTTGCCGATCTCCTGGTCACCGCCGGGGCGAACCGCATTTTGACGATGACCCTGCATTCGCCCCAGGTGCACGGTTTTTTCAGTGTCCCGGTCGACCATCTGCACGCGTTGCGCGAGCTTGCCGGGCATTTCAAACAATACGATTTGGGCAACACGGTCGTGGTATCGCCCGACCTCGGCAATGCCAAGGCGGCGGCCGCGTTCGCTCGGCTGCTAGGTACCCCGGTGGCGGCCGGTGCCAAGCAGCGTTTCAGCGATGACCACGTCGAGATCAGCGCGATCATCGGCGATGTCGCCGGCCGCGACATCATCGTGCTCGATGACGAGATCGCCCGAGGCAGCACGGTGATCGAGCTGCTCGAACGGCTGCGCGAGCGCGACGCCCGTTCGGCGCGCATCGCCTGCACCCATGGCCTGTTCTCCGCCGGCGCTCTCGATCGCCTCAACCAACGGCACGACGTGCTCGAAATCGTTGCCACCAACACCGTCCCGATCCCGGCCGAAAAATGCGTGCCCAAGCTCAAGATACTATCGGTTGCGCCGGCGCTCGCCGAAGCGATGCGCCGCATCCATAACGGCGAATCCGTGAGCGCGCTGTTTCACCCGGTTGATGGCGGCGGGCCCGCCTAGCACTACCGTATCTCAAGGTTGCCTTGCGGCTTGGGGGCGGAGGAAGATTGTCTCGTCACAGCCGCTTCGATACTTTGGGCCGTGGCGCATCGGCGGAGAGGCCCCGGCATGGCGATCATCGTTGGCACTGGCGACTTCAAGTATCGGATCATCGAGGACTGGGCGAAGCTTCCGAACGGGTGGTCGTTCAAAGAGGTCGGCGCGGTCGGCGTCGACGCCAAAGACAATGTCTATGTGTTCAACCGCGGCGACCACCCGGTCATGGTGTTCGACCGCGAGGGAAATTTTCTGCGCTCCTGGGGCGAAGGCCAGTACCCGCGGGCGCACGGCGTCCATATGGGGCCGGACGATTCGATCTATCTGACCGATGACGGCGGCCATTTCATGCGGAAGTGCTCGCTCGACGGCAAGGTGTTGCTCGAACTCGGCATCCCCGGGAAGCCGGCGCCCTATATGAGCGGCGAGCCGTTTCATCGCTGCACCCACACGGCACTCTCGCCCAAGGGCGAGATCTACGTTTCCGACGGCTACGGCAACGCCCGGGTGCACAAGTACTCGCCCGACGGCAAATTGCTGATGTCGTGGGGCGGCCCCGGCACCAACCCCGGCGAGTTCAACATCGTGCACAACATCTGTACCGACGCCGATGGCTGGGTCTATGTCGCCGACCGCGAGAACCATCGGGTTCAGGTATTCGACGGCAACGGCAAGTACGAGACGCAGTGGAACAACCTGCACCGCCCGTGCGGCCTCTACATGGACTATACCCGCCACCCGGTCTGCTATATCGGCGAGCTCGGGCCGGTCCAGCCGGTCAACCGCAACAGCCCGAACCTCGGTCCCCGGGTCAGCATCGTCGACCACCAGGGTAAGCTGTTGTCGCGTTTTGGTGACATGCACGCCGGCACAGCGCCGACCGCATTCCTCGGTCCACACGGGCTCAGCGTCGACTCGCGTGGCGACCTCTATGTCGGCGAGGTATCGTGGACCCAATGGCCGCAATTCTATCCGGACACGCCGCGGCCGGCTTACATCCGCTCGCTGCAGAAATACGAGCGCGTGCACTAAGGGAGAATGGGAATGCCGGAGATCGTTGGCACTGGTGACTTCAAATATAACATTATAGAGAACTGGGCCAAGCTGCCGGAGGGCTGGTCATTCAAAGAAGTGGCCGCGGTGGCAATAGACGCGAAAGACAACGTCTATGCCTTTGGCAGAGGCGAGCACCCGATCATGGTGTTCGACCGGGACGGCAATTTCCTGCGGTCCTGGGGGGAGGGGCAGTACCCGCGAGCGCACGGCGCCCATATGGGACCGGATCAGTCGATCTATCTGACCGACGATGGCGGGCATTTCGTGCGCAAATGCTCGCTCGACGGCAAGGTGCTGCTCGAGATCGGCGTGCCCGGCAAGCCGGCCGGATATATGAGCGGCGAGCCCTTCCACCGCTGCACCCACACCGCTTTGTCGCCCAAGGGCGAGATCTACGTCTCCGACGGCTACGGCAATGCTCGGGTGCATAAATACTCACCCGACGGCGAGTTGCTGATGTCGTGGGGCGAGCCCGGCACCGGTCCGGGCGAGTTCAACATCGTCCACAACATCTGCACCGACGCTGACGGCTGGGTCTACGTCGCCGACCGCGAGAACCACCGCGTGCAGGTATTCGACGGCAACGGCAAATACGAGACGCAGTGGAACAATCTGCATCGCCCGTGTGGGCTTTACATGGATTATACCCGTCATCCCGTCTGCTATATCGGTGAGCTGGGTCCGTCGATGGCGGTCAACTTGAAGAGCCCGAACCTCGGACCCCGGGTCAGCATCGTCGACCATGAGGGTAAGCTCTTGAGCCGGTTTGGCGATCCGCATGCGAGCCTGGGGCCGACAGGATTCATCGGCCCGCACGGCATGTGTGCCGATTCACGCGGTGATCTCTATGTCGGCGAGGTCTCCTGGACCTTGTGGCCGGGCGCCTTCCCCGGCGAACCCAGGCCCGAGAGTCCGCGGTGTTTCCGGAAATTCGAGAAGGCGCGCTGAAGGGGAGCGGGCGGCGTTCGAGTTGCCGGATGGATAAGCTTGGTGAGGCCCTGGCACGGCTCGAAAGAGCAGTGGCGCGGCTCGAGGCGGCGGCCTCGGCCGAACCGCAGGATTCGGGATCGCTCAGCACGCGCCAAATCGATGATCCGGAGCTGAGGGAGATTGCCGGCGAGATCGCCGCGCGCGTCGACGGCGCTCTCGCAAAGATCGGGCGCATCTTGGGTGGAGCGGGGTGAGATGGCTCAGGTCAGCCTGACGGTCAACGGCCGGCCATACGTGGTCACCTGCGATGACGGGCAGGAGGCGCGTATCCGACGCCTCGGCCAATATGTAGATGCCAAGGTCGCGGAATTCGTGCAGAGCGTCGGGCAGGTCGGCGAGGGGCGACTGCTCCTGCTCGCCGCTCTCGTGATAGCCGACGAGCTGGCCGACGCGAACGAGGCGCTGCGGCTCGAGCGCAGTGGGGTGCATGACGAAGCTGGCGCTGCCGTAGATGCTGCGGCGAGCGGCATCCATGGCCTCGCGCAGCGGGTGGAGGCACTTGCGGCGCGTCTGGAGAGCTCCTAGCTTTGGCGGTGCGGGGTGGGGCTGCGCGGTGCGTTAGGCCGCATATAGCCCCGGGGCCGATTCCTACCTCTTGGGAGCCGTCTCTGTCGAAGCCGTGGTTTCGACACATGGCGCCCACCTGCTACGGCGGGCCACGGAGGGTTTGCATGCCGACGGCCGAGGCGGCTCCACCCCGCGCCGCAGCCCCCGAAGCGAGTTCGATCTGTCACCGACAGGAAACGGGGAACCCAGCACGGTGAACATCCTGCTTTGTGGAGATGTGGTCGGCCGCTCGGGTAGGGATGCCGTGAGACGGCACGTGCCGAGCTTGCGGCGCGAACTTGCGCTCGACCTTGTTGTGGTCAACGCCGAAAACGCGGCAGGTGGGTTCGGGCTGACCGAGCGCATTTGCGGCGAACTCTACGATTGTGGTGTCGACGTCCTGACCACCGGCAATCATGTCTGGGATCAGCGCCAAATCATCCCCTATATCGACCGCGATCCTTGCCTGCTGCGGCCGGCGAACTTCCCGACGGGCACGCCCGGCGCCGGCTGGCGAGCGCATAGTGTCGGCGGGCAGAGTGTGCTCGTTATCAATCTGATGGGCCGACTCTTCATGGATGCGCTCGACGACCCGTTCGCCCGGCTCGACGATATCCTCGAGGAATATCGGCTCGGCGAGGGTGTCGCGGCGATCCTGGTCGATTTTCACGCCGAAGCGTCGAGCGAAAAGATGGCGCTCGGCCACTTTGCCGACGGCCGCGTCTCGGCCGTGTTCGGGACGCATTGCCATGTGCCGACCGCCGACGCGCAGATCCTGCCGGGGGGCTCTGCCTACCAAACCGACGCCGGGATGTGCGGCGACTACGATTCGGTCATCGGCATGCAGAAGGATCCGGCGGTAAGGCGGTTTGTGACCAAGATGCCGGGCGAGCGCCCGCAACCGGCCGAGGGAGAGGGGACGTTGTGCGGCATCCTGCTCGCGACCGACGATCTCACCGGCCGTGCGCAGGCGGTCGAGCCGGTGCGAATCGGCGGTCGCCTAACCGCGCATTTACCCCGACGCTGAGCCCGTCTCCGGAGCGATAACGGCGCCGTCAAACCCGTCGCCGGCGGCGTCCCGAGATGCCCCAATGCTGCCATATTGGGTTGTTAGCCCCAACGCCCCACAAGCGTCCGGCCGAATGCCGACGGGAAGCGGCGTAGAAATCAATGGCTGGCCATTCACAATTCAAGAACATCATGTACCGGAAGGGCGCGCAGGACAAAAAGCGCGCCAAGGTTTTTACCAAGATCATCCGGGAACTCGTCACCGCCGCCCGTTCCGGCCTGCCCGACCCGGCGGCCAACCCGCGCCTGCGGGCGGCGGTGCTGGCCGCCCGCCAGGCCAATATGCCGAGAGACACGGTCGAGCGGGCGATTCGCCGCGGTTCCGGGGGCGAGGCCGGCGAGGCCTACGACGAGGTGCGCTACGAGGGCTACGGCCCGGGCGGGGTCGCGGTCATCATCGAAGCGCTGACCGACAACCGCAACCGCACCGCGAGCGAGGTCCGCGCCGCCTTTGCCAAAGCGGGCGGCGCGCTCGGCGAAACCAACAGCGTCAGCTTCATGTTCGAGCGCGTCGGTGAGATCTCCTATCCGCCGGCGGCGGCGAGCGCCGACGACATGTTCGAGGCTGCCATCGAAGCGGGAGCCGATAATATCGAGAGCGAGGCCGAGCAGCACGTCGTGACCTGCGCGCCCGAGGATCTGAACGCGATGCGCGATGCGCTGGAAGGCCGATTTGGGCCGGCGGGCTCGGCGCACCTCGTGTGGCGTCCGAGGACCACCGCGCCGGTCGACGAGGAGACCGCGACGACCCTGTTCAAGCTGCTCGAGACGCTCGAGGACAGTGACGATGTCCAGAACGTCTACGCCAATTTCGAAGTGGCCGAAGACGTGATGGCGCGGCTCGGTGCCTGAGCCTCCGCCGGGTCGGCACCGAACCTCGATGCGTGTTTTGGGGCTCGATCCCGGGCTGCGGCACACCGGATGGGGGGTGATCGACGTCGCCGGCAATCGCCTGATCCACGTCGCCGATGGTGTCGCGCACGCGGCAACAGATCAGCCTCTGGCGATGCGGCTCGTCTCGCTGTTTCGGCAGATCACCGAGGTGCTCGAGCGGTTTCAGCCGGACGAGGCGGCAGTCGAAGAAACCTTTGTCAACCGCAACCCGGCTTCGACCTTGAAGCTCGGCGTTGCCCGCGGCGTGGTGTTGCTGGCGCCGGCCGAGCGCGGGCTGCCGGTAGCGGAATATTCCGCCAACCTCGTCAAGAAGGCGGTGGTGGGTGCCGGTCACGCCGAGAAATCGCAAGTGCAATTGATGGTGGGGCGGCTCCTGTCCGGCTGCGACAGCAGTGAACCGGATGCCGCCGATGCGCTCGCCGTGGCGATCTGCCACGCGCAGCATGCCGAGACCCGGCGGCTCGTGAGCACGCGCCGATGATCGCCAAGCTGGCCGGCGTCGTCGAGCAGATCGAGTCGGATGCCGCTGTCATCGACGTCAACGGTGTCGGTTACCTCGCCTTCTGCTCGACCCGAACGATCGGCCGCCTGCCTCCCCCCGGGTTGCCCGCGCGGCTGCTGATCGAGACGCACGTCCGCGAGGACCACATCCACCTCTACGGGTTCATCGACGCCGCCGAGCGCGATTGGTTTCGCCTATTGACGACGGTGCAGGGCGTCGGCGCGCGACTCGCCCTCTCGATTCTCTCGACCGTAGCGCCGGAGACGCTCGGGCTCGCGATCTTGGCTCAGGACAAGCCGGCGCTGGCCCAAGCCGAGGGGGTCGGGCCGCGGCTCGCTGCCCGTATCGTCAATGAATTGCGGGACAAGATCAGCAGCCCCGCGTCCCCGGTATCCCCAGCGCCACCGGTTCCGCCGCGCAGTGAGCCGGCAAACGGCGGGGGGGTTACCGCGGACGCGATCTCGGTGCTGGAGAACCTCGGGGTCGGCCGCACCGAGGCGCTGGGCGCCATCGCCGCGGCGGCGCGCCGACTCGGCAGTGAGGCGGGCGCCGATCTGCTGATCAAAGCGGGTCTGGAGGAACTGGCGCGATGAACGACGACGCTCCGCGTGTCGTCGCCCCTCAGCAAGCCGAGCAAGACGCATCCGAAAGCTCTGTGCGACCGGCCATCCTCGATGAATTCGTCGGTCAGCATCAGTTGCGCGACAACCTGCGCGTCTTTATCGAGGCGGCGAAGGGACGGGGTGAAGCGCTCGACCACATCCTTCTCTTTGGTCCGCCTGGGCTCGGAAAAACGACCCTCGCGCAGATCGTCGCCCGCGAAATGGGGGTCGAGTTCCATACCACCGCGGGCCCGGTGATCCAGCGCCCCGCCGATCTTGTCGCCATGCTCAGCAAGCTTGCACCCCGCGAGGTGCTGTTCATCGACGAGATCCACCGCCTGCCGCCGGCTGCCGAGGAGTACCTCTACCCCGCGATGGAGGACTACCAGATCGATCTGATCATCGGGCAGGGACCCGGGGCCCGATCGATCCGCTACCGTCTGGCACCGTTCACCTTGATCGGCGCAACAACGCGTTCGGGTCTGATCACACGGCCGCTGCGGGAGCGTTTTGGCATTCCGCTGCGTTTGGTGTTCTACGAACCGGCGGAGCTCGGGAAGATCGTCAGCCGTGCGGCGCGGGTGCTCGGCATCGACCTGCGCCCCGATGGTGCGGCAGAGATCGCACAGCGGTCACGGGGCACGCCGCGCGTCGCGATCCGCCTGCTGCGCCGCATCCGCGACTTTGCCGCGGTCAACGGCCTGGCGAGCGTTGACGCTCTTGCCGCCGATGGAGCGCTGCAACGGCTCGACGTGGACGCACGCGGCCTCGACGGCATGGACCGACGCTACCTGCGCTGCATTGCTGAAAACTATGCGGGTGGTCCGGTCGGGGTCGAGACGATGGCGGCCGCACTCGGTGACGAGCGCGACGTCGTCGAAGAGGTCATCGAGCCCTACCTGCTCCAGGAGGGCTTCGTCCAGCGCACACCGCGCGGCCGCATGCTTACCGAGGGGGCGTTCCGCCATCTCGGTCTGCCGATACCGCTTAGTTTGCCGGCCCAGCTCGATCTTCTGGCCCGCTTGCCGTTCGAAACCGAGGTCGAAGAGGCGCCATGACGCCGACGATCATCCAAAAGACGCCATAAAGGGTTGCCAAGAAATGCCGCCTAATCCTGTTGAAGCCCTGCCGCTGGCTGGTGCGGTTCCGCACGATCTTTCGATCATCGGCCTGTTCTTGCAGTCCGATGCGGTGGTCAAAGTGGTTATGCTGATACTCCTCGTCGCATCGTTCTGGTCGTGGGCGGTCATCTTCGACAAGGTGATGCGGCTGCGCCGCCTGCGGTATTCGGCATCGAGCTTCGAAGAGTCGTTCTGGTCGGGCGGCTCTCTCGACGATCTCTACGAAAGGGTCGGCCAGCGGCCGCCCGATCCGATGAGTGCGGTCTTTTCGGCGGCGATGCGCGAGTGGCGCCGCAGCGCGGCCAAGAACCTGCTCGGCACCCCCAGCATGCGCGCCAGCCTGCAACAGCGCGTCGAGCGGGTGATGTCGGTGACCGTGGGCCGCGAGATGGAGCGGGTCGAACGATTTATGGCGTATCTCGCGACGGTCGGGTCGACCGCACCCTTTGTCGGCCTGTTCGGCACCGTCTGGGGCATCATGGATAGCTTTCAGTCGATTGCCGCTTCCAAGAACACCAGTCTTGCCGTCGTCGCACCCGGCATCGCCGAGTCGCTGTTCGCGACCGCACTCGGGCTCGTCGCCGCTATCCCTGCAGTCATCGCCTACAACAAGCTCGCGACTGATTTCGGGCGCTATGCCGGCCGGCTCGAGGCGTTTGCCTCCGAGTTCAGCGCGATACTCTCGCGCCAGCTCGACGAGAGACCATAAGATATGGCGGGATCGAGCTTAAGCAACAACGGCGGTCGCCTTGCCGGGCGGTACCGGCCGATGTCGGAAATCAACGTGACGCCGCTCGTCGATGTGATGTTGGTGCTACTCGTCGTCTTCATGGTCGCCGCACCGCTGTTGACCGTCGGGGTGCCGGTCGACCTGCCGCAGACGCAGGCGCCGCCGATCAATGAGCCGAAGGAGCCCCTCGTCATCACGATCAACGGTGAGGGCCACATCTTCATCCAGGAGACCGATGTCCCGGCCGAATCGTTGGTTCCTCGCCTGACGGCGATCACTGGCGCCAACCCTGACGCGCTTCTTTATGTCCGAGGCGACAAGGCGATCAACTATGGCCGAGTGCTCGAGGTGATGAGCATGGTGAGCACGGCTGGGTTCCGCAAAGTGTCGCTAATCGCAGAGGCCCCGAAGGGGACTGCACCACCTTCCGGCGCCGCGCCCGCCGAGCGATCGCGCACGGTCAAGCGCTGAAGGGTGCAACGCGGTTTCACTCCGATGAGCGTGGCGACCGCCGAAACCGGAGTGACTCACGAGCCGACCGTCCCCGAGCAGACCTCGGATGGTGTCGCCCCACGCGGCGTCGCGCTATCGGTCGCGCTGCACCTCGTCCTCGGCACCGTTTTCATTCTTGGTCTGCCGCGGCTGTTCGCTCCGCCAATTCCCGAGGAATTGCCGGTGGCGGTCCAGCTCGTCACGATCGCTCAGGAAACCCGGGCGACCCGGCCCAACCCGAACCCGCGACCGAATGCCAAGCCCGACCCACCGGTCGCGGATGCTCCTGTGACCAAACCAGAGCCTGAGCCGCCCGTCCCGGCGCCGGTTCCGCCGCCTTCGGCCGAGACGCCACTACCGCCCGAGCTTGTCAAGCCACCGGAGCCCAAACCCGCGCCGCCGCTACCGGTGCTGAAGCCCGAGCCGAAGCCCGAACCTCCGAAGCCAACCGAAAAGGTCGAGGTTCCCAGACCCAAGGAGAAGCCGGAACCGCCGCAGCAAATGGCCAAGAACGAGTCCAAAGCAGAGCAGAAGAAATACGACCCCGGTCAATTCGAAGCCCTGTTGAAGAACCTAGCCGCACAGCCCAGCGCACCATCACCGGATGCGCCGCCGCAACGGCCGCGCGTTGCCTCGGCGAAGCCCTCCTCACAACCCCGAGCGCCGCTCGGCAGCCAACTCAGTGCCAGCGAAATGGATATGGTCCGCGAACAGATCGCGAGATGCTGGAACGTGCCGGCAGGGGCTCGCGATGCCAAAGATCTCGTCGTCGAGATAAAGGTCGTCGTCGACCCGGACGGCATGGTTCGGCAAGCAACGATCGTCGATCAGGCACGCCTCGGCGGCGACCCGTTCTTCCGCGCGGCGGCCGAGAGCGCCCGCCGCGCCTTTTTCAATCCTTTGTGCCGGCCACTGCACCTACCTCCGGAAAAGTACGCGATCTGGAAAGATCTTGTCGTCGATTTCAGCCCAAAGGACCTCTTATGACAAGAAACCCCCTGATGTTTGCCGGCGTGGTGACGGCGGTTCTTGCCCTCGTGCTCCATGCGGTTGCGCCGGCCCGCGCCGAACTGCGGATCGATATCACCAGAGGCAAGGTCGAGCCGATGCCGATCGCCATCCCGGCTTTTTCGGGTTCCGGGGGCGACGAAAACCAGGCAGGACAGGAGATCGCCGGTGTCATTTCGGCCGATCTCGAGCGCTCGGGTCTGTTCCGCCCGCTCGACCCGCGAAGCTTCATCCAAAACGTCTCGGCGACCGATGCTCAGCCGCGGTTCGGCGACTGGCGGCAAATCAATGCGCAGGGGCTGGTGACGGGGACGGTCCTGACCCAGGGTGATGGGAGGCTGCGGGTCGAATCCCGGTTGTGGGACGTCTTTGCCGAGCAGCAGCTGAGTGGTTTCGGTTATACGACGACGCGGCAGAATTGGCGGCGCATTGCCCACATCATTGCCGACGAGATCTATAAGCGCATCACCGGCGAGGACGGATATTTCGATACCCGCATCGTGTATATCGCCGAGGCGGGTTCGCAGGCCAAGCGAACCAAACGCCTCGCCATCATGGATCAGGACGGCGCCAACAACCGGTTTCTGACCGACGGCCGCGCGCTGGTATTGACCCCGCGGTTCTCTCCGACAGTCCAGGAAATCACTTACCTTTCCTACGCCAACGGCACGCCGCGCGTCTATCTCTTCAACATCGATACCGGACAGCAGGAAGTGGTCGGGGATTTCCCCGGCATGACCTTCGCGCCGCGATTTTCGCCGGATGGCAATCGGGTGGTCATGAGCCGTGCAGAGAACGGCGTCAGCAACCTTTATTCTCTCGATCTGCGCACCCGCCAGCCCACACGGCTGACCACCAGCCAGGCGATCGATACCTCACCCTGCTTTGCGCCAGACGGCAGCAAGATCGTCTTTAATTCCGATCGCGGCGGCTCCCAGCAGCTATATATCATGGGCGCGAATGGCGGTGAGGCCAGGCGGATCAGCTTTGGTTCGGGCAAATACGGCACCCCGGTCTGGTCGCCGCGCGGTGATCAGATTGCTTTTACCAAGATCGACGGCGGATCGTTCTTTATTGGCGTAATGCACCCGGATGGCTCCGGCGAACGATTGCTGACGCGGGACTTCCTGGTCGAAGGGCCAACCTGGGCGCCGAACGGCCGAGTACTGATGTATTTCCGGCAGTCGCCGACCGATTCGCGTGGATACGGCGGATCTGCTCGCCTGTTTTCGATCGATTTAACCGGTTCCAATCAACGCGAAGTGACGACGCCGCAGGACGCTTCCGATCCGGCCTGGTCTCCCTTGCTTCGCTGAAAGACGCGGCGATATAGTCCAGCCTGGTCGAGGGGGATTGAAATGCATGCAAAAATAGTCGGTCTGCTAGGCGCTCTGCTGATGTTCGCAGCCTGCAGTAGCACTCCACCGGAGACGCCGCCGCCTGGACCACCGGGAGGTCCGCCTGGCGGCGCCGGCTCGCGCAACATTGTGCCGGGATCGCAGCAGGATCTCGAGGCAAGTGCCGGCGACCGTGTGTTCTTCGCCTTCGACCGCGCCGATATCTCGCCCGAAGCACGGCAAATCCTCGCGCGCCAGGCCGACTGGCTGAGACGCTATCCCAATGTGACGGTCACGATCGAGGGCCATTGCGACGAGCGGGGTACGCGCGAGTACAATCTCGCGCTCGGCGAGCGCCGCGCCCAGGCGGCAAAAAACGTCCTCGTCGCATCCGGGATTCCGGCATCCCGGATCTCGACCATCAGCTACGGGAAGGAGCGCCCGGCGGTGGTCGGTTCCTCGGAGGAGTCGTATGCCCAAAACCGCCGCGCCGTCACCGTCATCAATTAAGCATGTCGCGTCTGCGCGCAGTCGAAAACTCCAAAGACGCAGGCCACGCTATCGCGTCCACGACAGCGGTCCTGCTGCCCGATGCGCCCTTTTTTTGCCCTAAAAGGACCCTACTAGGACTCTCAACAAAGTCCGAGCGACCGCTCTGATGGTCGTCGCGATGACGGTCAACGCGGCGAGAGCTTCCCCCCGGCTCTCGAGCGGATGCAAGAGGCCTTCGATGCTCAGGCGCTCGACCCTGTCGCAAGCCCGTGCAACCTGCTTGATGTTGGTGCTTGTCGCTTTAACCCTGCCGATCCACACGGCGCGATCGCAGGATCGGGCGATGCAGGACCGTCTCGAGCGACTCGAAAGGGATCTCAGCATGTTGCAGCGGCAGGTCTACCGCGGCGGCGGCAGCCCCCCGCTTGCTGCGGGTCATAATGCGGCGGTCGACACCGAACTCCGCATGGACCGGCTCGAGGCCGAGATGCGCGATCTGACCGGCCAGGTTGAGAACGCGGCGAACGGGGTCGAGCAGTTGCGCCGGCGACTAGAGCAAATCAACAGCGACATCGACGTGCGATTTGGCCAAGGGCAGGGACCATCCGCAACCGCATCGCCGCGCTCGACGGGCAGCACTTCGGGTGCCGGGGTGCTCGCGCCTCGAGGTACTGCGCCGACGGTAAATCAGACGGCCTCGACGCAGCCGAGCGCTCCTTTGCCCCCGGGAACACTGGTGCCGCCGCCCTATACCCCTGCCGGTCTCGGCACGTTGACGCCCCCCGGCGGCCCGCCAAGGCCCGCGCAATCCGCGCTGGAGCAAGCCAGCACAGCCGGGGCTGGCGCGCCTCCTTCGGGCGTTCTTCCTGCCGGGTCAGCTTCCGATCAATACAATTTTGCCTTTGGCCTGTTGAAGCAGGCTGATTACTCGGCTGCCGAGGAGGCCCTGAAGAACTTTATTCGCCATCACCCCGACGATCCGTTGGCCGGAAGCGCTCAATACTGGCTTGGGGAGACTTATTACGCGAGGAGTAATTACGCAGAGGCTGCCACCGCATTCGCCGAGGGGTACAAGCGCTATCCGAAGGGGACCAAGGCGGCAGATAACCTTCTGAAGCTCGGCATGTCGCTCGCCCGGGCGAACCAGAAACCGGAAGCCTGCGTTGCCCTCGCAAAGCTAGATCACGACTTCCCCAACCCGGGGAACACGATAAAGGAACGGGTAAAGGACGAAAAAAAGAAGGCGGGTTGCTGACTGAGACATCATCACCCGGGCCTATCACCGCGGCCGAGTTTGCGAGCGTACTTGCCTCGCTTGCTCGCTTCGAGAGTTGCCCGTTCCTGGCCGTTGCCGTTTCCGGTGGAGCAGACAGCCTCGCCCTCGCCATTCTCGCTGATCGTTGGGCGCGCGAGCGCGGCGGGAGCATCTGTGCGGTGACGGTGGATCATCGGTTGCGGCCGGAAAGTAGCGCTGAGGTCTGCCGATTGCACGGCTGGCTTTCGGCGCGGGCGATCCGTCACGACATCGTGGTCTGGTCGGGAGAGAAGCCAATAAGTCGAATACAGGAGGTCGCTCGCGTAGCCCGCTACGCGCTGCTCGCCGAATGGTGCCGCGAGCACGACTGCCTCCACCTATTGACTGGCCATCATCGCCAAGATCAGGTCGAGACCCACCTGATCCGTCGCCGCGCCGGCAGCGGGCCGCATGGCCTCGCGGGGATTTCGGCCATTCGCGAATTCGCCGATTGCCGGCTATTAAGACCATTGCTCGATGTCCCGAAGGCCCGCCTCGTTGCACTGCTGGACGCCGAGCGGCAGCCGTTCATCACCGATCCGAGCAACTGCGACCCGCGCTTCGAGAGGTCGGGTCTGCGCCGGAGCGGCGCGGTACCGGCCGATGCGGATTTAACGGCGCTGGATCGTCAGATCCGCACATTCGGCTGCGAGCGGGTAGTTCAGGAGCGCAAGCGGGATGCTCTTCTCGCGCATGCCCTGACCCTTCATCCCGCTGGGTTTGCCGTGCTAGATCCCGGTTTGGTGCTTGCGGCGTCGCCGGAGATTGCCGAGCGGGTCCTCGCTGCAGTTGCCACGACCATCGGCGGTCGCATCTATCCGCCGCGAGGCCGGCGAGTCGCACGGCTACGCGAGCGCCTCGCTGGAGGCGAGAGTAGAGGGCATACCCTAGGCGGCTGCCGTTTTGTGGTGTGGCGGGAGAGGATCCTTGTTTTGCGAGAGCTTGCCGCCGCTGCCGCCCCGGTTCGCCTCAGCCCGGGAGAGGGAGTCCTTTGGGACAGGCGCTTCAGGGTTGCGTTGCCGGTCGCTGCGCACAGGCCGATCGTCGTTGGCTATCTCGGCCGCGCAGGAGTAGCCGAATTCAACCGACTGGCACCCGGGTCGTCACGCCGCACCCTACCTCGGCTGCTGCATCCGATCCTGCCGGCGGTTTGGGACGAGGACGGCATCGTCGCCCTTCCCCAATTCGGATATCTCCGCCACCGAGCCGCGGTAGTCCCGGAAATCGGCTTCCGGCCGATCAACCCGGCGACACGTGCAAGCTTTACAGTTGTTTAAGTCTGGCGGCATCTTATGTCTGAGCAGAGCGAAAAGGATCGCGGGCCGGCCCTCGACGGGGTAGGATTCGTCTCGGCACGCGATGGCCAGCCTGGTACGGAGAGGCCTCCACTGTGAACAATTTCGGCAAGAATCTCGCCCTGTGGATTGTAATCGGACTGCTTCTCGTCGCCCTGTTCAACCTGTTCCAGACATCCTCCAGCCGGGGGCCGCAATCGACTCTTGCCTTTTCCGATTTTCTTAACGACGTCAATCGCGGCCAAGTTGCCGATGTCACGATTCAGGGCAACAACATCAGCGGTCATTTTACCGACAGCCGGGCGTTCACCACCTATACCCCGAACGACCCAAATCTTGTCAGCCGGTTGACTGAGAAGAACGTACGAATAACCGCGGCCCCGGTCGACGAAAACGTACCCTCTCTTTTTGGCGTCCTGATTTCCTGGTTTCCGATGCTGTTGCTGATCGGCGTTTGGATATTTTTCATGCGTCAGATGCAGGGCGGCGGCGGCCGGGCCATGGGCTTCGGCAAGAGCCGAGCACGCCTTTTGACTGAAAAGGTCGGGCGGATTACCTTTGAGGATGTCGCCGGGATCGACGAGGCCAAGCAAGAACTCGAAGAAATCGTCGAATACCTGAAGGATCCGCAAAAATTCCAGCGGCTCGGCGGCAAGATCCCCAAGGGAGTGCTACTAGTCGGGCCTCCCGGCACCGGCAAGACCCTGCTCGCCCGCGCGATTGCCGGCGAGGCGAACGTGCCGTTCTTCACGATTTCCGGCTCCGACTTTGTCGAGATGTTCGTTGGCGTCGGCGCGAGCCGCGTGCGCGACATGTTCGAGCAGGGCAAGAAGAATGCACCCTGCATCATCTTCATCGATGAGATCGACGCGGTGGGCCGCCATCGAGGTGCTGGCCTCGGGGGCGGCAATGACGAGCGCGAGCAGACCTTGAACCAGCTCCTCGTCGAAATGGACGGGTTCGAAGCCAACGAAGGGGTGATTCTGATCGCTGCGACCAATCGGCCCGACGTGCTCGATCCCGCACTGTTGCGTCCCGGTCGGTTCGATCGTCAGGTCGTAGTGCCTAACCCCGACGTCGTCGGCCGCGAGAAGATTCTAAAAGTCCATATGCGCAAGGTTCCGCTGGCCTCGGACGTCGATGCGAAGATTATCGCGCGCGGTACCCCCGGCTTCTCGGGTGCCGATCTCGCCAACCTCGTCAACGAGGCGGCGCTGATGGCGGCGCGCAAGGGCAAGCGCTCGGTGTCGATGAGCGAGTTCGAGCACGCCAAAGACAAGGTCATGATGGGCGCTGAGCGCCGTTCGATGGTGATGACCGAGGACGAGAAGAAGCTGACTGCCTATCACGAGGCCGGTCATGCATTATGCATGCTCTATGCCGAAGGGCACGAGCCGCTGCACAAGGTGACCATCATCCCGCGCGGACGGGCGCTCGGCATCACGATGTTCCTACCGGAACGCGACAAGTACAGCCAGTCCAAGCTCGAGATCAAGGCGATGCTGACGAGCCTTTTTGGTGGCCGTATCGCCGAAGAGCTGATCTTCGGGCCGGACAAGGTTACGACGGGTGCGGCCGACGACATCCGTCGCGCGACCGGTCTGGCGCGCCGCATGGTCACCGAGTTCGGGTTCAGCGAGAAACTCGGGCCGCTACGCTACGCCGAGAACGAGGAAGAGGTGTTCCTCGGCCATTCGGTAACCCAGCGCAAGAACGTTTCCGATGCGACAGCCAAGGTTATCGACGAGGAAATCCGCCGGGTTATCGATGAAGCCGAGCAGACCGCCCGGGAGATCTTGACCGCGCGGCTCGACGAACTGCATGCGCTGGCCAAGGGGCTGCTCGAATACGAGACGATGTCGGCCGACGAGATCCGCCGCGTCATCAAGGGCGAGCGGATCGCCCGCGGCTCTCCGGCCGGTCCCACGACCGACGAGGTGCGCCCGGGAAGGCGGAGTTCGGTGCCTCCTTCGGGGCGTCCGAGTGGTCTCGAGCCCGAGCCGCAGCCCGGCGCCTGACAAGGCTGGCCAACCCAATCCTTTCGGTGGCGCAGGATGGCTCGGAAGCTTTTCGGCACGGACGGAATCCGCGGGACCGCCAACCGCGAGCCGATGACGCCGGAGACGGCGCTGAAGGTGGCGATGGCCGTCGGCGAATGCTTCTACAATGGCGCGCACAAACATCTGGTCGTCATCGGCAAGGATACGCGGCTGTCCGGCTACATGCTCGAGCCGGCGCTGACCGCGGGCTTTGTCACGATGGGCATGGACGTGGTGCTGGTCGGTCCGCTCCCGACCCCGGCCATCGCCATGCTGACGCGCAGCCTGCGCGCCGATCTGGGCGTTGTCCTTTCGGCCTCGCACAATCCTTACGGGGACAACGGCATCAAGCTGTTCGACCGCGACGGGTACAAGCTGTCGGATGAGCTCGAGCTGAAGATCGAAACTCACCTCGAGAATGGACCGAGCCGGCGCGCCGTCCCCGCCGAGCTCGGCCGGGTCAAGCGCCTCGATGACGCCGGCGGCCGCTACATCGAGTTCGTCAAGCAAAGCTTTCCCCGCGGATTGCGGCTCGATGGTCTACGTATCGTCCTCGACTGCGCCCATGGTGCCGCCTACAAGGTCGCCCCGACGGTATTCTGGGAACTCGGCGCCGAGGTGTTCTCGATCGGCGTATCGCCCGATGGTCTGAACATCAATCGCGAGTGCGGAGCGCTGTCGCCCGAGCAGATGCGGCGCGAGGTGCTGGCGCGTCGCGCCGATATCGGCATTGCCCTCGATGGCGATGCCGATCGGCTGATCGTCGCCGATGAAGGTGGCCACATCCTCGATGGCGATCAGCTGATGGCGCTGATCGCGACCGGGCTGGCGCGCGGTGGCAGGCTCGCGGGCAACGCGCTGGTCGCTACGGTGATGTCGAATCTCGGGCTCGAGCGTTTTCTTGCGGGCCAGCAGATCGGTCTCCACCGCACCGCCGTCGGCGATCGCTACGTTGTCGAAAAGATGCGCGCTCTGGGCTGCAATCTCGGCGGTGAGCAGTCCGGCCATATCATTCTCGCCGACTACGCGACGACCGGAGATGGGTTGATCGCGGCACTTCAGGTGCTGGCCTCGATCGTCGAGACCGACCGGCGCGCGAGCGAGGTCTGTCGGCTGTTCACTCCAGTGCCGCAACTATTGCGCAGCGTTCGCTACGGTGAGGGCCGGCCGCTCGAGTCGCCGTCGGTCAAGCAGGCGATTGCCGACGGCGAATCCCGGCTCGCCACCGCCGGTCGCTTGGTGACCCGCGAATCGGGGACCGAGCCGGTGATCAGGGTCATGGCCGAAAGCGAGGATGAAGCGTTGATTGCGGCGGTCATCGACGAGATATGCGAGGCGATCGCCGCAGTCGGCGTCGGCCCCGAGGATGCGCGCCCGCGACTCTTGCGCTCCACGCCGCTCGAAGCAGCCGAATGATGCGTGGCCGGGTGCTGATCGTCGCCGGTTCCGATTCCGGGGGCGGCGCCGGCATCCAGGCCGATATCAAGACGGTGTCGATGCTCGACGCCTATGCCGCGACCGCCATCACCGCGCTGACCGCGCAAAACACCGAGGGCGTCTTCGGCGTCCTGCCGATCCCATCGGAGTTTGTTCGCCGACAGATCGAGGTGGTCCTCGACGACATCGGCGCGGACGCAATCAAGACCGGCATGCTGCACGACGTTGCGGTGATCGAAACGATCGCTGCGGTGTTGCAGGAGCGCGCAAGCGCGATCCCCCTGGTCGTCGACCCGGTCATGGTGGCCAAGGGCGGAGCCCGGCTGATCGATCCCGCGGCGGTCGAGGCGCTGAAGCAGCTGTTGATCGCGCGCGCCGAGATCGTCACACCGAACCTGCCGGAAGCCGAGATCCTGTGCGGCGCGACGATCGGCAATCTCGCGCAGATGCGAGCCGCCGGCGAAACCCTGCTGGCACTTGGCTGCCGGGCAGTGCTGGTCAAAGGCGGACATCTCTCCGGAGAAACCGTGTCGGACGTGCTCGTAACGGCGGGTGGTGCGAGAGTCTGGGAAAGCCCGCGGATCGCCACGCGCCATACCCACGGCACCGGCTGCACGCTGGCCTCGGCGATCGCGGCGAGCCTCGCGCAGGGTCAGGATATCGAAAACGCCGTCGACCGCGCGCGGACCTACGTCCAACGTGCGATCGCCGGGGCGCCCGGTCTCGGCCGCGGTCACGGCCCGCTCGACCACGCGCACCCGTTGCGTGCTTCACGCTAAGCTACGGACCGCAGCCGAGAGGGTAAATGCATGGCGAAGAGTTATCGGATCGCGGTGATTGCCGGAGACGGTATCGGGCACGAGGTGATGCCCCAAGGGATCGCCGCGATGGAAGCAGCCGCGCGAGCGTACGGCTTCGGCTTCAGCTGGAACGAGTTCGACTGGAGCTGCGAGCGCTATGTGAAGACGGGCCAAATGATGCCCGAGGACGGGCTCGAGCGGTTGCGGCTCTACGATGCCGTCTATCTGGGTGCCGTCGGCCATCCCGACGTGCCTGATCACATCTCGCTGTGGGGCCTGCTGATCCCCTTGCGACGCGGCTTCCACCAATACGTTAATCTCCGCCCGGTGCGGCTGCTGGCCGGTGTCGAGTCGCCATTGCGTGATCGCGCTCCGGGCGATATCGACTTCTATGTCGTCCGCGAAAACAACGAAGGCGAGTATTCGGAAATCGGCGGCCGGCTTTATGCCGGCACCGAATTCGAGATGGCGATGCAGGAGGCGGTCTTCACCCGCCGCGGCTGCGACCGCATCATGCGCTACGCCTTCGAGCTCGCCCGCACCCGCAAGCAGCACGTCACCTCGGCGACCAAGTCGAATGGCATCATCCACACGATGCCGTTCTGGGATGAGCGGTTTGCCGCTGTCTCTCGCGACTATCCCGATGTCAGGACCGACCAGTACCACATCGATATCCTGACCGCGCATTTCGTCCGCCACCCCGATTGGTTCGATGTCGTGGTCGGCTCGAACCTGTTTGGCGACATCTTGTCCGATCTCGGCCCCGCCGTGGTCGGCTCGATCGGCATAGCACCCTCGGGCAACATCAATCCCGCGCGCGAGTATCCCTCGATGTTCGAGCCGGTGCATGGCTCGGCACCCGACATTGCCGGCCGCGGCATCGCCAACCCGATCGGCCAGATCTGGTCGGGTGCGATGATGCTGGAGCATTTCGGCGAGAGTGCGGCTGCCGCTGCGGTCGAGCGGGCGATTGCCGAGGTGCTCGCCGAGGGCGGCACCCGCACGCCGGATCTCGGCGGCAACGCCGGAACCAAAGACCTCGGCGCCGCGATCACTGCCGCGATTCGCTGAGCCATCGAGCAGAGTTCATCGCGGCTTCTGGTGACCGATCGCCCACACGTAATCCGCAACGGCGGCGAGCTCGGCCTTGGATAGCTGCGCGCCACCCATCGGCGGCATCACGCCCGTGTGGTTCTTGGGCTTCGCTACGCCCTGGGCGATCGTCCGGGTAATCGCCTTGACGCTGCCGTTGCCCCATAGCCACTTGCCGCTCGTCAAATCGGAACCCACGGCCGTGCCCTTGCCGTCGGTGCCGTGGCATCCCGCGCATGTCCCCCCGGCGACCTCTCCCTGAAAAATGCGCTCGCCGAGCGCGACCTGATCCGGCGAGGCGCCTGGCGGTATCAGGAGAGGGCTGGCACCGGCATTCGGGTGGATACCCTCCGGCGGCAAAGCGTTTCCGGACGTCGCAGACTGCACGACGGGACGCGATGACGCCGAGGGCGCAATTCCGATCGCTTTGTCCCCACCCTGGAAGGTGACGCGCCAAATGCGACCGCCCTGGTCGTCGGCGATATACAATGCGCCGTCAGGCCCGACGGCCAACCCGGTCGGGCGATGCGCGGCCTGGCCCGGCTGCTTGATCGATCCGGCAAAGCCGTCCGCGAAGACCACGAACGACCCGGAAGCCTTGCCGTCGGCCAACGGCTGGAACACCACGTTGAAGCCTCCTTGCGGTTCCGGCGCCCGGTTCCAGGACCCGTGAAATGCGATGAAGGCGCCGTCCTTGTAGGCGGACGGGAACTGGCTGCCCTGATAGATCAGCATGGCGTTGGGCGCCCAATGAGCGGGGAACGCCGCTACCGGCCCCTCCTTCTGGGCGCAGACGCCTACCGTCTTTCCCCCGTCGCCGCCGTATTCCGGAGCCAGAACCAGCCTTTTCTGGACATCGTCGTAATAGCACTCCGGCCAGCCAAAATCGGCGCCTTGCCGCAGTTGGACCAGCTCCTCGGCCGGCAGGTTGGCGTTCTGCTTCAATGTGTAGAGCTTGGGCCAGTTCTGCCCGAGTTGGTCGCGACCATGCATGGTCGCGAGAATCCTGCGCGCCGAGTCGAAGGAGATCCCCTCGCCATTGCGGAGACCCGTGACAAAGCGTTCTGCGGGCGAGAAATGCTGATCGAGCCGGTTCGCGTCGTAGCGCCAGATGCCGGCTCGGGTTTCCAATTCCGTGCAAGGGTTGTTGCCCGGCACATTCGGCATGCGATTCTGGCTCTGGCACGAATTCGTGGCCGACCCCAGGTCGACGTAGAGGTTGCCTTGAGCGTCGATTGCCAAGGGATGCATCGGGTGATCGCCGGTTAATGGCAAACCCGAAAGGACGATCTCAGGCGCCGCGATCGGCTCGATCCCATCCGCCGGCAGCTGATAGCGCACGATGCGGTCGTTGGTCTCGGCGTAGAGGTGGCCGTTGTAGATCGCGACGCCGGTTCCTCCTGCGTTGCCGTCCGCCTTGGTTGGGCCAAAGCGGACGATCTTGTCGGCCCGGCCGTCGCCTTTGGTGTCCTGCAGGGCGATCAGAAACCCGCCCGGCGGGGGCGTGTCGTTGTGGTAGTAGAGACCGCTCCAGGTGTTGGCGTAGACGATCCCGTTGGGAGCCACCGCGAGGTGCCGGGCATGGCCGAGCTTGTCTGCGAAGACGGTGGCGCAGAAGCCCGGAGAGAGCGTGATGCCGCCATTATCCCCGACGCAGGCGCCCGAGCCTGCCGTCGATGCTGCGCGGGTTGCTTGAGCATGGGACCGTCCCGTCGTCAGCAACAATCCTGCGACGAAGATGGTCGCGGCAGTTATGGACAGGCGTCTTACAAATCTTGCGCGAGGTTTCATTTTGTCGCCTCCGGTAGGCATGTGACTGCGATTGGCGCGTTCTGCAAACGCTCGCCATCGAGTCTCGCTCCCGATGGCGGCGCTGCCATCTATGGTTGTTTGATATGTGACAGCCTGTGACCGCTCCGCTGCACCTGCAGCGGGTCTGCAGCAGACACTCCTCCTCAGGTTGTAGGGTTCCGACCTTCACTTGGCAAATCGCCGCTTGTCCCTTCAAGGCGCGCGATCAATCCGGATCACATGCCATGAATTTAGCAATTTTATGGATATGTAGTTCGCAAGATCGGTGCACAAACCCGTGCTTGCCACCGGCGATCGCCGCTCTCATCTTTCTCAGAGACGACAAGGAGGCGCCGATGAGCATCGTACTCGACCACACGATCGTCCCCGCCCGCGACAAGGAGGAGTCCGCTCGGTTCTTCGCCCGGATTTTTGGTCTCGAATACAACGGCCCCGTCTCTCACTTCGCCCCCGTGAAGATCAACGACACGCTGACGATCGATTTCGACAATTGGGACAGCTTCGAGCGACACCACTACGCTTTCAAAGTGAGCGAAGCGGAGTTCGACGGGATCTTTGATCGCGTCCGCGGCGGGGGTCTCGTCTATGGCAGCGGGCCGCGCTCGGCCGAGAACATGGAGATCAACCACCGCCATGGCGGCCGCGGCTTCTACTTCCGCGACCCGAACGGCCATCTCCTCGAAGTGCTGACGGCCTAGGCCTGCCGTCGCTTCGATGCAAACAAGTGGGGAAATCATGACGCAGACAGTCGATCAGAGACCGCCGGTGGCGGTCGGCCACGTCCGGCTTCCGGCAACCGACGTCGCCGCCGCGGCGGGGTGGCTCGAATCCGTCGGGCTACGACCGATTTTCGCCTCCGCAGACCTGGCGGTCCTCGAGCTCCGCGGCGGCACGCATGTCGTCGTACGGAAGGCGGAGCTCGCCCTGGGGGCCGGTACGCCGGCGCCTTTTGACCTGATGGTGGACGATATCGAGGCGGCCCGCCGTGATTACGGCGCGAAGGGTCTCGGTCCCTCCGACATCAGCCGCGGCCGGATCCATGACTCCTTCCACCTCGCCGGGCCGGACGGGCACGACTTCACGGTCTGCTCGTCACATGCCGGGGCGAGGGCCGTCTAGCTTTAATCGTTTGTGGCGCCCGCGGGTCCCAGACAAGTTCAGCGTGCAAGATCCGGGCCTCGGTCCGTTCTCACCAGCAGGTGAGAGCCCATACTTTCATGCCCTGCCGCCCGCAGCGCCGGCAGCGACAGATCTGGGCATACCAGCCGGGGCCGAGCTCATCAAAGCCCTCGTGCGCGGAATCCTCCCGGCAATCGGGGCAGAAACGGCGGAACCGCTCGGTTCGGTCGCGCGGCAGGGTTTCACTGCGCCCGGCGCATTCCGACACCGACGACCAATCTTCGAGCGCGGCAAACCTACGTTTCCAGTAGCCGAGATGATACCCCAGCACCGAGGAAAGACGACCTCGCTCGAAAAGGTTGCGGAGAGTGAAAGGCAAGACGGAACGGGCGATCATCGCGTTCTCCTGCAAGACGCCAACATCCGTGCATCAAACGTGCCAACCTGATGGGTTGCTGCTGCTTGCCGGGAAATCCGGTCAGTGGCGCTCGATCGGGCAATCGCACCGGCGATAGGCATGGCGTCAGCGCGGTGGTCAAGCGGCGCCGCCGCGACCGGCCCGAGCCGGGGTTCACTAGCGCCTGATCGCCAGACGGCGGCTCTCGCTCAGGAGATCGTTACGCCGCTGTCGACCGGCAGGACCTGACCGGTGACCATACGGGATTCGTCGCAGGCAAGATAAAGCGCCGTGTTGGCGATGTCGGAAGGCTCGATCAAACCAAGCAGATGCGAGTCCGCGAGCCGGGTCAGCGCCGCGTTGCCTACGATCAGGCTCTTAACCCGTTCGGTCATCGTCGCCGACGGCGCAATCGCGTTGACGCGGATCCGCTGTGGCGCATAGGCGACGGCGAGCGAACGGGTGATCGCAGCGATCCCGCCTTTTGCCGCGGTGTAGCAATCCCGGCCGGCAACCCCCATGAGTGCCACGTTCGAGCTCATATTGATCACCGAGCCGCCGCCGGCCTTGATGAGCTCCGGAATCCCGAAGCGGCAGCCGAGAAAGGTGCCGTAGAGGTCGAGCTTGATAGCCCGCCAGAATTCGTCGAGTGGGGCGTTGACCGCGGTCTCGTCCCGTGCGGTCGAGCCTCCGGCATTGTTGTGGAGCACGTCGAGTCGGCCGAACTTGTCGACAGTCGTGCGGATCGCCGATTGCAGACTGTCGGGGTCTGTTACATCGGTGCGGATGGCGATCGCTCCGTTGCCGGCGAGATGCGCGGTTTCTTCGCCCGCCCCGACATCGATGTCGGCAATCGCCACCTTTGCCCCTTCGCGGGCAAACAGGATGGCGGTGGCGCGGCCAATCCCGGTGCCGGCGCCGGTAATGATAGCGATCTTGTGTGCGAGCCGCGGCATTGAACTTTCCTTTCCGGTTTCGGGCTTGCACGATAGTTCTGTCTTCCGAGGAGGAACACCATGACCGACACCCAGCAATTGCGGCATTGACAATATCGCAAGAATACGATACATTGCGCAGCCATTTTCACCAATTCCCGGGGTGACATGATGCACTCTCGACTGCCGATGGCTAACTGCCGGTTTGGACCATGTTAGCGACCGGTCAAAACCACAAGTTGGGTCTACGCCTGATTTCCGCCTGCATTTTCAGGTCGGAGGAGAGCTGCTCTCTCGTAATGCACGAAACAAGCGCGCGTCGTGAGACAGCTGCCTGGGGCTATGGGAAGGTCATCGGCGGCTGGCCTTGGCCACCTTGTGAAAGCCTGTGAACACTAGGCGTTGGTGACGGGCTTGACCATCGGTCTGAAGATCTTCGGCATCGCGGTCGGCCTGCTGATCCTAATGGCGGTTGTCGCGCTGTTGAGCATGCGCATGACGCGCATCGTCGACGATCAGCTCGTCATCATCGATCAGAACTATTTTCCTGCCTATGTCGCGCTCGCGCAGGCCAACATCCGCTCGGTCGAAGAATCGGCGTATGTGCGCCGCCTGCTCCTGGCAGCCGAGCAGACCGACGAGGCGGCGAAGGTCGACAACCTGCGTCAGCGGGTGGCGGAAGCCGGCAAAGCAAGCGATGAACTGATCGCAAGCGCCCGGGGGCACATCAACGACCAGATCGCCGACCCGCTCGACTTTGACGACAATGTCGCGCTGGCGCGCCTCGACGTTAGGATTGAATCACTGCAGGAGGAACGGCGACGTTACGAATCGGTCCTGTCCAAGCTGCTGGCGGCCACCGAGGCCCACCGTCAGGCGCAGGCGAACGAGCTTCTCGCAGATCTCGACGATTGGCGGGATGATTTCGATCGCAAGATCGACGCGGCGCGAAGCGAGATGCGGCGGCTCGCCGGCGCCGCCATCGTCGGGACCCGCGCCTACCAGAAGCGCGTGGTCGAGATTGGCCTGGTGCTTTTGGCGATTGCCGGAATGCTCGGCATCACGATTGCCGCCGCAGTCACCCTGGGCTTGGTACGCCCAGTGCGGCGCCTGCTCGACGGTACCGCCGCGGTCGAGGGCGGCGCGCTCGACACCGTCATCCCGATTACCTCGCGCGACGAGATCGGCCGGCTGACCCGGTCTTTCAACAGCATGGTCGGGGAGCTGCGCCTGAAGGCGCAGATTCAAGAGACCTTCGGCAAATACGTCGATCCGCGCATTGTTGCCGGGCTGATCGACCGGCCGGAGCTGACCGACGCGAGAGGCTCGCGGCGAGAGATGACCATCCTCTTCTGCGACATGAGAGATTTCACGACCTTCAGCGAGGGCATGACCCCAGCCGGGCTCGTCAATGTGCTGAACCGCTACCTGACGTTGATCTCCGAGCCGATCAGGCATAACAACGGCATCATCGACAAGTATATCGGCGATGGGATCATGGCCTATTGGGGTCCGCCATTCACCGGCGCCGAGGAGCAGGGGCGGCTCGCCTGTCTTGCCGCACTCGACCAGCTCGCCGGTCTTGCCGCGTTTCGCGCCGAGCTTCCCGAGCTTACCGGGATCAAGCGCGGTCTGCCCGAGATCGATATACGAGTGGGTATCGCCACCGGCGATGTCGTGGTCGGGAGCATCGGCTCGGAGCAGACGCGCAATTACACCGTGATCGGCGACGCCGTTAATCTGGCCTCGCGGCTCGAAGGCGCCAATAAGACCTATGGCACGCGCGTGCTGATCAGTGAAGCAACCGATCGCCTCGCTGCCGATGCAGTGGAGACGCGAGAGCTCGATACGGTGCTGGTCGTCGGCAAGACGGAGCCGCAGCGCATCTTCGAGCTGCTTGGCCGCAAAGGCGAGGTCGCGCGCGAGCGTCTAGAGTTGCGCGATGCCTTTATCGAAGCGCTCGTCGCCTATCGCCGCGGCGCCTGGGAGGACGCCCGTGCCGGGTTCGAGAACTGCCTTGCGATCGTCCCCTGCGATGCACCGAGTAAGGTATTCCTCAATCGCCTCGCTCGCTTCCGAAGCGCAGCGCCGTCCTCAGATTGGACCGGTGTGTGGCCTCTGACAGAGAAATAGCCGACGGCGGGGGACATGAGGATGCCCGCCCTTCTCGCGAGCGGTCGGGCAACTGCTCGTCGGTGGGATGCCGAGCGTTTTAAGCAGAAGGATAAAAAGCGGAGAGGGGGATACGAACTGGCTGCCCTTCCTGGACACGTATCGAACCATGTGCCTCGCTCCGCAACCGGATTTTCGGCGGCTACTCGAGCAAGCGCGAGACCTACCGGTCGCGGCATAGGGCCATTTCAGGGCGGGCGGCGCTGTCTTGGGTCGAGGCTGCCTGTGCCTATAGCCGGTGATCCCCGAGCCGATGGAGCTCGGCGGCATTGACAGTCAGCGGGTAGATGCACCGCGAATTAAGAATAGAGCAAACAGGGCTGGTAGCACTCACTCGAACCCGGTGGACTCGGCCTTGAACTTCAATTGGCGCGCGTTATCGCGGACGACGCCGATATCGGCATCCGAGAACCCCTCCTCGGTATCTGCCTCGATCTCCAACGTCAGCCTCACCTTCGGGCCTTTGCTGCGCTGCAATTCCGCCACCACCGCGCTCAAGATGGCCTCGAACGCCTTCACCGGCCGAACCATGTCGACCTCGACCGATCCGTAGAACCGCCGCGGTTGCTGGCTCGGGATTGGCTCGGTAGAGGTTGGCTGCGGATGTAGATTAGTCCGTTGATCGAAGACGAGCCGCCGAGCACGCGGCCGCGCGGATAGGCGATGGCGCGGCCGTTGGTGCCGGGATCGGCCTCGGCCTTGAAGCCCCAGGTCAGCTGCTTGTGGTCGAGCAGTTTCATGTAGCCGACCGGAATATGGATCAGCGGGTTCCAGTCGCGCC
>Ga0210406_10001513_pt1 | contig 28156 bp, 35 predicted proteins | sample IncBWC30MmetaG_FD_155454 | JGI IMG/M metagenome (GOLD analysis project Ga0210406, IMG submission 155454) | Forest soil microbial communities from Barre Woods Harvard Forest LTER site, Petersham, Massachusetts, United States - Inc-BW-C-30-M | ecosystem: Environmental > Terrestrial > Soil >... | reverse complement strand
CCGCATTGCTTACGACGGCCTGACACTGTTCTCGCCCGATGGAAGCCGAGAGGTGCTCAAAAACCTGACCGCGGAGATACGCCGCGGGACAAATGTGTTGGTCGTCGGACCGAACGAAGGCGCTAGAATCGCTCTGTTTCGAGCTACTGCCAGCATCTGGCCGGCTGTGGAAGGGACGCTCGTCCGCCCCCAGCTCGACGATATTTTCTTCCTGCCCCAGCGACCCTATCTGCCACCAGGAACGCTTCGGGATGTTCTGGGGCGCAGCGGCCAGGAACAGGTCATCACCGACAGTCAGATCACGAGCGCCCTGAACGATGTGGGTTTAGGCTCCATTCAGGAGCGGGCTGGTGGATTGGACACGGAACGCGATTGGTCGACCGTCCTTTCGTTGGGGCAGCAACAACTGCTTGCTCTAACCCGGCTGATCTTCTTACGGCCCGCCTTCGCCCTGCTCGATCGAGTGACTGAGTCCCTCAAACCAGCGCAGTTACGAGAGATATTGCGGCGTTTCGATGAAAACTCCATTACATACATGACTTTCGCCGAGGATGCCGAATCGGTTGAGTGGTACGACGCAGTGCTGGAAATCAACAGCGATGGCGGATGGACCTGGAGCCCCACCGGCCGCGGTCAATTGCAGTTGTGAAAGACGATGCATTTGGCATGGACTCCCACGGCGGATGGATCGCCTCCCCCACCGAGCTAGTCCAGTTCCTCAACCACGTAGCCGGAGCCCCCGGCATCCCCGCGCTCCTGAAACCCGACACCATAAAACTAATCACCGCCCCCGCCCCCACCTGCCCAGAGGGCGACGCCCGCTGCGCCCGCGGCTGGATGGTCCGCAACAACGGAGCCGGAAACTGGTGGCGCAACGGCAGCCTCCCCGGCACAACATCCATCTTGTTCCGAACCCCCACCGGCTTCTGCTGGGCCCGCCCTATCAACACCCGCACCGAACCTCCGACCAAATCAACTCCGCCCTCGACCAAATGATGTGGAACAGTCCGCACCGTCCCAAGCTGGAACGCATGAGCGCCATAATTTACGACTTATTCCGGACAAGCCGGAGTTGCGTAATGTTTACGTCAGGGTATGAGATCCTCTGCTAACCTCATCCAGTAGGTAAGGGAACGGCGGTATATGGCAGAAATAACTAACGGCACGGAAACGAAGCTACCGGCGGAAGAGAAAAACGACTACTGCGAAGCTAGTATCGCCTGAAGAGTTCATAATTTCTTCCCCGCTTTTCGTACGCGTCGATACAGACAATTTCCACGCACCGAAACAGATTAAATTCCCCTGTTTCGGAGAGTGTAAAACGGAAACAGATTGGTTTCGGGTCTACGAGCCGACGACATTGGGTAAAGGGTGCGAGGACGGAGAGGTGGCCGATTGGAAGATGGAATCGGTTGCGTACAGGTGCTTTCGCTGCCGAAAAGCCAGTCTTACAGTCGTATATAAGGAGATTGAGACCCAAAAGCGACCATATCCAACACGAGTGTCTACAGGCTTCTCACGTAATTCGCCTCCTTCCCCTCCCTCCACGTTCGACGCTGTCACTGTGGTGATGAAAATAGGCCAATATCCAGCGCCAGCCATTTATGTCCCCAAGGGGCTTGAAGCGAATCTTGGTAAGGATGCGACAGCACTCTACCGAAAAGCGCTCATGACTCGAAATCTAGGATATGGGCTGGCTGCGGTCGGATACATGCGTCGAGTCTCGAGGACAAGACCAATGAGCTAATCGAAGTCGCTGCAGAATTCGCGGAAACAAATAATGTCGATCCGGCAATCGTAGCTCAAATAAGGTCGGCCTTGGATGTGAACAAGTACACGCCTTACGAAAAGAAGCTTGAGATCGCAGCTGCAGTGTTTCCAGACAACTTGAAGGTCGGCGATATCAATCCGCTTCAGGTCCTATTCCAGCAAGTCAGCAAGGGGTTACATGGCTTGAGCGAAGAAGAATGCGTGAAATCATCCGATGAAATCAGGACAGTATTCGAATATGTCTTCGAAAATCTTCGCGCTCAAGTCATTAGTCGTCGGGCGTTTGTGGACAGTTTAAAGAAGTTGTCGAATTCCTAAAATTTGAGTGGGCGGGTGGCCCTGATCTGGACAAGTCCGTCGTGAAATCTGGGTGCCCCATCTTCGGCGCGCTTTTTGCGCCTAAGGTGGGCATTCGCGCTCGCGCGCAAAACAATTCTGCCGAGCCTTGGACGCACTCACGCGCCCGTAGATACCCGTGGATAAGTGAGGAGCGATCGATTCATCGCAAAATAATGAGTCGATTTCCAGGCAAAACAAAGATGACATTAATTTGACGATTCCCTGACAAATAGAATCCTCTCCCGCGCCTATCGTGATCCTCGGGTCAGCCTCCCCCAAGAGCGACCTATCTCCACAAAATCAGTAACTGAGGTGCAAGCAATGAATCAAGTCCGCAGCACGCAATACAAGTTCGTCCCTCCCCTCTTCAGCGGCGCCTCTGCTCTTGCCGCGGTACTATGCCTCTCGATGTTCACAGCGCCCGCCCAGGCTCAATACCAACGTACAGACTTGGTATCGAATCAGGCCGGAGCGGCGCCACTTCAAGATCAACACCTGGTCAACGGCTGGGGCCTGGTTTCACTCCCCACGAGTCCCTACTGGGTCAGCGATAACGGCAGCGGATTCTCAACCCTCTATACCGCGGCTGGCGCGCAGGTTCCACTCTTCGTGTCGATTCCCCCTGCACCTTCCGTCCCGGCGGGCACCCTCGGCACTCCGACCGGAATCGTCGGAAACATCGGCCCGAACCCGAATGACTTTACGTTCACGGGAAACGGCATATCCGGTCGAGCTGCTTTTATCTTTGCTTCGCTCGACGGCACCATCACCGCCTGGAATCCAACCGTTGACCCCACTAACCCGATAACCCACGTCAGTGTCGCCTCCCTCACTCCGGGTGACAGATCGAGCGTAGGCGCCGTCTACACGGGTTTGGCCATCGCAGTCAATCAGTCAAAACAGGCTTTTCTATACGCGGCCGATGACAGCCCCAACCGCAGGATCGACATGTTCGATAGCTCGTTCAACTTCGTAAAGTCGTTCAGCGATCCAGACATCCCGCAGAACTTTACTCCCTATGGGATTCAAGCCATCAACGGTCAGATCTGGGTGACCTATACGGCCCTCAATAAAGCTCAGGGCGGATTCGTCGATATCTTCGATACCGCGGGCAATCTAGTCAAACACTTTGCGGTTCATGGCCCCCTCCATTCGCCCTGGGGCGTCGCCAAGGCCCCCGCTAACTTCGGCCCAATGAGCAACGCGATCCTCATCAGCAACAACACCTCCCGGGGGCGAATCAACGCCTTCAATCCCGAGACGGGTGACTTCCTGGGGCCGCTTCGCGATGCCACTGGCCAACCTATCGAGATAGACCAGCTCTGGGCCATTCAGTTCGGTCAGGGTGCTGCCAACAACGGACCTGCCAATCAACTCTTCTTCACCGCCGGCCCGAATAACTATGTCAATGGTCTCTTCGGCACCATCACGTTGGCAAAATAAATCCAGCCTCCAACCGGGTGCGCGTTCCTGGCGCCTTTGCAAAGGTGGGCACACCCCCACTCCTCCGCCTTAAGCACAAATGACGGGCGGGGGTGGCCCATATCTAACCAATCGAAATAATCTGGGCGGGTGGGGCTGGGTGGCACATCTAAATCTGGTGCCCCAATCTTCGCGACGGTTTCATCGTCGCTAAGGTGGGCCATCGCGCAAAACGCGATCCGCTGTTGCTTCTAGGTACCCCAAGGCTTCAGCCTTGGGCCTCTCCGTCTGCACCGCGAAGCCGCTACCGCTCTGCCGAAGGCCGGAGCGAAGTCCGAAGGACGAAGCGACTAAATATTGCCGTTGCCTTTTGCCCGTACCACCACCCATGAACCCAACAACCCCTCAAAAATCCAGGCTGGGCGCCCCATCGTTTACGCGGTGCGAATCGGCGCTGGCGGTACGACAATCTCAACCAGTCCGGTCGCCACGTCATAGACGAGGCCGGAGACAAGCCACCCGCCCGGCAATGCAGGAATCGTCCGGAGCAATGCAACATCGACGGCAACAGACACGCGGGGATCCATGACCGCTTTTGCCTTGAGTTCACCTTCCTGTATTTGAAAAAAGTGCGCCAGCATGGCGGGGTCGCCTGCAAGGCGAGTAATGCCGCAATCGGTGTGATGAAGGACGACGAGGTGAAACTCACCGCCGCCTCCGATAATCTCCCCGGCAACCTGGCCGATTCGCCGAGCAGACCCAACTGCTCCAGCAATCCCGGGGTAATTCGACCGCCGACGTTCCGCAACACGATGGCCTCGCCCGGTTCAATCCCAAGTACATGAGCAGGATCCACACGCATATCGGCGCAAACCGATGATGGTTGCTTTGACATTCGGCATCGCCCGCGGAAGCGAGGGCATGAGCGTGCCCGCAGCAGTCTGCTGAGCAGCAAAGCCCTTATTACGCCTTAACATCGAGTCGAGATCGTTCATGTTGATGCTCCTTGAGAGATAGCAACAGGTATTCTGATGGCGGATGGCCCACATCCGTCACAAAATCGGGTGCCCCATCTCCGCGACAGTCTCATCGTCGCTGAGGTGGGCTCATTTTCGCGGCGGCGAAAGTCCGATACTTTCGACTCCATTCCCATTTCGGGAATTCTCAAAAAAATATCTTCAAAAAGAGAAAAAAAATTACCCCCAAAAATCACGTACTCAAATCACCACAATCCACCATCAATCCACCATAAACTCACCACGAATTCACCATCAAAAAACACCACATTTTCGCCAACCCCCGCCAAAAACCCCAGCAAAAACCACGAACTTCCGTTCCAAAGAAAAATCACAAAAACAAATCTCGCGCCGATAGAAAACCCATGCCACAGGAACGAATCCTCGTAGTCGACGATGAAGAATCCGTCCGCGGCGTTATCGCAGCGCTGCTCGAACGCAGCGGCTACGCCGCAACCCTCACCGAGAGCGCAGAAGAGGCCATGGCACGGCTCCAGCAGGACCCCGACTACGACCTCGTCCTCTCCGACATCATGATGCCAGGCATTGATGGCCTCACGCTGCTTGACCATATCTGCACCGATCATCCCGGCATGCCCGTCGTTATGTTCTCCGCGATCAATGACATTCACGTCGTCACCAACGCGTTCCGCCGCGGCGCGATCGACTATCTACTAAAACCCTTTGAGCGCGCGGAGTTGGAGAGCATCGTTATGCGCGGCCTCGAGCACGGGCGTCTGCGCAAACAAAACACAATCTACCGCCAGAACCTCGAGTCCATCGTCACCTCCAGGACAGGGCGCCTGCGCTCCACCATGCAGGACCTTGAACGCAGCTACGACATCACCCTCGAAGCCATGGGCGACGCGCTGGACCTCCGCGACGAAGAGACCGAGGGACACTCGAAGCGAGTCACGGCGTACACCATCGCACTGGCGCAGGCCATAGGTTTGGAGTCGGATGAATTGCGAATCATCGCACGAGGCGCCTTTTTGCATGACATCGGCAAGATCGCCACACCGGACAGCATTCTTCTGAAGCCCGGCAGACTGAGCGACAAAGAGATGACGATCATGAAAGAGCACTGCGAACGCGGCTACGAGATGGTGCGCAAGATTCCCTTTCTGCGCGAGGCCGCGGAGATCGTCTATGCCCATCAGGAACGGTTCGATGGCAGCGGTTATCCGCGAGGGTTGCGAGGGGAAGATATCCCCCTCGGAGCACGAATCTTTGCCATCGCCGATTCGCTGGATGCGATGACGTCGGACCGGCCCTATCGCAAGGGATCTACGTTTGCCGCAGCCCAAGAGGAGATTGTGCGTTGTGCGGGGACGCAGTTCGATCCGCAGATCGTCGAAGTCTTTCTTGCCATGCCGAACGTAACCTGGTCCGAATTGCGAACCGAGATTGGAAAACTGTCACCTTCAGCCCGGTCGGTAAGCCTCTGCCATCCGGCAGTTGCACAGAGCAAACAACGCGGCTAGGATCGCAGACGCGAGGTATCGCTCATGGCGACGGCATTGAACGCGGCGGAGATTGAGGAAGTACTTAAGGCCCATCCGGAATGGCACTTGGAATCCGGCAAACTCGTACGAAAGTGGACGTTCAAGGACTTCGTCGAGGCGATGGCATTTGTGAACCGGGTGGCAGCCGTTGCAGAGGCCGCCGGACATCATCCGGATATCGACATACGCTACAACCAGGTCACTCTAGGGCTGATTTCCCACGATGCCGGAGGAATTACGAAGAGGGATGGGACTATGGTTGAACAGATTGACAAAGAGCTTGAAACAAAATAGCGGCTTGGGCCGTCAAATACCTAGCGACTCACAAATTGCTGATGCATAGCACTTTATACCTCGCTTTAGGTTTATAAAGTAACGGCAGACCTCCACGATGAGCGGCAAATTTCTATGATTGGACATATTTTCATTTTTTCATCTCCATATTGTGGTATATTCAAATTCAACGGAAGCGTGAGTCACCGCCCGTGAAAGTTCTTCAGCCAAGCGGTACCAGCGGCTGATACGAGTTGCGTCACTGGCCTCCCGGCACGAGCAAAGCACCGTTCGTGCCGCCTTTTTTTTGCCAGTTTCGGCTCAATTTCCACCAGGGTAGTTCAATCAGGTAGACAAACTTCGGACGGCTCGGCTGGCTAGCTTTCTAGCTTCCTGCTGCAGGGTTTAGGATAATCTCCATGAAGCGATTCCTTGGATGCGTAGCGTTGGGTCTGGGAGCCATGGCAGCGTCGGCCCAGTGGACGAACCCTTCAGAAGATGTGCCAGCCTACAACGCAACTGCTCCGGTAAAGGCTCTTCCCCGGGTGCTTAGCGGGGATCAGCTGACGGGCATCTATTTTACGCATCCTTATCAGGTCACTACGTACAAGATGGCAGCGGCGATTCCTGCCGTGCTGCATCAGCAGCCTTGCTACTGTCATTGCGACAGGGTGATGCGGCATAACAGCCTGCATAGCTGTTTTGAGGGAACCCACGGAGCCACCTGTTCGACATGCATGAAAGAAACGATCTATGCCTACCAGCAGACAAAGCTGGGGCGAACACCGGCACAGATTCGCGCGGGCATCGAGCGTGGGGACTGGCAGGATATTGAGTTGGAGAAGGCTGCACTCTAACGATTCAACCTCTGGTTATTCAACGTAGGGTGCTACGGCCTTTCCTTTTACCGAGAAATAAGCAGCTGCAGGATCATGCGAAAGCGCCTTCAGACCGGCCACCACGCATTCCGCATTGAGCTCTGCGCCAGCCCGGTTGGTGTGGGTGTGGGGGTCACCGAAGAGCGGTTCGACGGCGGCCTCTCCCAATGCGTCGTACTTTCGGGCGATAATCTCGTTCAGGTCGATAAAGCCAATGTGCTCCTGCTCGGCGATCTGACGGGCCCAGCCACCGTAGCTTGCCGCGTTCCGAACGATCTTGCCGTCTTTCCATGTCTTGCGCGGAATGGGAGAGCAGAGGATGGGGATGGCTCCCTTGGCCTTTGTGTCCTCGACGTACTTGCGCAGATACCAGCCATAGGTATGGACGATCTCGTGAACCTTGAGAATCGGATTGTCGACTTCTTTGGTTTCGTCACCGATGCCATGCAGGGTGCCGCGAGCGCGGGCAGGATCGTCGAGCGGTCCATCATCGTTGTGGCCCCACTGGAAGAGGATGATGTCGCCGGGCTTTACGAAGGCCAATGTCTCCGCCCACTGATTTTCCATGATGTAGGAGCGGCTGCTGCGACCGCCGATGGCACGATTGTCAACATTGATCTTGCTCGTATCGAAGAGATCGACCAGAGGCTCACCCCAACCCCACTGACCGCCGGCACCGTCAGCGTGGCCGTTGCGGACGGTTGAATCGCCGACCAGGAAGAGAGTTGGAAGCTTTGGATCGGCAGGAGGTTTGAGGCCGATCTCCGCGTGAGCCGCAGGGTCGGTGGTCGCGCCCTCCATGGGGACAGATTTGGCGGGATCCTGCGCGAGGAGGCCGGCAACGGTGATGAAGAGGAGTGAGATAAACGGAGCCAAAGTGGTGCTCAGGGTAATTCGCGGCGACAAATGTTTCGACATGGGAATTGTTTACGCTGGTGCGAGGCAATGCGTCAAGCTGAGTGGCGGCGAGTATTCTCCGCGTATCCTCAGAGACACTTGACTCCGGTCGTGGGAGGTCGCCGGTGACCCTTAGGCGCCGTAATCATCGCGTTTGCGCACGGAGGAGAAGCCACTGGGGCGAGCTATAATGGAGATAGTTCTTTGAGTGCCCAACGCAAGGTTGGTGCCAGCTCCAGATGGGGGCGTCACGGCTTCGACGGGATTGCTTGTGGCAGAGAGGCATGCCGGGGTGTGGACACCCGTAATCGCTCACAAAACTATAAGTGCCGAACCTCAATTCGCGCTTGCTGCTTAATAATTAAGTAGCCGATCGCTCAGGCTTCGCCTACGGGCCTGTACCGATCGTCGCACAGTAGGCTGGTCTTCCCTGCTCCGTCTGCGCGGCGGAAGACGAGACTGATCAGGCTGGTCGTCGCCGCATCTTTGTCCGTTCTAAGCGGCGATGACGAGACAAAAATGAACTGGAAAAAGCATGAAAGCTCTCTGTTGGAAGTTTTTTCGGACGTGGGTTCGACTCCCACCGCCTCCACCATACCTAAGTAGCTTATCTTTCAAACACTTAACAATTCGGGCTGAAACTCTGGATGGTTTTTGTGACCACTTTGTGACCGGATTGTGACCAAAGGGCCGCCGGGATCAAAAGCCTCCTGAAATTTTGACCCATTTCAGCATCCGGGCAACACTCCACAGCTGAAGTGGGAGGCCCAGATGGATTCGTTCGTCTTCACCCGTCATACATCCGACTGCAAATACAAACGTGACCGGCTTTATCGCCGGTGCAACTGCCCCAAGTGGGTCGAGGGCAGGTTCAACAGTGAGCGCATCCGCAAGAGCGCGTCGACCCGCCTCTGGGACGAAGCAGAGCGATTCCGAGAGAAACTCGAAGAGGCCCTGACCAAGGGACTCCCACTCTCAGATCTGAACTCCTTCTCCGCGGAGGCTGATCCAATAGCCTCGTCTTCCCTGCCTGACCCGGCACAGCTGGTTGCGACAGAACCTCCGGCCGCCGAAGATGTTCCTCTCGCTCTTCGGCCGACATCGAGTCAGCCGAAACGCTCGCCGCGCTCCGAGATGCAACCCTGTGGCCGGCAGAAGGCGAGAGTCACCGTCGAGAAGGCCGTCGAGGCCTACATGACGAACGCCCGTACGAGAAGCAGATCTCGAATGGAGTAGAGGTTGTCATCGGTCACCCCAAGCTGGTCGAAACAGGACTAGACCTGCTGTGGTTCCCGACGATCTACTTCTACCAGACGGGTTACTCGCTCCACACTCTGCGACAGGCGTCGCGGCGATCCTGGCGTATCGGCCAGAGGTTCGACGTACGCGTGAAGTTCCTGATCTATGACGAGACGACACAGCGAACCTGCCTTCGTCTCATGGGCAGGAAGATGCTCGTCGCACTGATGATGGAGGGCAAGTTCTCCGGAGAAGGTATCCATTCGCTGGACGCAGACGACGATCTGCTCGCGGCGATGGCCCGGGAATTGGTTGAACAGGGTGGTGTCGGACAATCTGCCGATGCAGTCTGGAATGAGCTGCGGCGCGAGCGGGCAGCGTATGCGGCGGCTGCGCCGCCCGAGCTTCCGAAGATCGAGGATCGGGAAGAAGAGCCGATGTTCACGGACATGTTCAGCGAACTCCCGGCTGCGGATTCCGCGCCGGTGGCCGGCCCGGTTCTCGTCCCATCGAGACCCAAGCCGAACAAAAAGGTGGAGTCCATCTGGCCCTCGGGCTATGTCGTCGGAGACCAGCTGCGACTGTTCGGATGAGGCGCCGCGCAGGACAACGCGCGGCCTCTCATGATTTCATAACGCACGGGCAGAACCGTAGTGCCGCAAAATTTACCGGATGGAAGCTTCAAGGTCGATAGCGGCTCTGAGAGACTCTTCATCAGCCAATCCACTTCTGACCTTGCTCTCGCGAGAAGATCCGCATAGCTGAAATACTCGATGTCTTAGCCCGGATTTAGCCTGAGACTCTTGTCGACAGCGCCTCCAATAAGCAGTATTGGCGCAAATTGTTTAGCCCACTAGCAGTTACGATGTCTCGGGACGGGGGCGACGATCCGCATTGAGTTCAATGGCAATATGGCATATACTTATGTATATGCCATCATCGAGATGGAGGTGAGCCCATGCAAAGAACAGCCAAAGTCTTCATGAATAACCGCAATCAAGCCGTGAGACTCCCGAAGGAGTTCCAGTTCAGTACCTCCGAGGTTTACATCCGGAAGGAAGGCGACAACGTGGTACTTTCTCCGCGCCCTACTGACTGGTCCGGGTTCTTCGCGTCCGAGAAGGTCGCATCCAGTGAGTTCATGGAGGGGATCGAAGATTTGCCGGTACAGGAGCGAGAGATCTAATGCCCCGTTACATGCTCGACACCGACATATCGTCGTACATCATGAAACGGACCTATGCGCAGGTTCTGGAGCGTCTTCAAAGAACCGAAATCTCGGATGTCTGCGTCTCGGTGATCACCAAATCCGAATTGATGTTTGGCGTAGAAGTCTCACCCAGGCAGAGTCAGGATAGGGCCGCACTCGACGAATTCCTGCGCTACGTCGAAGTCCTCGATTTTCCGGGGGAGGCAGCTCTGCATTATGCGCAAATACGTGGAACCCTCAAACTGCAGGGCGCGATAATCGGGGCAAACGACCTCTTCATTGCGGCGCATGCCCGGTCCCTTGGGTTGACTCTCGTTACGAACAACACACGTGAGTTCGGACGGATACGTGATCTCAACATAGAGAATTGGAACACTCCGGTCAGCTAATCCGGTTGAGTCCAGGAGGAGCTATGCGGGTATTGAAATGGGGGAACAGCTTAGCCATCCGACTTCCCGCCACCAATATCAAAGCTCTGAAGCTTAAGGATGGGATCAGATAGAGATTCGAATTGCGGCAGACCGGCAGTTCGAAGTAAGCCGTGTTCGCAGCAGAGAGGACGCTATTGAACAGCTGCGACGGATGCAGCGGCCCTTGCCCGCGGGCTTCACATTTGATCGGAATTCCGCGAATGAGCGATAAGGTCTTCTTCGACACGACCATTCTTGCAAGGCGCTGACAGCAAGCTGTAATCTCCACAATCTGATTCGTCGAATCCGTTCCGAATTATTCTCCAATCAGTAAACAGTAGCTTCGCAACATCACCCGCGCCGTGCTTCCCTCGATGCGCGAGAATCGCGACGGCCTGATCATCAACATCGGCTCGATCCTCGGCCGCGTGACGTTCCCCTTCTATGGCATCTATGGCGCGAGCAAATTTGCCGTCGAAGCGCTGACCGACAGCCTCAGGTATGAAGTCTCGCAACTCGGCGTCGAGGTCGTGGTGGTGCAGCCGAGCGCTTACCCGACCAACTTTTTGACCAGCATTCAGAGCCCGCCGGCACCGAAGTGACGAAGTCCTACGGCGAGGTCGGCCAAATCCCCGACGCCATGTTCAAGGCCATCATGTCAATGTTTGAGGGCAAGGACGCCCCGAATCCGCACGATGTCGCGGAGGCCATCGCCAAGCTCGTGGGTCAGTCCAAGGGCAGCCGCGCTCCCCGCACCGTCGTTGGCGCGTCGTTTGGTTCCGACAAGGCCAACGAGGACGTCGCGCCTGTCCAGGCGAAGGTGGTCGAGTTCCTGGGCCTCAGCCATCTCGAAAAAATCGCCTGATGAATCGTTCCGGGGCAGCGGCCTGCCGCTGCCCCGGCATCGCCTGCAATAAGGAGAAAATCATGCCTACATTCAATGTGATTGTGCCCGAGGAACGTTTCTCAAACGAACAGAAGACGAGAGTCGCGGTGGCAATTGGCCGCACCTACAAAGAACTGACCGGGGTGCCAGAGAATCTCACCCAAGTGATCTTCATTGAGGTGAAGCACGGCAATTACTTTATTGGTAGCGTGCCGCCCGATACCGATCAGATCAGCGTGGAGGGCCATCTCCGCGCCGGGCGCAGCGCAGAGGCCAAGCGTTCGCTCGTTGAGCGAATAGTCGAAGCTGTCGCGCAAGCCGCTGCGATGCCGAAGAGCCACGTGTGGGCTCATCTGGTGGATATGCCGGCGACTCAGATCGTCGAGTTCGGTCGCGTGGTGCCAGAGCCCGGCGGAGAGGCGGCTTGGATTGCGGCGTTGCCCGAGGCGGAGCGAAAGGAATTGAGGCCATCGGCCGCGTCCGTCAGGCGAGTTAGCAGGTGCGAGCACTGGCGCTGGTCTGGCGAGGAGCCGAGCGCCTCGACAGTTGGCACATTGCCTTATAGTCGCCTTTCCGGACAGTTGGGAGCCATGAACTACGTCACAAGCACTTCAACGGTTAGCCGGTTATTCGTCCATCTCTAATAGTATGCTACTAAAGTTTTGCGCAGAATCCTCCTCGCACGCAGCAAACGAGTCTTAGTTGCCGCAACAGAAATGCCTGCGAGATCGGCGATTTCCTTTACTGACCTATCATTCGATTGATGAATCTCAACCACATTTCGCAGCGTCGGCTGGAGACGGCGGATCGCTCGCCTTAAGCGCTCTCCTCTTTCGTGCCTTGCGTAGAGATCTTCAATGTTCTTCGTCTCGTCTGCAATCTCCCAAGGCGACCAGGTCTCACCGTCCGTGATCTCCATAGAAGTTTCAGGACGAGCGCGCTTCCTTCGTAGAATCCCAAGCGCTGAATTGATGGCAATACGCGTGAGCCAAGTGGAGAATTTCGACCTGCCATCGAAACTGTTCAAATGCACATAGGCCCTCAGCCACGCGTCCTGAACCACGTCTTCTGCGTCTTCTTGGTTTCCCGTGATCCGATAGGCCATGTTGAATGCTATCTTCGAGTGCCTCGTCCATAGCTCGACGAAGGCAGGGCGATCCCCTGACTTGGCCGCCACAATTAGTACGTCGTCCGTTGCAGCAGCAAGGAGTTTCATGTTGATCTCGTCGTGCGGCGAGCACATATCAGTTGCTTCCCGTCTATTGCTCTCAAATTCAACGGCGAAGCATGCTGGAGTTTCGGCGGTCATTGGTGTGATCCTCTCCTGAATGTCGAAATGGTCGATTCTGCTTTTAATAAGAAGATAGAGGTGTGGGACCTTTCGGAACGACTGACTGCTTAGCCCCTTCGGGCGGCATCGAACCAAACAGTCCGCCCCCGAATACCCCGATGAACAGCAGGAGCATGGTTGCGGCGACGATTTGGTAAGAGAGCCTCATTCGGTCTCGAATATAGACGTCTTTACCGAGTCTGATTTGGCGGCTTGTAAAAGTTACAAGATAGGAGACCGACGATTCGACCACGAATCGCCAGATGGCGGATCGTAGTTTTGTGCAATGTTTGTACTGTCGAGCCCAGCGAGCTAACGAAGCTCGATTTAGAAATGCAAAACGCGTGCTGTGTTCCGATAATTGGCGAAGATCCCTCATGTTCGTTTTGTCCTTTCAAAGAAGACCGCGGAAAAGATCGCGAGTCTCAGCGTTTTCATTATGATGTTATAACGTCATCATGGTTGCAGGCTTTTAGAAAAGTTTTCGATGGGCTTTTCAGATTGTGGATCTGCCTGGACCGAACCGAATGGGCGTTGGCGGATCCAACTCAGCGTCATGCGGCGGCTGTTCCGGGTCATGGAGTGGCGACGACGGAGTGGGTTGAGAGAATGCACGAAAGGACGTGTACTGGACCGTATCTTTTGCAAAGACGAGATCGAGAGTCCAATCCAAAACCACGCGAAGACGCTTTTCGAGCCCCGGCAGTTTGCTGAGATAGATCGTCCTCCACATCCACCAAGCGATAAAACCGGAGAAACGTCGACCGAACATCTGGGCAACCCCCGTCCGATGTCCAATTGCGGCCAGCTGACCGACCGTTCTGAACGAAAATGGTTTAAGGGCTTCGCCTCGTATGGAAGCAACAATGTTTCTCGCAGCCGTCCTCGCTTGGCGCAGCGCGTGCTGAGCAGTGGGCGGGTGAACTCCACCGTTTCCGTCAGGAATAGAGGCGCAGTCCCCCAGAGCCCAAACTCCATCCTTTAATTCAACCTGTAACATCAGGTTGGTATCAATTCGACCGCCTCGGTTCGCAAACGGCAACCCGGCAACGACGGGGGAAGGAGAGTTCCCCGCAGCCCAGACGACGAAACTTGTCGCAATAAACATACCGTCGTCGAGAGTTACCCCTGCGTCGGTGATCGACCTCAGCCTTCGCTGCGTGAGGACTTCGATGCCACGTTCACGCAGTTTCTTCTCTGTGTAGCGGCCGAGCTGCTCGCCGAGTTCGGGCAGCAGGTGTGCTCCCCCATGAACTAGTACGACTCGAATCTGTAGCGGGTGCAGGTTGCGGTAGGAACGGATCGCGGATTGCATGAAATCGTGAATGCCCGCGACAGTCTCCACGCCGGCAAACCCGCCACCCGCAACAACTATAGTCAAGAGATCATTCCGGGAAGATACAGAATAAAGTGGATCTGCTTCTTCCAGATGGGCAATCATGCGGTTCCGAAGCAGGATTGCGTCCTCAAGTGATTTCATCGTGAGAGCGCGTTGTTCCAGGCCTGGCACGCCATGAAAATTGGGAACCGATCCTAAGGCAAGTACAAGATGATCGTAGGTAAGGCTATGACTTCGCCGGTCGAAGCCATGCATGACCTTGACGCTCTTGTTATCGGTGTCGATGTTTTCAACATCTGCCACAATAAATTGAGTACGCCGAATCATCTTGCGAATAGGGTTCGCAATTGTCGAGATGTCGAGATCGCTCGCTGCAATTTCATGAAGCATTGGCGTAAAGAGGACAAAGTTGTCACGACTGACCAGTTGGAGTATCGCCTCATCCGGAGAGAGGAGTTTCTCGAGCTCCCGTGCTACTTCGACTCCGGCGAATCCGCCACCCAGAATCAATATCGTTGGCCTCCGCTTCATTTCGGCATCCTTTCGATCCGTGCATGTTCCAATGGTTTGCGAACGTTATTCATGCTCAAATGCTCCTTTTTGAAGTCACTAGCTGGGGACTAGACCACGCAACAGATGCTTGCGTTTGGATCGATTTCTCTAAACTTCATTATGACGTTATAATGTCAAAATGGTTACCGACTCTGACAAATCTTTACGTCGATGTAACAGGCCGTCCTTCGGACCAGACATCCCGCAGGATGAACGATTCGATGCAGTGCAACGACCCTCCTTCAGGGAAGCGCTGCAGTTCTGGTTCAAGCTGGGATGGATCAGCTTCGGCGGCACCGCAGCTCACATCGCCATCATGCATGACGAATTGGTCCAGAAGAAGCGATGGATCAGTAATGGAAGGTTCCTTCATGCGCTGAGCCATTGCATGTTCCTGCCGGGACCGGAGGCGCAACAGCTCGCCATCTATATCGGTTGGAAGCTACATGGGAAGCGAGGCGGAGTCGTTGCTGGAACGCTCTTCGTTCTACCCTCCATGTTCGTGCTGCTGGCCCTGAGCCTGATCTATGTCAAATTCGGCAACCTGCCGTGGATCGCAGCGATGTTCAACGGACTCAAGCCCGCAGTCATCGCTCTCGTGGTCATCGCCCTCCATAGAGTTGCGAAAACAGCTCTGCGCGGACCTGTGCAAAGCGGCGTCGCAGCAGTCGCGTTTGCCTGCATCTGCTTTTTTGATGTTTCACTGCTACAGGTGATGCTCGGCGCCGTTGTTCTTGGAATCGTCCTCGGGAAGTTGTGGCCGGGTCTTCTTCACAGACCGGGCGAGGCGGGCGTCGAAGAGGACGAAGGAGGCTATTACATTAGCCGAAACTCGATGACACCGGAGCCTGCGACTCTCCTCAAGCCAGCCGCGAAGCTGACTGCAATCGTTCTGCTGCTGTGGCTTCTGCCGCTGAGCGCCTTCTACTTCTTTGTTGAGGACTTCCATTTTTGGAAGAGCCTGGTGCTGTTCTTTACCAAAACCGCATTTGTGACCATCGGCGGCTCGTACACAGTCATTCCGTACGTAGCGCACGTTACGGTATCGAAGCTGCACTGGCTGACCAGAGCCCAGATGACGGACGGCTTCGCATTGGCCGAGACAACGCCCGGGCCTCTGATCATCGTCGTGGCATTTGTTGGATTCATGGCCGGGTACAACCACTTCCACGGCTCGCTATGGATGGGTACGCTCGGCCTGCTGGCAACAACGTTCTACACCTTTCTGCCCTGTTTTCTCTTCGTATTTGCCGGCGCGCCGCTGGTGGAGCGAACACAGGGCAAGCCGACGATTCAGGGCGTCTTGGGATTAATCACTGCTGTGGTTGTCGGCGCGATCCTCGACCTGACACTCTTCCTGGGGAAGGCTGTCATCTTTCCCTCGGGAGGAGTGATACCCAGGCGGCTTGATGCAATCTCGCTGGGCTGGGCGATCATTTCGTTTACGCTACTCCGGAGATTCAAACTTAATGTGATCCAGCTGATCCTGCTGAGCATTGGGGTCGGCTTGATCCGCTATTTTCTCGGCCTATAACAACCGTGTATCGCTACGCTTGGTCGGCAAACAGCATGACAGGGCGCTCACGCGTAGCGTCCGCTTCTCCCAAACCATACGCTTACGACAATCTGCGGGAAATGTGAATTTACTACTTCGCGGCCTTTCTCGCCAAGCGTGTCACAAAGCGGATCAAGTCACCCCTGTAGTGAAGGCTCTCGTAGTCGACTGGTTGATTGTTCCTTGAGTAGGAATTTCTTTCGATTCGAAAAATGGGACTGCCCACCTTCACTTCCAAAGCCTCTGCGACGTCGGCTTCCGCCAAAACTGCCTCCAGCTTGTATTCGGCCTCAACGAGGGGCACGTTGTACTTTCGTTCCAGCAGAGAAAAGATTGGCTCAACTTTGAGGTTGTCCTTCATGATCTTCTTGCCGATTTCAAGACGAAGGTAGGTCTCATCAAACGACAAAGGAACGCCATCAGCTAACCGCACCCGTCGAATTCTGACCACGCGCTCCCCTTTGGTCAGAGCAAGCTGCTTCGCAACATTTGCATTGGCAACGACGATTTCTTTTGAGATCACGCGAGCCGACGGCTTGCGGCCGAGCGCTTGCATATCCTCGACAAATCCGCTCAGTTCAGTGAGTTCCTGCGTCATCCGAGGTTTGGCGACGAACGTACCCTTGCCACGGCGAATCTCGACGAGGCCGCGACCGACGAGGTTTTGAACTGCACGTCGAACCGTGATCCTGCTGACTTCAAACCGCTGAATCAGCTCATCTTCAGTTGGAAGTTGCTCGCCTACGCCCAACGCCCCGTTGCCAATTTCTGATGCAAGCACTGCTTCAACCCGTGAATAGAGCGGAGAATCCTGAGTGGCAGCCATTACTACATCATAAGCTTATATTGTCCGAGACTCACCCCCCGCCAGGCAGGTGTCCACAGAATCAGGTTCTTACACTCCTTACGTTAACGACGCCCTCACGTCGGCATTCAAATGGTGCTCCACATCGGGAAACAGAGAATTCGAAAAATCATGAGAATCTGTAACCTTTCACAAGATTATAACGTCATATTGTTGAAGCGGTGACAAGCAACGTAGATCTCCTGCAATGCCAAGTCACAGGACTTATGAAATCAAATGATTGGAAGAATCAAGAGCATATGAACACATTGCGCCAAGCGCCCGAAGAAGCATCGTCCATTGTAAACAGGGTTTCGTTCGCCCGCTGGGCTCCTATTCCGTTGCGCCTTATCGTTGGGTACGGGTTCATGGAGCATGGTTTTGCCAAGTTGAATAAGGGACCAGACGCCTTCGCAGGTATCCTCCACGCGATTGGTGTGCCCGATCCCCATCTGATGGCTTGGTTGACCATCCTCGTCGAGATCTTCGGAGGTCTGGCTGTCATCCTGGGCGCATTCGTATCGCTTGCCAGTCTGCCAATGACCGCGGTCTTATTCGTAGCGATGATAACCGTGCATCTGCCCTACGGATTCAGCTCCATCAAGATTATGAGTGTGGCCAACGGCCGCGCCCAGTTCGGACCGCCCGGTTATGAATGTGACCTTCTGTACATCGCCTGCATCGCTGCCTTGGTCTTAGGCGGCTCCGGCCCCTTCTCGATAGATGGGTATATCAAAGACAGAAAAAACAGCAGGCAGAAGTAACGGCGGTGTGTTCAGAAGGCTCACCAAGAAACTAGAAATTCCATGCACAAAAGGCGCGGGCTCATGCTCGCAGACTTTCAAGTACACCTCACTAGATGAAGGATCACTAGAAAAATGGACATAGGTACAAAGCACATTGAATGGAATGGGGCTAAGCAGCAGGAAGCAATCGACATCCTCTTAGGTAAGGGACATATGATCGTGAGCCCCACGAAGGTCGGCTACATCATCATGACATCTGACGTTGGTGGGTTAAAGCGTAAATTTTCAGCAAAGCAGCGCGCGCTCAATAAGCCTGGCGTTGTTCTGTGCGGCTCCATGGAGCAACTACGTGCACTGGCACATACAAATGATGAAATAGACGACTTTTATCAGAAGGCCTGGGATGACGACATTTTAATCGGTTGTATCCTTCCTTGGAAGACAACCGCTATGAGCCATATCCCTGACGACGGCTCGAGAGAGATGATGATGGACAGTCGTGGAACAAGCTGTTTTGTAATAAGGTTTGGCGTCCCCTCAGAGATCATTGCAGACGAGCTTTGGAGCAAACACAACAAGCTAGTATTTGCCAGTTCGGCCAACCCCTCGGGGAAGGGCAATTCTGGCCGCGTTGCGGGCATTGGCAATCGGATTAGCGATGAAGCTGACCTTGTAATTGGTGCGGATGAGTTTGTGCGCTCGATTCAACCTGGAACGAGTGAGCATACCCGTTATGAGCAGGGAGTGATGGTATCGATGGTCGACACCGAGGGCGTGCTCATTCCCGAACAGAAGGGAAACCGATTGATCCAACCAGGGCCAATCGTTATCCGCAAGGGTCTCGACATCAACAAAATATTGTCAGTACTGTCAGAGCGATTCCCCAGTTGGGACTATCGCCACGGCGCCTACTACTGAAGCAGTCGTCTCTGTTGTATTAGCTATGAAGTGCACAACCTCGGCTCGACGTATCCGTGACGGACAACACAAGGAACCAGCTTAGCCTCGTTGGTCTCAAGCGTTCTCTGCACAATACCTCCTCTATACACGCGGTTCACGTTTGCTCGAGGTACTCCTATAGCGCCGTCGCGATTCGATCAGCCATTACTTTGGTTTCGGGAATAGCTTCCGAGATCCGGTTTTGTAGAGGTAGTCCAATATGTCATTGACTCCCAACGGCTCGCCTGTAGAAGCTGCTGGTACCGAACATATCGATGGATTGTACAGCTATGCGCTTGTACTCACTCGTAATCGGAGTGAAGCAAATCTGCTTCAAGAGACCTTGCATATCAGAGATGGATTCCGGCACTAACCCCAGTGCAGCGGCGAGGCTGTATCTCTCGCCTCAAGTCTAGAAAAGGAAAGCATCATGTCTTCGACCTCCCTTGAACGTCAGCCTCTCGAACTCCTGCCCGGCGATCTACTGCGTCCCCTCGGCGCCTTTGAAGAGCTCTTCTGCCTCTTCGACCAGCATTTTCCCACCAACCATGCACTTGCGGCGCAAATCATCGGCCACGCAACCGTCCAGCGGTGGCGCGACGCGCTGGACGTAGTACAGCAACGCCACCCGTTGCTCTCTGCCTGCATCGACACCACCTTCAACCGCGTCCCTCACTTCCGCCGCGTCACCGGCCAGTGCATCCCCCTCCGCGTGGTTACATCGCCCTATGCCCGGTGGCAGCGGGAGATCGCCAAAGAGGTAAACGCACCTTTCACTCCCGATCAGGCTCCTCTCTTCCGCGCTGTACTGCTCCATCAGGAGACGCACTGCATCTTCATCCTCTCTTCCTATCACGCTGTTTCCGACGGCTTCTCGCTCATCTTTCTTTTGCGTGACATCCTCCTCGCTCTCAGCGGACATGCCCTCGAGGCTCTGCCACTGGCGCCCTCTCGCGAGATTCTCTTCGGAGCGCAACAGCGCACCTCTACCGAGCCCGGCCTGTCATCCTTCGCTGCTCAGCGCCCCCTCCTGCCGCGTGTGAAAGGAATTAAACTCACGCCAGAACAGACCACCGCACTCCAGCACCGCGCTTGGCAGGAGGCGTCACCATCCACGCCGCCATCTCCGCCGCGCTCACCGTCGCAGGTAGAGCCATCGATGAAAGCTGGCGCAATAACCCTCTCCGCATCATGTCGCCCGCTGAGATCCGCGATATTCTCGGCCTTAAAGATCAATGCATGGTCTCCTTCGGCGGCGGTGAAATCTCGATCGCGCCAGGCGGCTCAGCGACGTTCTGGGAGCTCGCACGATTCGCGAAAGATGGCCTCTCTACCGTCAAGAGCACAGAGAATATATCCAGGATGATCGATCTCCAATCCACAGCCGTCTCCTCCAACCTCACCGTCGAACAGGCGTTTCAACTCAAGCGAAACGCGTTCAACGCCCAGGTCATGTTCTCAAATCTCGGCAGCCTCCCATTCGACAGCACATTCGGACCGCTAAAACTCGAGACCCTCTGGGCACCATGTGCACTCCGTGGCATCGCAGGAGAGCAGACCCTTGGAGCAGTCAGCGTCAACGGTTCGCTGCACCTCACGCACACCAGCCCCGTGCCAATCCCCGGTCTGCTAGCGGGGGTGGAAGAGGTACTCGGCAAAGCTTGCGCGATCTAACTCTTGGCAGGCGAGGAAAAGCTGTTGATCTCGTCCGCGTTGCCCAGTGTGATGGAGGCGGAGAAAAGATCCTCCTTTTCGCGGATGTCTCCGGCAAAGACAGGCTTCTTCGACCAAACGCGGCGCAAGCCTAGCGTTGTCGCGGCTCACCTGTTGTAGAACGGCGGATCGCCATAGACAAAGTCGATGGCGAAGGCAAGCTTCTTAGTGAAGAATTCGGTGGATACCTTGAGGTCGCGAACGTACAGGTGTGCGGCCACCGAAGTGAGAATTGGCTGGGCGTGGGTGCGTCAGCGCCTGCCATCCTTCAAAGCCCTCTTTGCGCGCAACGAGTTCCTGCGCGTCGGCCAACCGAAATGCTGCCCTCAGAATTTCCTGATCGGAAAGCAGAGGGAACCGGGGCAAGTATTCCCTGATCGTGGCAGCGGTCGGATAAGGGGTATGGCAACGATTCGCGACAAAATGGGCCATTTGGGCTTCGCGGGTCCAATTCTCCGTTACTGGAAGTGAAATTGCGAGACGCCGCCGCTGGTTCATAACATGGCGGAGATTTGCATCAAGCGAGAATGTGGCCTTACCTCTGCTAATGACACCGCGCATCCACTTGTCCAAGAAGCCGGTTTTACGGCCACTTGCCTAAGACACAGATCGATCTGAATCCGTCAATGAGCGCCTCGCCCTATTAGCGTCAGTTGAGAATTACTTCCGGCTTGCCTGTGACACGGGAACTGCTTGCGGCGTTACCGTGGCGTAATCCAATTCAGTCGATAGGAAGATCATGAGCCGATCTTTTTGCCAATTCTCCTGATCTCGCCTCGAAGCCATGCATGCGCGGCATCCGTATTGACTCGCGGATGCCAGATCATCAGGTACTTGAAGCCGGTTATCTCTCCCGGCGCCTTCAACACTTTGATTTTGCGATTTTCGGCCTCCAGTCCTGCGAATCGCCGGGGTGCGGTAAGAATCAGTTTGGTTCCAGGAATGCACCGCGTAGCCGCTCCGAAATATGGCAGGGTAATCACGGTACGACGGCGATGACCGTGCGCTGCGAGACGCTTCTCCGGTATAAGTTGCGAACCTTCGGCGACGTCGACGCCAATGTGTTCGGCCGCGAGATATTGCTTCAAAGTGAGTTGACGCTGGTAGGGCGCGTCCGCTGCCACAATACAGACAAGTTCCTCCTCATAGATCACTTCGGTCAGCAGCGGCGATGGCACATGGCCTTCATCCCCGATCAAAGCAAGATCGAGCCGACCGTGATTCAGGTCCTCAAAGACATCTCCTTTCCAACTTGCGAACGTGAAGCGAACCTGTCGCGCCACCGGGATAACTTCGCTGCAGAGAACGGGAGCGATGATCGAGGTCGCATTGTCTGTTGCCGCAATCCGGAAGGAACAATGTTCCGTCACCGGGTCGAAGGTCGAACCCGAGATGAGCCGATCCAATTTCGGCAACATGATCTCAAGCTCTTGAAGAACACGTTCCCCTTGCGGCGTTGGTTCATAACCCTTTGCTGTCCGTACCAGCAGATCATCGTGAAACGTATCCCGCATTCGCTGCAAGGCGCGGCTCACCGCTGGCTGGCTCAATAACAACCGCTTGGCGGCACGGGATACGTTGCGCTCCTCGGCAAGCACCGAGAAGACAACAAGGAGATTCAGGTCGGCCTGACGTAACTGCGTTACACGCATAATGAATATTAGCACTATGCATTGGACGTATAGCTCTGTCGGGTTCATTCTCTTTTTAGCGACGGACTTCAAGTTCGAAGAAGCCGCCCCAAAAAAGGAGAACCATCATGAGAAAAACAGCTATCGTAACCGGCGCATCCCGCGGCATCGGACGCGCCATCGCTCTTCGCCTCGCAGCAGACGGATTCGGTGTCGTCGTCAACTTCGCCGGCTACGCGGGTAAGGCGGAAGAGGTCGTCAACGAGATCACCAGCAAGGGCGGCCGCGCCCTCGCCATCCAGGCCGACGTCGCCAATCCCGACGACGTCAAGCAGCTCTTCGAGAAGACCCTCAAAGCCTTCGGCCAAATCGACGTCGTCGTCAACAACGCAGGCATCATGCCCCTCTCGCCCATCGCCAAAGGCGACGTCGAAACCTTCGACAAGGTCATCGCCACCAACCTCCGCGGGACCTTCCTCGTCTTCTCGCAGGCAGCGCAGCACGTGGCCGAGGGCGGCCGTATCATCGCCTTCTCCAGCAGCGTCATCGCCAGGAGACTCCCCACCTACGGCCCCTACATCGCCTCCAAAGCAGGTGTCGAAGGGCTCGTCCCTGTCCTCGCAAATGAACTTCGCGGACACAAGATCACCGTCAATGCCGTTGCCCCAGGACCCATTGCCACCCCGCTTTTCTTCGAGGGCAAGAGCGAAGAACTGATCAAGCAGACCGCTAGCATAACTCCGCTCGAGCGGCTCGGCCAGCCCGACGATATTGCCGGCGTCGTCTCCTTCTTAGCCGGACCCGATGGCGGCTGGATCAACGGGCAGATACTCCGCCCAAACGGCGGCTTGGTATAAACGGCACACATCGCCCGCCGCCAGCCCTTCCATTCACAAAACCAAACAGGAGAATCGAATGAAGAACATCAGCGTCATTACTGGAGCGTCAAGCGGTTTTGGTTCCCTTGCCTCACATGCCCTTGCCCGGGCGGGTTACACCGTCTACGCGGGCATGAGAGAAACTCGAGGCCGCAACGCCCCGCAGGTTGAGGAAGCCGATCGCTTTTCAAAAGAGCACGGCGTCGATCTGCGAACCGTCGAGATGGATGTATCCAACCAGCCTTCTGTGGATGCCGCCATCAAGGCCATTATCGAGCAGCAAGGCCATATCGACGTGCTGATCCACAATGCTGGGCACATGGTCTTCGGGCCGGCGGAAGCCTTCACTCCCGAGCAACTCGCCGAGCTTTACGACATCAATGTGCTGAGCACACAGCGAGTCAATCGCGCGGTGCTGCCGTATCTGCGGAAACAGCGCAAGGGGCTCGTCCTCTGGGTATCGAGCAGCAGCAGTGCGGGCGGCACGCCTCCCTACCTGGCACCCTACTTCGCCTCGAAGGCAGGCATGGATGCAATGGCGGTCGTATACGCTCGCGAGCTCGTCCGTTGGGGTGTCGAGACCACGATCGTCGTGCCCGGCGCGTTTACGGGCGGCACCAACCATTTCGCCCACTCCGGCCGGCCTGCAGACACCGTCGTGGCCGAGTACGAAGCTGGACCCTACAAAGGCTTCGCCGACGACGTGATGAAGGGCTTTGCCTCCATCGTGCCTCCAGATGCGGATGCCTCAGCAGTCGCCGAGGCGATTGTGAAGATCGTAGACACGCCATTCGGGAAGCGTCCATTCAGGGTGCATGTCGATCCGACAGAGGATGGCGCAGAGGTAACCAACATGGTCATGGATCGGGTTCGTGCCGAACTGCTCCGCCGTATCGGCCTGGGTGACCTGCTGCAAGTCTCGATCTAACCAGTCGCAGGGATAAATGGGTGCACGGGTAATGGGAGACCAAGCGGACTACTACCCACAGAAACACTGTGCATCTCGCTCAGCATCGAGCAGGTCGCCTGGCATGTTTGTCGTCCACAGACTCCGAGCTCAAAAAGCAACGCACTCGCTACTTAGATCCTGGTGACCGCGCACCGAACAATCGTTCCTCGCGCTATCCAGGTCGGCAGTGTGACACTCAAAGCGAATCCTTACCAAGGGGTCTCACCTCAAATAGGTGTGAAGCAAAGGATGAATACTGAGAAAGAAAGCGCATTCCGCATCCTCTCTCATCGAGAGGGTAGCGTGCAGCCGATGTTCGATGCGGCTCCCATTGGGCCCTTATCTCCCTCATCCTCCCTGCTTGTGGAGCGCCGCGACCACGAACCGACAAATTGGCAGTCGCATTTTCTTGAAGACCAGCTGTTCCATTTGTTTATGAAGCCCGCTGTGATTGGCAATTCGCTGAGAGACGCAGCCATCGCCAAGATTCCCGTAGCCCCTGGCCAAGTCGTGTTTTGTCCTCGAAAAGAGTGGCACAACATCAGATGGGGCGAAAGGATCAGTGTCCTTTCGGTCAGAATACCGGACTCTGCATTAATGGAAGCGGCACGTGAACGTCTCACGGAGAGATCACTCGAAATCGTGCCGAAGCACGTAGTTACGGACGACCGGCTGACCCATTTGTTGCTTGCCCTGGATGCGGAACGAGCCAGAGGCTATTCGACAGGAAAACTGTTTGTTGATTGCATCGAAAGTGCCCTAGCCAACATACTCTTAACCTCCTTCAACACCTTCGCTCCGAGATCGATTTCCGGCAAAGGGGGCATGGCTCCTCATGTTCTCCGACGCGTTATCGATTTCATGCACGCAAACATGGACAAACAAATCGGCTTGAAGGACCTCGCTGACTGTGCGGGCCTGAGTTTATCCCATTTCTCTTTTCAGTTTCGCGCAAGCACAAATCAAAGTCCCCACCAATACATGCTTCGACTCCGCATCGAGCGAAGTAAGGAACTGCTTACAGATTCCCGCCTCTCCGTTCTCGACGTCGGATTGGAAGTGGGGTTCCGCAATCAACAGCATTTCGCAACAGTCTTCAGAAACTCTGTAGGCCTCCCGCCTTCCGTGTATCGCACTCAACTGTAGTCCCGATCACATCAGACCACTCTTCGCCCTGACCTCCTCATCGCGACAGAACCAGATGTGACGGTTCTCGCCCGACAAAACGCCGGTCGTTTGACCACGAAGAGCAGGTCGAGTCTCATCAACCGCATCTGAACAGCGGCAGCGATTGCGGTGAGAACACGAAGACTGGTCGTGTTGGCGATTGTGCCCTTGCGCCGACGCTTAGGGAGTTCCTCTGGAGCAGATCGCACCACCGTCGCAAAAATTTCAAGATGAATTGAAACGTAACAGATAAACGCGAACACGGGATACCACAAGATAAATTCTGATGTTTTTAGGACGATTGGCGAACCCGCAATCGCGACGAAATGTAAGCAAGATTCGTTGGATTCGGATGCCTCACATCAGAAAGGAGCATTGAGATGAGTTTGAATCATGAAAAACAATCAGTGGTAGATTTTGCGGAGCGCGTTCGTGGGAACCAGCGGAAGCTCAGGGACGGTCTTAGGTCGCAGTACGACTTCATCGTCTGTGGGTCAGGTTCCTCCGGATCAGTAGTTGCGCGCCGCCTAGCCGAAAATCCCAACGTTAGCGTGCTCTTGCTCGAAGCAGGCGGCAGCGACGAGGTGCCAAGCGTGACAGAAGCGGCTCGGTGGTTTGAAAACCTCGGGAGCGAGCGCGATTGGAAGTTTGTGGATCAACCCAATCCACACCTCAAAGGACGTTCCATGCCGCTAGGTATGGGCAAGGTGCTTGGCGGGGGATCGAGCATCAATGTGATGGGTTGGGCACGCGGACATAAGAACGATTGGGATTTCTTCGCATCCGAGTCCGGCGACAGGGCATGGAACTATGAGTCCGTACTCAATATCTATCGCCGGATGGAAGACTGGCAGGGAGCACCAGACCCCACACGTCGCGGAACCGGCGGGTTGGTTTTCGTGCAGTCCGCCCCTGACCCGAATCCAATCGCTCCGGCTATGGTGGACGCAGCGCGTTCCATCGGGATGCCAACTTTCGATAGCAACAATGGACGAATGATGGAAGGCGGCGGCGGAGCCTCTATTATCGATATGAACGTACGCGATAGAAAGCGCCTATCCGTCTTTCGAAGTTATGTCTTCCCCTACATGGACCGGCCGAACCTGACCGTGCTCACGCACGCATTGGTTACCAGGCTTACCTTGGAGGGAAAGCGAGCCACCGGTGTAGAGATCGCTTTTGACGGAAAAATCCAACGCATCACCGCCGGACTCGAGGTTGTCCTGTCGTTGGGCGCGATGCACACGCCAAAGGTGTTGATGCTTTCTGGCATTGGCGATCAGGCTGAGCTACAACGTCTAAGCATACCGGTCGTCCAGCATCTTCCAGGTGTGGGCCAGAACTTTCAGGATCATTCTGCTTTCGGCTGTGTCTGGGAGTATCAGCAACCGCTCGCTCCTCGCAACAATGGAGCTGAGGCAACGTTCTTCTGGAAGAGCAATCCTGGTCTTGACACTCCGGATTTGCAGACTTGTCAGATTGAAGTACCCGTCTGCAGTGCCGAGACAGGCGCCAAGTTTAATCCACCGCCGGCTTCTTGGACAATGTATGGAAGTGTCGTGCGGCCGAAGAGTCGCGGTCAGATTCGCTTGACGGGACCTATCGCTGACGACCCTATACAGATTGAGTCCAATACGCTGTCCCACCCGGACGACCTGAAGGCCGCAGTAGCGTGCGTGGAACTTTGTCGCGAGATTGGCAATTCGACTGCGCTTCGACCCTTCACAAAACGCGAAGTCATGCCTGGCAACCTGAGAGGAACTGCACTAGAAGACTTCATTCGCGATGCGGCGTCCACTTACCACCATCAGACGTGCACCGCGAAAATGGGCCGCGATTCGATGTCGGTCGTAGACGGTCAACTTAAGGTCTATGGGATCGAAAACCTTCGCATTGCAGACGGCTCAATTATGCCGCGCGTGACCACCGGCAATACCATGGCTCCGTGCATCATCATCGGCGAGCGTGCCGCGGAAACCTTGCTGAACGAGCACAGGTTAGAGACATCGTCGGTGTCGCACAACGTGAATGTATGAGTTGCCTGTTCCCTGCTGCCTTCGTCGAGAGCGGAATAAAACTGGGGACGAATTGTTGATCTACCGTGAGGGTTTAACCACCAGATGTCACAACAGTCTTTTGGGAGTTGTCGATAATGAAGATTGGCTTTCTCAGCATGCCGCTAACCGGGCACCTACATCCAATGACGGCTTTGGGCCGCAAGATGCAGGCGCGTGGGCACGAGGTAATATTTTTCGGCCTTCCGGATGCTGCGCGCATCGTCCATAGCGCCGGTCTCGACTTTGTCCCGTTCGGGGAAGCGGAGTACCCCGTCGGGACAACGCCTGCAATGTATGCGCATCTGGCAACGCTCAAGGGAGAGGATGTAATCCGCTACTTCCCCCAGGAGATGCATCCGCAGCGGACCAGGATAACTCTGGAGCAACTTCCGGAAAAGGTTGCTCGGAGAAACGTAGAAGCTCTCGCCCTTGATCCGATTCACTTCTTTGCTGGGCTTGTGCCGATCAAGATGGGTATTCCCTACGCGCATATCTGGAATCCGCTGCATATCGACAGCTCCGGAGCGACGCCGCCCTGCTTGTTTGGCTGGGACTACGAAGACACGCCCATGGCGAAGGCCAGGAACATGGAAGCCGTCAAGAAGATGAGT
>Ga0210406_10001512_pt1 | contig 28160 bp, 31 predicted proteins | sample IncBWC30MmetaG_FD_155454 | JGI IMG/M metagenome (GOLD analysis project Ga0210406, IMG submission 155454) | Forest soil microbial communities from Barre Woods Harvard Forest LTER site, Petersham, Massachusetts, United States - Inc-BW-C-30-M | ecosystem: Environmental > Terrestrial > Soil >... | reverse complement strand
ATCTGGCTGATCTGCTCCGGTCCGGGAAAGTTCAGTGTCGGTTACTGGCTCGCCGGCAAGCTGCTGAGGTGATCGATCGACGGAGCATAGCCAGGCGGCTGAATGAAGTGCTGAAAACTGGCATTCCGGTTTAGAGTCACGAGGCAGGAGCGCCGCATACGTATAATTCAATGGCTGTGAGGAACAATGACGAAACCGACGAGCTTTCAAGAGGATATTCGCCCGCTTTTTACGGAGCGAGACATTCGAGGCATGAGCAAAGCCTTCAACCTGGGAAGTTATGATGACGTCAAGACGCACGCGGCCGCCATTTACGACCGCATTCGGGGAATCGGTGGCGCGGTAATGCCGCCCCCGCCCCCAAAGGGGGAAGGTCCTTGGCCTCAGGCTCGCGTTGAGCTATTCGCAAAGTGGATGGCGGACGGGTACCAACCTTAGGCGAAGTCATCTCATAAATGGCCTCTTTGCATGCTGCACTTTCAGGCCGGGTGGCCCATTCAAGGACGGAGCCCCTCGGCGTACACGGCGTCAACGAGCATCACGACAAAAGGGTGGGCCACCCGGCTCTAGCTAAGCTAGCCATTTGAAGCTGTAAACCACGATCTGTGGTTGTAATCGACCCGCGACGGTGCGAAGTTTCATCCCCAGACCGTCGCCGCGCTACCCTGCGTTTTCTCGAGATCTATATCATTTGATCCTCGCCGGGAGTTTGTTAATTGCTGCCGCCCCTGCCTTGCTCACTACTTCGTCCTGGGAATCCGTGCCTCCCGAACAACCGATTGCGCCGATAATATCGCCCTGGTCGCTCAGTGGAATACCACCTCGAGACGCAATGACTCCTTCGACGCAGGGTCGATTCCGCGCAAACTCTTTTTCATTTCCGATTTTCCTTCCGTGTCCTTTGTTCGCAAAGCAGTGTCAAGCCACCAGCAAGATCTTCCCGATACCGCCCTTTTCTGCCGTTGCTTGAGCCTCGGCCGCGTCACTGAGTGCCAGTTTCTGGCTAATTGGGATAACCAGCTTGCCATCGCGCACCGCTTCGGCCATGAACTCGAGCGTTTTCCTGTCGAATTTCGAGAACACATGCACTACTTTTACGGACGGGTATTTCGCGGCGTTCTGCGGCACCTCTACAACCGATGCATAGACTCCTCCCGGCTTAACCTTGGCGATCAGCTTCTCCGCGGTTCTTCCGCCGACCGTATCCGCCACCGCATCGAGCGTCGCAAGACTTGCAATCGCGGTATCGTCGTCGGTTGCGGCCGCCCGATCTGCGCCGATGGTCTTCGCTTGATCCATCTGGGCCTTTAACACCCCCGCAATCACGGTGGCTCCCCGTTGCTTCGCAGTGAAAACCGCCGAACGCCCGACATTTCCTATGGCACCTAGGACCAAAACCGTCTGGCCGGCTTTGATTTCCGTAGCGGAAAGGAGCTGGTTGCCGGTCGTCGTCACCAGCGGCAACGCCGCCGCCTGGATCAAGTCGAGACCCTTCGGGACCTTCGCCAAGACTGCTGCCTTCACGATACAAAGTTCGGCGTAAGTATTGTCCGCCATCGCGAACACCTGGTCGCCGACGGAAAAGCCCTCCACTCCCGGCCCAATCTTGACGGCAGTCCCCGCCATATCGACGCCTATCAGCCCTGGGAACTTCATGGGGTAAAAATCCTTCGTTAATCCGGCGCGTCGCTTGTAGTCGATCGGATTCACGCTCGCAGCGGCGACCCGCACCAGCACCTCGCCCGGACCCGGAACCGGGTCAGGGTAATCTTCGAACTTCAGTACTTCCGGACCGCCATATTGGTGGACAACGATTGCTTTCATATTCATCTCCTTGTGCGGTGCGCCAACAGTCATTAACAGATTTTAGAAGAGCGAAGCCCAGAATTGGTCACCGGCGCCATGGACTCCCAAGAATTCGAAATTGGAAGCCACCGGGATATCCATGGCGAATAATTTAGTGAGAAACGACGCACCGATTCTGGTGCTCAACACGGCTGGTCTTCGCTGAAGTTCGGCATTTCGCCCACTTCAGCACATCCCAGATCTCGCACTGCAAGTAAAAGCCTGACGAGATGCAAGGCGCTATCACTCCTTCGCTAACGGCATCATGAACCAGCTCGTACGCTGCTTCGTAACCCGGGATCTGCACTCGCTTGGCAAGCTCGATCAGTTGCTGCAGTGGAAGTTCCGGTTCGGCAATCATCGAAAGCAGCAACATAAGCCCGTCGGGACCCGGGAACCGGTCAAGAGCTAATCCCTCTACGATGCCCCGGTTTTTTCTGAATTCGTCTCGCGGATTGTACCGACATCCGTGACTCTGGCGATCTTGCGCTGGTGTTGCGACGGTGCACTAAGCGTAAACCGCTTACTTTTGGTTTTCCCCTGGTGTCCTCCGCCGCAAGCCACTCCACCCAGCCTGCCTGCAGAATGGCACAAGTTGGGCACAACTATCACATCGCCAACTGGATCGAACGGATTTATCTCTCGGCATAGCTCTCACAATTATCCTTCCACGCGAACTGGCGTGAGGCGAGGTTCCACAAACAAGTTGAGCCTCACCTCACGATGCGTTCAACGGGTCACCGCTTTCTTTTGAGGATGAATGCCCAGTTCGTGCCATGACGTTTCCGCGAGGTTCACGTCGTAGTAGCTTGCAGCTTTCTCGATGTTGGCGAAGGCCAAAGCGCGATCGGCATCGGAGACGTCGATGACTTGATCGAAACGCGCGGCCGCATTACGGACATGTTCTGCGTCGGTCAGTGGTTCTTTACGCTGCTTCGGAAATGCGTCGACGCTGTCGGGCAAGTCGCTCTGCGTCGTCAGCCGTCCATGTTTCTCGTGAGGTTTCCAAGTTGCTTCCGGCATGTCTTTACCATCCTTTCTCCAACTACTTAGCAGAGGGCGAGCGGAGTGTCTACCCGACCTGCGTTTAGTTATGCGGCGATCGTCAGGCAGCGCGCTCTTCTTCAAGTGCTTTGACTTCGCTTAGTCTCCCGGTGTCCACGTCGAAAATAAAGCCGCTCACCGCGACCTCTTTGGCAATCCAGGGATGCGACCGGACTTTCTTGATCTGCTCCCGTGTTTTTTTCGGGGTCCTTATAGGAGAGTACACCCTCACGCTTGGGTGTCTCCTGTAGCGCTCGTAACGACGCGGGTAATCGCGATCGAAAAGCGCCGGTCACTCGGCATTTCATGTCATTGATTCGCAGGTAGCCACCAATCAACAGCATGCCGGACTCTCACTTCGGGTGAAATGCCTTATTAATAGCCTTAAGTAGAGCCGTGTCGCTGAATGGCTTGAACAGGCACTCCACCGCACCCTGTTCGAGTAGGCGGGGGCGAGCACTCTTATCTGTGCTCGCGGTGATAAAGATGATCGGAATTTCCTGCCCGCGAAGCTTCAGCTCCCGTTGAAGGTCCGGTCCGCTCATGCCCGGCATGGCGATGTCGAGGATCAGGCAACGGGCCTGGTCGAGACAGTCGGACTCAAGGAATTCTTCCGCGCATGAGAATGTACACGCCGCAAAGCCTAACTCGCCAAGGAGGTCGGGCAGCGATTCGCGCACAGACTCGTCGTCATCAACGACTGATACCAGTGGGCGTTCTACAGCACGCCGTTCCTGGCGCAATTCCATGACATAAGAATGCGCCTCGCGCGGGAGGACGTCCATTAGACTTTGGTATTGGTTTCGCCGCCGCAAGTGGCGGGCCGAGTGGCCGCCATGGATATCTCATGCCGCATCCGACACGGAAGGTGTCCGACTGTCGCGAGCACTGTCGCTCGTCAAACCCTCTACTTTACACGGGACAGAAAACGAGAACGTAACTCCTGGACCGCTATTTGGCATTGCCCACAGGCGGCCGTGATGACGTTCGATGATCGAACGGCTGACCGACAATCCGATTCCCATACCTTCATCCTTCGTCGTGTAGAAGGCCTCGAAAAGCTTATCCGTAGCTTGAGGTTCGAAGCCGATCCCAACGTCGCTCACGCTGAGGCGCACCCGATCATCGTCATCTGGTTCAGTTCGAATCAGTAAATCCCTAGGACGATCATCGATGGTGCTCATGGCGTCCGAAGCATTGCGAAGCAGGTTCAAGATGACCTGCTGCAACTGCACACGATCGCCCGCGACAAGAGGCAGGTCGTCAACAAGTTCCTGCTGCACGATGACGCGATTTCTCTGAAGTTCGCTCAAGGACAGCGCGAGCACCTCTCGCGTAGCTTCGTTCAGGTCCACCGATTCGATCGTGGGTTCTTTTTTGCCATAGAGTGCGCGCAATCGAGAGATCACATCCGCGGCTCGGTTGCCATCGCGAATTGTGCGCCGCACGGTTTCGCGCGCGCCCTCGACATTGGGAGGATCGGCGGCCAGCATACGAAGACAGGTGCCGGCATTCGTGATGATGCCCGAAAGCGGTTGGTTGACTTCGTGTGCGATGGACGCCGTCAATACTCCAAGGCTCGTAACCCTAGCCACCTGTGAGAGCTCCGATCGGGCCTTGCTCAGTGCCTCTTCGGAGGATCGGCGTTCGGTCACGTCCTGAACTGCGCCGATGTACTCTGGTTGGCCGTGATCGCCCCGGATGTGAGCGGCGACGTGTACGTACTTGACCGCGCCGTCCGGCATCTGCAGGCGGAATTCGAGTTGCACATCGGTGCGGTCCCGGCGAGATCGCTCGATGTGTTCCTGGAATACTGACAAATCTTCAGGGTGGATTCGAGTGCAGATCAGTTCAAAGGTCACCCGCGCATCGCGGTCAATCTGGAAGATGCGATAAAGCTGCTCTGACCAGGTGATTTCGTCGGTCGCTACACGCCAGGAGAAACTGCCGGTTCGACTAAGATGCTGGGCTTCCGCGAGAAACGCCTGGCTGCGCCGTAGTTCCTGCTCCGCCCGTTTGCGTTCCGTAATGTCGCGCAGATGGCCGGTGAAGGACGGCGGCCCTTCCAGCGGAATGCGTGTGACTGCGAGTTCGATGGGGAATTCGCTTCCGTCAGCACGGACTGCCGTCAGCTCGATGCGTTTTCCAAGCACTTGCGCCTCGCCCGTGGCCAGGTAGCGGGCATAACCCTGCTCATGCTTCTCCCGGAGAGACGGTGGAATGATGACGTCCGCCAGATGCTTTCCCAAGACTTCTTCCCGAAGGTAGCCGAAGGTATGCTCCGCCGCAGGATTGAACTCAGTGATATAGCCCTCGTGATCGATCGTCACAATGCAGTCGAGCGCCGAGTCCACGATCGCTGCCTTGCGGATCTCACTGCGCTTCAGGTCCCTCTCCTCTTGCCCGAGCCTCTCTTCAACCAGTCTGCGCTCAGCGAATTCCTTTTTGAGCTCTTCATTGGCGGTGGCAAGTTCGGCGGTCCGTTGCACGACCCGTTGATCAAGTTCGCTCGCGAGCCGCTTCTGATGGCTCAGGAGCCGTGCCTCTTGTAGCCCAATCGATGCCTGATTCGCCGCTACGCTCAGAAGAAGTGCCTCCGTCTGCCGCGGAAAATCTGTCCGCTCAGCCGCTGCCACAATTACACCGAGTTCGCCTTGTAACCCCAGTGGCAAAGGCACGATCGAAACCTCTCCCTCACCCATAAGGTGGCGAAGCAGTGGAGGCCATTTCCGTGAGTCGTCTTCCAAACACTGGCTGAGCGCTTCGCAGATCTCGTGCGCCGAAGGCACCCGTCCTCGCAACTCGGCGAGCCGGACGATCTCAACGGGCGCCCCACCAACTAAATCTGTCAGCCTCACAGAAACTAGGTCCAAGCGCAGCATGCGCACGAGCGCATCGAGCAAGGTGTGGAGAACCTGGGACGGATCGCCGCCACTCCAGATGGCGGGAAGAGCAAGCAGGCTAATAAGATCGTTAATGCACCGTTGAAGGTGCTTGATCTCTCCCGAGGCATGTTCGGACTGGACCTCCATATCAGGCAGCCTCGGAGGACGTGGAAATCCGCATGGCCCGACGTTGGCGGATCTCGGGCAGGAACTCCTCGGGCGGCACGAAGAACGGATTCCGTTGCAGGAGGCCACCGATGATGATCATCGGATGCGTCCGCATGATGTCGATCACCGTGTCGCCTCCAAATTTGTCGAGATGATAGGTGCAGATCACCGCGTCGTCGTGGCTACGCCACACATCGTTCACGCGCGATTCGAATTCAACGAGATCGTCAATGTAGGATCGATCTTCAATTGCCCAATCCATCCGGCAGCAAATGCGGCTCAACGGAAATCCTCCCTTGGCATTGCCGCTAGCCATCTGCTCGAACGCTGCCAGCATTCGAGCTTGATCGAAACGGCCGTCCCGAATATAAGCTTCGGTGTTGATTCGAACCTCGAGTTGTCCGCTCTGCTCGGCTGCCGCAGGGTCGATTCCGGCAGCGGTCAAGCGTTGCAGATGGTCGCGACGTTGGTCCGGATTCACGACGTGAACCGCCTTGTCGCCACACTCGAACCCTTGCTGAATGAATGGAAGCAGCACGCGATACTCTTCGTCGTCATTATTGAAAAATGCGCAGACATGACGTACGTCACCGAGTTGCGAGCCGGCAAGGGAAATCGGTGTTGTGGTTTTCTTCATGCTGTTTTCCTCCGATAGGGGTCGGCCGCACTGCAGGTTTCTATGCTGCCCAGCGGACTCCGTTCATCCTGTCCGCCGGTTTCAGGACCAGCGCGCCCACTACTCCGGCAAAATACTTGAAGGACGGCGTCCGCGAATTTCGCGGCTTCACGAATAACGACGGCGAACATGGGCGTTACGCCGCCGTAATCGCCTCGGACGGGGGGCGGAGTCTCGTGGCCATTTTCACGAGGTCGGCAAGAGAGTCGGCCTTCATCTTCTGCATCACCTTGCCCCGGTGCGCCTTCACCGTGATCTCGCTGATACCAAGCTCCCCACCGACCTGTTTATTCAGCAGGCCAGAAACCACCAACGCCATAACCTGCCGTTCGCGATGGGAAAGCGACTCGTAACGGTCCCGGAGCACCCGCATCTCTGCCTCAAGGCCGAGAGCAACTCGGCTGCGTTCGAGGGCTGCCCGGATGGCGCCCAACAGCACGTCATCTTTGAACGGCTTCGTCAAGAATTCTACGGCCCCCGCCTTCATGGCTTGGACCGTCATGGGCACATCGCCGTAGCCCGTGATGAACATGATCGGCATGTCAGTCCGTTCGATGGCGACGCGCTTCTGCAGATCGAGACCGTTGAGGCCTGGAAGAGACACATCCAGTACCAGGCAGCTCGGAACAGGGGCTCGTGGACAGGCGAGGAACTCTTGGGCGGACGCAAATGTCTCCGGCTGCCAGCCTTCACAGCGGATCAGCGACTCTAGTGATTCGCGCACGGAGACGTCATCGTCAACAACGAAGACGATTGGCGTGAGGTGCGACATCAGTGATAACCCCGCTCATGGCCGAGTGTGTGCGCTAAACTCATGCTTCCCGCGCACAATCGACTAGTGACGCCCCACCGTTCGCGAGATTGTACCAGAAAGTCTCTCATTTGTACTGGGGGATACTCTGCAACCCTTGTCTTCAAGTCGGAGCCGGGGGACGATGATTGTGCTGTCCTGGAAGGGCAGCGCGGCAATCTGCTCTATCAAATGATGAGGTGTGACACTCCCGACAAACAGGCTTTTGTTGTCGCAGTAGGCCGTCGATTCTTGCGTGAGGCGTTGAAAGTCATTGAGGAGTCAGAAGTGTGGCTCGCCTGTCAGAGAATCGGCCATCATCCTTTCAAGCCATACGTTGCCGCCCACGGCGGAATGTACCACGCACTGGTCAGCAGTAGAGCCGATCCCAAAGTATCGACGATACGATCGTCCAATTATTCGTCTCCTAAGCTTCTGTTCTGATGAGCCTCGTCGACCGAAATTCAATCGGAATCCTGACAACCAGGAATAGGAGAAGAAACATGAAAATACCGATGGTGCTAACTTCGCACGACGTTCTTGGCAATACAGGGCTCAAAACCGGCTTCTGGCTTGAAGAGTTCGCCGCTCCCTACTTTGTTTACAGGGACACGGGCGTACAGCTGACCCTCGCCTCACCGAAAGGTGGGCAACCACCCCTCGATCCGAAGAGCGATTTACCAGAAAGTCAAACACCGGCTCAGATCCGATTCAAAAAGACCCGACGGCACAGAAGGCGCTATCCGAGACGGTCAAGATCGCCGACCTGAAATCGGAAGATTACGATACAGTCTTCTATCTTGGCGGGCACGGCCCCATGTGGGATCTCGCGGAGAGCCCGGTTTCGATCGCTTTGCTCGAATCTTTCTACAATTCCGGCAAACCGATCGCCCTGTTCTGCCACTCGCCCGGCGTGCTTCGTCACGTCATCTACCAGGGCTCGCCGCTCGTGAAAGGAAAACGCGTGACTGGGTTCACTAATGGTGAGGAGGAAGAGATGCACCTCGCTCACGTTTGTGCCGTTTCTCGCCGAAGATGAGTTGATGCGGCTGGGGGCCATCTTTGAGGAGAAGGCCGACTGGCAGCCGTTTTCAGTCGTTGATGGCCGTCTCGTCACGGGACAGAATCCGGCGTCCTCGACCGTCGCGGCGCAAAACGTTATCACCTTACTCGCGGCACAGAAAGCCGCTTAGGTGCTTAGGTTCCTATTTCGATCGGCGCCGCCATCGGCTCGTCCGGGGCGCCTGTTGCGCCGGCCACGATTATGTAGGTGTCGTCTTGGCCGGTAGGGTCGCTATAGATACACGTGACAAATAAGCATCTCGGAACGGGGCACATCGTATGAAAGGATTTGCTTACCTGTTGCTTGCAGTTGTAGTGTTAACTGGCGTGGTCGTCTACATGGCTCACGCATCTGGACGCTCCGATGGAGAGGCTGACCCGGTTTTCGGAATCACAATTCCTCCCGGATACCGTGACTGGAAGCTGATCTCTGTGGCCCACGAAGAAGGCAATCTCAACGATCTTCGCGCCTTCTCGGCAACGATGTAGCGATCAAGGCGTACCGCGAGGGGAAGTTGCCGTTCCCGGACGGCGCCATCATTGCCCGGCTGGCATGGAGTTACGTTCCGTCTGAGGAAAACAACAAAGTCTTTGGATGCGCCCAGTCTTTCGTGGCCGGGTCCGCCACGAACGTTCAATTTATGGTCAAGGACTCCAGAGAATACGCCGCGACGGGTGGTTGGGGGTTTGCTCAATTCAAGGACGGCAAACCGGCCGACGCGGCCCTGCTTAAAACCTGCTTCCTGCCACGAGCCTGTCAAAGCTCGCGACTTCGTCTTCACTCATTACGCGCCTTAAACACGGGAAGATCCCATGAACAAGGAAAAATCGTTTTGCAATTCGACTTGCGAAGACCAGATCAAAATGGCGGAGCGCGAGTTATCACCGTTCATTCGTGCGGTGACGGAATTGTTCGGTCCGGAGCAGGCTAGGCTTTCGAGAGAGGACTGGCTCGACGAGTCAGAATTAAAGGATAGCCCGCCTCGAGCCACCAGTCGAGATTGGCGAGCGGTCACTGTGGCAGCCTCGGCTCGACTGGCAAATCGGGGGACGGCGTATTCTCGGGCCGAACCCTTAAATTGAAAGGCTATGAATGTCGGGCAAGAAAACAGCAATCGTAACCGGAGCATCCGGAGGCATCGGCGCCGGTTTAGTCGAAGGGTTTCTGATAGAAGGCTATAACGTCGTCGCAACGTCTCGTCACCCCAATCGAGAGTTGACCACCTCAGGCGCCTTGGTTCTTCTCGATGGCGATATCGGCAAGCAGCAAACCGCTGCGAATGCTGTCGAAGCCGCGATCAACAACTTCGGAACCATTGATGTCTTGGTGAATAACGCTGGCATCTTCCTAACCAAGCCTTTCACCGACTTCACTACCGAGGATTTCGACGCCCTCGTCTCCACTAATCTGCTTGGATTCTTCTACATCACTCAGCGCACTGTGAAGGAAATGCTGAAACAGAAATCGGGGTGCGTTGTGAGCATCACTGCGGCACTTGCCGAACGGCCAATCGCTGGCGAAAATGGCTCGATTTCGATGATTACGAAGGGTGGGTTGAATTCAGCGACCCAGAATCTCGCAACCGAGTATGCAAAAGATGGCATTCGCTTTAATGCCGTGGCCCCCGGCGTTGTGGAGACAGCAATGCACCGCAATGATCCCAACGACTCGACGTTGCAGCCGACTATGAAAAAGGCGACAGTGAAGGATGTTGTCGATGCCGTGCTTTACCTGGCAAGGGCAGGTCATGTCAGCGGAGAGATACTCCACGTGGATGGTGCCGCTCCTGCTCGTCGTTGGTAGGAAGTAAAGGACTCTAACCAGACGCTGGACTTCGACGAGGTATGCATGCCCCGATTGCTTTCAGTGAATGTCGGCCTTCCGCGCGACGTGACATGGAACGGCAAAACGGTCCGAACCGCCGTCTGGAAATCTCCGGTTACGGGACGGCGAATGGTGCGCAAGCTCGATATCGACGGTGATGCACAAGCCGATCTCGCCGGTCACGGCGGGGAGCACCGCGCCGTATTTGTCTACCAGATGGATTCTTACCACTACTGGGAAAGTGTTTTGGGCCGCAACGATTTTACTTTCGGCCAGTTCGGGGAAAACTTCACTGTTGAGGGACTCCCGGATAACGAGGTGTGCATCGGCGATCGATACCGCATCGGTAGTGCTGAATTTGAAGTAACGCAGCCACGCGTGACCTGCTACCGCGTCGCTATCCGCATGAACGAGCCTCGTATGCCAGCGCTGCTCGTAGAACATCACAGACCAGGATTTTACTTTCGCGTGTTGCAGGAGGGAGAAGTTGGGGCAGGCGATGACATTGCAAAAATTACTGACGGTCCAGAGCGAACCAGTGTGGCGGGCGTTGACGCCCTCCTGTATTTGCCAGGACATTCCAGCGAGCAACTGCAACGAGCGCTACGGATTCCTGCACTTAGCAAGGGTTGGCAGAGTTCGTTCCAGGCAATGCTCCAACAAGACTTGAGCTCCGAAACTACGGTGGGGAATCCGGGACTCGCCGATGAGGAACAATCGCCAGCATGGCCCGGCTTTCGACAGATGCAAGTCGCGCGTATTAATAGGGAAAGCGAGAACGTAACTTCCTTAGTTCTGTCGCCAATCGATGGGCAAACTCTTCCTCTCTACCAGGCGGGTCAATTCGTCGTCTTGCGGTTGCTCGTCGATGCGGGCAAACCGCCCGTTCTTCGCAGCTATTCGTTGTCTGATCTGCCGGCAGTCGATCACCTCCGCATCAGCGTCAAAAACGAATTGAAGGGAATAGGAAGTTCATTTCTGTGCAACCGTGCACGAGAAGGCGATCTATTGGATGTGAGTGCACCCCGAGGCAGCTTTACTCTGCGTCCCAGCCAGAATCCTGTAGTTCTGCTGAGCGCTGGAGTGGGCGCAACGCCCGTGATGTCGATGCTGCACTCACTGGTCGCTGAGAGATCGCAACGAGACATCTGGTGGATCTATGGAGCGCACAATCGCGTCGACCATCCATTTGCAGAGGAATCGCGTTCATTACTGAAACAGCTCTCTCGCGGACGAGAATACATCGTGTACAGCAGGCCCGCTGCAATCGACCAAATCGGGGCAGACTTCGATGCTCCCGGGCACATTGACGTAGCTTTGCTGGAGAGAATTGGTGTGTCACAGGGTAGTGACTTCTATCTGTGTGGCCCCTCTTCATTCTTGCAGAATATGCGCGATGGGCTGCGAACCTGGGGTGTACTCACCGGGAACGTGCACATGGAAATCTTCGGTTCTCTCGAGGCTATTACCCCTGGTATGGCGCAGGTTGTTCACACTCCTCACCTGCCACAGGGGCCGCCCGGATCTGGCCCCCCAGTCTCATTCGCGCGCACCGGGTTTACCGCCGCTTGGGATCCGAAATTCGGAAGTTTGCTTGAACTGGCGGAAGCTTGCGACGTTCCGGTCAGATGGTCGTGCCGAACTGGAGTCTGTCATACCTGCATGACTGGTCTGATTGGCGGATCAATTATTTATAACCCTGAGCCGCTGGAGAGGCCCGCCCCCGGGAACGTGCTCGTATGCTGTTCCCAGCCAAACGCGGGTGTCACTCTGGATCTTTGAGAGAAACGGAAGGAGTTCAACCATGCGTTCTGATATTGTGCCCGGAGGCATCTTCCCCAACTACGAACTGCCCGATCATACGGGCAAACTGTGCAAGCTCAGCGAGCTACAGGGCGACGATCCTCTAATACTCACGCTTGCACGCGGCCACTATTGCCCGAAGGAGCACCAGCAGCATTTGGAACTCGCCGCGTTCTACCCGAAGATTGCGGTGGCATACACTCAGATCGCCACGATCGCCACCGACGATCACCATACTCTGCAGGAATTCCGTGCGTCAGTCGGAGCCCAGTGGACTTTCCTTTCGGATCCCGACCGAACGGTTCAGAGGGATCTCGACATCCAGGAGTACACCGACCCCGAGCATAATCCGATGATCCCGCATACACTCGTGCTCAAGCGGGGCCTCGTGATCTACAGCATCTACAACGGCTACTGGTTCTGGGGCCGTCCGTCGATCGTCGATCTTTGGCACGACCTGCGCGCCGTGACGAGCGAAATCCGCCCAGACTGGGATCTGAGTACTCCTGGACTCCGCGCGGCATGGAATGCGGGTGACTTCTCGCGTTTCCACGGGTGGGACAAGCAGGCCAGTGGGGAAGCAAAGAAGTAGCAGCGTCCCATAAGATACGAACTTCGGGAGTGGCCAGTTGCGAGACAACTGCGGAGAGAAATGAATCCGACTGCTTCCCCAAGTCTGTGGCGACCGCTTCGAGTAACGGTTTTTCGCAATCTGCTAATCGCGGACGTCATTTCAGACGCCGGCGCTTTCATGCAGAACGTCGGCGCTGCATGGTTAATGGTCTCACTCGGCGCCGGGCCGATTTATGTTGCGCTGACGCAGACTGCCGCTTCCTTGCCATATTTTCTACTGGCCCTTCCAGCGGGCTCCGCTGGCGATATCGTCGACCGACGCAAGCTGGTTCTTTTCACCGAGTCGTGGATGATGGGCGTCGCGTTGATCCTAGCGATCTTGACCATCGCAGGAGTGATGTCGCCATGGATACTCTTGGTGCTCACATTTGCGCTCTCGGCGGGAGATGCGTTCGAAACGCCGGCATGGCGTGCAATCCTCCCTGAATTGGTGTCCAAGGAAGACCTGGCAGCGGCTTCTGCGCTCAACGGGATCGAATTCAACCTCGCCCGAGCGGTTGGGCCCGCGCTTGCTGGCACGATCATATCTGTTGCTGGTGTCGCTGCAGCCTTCGTCGCAAATTTCGTATCGTTCTTCGGTGTCATTCTTGTTGTTGCCAGGTGGAAGAGGCCTGTACGCAAGAGGAGCGCGCCGCCGGAATCTTTTTCAGGAGCCACCGTCGCGGCAATTCGATATGTCCGGCACTCTCCCGCAATCCTGACGGTATTGCTGAGGACAGGCGTAGCCATGTTCTTCTCCAGCGCCCTCTTCGCGTTGCTGCCGACGGTTTCCCGAAGCGTGAATCAGAATGCAACCGCCTATGGACTTTTGCTTGGCTGCTTTGGTGGCGGTGCAATCATCGGTGCTTCGGTCATGCAGTCAGCCCGTGACAGGTGGGCGATGGAATCCATAGTGTCGACGGGCGTCGTGAGCTTGGGGTTAGTGATTTTGGCGATGAGTGGGTTGCATAGATTGAGCACGCTGGCGGCAGTTATGTGGGTTGGCGGTGCTGCATGGGTCATCTTCATTTCCCTCATCAATGCCCTCGTCCAGAACCTGGCGCCTGATTGGGTAAGAGCACGAGTCCTCGCCATCTTCATTCTCGTTTATCAGGGGAGTTATGCGCTCGGGACCGCGGCTTGGGGTGCCGTCGCGCAACGATCAGGCGTTAGAACCGCGCTTGTCTATGCCGGAATGGGGACAATCGCCACCGCAGCAGTTGCCCTTTTCGCGCGACTTCCCGATTCGACCGCGGATCTGAGTCCCTGGAACCACTGGCGCATGCCCGTCGTCATCGGGGAAGTTGGGGCTGATGTGGAGAAGGGACCGGTACTAGTTACCATCGAATACGCCGTCATTCCAAAACGGACAGCAGAATTTGTGGATGCAATGCATGAATATGGGCGGATACGGCGTCGTGACGGCGCGTATCGGTGGGGTATCTTCCGCGATACTGAAGTCGCGGATCGTTTTCTGGAGATATTTTTGGTGAACTCTTGGGCAGAGCATCTGCGTCAGCATGAGAGACAAACCCAGGCCGACCGTGAGTTGGAACAGCGAATAAACAGGTGTCTTTCTGGAGAACCGATGGTGCGTCATTTGATCGGCGCCTTTGTGGCAGAAACGTGATCGGACGGAGCCCGTCTCAGCCGGGTGTGACACGAGAGCTCTCTAGGCGATGTCCATCTTGTTCTTGTCATTGGCTGGCGTACCGAACTTGGAGCCATTCTTCGGTTCAAACTTCCGAACCACTTCACACGGCAGAGGTCTCTGCTCGGTCGCACAAGCAACTGATATCAGCGTTGCGGCCGAATTTGAGAATTTCGTTCGGTCCGACCCGGGAAAATGAAGGTCGTCTTTCGTGTTCTGCGAGAAGCTGTTAGGATATTTCTGTGACAATCATTAGCGAAAGTTTTGCTGGTGGTTTTGCCCGGGTTGGCAGAACTCTGGATCGCTCGCCGCAGCCTGAAGAAGGTGTTTTGCGCATGCAAAAGAGCGGGGAAGTGGTCGAGATTTATGGGCGGTTCGGACCGGAATACAAGCAATTCGGGGCGCTTTGGGCCATTTAGGCATTTTATGCAAATGGCGCAAGGCCGCATAAACACTGGTTATTTCGCGTCTTGTTGATTTGGCGAGTGGGGACGTAGTTCAGTTGGTTAGAACGCTGCCCTGTCACGGCAGAGGCCGCGGGTTCGAGTCCCGTCGTCCCCGCCATTCATTCTAAACCGGTTAATGAATGGTGCTTCCACTCAAGTTTACCCACAATTTCACCCACACCCTCATGGACGGTCTCCCTCTCGAATCCCACCGCGTCAAGGAACTTGCTTTCACGGCGGTAACACGGGTTCAAATCCCGTCGGGGACGCCAAATCTTTTCAGCAACTTACGGTTTCCCCTCCTCCTTTATATAGGCACAAAAAAGGCACAATTCTCGGCATCAACGCGAATGCATTTCATTGAAGCGCCAGTATTTTCGCACCGATCGCGCCATTTCGAGCAGGCACAGATTAGGAACACATCCCAGCAGACCGGTCTCAACCAGCAGCCGTTGTGGACGCCTGGAGAAGACGAATGACACTGCTCTGGGCTTTTCGCTTTTGAAGCGTCACTGCTTGTGTATACGTATCCAACGTGACCCGGCTGGAGGCGTGACGAAGGAGCTCTTGCGTGACCTTGATATCCGTTCTGTTTGCTCTCAGCAGTGAAGAATAGGTGTGTCGGAAAGTATGCCATCCGATGTGCTGTGTGATGCCGATCTTAGCTGCTGCTGGACGAATAATGGTTCGCATGAGGCACTGCCCCCAATACGGTTTTTGGCCACGCGCAGCTGGGCTGGCGAACACCCAATCGTCGGCTGCCCGGTAACTTGTGTAGCGGCGCCACGCGTGCAGTGCCTCTGCCAGACGCGGGTCAAGTGGAACGGGTTTCTGTGACGCCTCCGTTTTACAAGGGCCAACTACTTGGAACACGATGGAACGAGTGACGCTGATCTCATTGTTCTGAAAGTCGATATCGCGCCACTTGAGACCAAAGAGCTCGCTCATCCGTAACCCAGTCCTCGAAGGCCAGCAGCACAAGAGTGTTTTCCCGAACACCAAGAACAGAAAGAAGCCGCTGCACTTCGTTCGCGCTGAGAATCACCGGAACTGACTTTCGTTTCGCGCTCTGCCGCACGAGCTGAATCGGATTCCGATTGCAGATTTCGTATCGCATGCCGTGATTGAAAAGCACGCTCATGAGATTTCTGATCTTCGCGCAGCTTGACTTTGCCAGGGGCAAGGATCTCAACCAAAGCTCAACCTCGCCGGCGTTGACGCGGACAAGTGGATATTTTCCCCAACGCGGTAATATCCACTTGTTTAGATAACCCTCGTAGGTGACCTTCGTCGAATGTGTTTTCCAAATGGTATCGGGTTCCAACTCGCGCTCCTGATAGTGAGCCGCAAGCTCCGAGACCGCGGTTGATCTCGTTTTAAGCCAAGCGTCGCCATGATTGAGATCAAGTCGTATCGTGGCAATTGCCTGACGAGCAGCCGCTTCATCCGCTAGCTGTTCGATCGACCCCAGAATCATTCTGCGATGTTTGCGCTTGCCATCAGCGCCTGGTTCGCGCCATCTGAACTCCCAAACATCGGGTCCACGTAGCCTCTCCGCTCGTATCACGCTTCCGTTCTGCATGGATTTCCTTTCCGTAGCGAGGATGATCTGCCCTTGGAATTGCTCCTCACGGGCACAATCTAGGCACAAATTGTGTTCTAAAACCGCTCAGAACGGGGGATAAATGTTCGAGAACAAGCGTGAGGTCATCGCTTTCCTGCGGCGATGTCCAGCAGTGTGCTGTAACGCCTGAACTCTCCAAGACAAGCGATGGCGCAAACAGTCATGACGAGGATGCCGCTTCTCAATCGTTTGCGCAACTCCTACGACAAGACCGTCAATATCGCGCCTTTAGGAGGCATTTCAGTCTGTTAGAGCGCTGCTCTAGCGTTCTGTCTCTAGTAATATCTCTAGTATTTTCAATTATTTCGTCTGCCAATACGGCTTAGAAATGCCGCAATACCCGATGTTTGCCTGTCGCAAACAGCGCCGATCCCGTTGAAGTGGCGGGGCGCGAGTTGTTTGGATCGCTCTGAGTTATCCATTAGGAGAAATACCAATGACGAAATATCGGTTGTTCGTCGCGTTACTCAAGGTGGCGCGGTCGCTTCGGGTCAATAGATTCCCCCTGGTGAGTGTAATCGATATGTACGCTGCTGCCGTCGCGCTGGAATAGGTACAGCTTAGAACGAATCGGGCTGCGCTGCGGGTGTGGATTCCTGAAAACAATGGCAAGTGTACGTTCTGGCATGTTGTGGTGCTCCTTTGGAGCTTAGCTGCTCAGAGCCGCATCGAATTCAGATCGATGTCGTGCTCAACAGCTTCGCCCGAAGTGAATTGATTGCAAATAAATTGATTGCAACCGGATAGCGGTCAAGCCGTTGCTTGAGGGCCAACCGTCCGACTTGTGTACTGGTCAGCCGAATAATCACCGCGGCTGATGCTCAGCCGCCTCATCTTGTTCTGAAGAGTTGTTCTCTTAAGGCCGAGGCGCTCGGCCGCTCCGCCCTTACCGGCTATCCTCCCTGACGCGTCTTTCAAAGCATCGATGATCACGAGCCGCTCAGCGTCCCGGAACGATGATGCGAGTGGTAGCACTGTACGCCCGGCCGATATGTTCAGATCCGTATGCCGCACATTCAATTCGTTTCCTTGCGTCAGAATCACGCAACGCTCCATAAAATTCGCCAGCTCTCGAACATTGCCTTTCCAGGGCGCATTTGTCAGAACGTCCATGGTGTTACGGGAGATGAATCTGATTTCCCTACCCATCCGCTGAGCAAACTTTGACACGAAATGGTTCACAAGCAGAGGAATGTCCTCGCGCCGCTCTCGCAGAGCCGGAATCTCAATCGGAAAAACGTTGAATCGATAGAAAAGATCCTCGCGGAATTTCTCTTCCTGAATCATGGCCCGAAGATCGCGATGCGTCGCTGCAATGAGGCGCACGTTGACTTGGATCGTCCGGGAGTTCCCCAGCCTTTCGAATTCCTGCTCCTGCACGGCGCGCAATAATTTCGGCTGTAACTCAAGGCTGATGTCGCCGATCTCATCCAGAAACAGCGAACCTCCGTCCGCCAACTCGAATCTGCCCTTTCTCTGCAATAGCGCTCCGGTGAAGGCTCCCTTTTCGTGCCCGAACAGTTCGCTTTCCAGCAATCCCGAGGGAATCGCGGCGCAGTTCATGCGCACATAGGGGCGTGCCCGCCGAGAGCTGAGGTTGTGGATCGCGCGCGCAATCAATTCCTTTCCCGTCCCTGTCTCTCCGTGAAGCAGGACAGTGGAATGGGTGGGTGCAACGATCATCACCTGGTGCAGCACTTGCTGCAGGGCCGGGCTTCTGCCGACGATATCTTCGAAGCAGGGTTCTGAGCTGAGTTGCGTGTCGAGATTCATCTCATCGCCTTCGAATTCGCTCATGTTGGCGAAACCTGGTCCTTCTCGGTTTTCGAGGTCAGTGAAAGCAACGGTTGCATGTGCCATGATCTCCTCCGTCTACCGCTCACAATTGCGGTACTTTGGGAACCCCTATACGAACAACGTGGCGAGCATATTTGCTCTGCGCAGCCGCACCGTCAGCACCGGCGCGGCCTTCGGATATCAACCGAACGCTTTCGACGTTCATAGCCGCCATGATGAGAACTTCGGCGAATGTGAAGGCGCGGCAAGTTTCAGCAGTGATCTGGAACATGGCTAACTCCTCCGATTCGCGCTGCCTTCATCGGTCGGTTCCAGACGCGGTGCGGGACAGCACGGTTCCAAGCTGGGATAGTTTGGGAAGATCGCGCGTAGCACCTTTTCGGAATCCTCCAGACGCATAAACCCGCTTTGTGTAGGGATGAATGTCATACCCAGTGCTCCTTGTTCAATCATGTTGGCTTGAACTCGGGAGCCATTCTGGCATCACTTCCTTTTGCGGACGACCCCAGATCGGGACAAAACGCAGACTCTTGAGGTGACGAGTGTCACCCCCTTCTGAGGCAAGAAATTTGGTAGGTGGGGAATCTCTTAGCGAGAGTTAGAGTTCGTCTTGCGCGGTGAGGTTTCGATGCGCTTCCATCCAAAAAGACGAGCGTCCATGGACCACAAACCCGGTCCTAACATTGCGAGCGCGGCGCCAGCGGTTCCTAACAAAAGCCAGACCCATTTATCTCCCGGTAGCATGATCATCTTCCAGACTTCAATCAGTGCTACGAAGATTCCCACCACGGGTGTCCATAACCCGCCAATGAGGAGGATGCCTGCTGCGAGAGAGAGAACGGCGACAATCGTGACGTTCAAGGGAGGATCAATCCACAGCCTGGAAGCCGCCCGCACAATCAGTGCGGAGCCGATCACCAAGCGCATGAAAAGCAAACCTGTGCCAGGCCAACCGCCAGCGAATGTGGAATATAGACGTCGCACGTTGTACACACCAATCTTCTGACATTTCGAGGGCCGGTCGAAACCCCCAAAAGGGTTGGAATTGTCACTCTTTAGGTTCCCACGGGCTTGGGGGTGAGAGGAGTGTGCGGATCAGAAAATTACAGCTCGATAATCCCTCTCTTCAACCCGATCATTGCGGCGTGCGTTCGATCATTAGCGCCCAATTTAGAAAGAATGCATTTGACCCGGCTTTTGACCGTTTCCTCCGTGATCGAAAGCTGATCTGCGATCTGCTTGTTGGCGTTCCCGGCTGCAATCAGTCGCAACACAAGGATTTCTGCCGGGGTCAGGGCGTCATCGGTTGCGTGTTCGGCAATTTCGTATGAGGCCTCTGGCGATAGGCTCTTCTTCCCAGCATGGACCGCACGGATCGCGTCCAGCAACTCCTTATGTAACATGTTCTTGAGCAGATAGGCGTGGGCACCTGCTTTGAGCGCCCGCAGAATTTGCACATCGCCTACATAGGTCGTCAACACAATAACCTTCGCATCTGGAAACTCACTGCGAATCGCAATGAGGGCATCAATGCCGTTCATCTCCGGCATTTGCAAATCCATCAGCGTGACATCGGGACGGTGCGCCCGGAATTGCTGAATAGCCTCGCGACCGTTGGAAGCTTCGCCCACTAAGGTGATATCCGACTGAATAGCGAGCAGACCCGCGATGCCTTGCCGTACGACCGGATGGTCGTCGACCGCGAGAATTCGAATTTGAGAACTGCCGGCGCTCATGAGTCTATGCCTTCATCTTTCCGGCAAGCTTTTGCAACAACCAGGAACGTTTGCGATCTGTCGTGTAGGCGGCGCTGGCAGGAACGCGCAGTTCCACTTCCGTTCCCTCATTGACTTCGCTCCACACCGCTAGCTGACCCTTGATAAGTGTGGCTCGTTCGCGCATTCCGCGCAAACCATAGTGCCCCTCGAGACCGTGGCTGGAGAGAACCGCCGCATCAATGCCCTTTCCGTCGTCCCGCACGCGCAGTCGGAACTCATCGTCATAGCGGATTTCAACTTCTACCTGCTTCGCTTGGGCGTGATGGAAGGCGTTGCGCAGCGCCTCGGCGGCGATTTTGTAGATCTCGTCACGGAGGATGGGATGGAGGTCTCTCGCCTGACCCTCAACCGATACGCGGAAAGTTGCAGGTCGATGATTGCTTGAGTCGTTTTCGAGTTCCTCTCCGAGGGTGCTTATAGCCAGCGCAAGATCATTGCGTTCGACTGTGGAAGCACGCAGTCCTTGCACCGCATCCCGCCCTTCCGTGATCGCACCGGCAGCTTGCTCGATCGCGCTGTCCAGTTTCTCCTTTGCCTCTATCGGGCGCTCTGGCAACAGCAGGGAAACCGTTTGGAACCGGAGCAGCAATCCGTGGAAGCCCTGCAGCAGAGTGTCGTGCAGATCTCTGGCGATTCGTGTTCTCTCGCCGATTCGCGCCTCCAGCGTCATCTCAAAGTCGTGATGCAATTGCCGCACTCGCCACTGGTAAGCGGCCCAGAGTAGCCCTGCGAACGCAATTACACAGAGCGTGCGGAACCAAATAGTCTGGTAGTAGGCTGGGGCGACCGAGAACTCCAGCGTATCGCCCTGCTCGTTCCAGACTCCGCTGTTGTTGCTCGCGATCACGCGAAAGCGGTACGGGCCCGGAGCGAGGTTGGAATACTGCACCTGGCGATCGTTGACAACCTCCCTCCAGTCGCGGTCCTGGCCCTCCAGTTTGTACTTGAAATGAGCCTTCTCCGGCGCAACCAGGCTAAGACCGGTGTAGTCGATCTGGAGATCGCGAATCCGCGCTGGCAGACGCACGCTCGAAACTGCCGCACCCGGAACATTCTGCCAATAAGTCTTGTTGTCGGCGAAAATTTGCTCAATGTGCACAGGCGGCGGGAGTTTGTTGTCAGCAAGATGGCGGGGATCGACGACTTGAATCCCTTCACCCGGCATGATCCAGAGTTTGCCATCGGTGGATTTCGTGACAGGAGGACCGAAGGAGGCAGGCGAAACCGAGCGTAAGGTGACGCCGTCGGCGGCATCCCAAACTGTCGGTTGAACCCTACGGCTCGGATCAGCGATCCACGCGTCCAGTTCGCTCCGTGCGATCCGTACCAGACCGCAGGCCGTGTACAGCCATAACGAACGATCGTCGTCCTCAATCGACCAGTGAATTGCGTCGCAAGGCAAACCATTCTTTGTGGTGAGTGTAGCAATGCGGCTGTCTTTGATCCGGCTAAGGCCGCCCTCTTCCGTTGCGGCCCAGAGCGTCCCGTCGGGATCAAGTCGAAGACCGGGGACATGGCCTTTACCCAGCCCATTCGCGGTGGTATACGAAGCCCGGACCTGGCCATCCTTGAAATACAACACGCCCCCGTCGGCCCAGAACGAAAGCCAAAGTCCGCCCAGGTCGTCGGAGACTATCATCTTAGCTTGTTGGCGACGTCCGAGTGCTGACCAGGGGAAATGTTGGACCAAACGTCCATCCAGCATGTGCGAGAGACCCTGACCCCCTGAAAGCCAGAGGTTACCCGCCTTGTCCCCCGTGATGGAATGTACTTCTTGGCTGGGTACGCCATTTACGGCGACAAACTTGCCGTCCGTGAAATAAGCCAGCCCGTGCTGCGTGAACACCCAGATTCGGCCACGATCATCTTGGAACAGAGACTCTATGAAATCATCTGGCAGTCCATTTGCCTTGCGGAAAATTGTAGTTTGTCCGTTTTTCCACCGATTCAACCCGTCGTGAGCGGCCACCCAAATGCTCCCATCTGTGGCCGCGAGCACAGACGTAGTGTAGTCGCTGGACAAACCTTGTTTGGCAGAAATCGTGGTGACGGGAAGCGCTCGAAACCGGTCCAGTCCCTGCGAGCTGGCGAACCAAACATTGCCTTCACGATCCTCGAAGAGACTGCAGGTGATGTCGCCTGAAAGCCCGTCGGATTTCCTAAATACGTCTGTCCTGCCGTTATGTATGTGGATAAGCCCCCGTTGATGGGTTCCAATCCAGAGACCCCCATCACGGTCCCGCAGCAGCTTGTTCGAATCGACCTCGCGGTCCGGAAGCAGCGCATTCCGATTCATCGAGCTGTGAACAGGATATGCTTCGAGTTTGTCTGCAATCGGCCGCTTGAGTCCTCCGCCGCTGATGCCAATTAATATCCGGTCGTCGTCGGACTTTACCAGGTCCCCAACCCTCATCCCTGACGTCGCATAACGCTTCGGTGACCCGGGCTTCCATCGCCAAAGCGCAGATTCGGTGCCAACCCAAAGAGCGCCTGAGCTGTCCTCACCCAAACTCCAAACGAACGAGCCGAGGGCACCATCCTCCCCGTAGCATTGCGCGCGACCGCTTCGGATTGCGCACAGCCGGCCTGTGGGATTAGCCAGTGAGTCGAACATTATGCCGGCCCACACCGTTCCCTCGCGACCTTCCAGCAGGGACGTCACGAATCGTTCGCCAACCTCCGGGTACTGGGTCAGCTTGTTGCCATTCCAGCTTACAAGGCCGGCAAAGGTGCCAATCCAGAGCGTGCCGTCGCGCGTGACGAGCAGACTATAGGGCCTGTCAGGGAGATGCTGACCCGCAGGTGGTTGCCAAGGGAGAGCGTGAAGTCCATCGAAGCGGAACAAGCCGAATTCACTGCCGAGCCACAGATACCCATCGGGAGTTTGGGCTATCGCGAAGATCGCGCCCACGGAGAACCCGTCCCGTGCTGTCCACGCTGTATGCCCGTACTGGCTCACCTCCAGCGATGGGTCGAGCGCCCGAGCGGGACACGTCCCGAGCAAGAGCATGAGGCTTCCGATTGCGATGAACGCTAGCGCGGATTTCATTTGCGGCCTCGCGCCCCGTAGCCAGAGGACCGAGCAAACACACAGGGAAGTGTTGACGAACAAAGAGCACGCCACTCCTTCGCCGACCTAATGTAACACTCAGGGCTGTGCCTGTCAGTCTCCCCCAGGCTCCAAGCGACAAAAAATGGCTGATGCCAACAGCTTGATGTGCCCCCAATGTCCGCACAGCGGATCGTTCGACGTTTTGGAATCGAGCAACTTTCGCCACCCTGTTTCTAACTTTCCGCAACACACGTATCGCTGCACATCTTGCCTGCTGAACGGTTCCCAACTTTCTGATGGACCGTTTGTGTGCCAGCGTTCGCAAAGTCGCTCGCACTGCTCATGGGCTGAAAGCTGACTTGGTGAGCGTGTCAACGAGGATGATCACTTTAGTTGCGAAGTAGAGATTCTTCGCATGTTCTGCTCATTCACGACGAGCCTTCGATCTTCAGGGGTTGGCACATGCCCGAGCCACCGCCGCAGTCTCCGCCACCGGAATTGGCCTTGCAACCTCGATCGTTGCATTTCACCAAGTCTCAATATCTGTGTCAGTAGGTAGGCCTGGATGAGCTCCGGGTGGCCAGTTCTTCTGCGAGGGTACGAATGTAGCAGTCATGATCGTCCATCGCCGCGAGCAGTTCGTTATATTCGACCAGGCTCTGTTTGGTGCACCACTCCACATGGCAAGCAAATAAGTACAACGGATCGCGGGTTTTTTTCTCCGAGATCTCAGCCAGACCGGTTCTGTTGCTGTGGACTGTCTCAGCCGGAGAGGTTTTCTGATTCGGCGTACTATTTGCCATTTTCCTCACCTCTATCCCTCGGCTATTATGTCTGCGAGCCCGATGGTGAATTTCTCGACCACCACACTGACAAACAAAGCTGGCTTAGCTGCGGCGCAGAAAGAAGGGCACAGGAAAGCTAACGTGCAGAGGCCCTTGGCTTGAGCAACACGAGGCAGACACCGTCCCAGTTTTCCTTGTTCGTACTCGGCGGAGGTATTCCGCGGAGCGGAACGATTCCGACGTCACGAGAATCGAGCCCAAAGCGCGCCTGCAGGTAGTGACGGACAAGAGTCGCGCGCACGCGAGAAGTCGCGAACTGGGTTCCCGTATCGCCGGTTGAAGAATAGCCCTCGACAATTATGGCGCGTCCAAGAGCCCCATCCCCAAACTCAGCCATGGCTTCGTCAATCTTCGCTTTTCCCGCTGGGGATAATTCTTCGCTTCCATCTGGCTGGTTATCGAAAAGCTCTGGCTTGGCGAACCAAGCACGAGGATTAGTCACAGCAGCAAAACCCCTGTTGCTTCGGTACTCATCGGCTTTGAGATTTGCCAACGAGTAATATCCACGACGCTTAAAGAAGCCTCTAAACAGAAACCCATGCTTCAAGGCCTCAGTGTCTTCCGCCATGTTGCTGCTGGCCAGATTCACATTTGCGAGCGACTGCCTGACATTATCTGCGGCGTTGACGCCGTGAGAATCGGGACCCAGAGCGCTAGTCAGACTTTCACGAAGGAGCAATGCGCTCGCGTCGACCTTATGGGCAGCACTCTGCGCGCTCGCTATTGTCTGGTCGACTTTTTCTCCGAGACTTCGCGACTCAAAATCGCTGACTAAACGATCTGCTCGCATGGAGGCGTCGGAAACTGAGGCCGTGGCTTGCTGCACATTCGCGAGCGTCTGCCGCACGCTTCGCGCGGTGTTCTCGTCTCGGAGCAATACTCCAATCGCCCCCCTTCCTTGCTTGATGCCGACGACCAAATCGTTCGCGTTATTAACTGTCGTCGTGGCGGCATCGAGAGTTCCGGTCAACTTCGTGGAAACCTCTTTCATGGTTCCGCTGACATCGTTGAGGAGACCGGCACTTCTCTCCAGTAATTCGCTCATTTCCAGTGCTTCCTTACTGCGAAGAGTGGAGTTGGGAGCCGCCTGGGGGAGGTTCGCGCTGCCCGGATGAATCTGGAGAAGTTTATCGCCTACAATGCCCTCGGACGCCACGCTGACCAGCGAGTCCGGCCTGATCAAACCGTGAACCCGCTCGACAACACTCAATGTGAGCCGAAAGTGGGCCGCCGGAGAGTCGGGGAGCTTAATATCCGTAACTTCACCGGCGTCGAAGCCCCCAACTCGTACCTTGGAACCCTTCATGATGCCATCGATATTCGCGAACTCGGTATAAAACTCGACGTGCTTGGCAAACGTCTTGCGTTGATTTCCAACCAAAAAGATGACGAGTGCGAAGAGGGCAATGCCCGCCAAGACGAATGCTCCGGTAATAATGTTTCGATTCCGCATTATTGTCCCCCTACTAGTGTGCGAACTGTTTTGCTCTCATGGTTCTCCAGACGTTGAAGGGTATCGAATGCAACCAGCCTTGCTTTGTCCAAGACTGCAAACCGATCGCCAACCCGTCTGGCGCCATGAACGTCATGCGTCACAATCACAATAGTTGTTCGTCGCTTGGCTTTCTGTTCGAGTAACAGGTCGTCGATTTCCGATGCGGTAATGCGGTCAAGACCGCTGCTCGGTTCATCGACGAGCAGAATCTCCGGCTCGAGGACGAGAGCACGCGCCAGCCCAGCGCGCTTCTTCATTCCCCCCGAGAGTTCTCCCGGCATCTTGTACCCGTCTGCTGCCAAGCCAACCTCGGCGAGAGCGCGATGCACGGCATATTCGATTTCTAATTTGGACTTGTCCGTAAGCCGACGAAGTGGCAAAGCGAGATTCTCTTCTAAGGTCGCTGAATCGAACAGGGCAGCGCTTTGAAAGAGAAAACCCATCTTCCGCCGTAACCGCGAAAGGTCATCACCTTCAAGCGACGAAATATTGTCCTGACCGATTAGCACTTTGCCAATATCCGGCCTCAGCAATCCGATGAGCAGTTTTAGGGTTACGCTTTTTCCGGTTCCGCTGCGGCCCAGAAGACAAACCGTTTCGCCTTGCCTCACCGAGAAAGAAACCTCCTGCAAAACTTGTTTGCTTCCAAAAGACTTCGAGACCCCGTCGAATACGATGGCCGCTGGCTGGGACTCGGTCATAGTGCGCTCCCAGGAAAAAAGAGGAAGATGATCTTGACGAGGACCACATCTGCCACGATGACCAACAGCGAGGACAGAACGACGCTGTTCGTTGCTGCTCGTCCCACCCCTTCGGCTCCTTCATCAGTCGTGTAGCCGTAGTAGCAGGAGACTGTTCCTATCAAGAAGCCAAAGACGGTCGTTTTCAGAGTAGGGGGGGCGAAGTTAGACCACGCCATGCCATTGAATGCGCGCTCAATGAAGAGTTGCGCCGACAAATGAGACAAAGCCTGCTCCGCCAGGAATCCCCCGAGAAGTGCGGTCAGATCCATGAAAGTGGTTAGCAATGGCAGAACTAACACGCACGCGACCACTCGCGGCACTACGAGAAACTTGAAAGAATCGACGGAGAGTACCTCAATGGCATCGATCTGTTCGGACGCGCGCAAGTTCGCGAGTACAGCACCAATGCCTGCACCAACTCGCCCGGCCACAAGAAGGGCAGCCACGAGAGGCCCAATTTCAATAAAGAAGGAGAGTGATTGCACCTTTGGGATCATGGCTGCTGCGCCAAACGTAACCAGCGTGCTGTGAGTGTGCAGTGTCATGACCACTCCCAGGGCCAACCCCGATGCCGCAACAAGAGGTAAGGAACGAGCTCCGATTTCACCTACTTGCATCCAGGTCTGTTCGAACTCGTAGGGGGAACGCCAGGCGCTCGTAATCACTCGGGCCGCGAAGCTTGCTATCATGCCGATAAATTCGAGAAGTGTCTTCAAGCGACCTCCGTCCGCAGTAGTGCAGATCACATGCCAATCGCGGGCTTTCAGATGGGCTGTTTGTACCTTGTCCCTGATCCTTATGTAATATCTGAAGTAAACCGAAACGAAATCGTTTGTCATCCCGATGTGAACTGCCATTTACTTTCAGGTGAATAGCCCCAGGGCGGTCAGGTCGCCCAGACACTGCCCACATACGGGCGGATGGAGATTGGAAAGCGAATACTCCTCTTCTCAATGCCGTCCATCGAGAGAGCACGTACGCGTTGGGTAATGCAGAGATACCGATGCTATTAGTGTCCGAGCGGACGGCTATTGCCCTTAGGGCCAGTCGAAGGAGCGCCCGAGCTCTGCTTGGGCTCCAGCGGCAAATGGAGGCGCTCGCAGACATCCAGCGAGTATGCCGTTTCGGCTAAAAATTGTGCTCCAAACCGCTTCAAAAGTGACAGCACTTCTTCCCCGAGGCCGTCGACAAACATCAACTCCGTAATATCAACTACCAATCTCATTTCGGTGTTGCTTCGGGTGACGAGCGTACGGACTTGTTCAGCTCGCTCGCCGGTTAGTCGGCCTTCGAGTTTGATGGTCAGAATGTCGACTGTTTGGATCGTTATCACGCGTAGCATTTGTGAGCTCCCAATGGGTTTGTTTCCCGTCCTCGAAGGCGGAACAATGGGAGTTGCAGTTACCGTGCCGGTGGTTCTCTTTCTAACTGATTGAGAATAGAGGCCGTTCTAGAATGAGCCGAAAAAGATGTCGGGCAATAGCCCGCATGCGGTCAGGCCCGGTAATCGGCGCGAGTGATGCTAAGCCTGTTCATCTTGTTCTGAAGTGTAGTTCTCTTTAGACCGAGGCGCTCTGCGGCGCCTCCTTTGCCTGCAATCTTTCCGGATGCATTTTTCAACGCATCGAGAATGGCCTGCCGCTCGACTTGCTCGAATGTGGCAGCAGCAGAAACCACTGAACGTTCAGCAGATCTCCTCAGCTCGGTCCGAGGCACGTTCAATTCGTCCCCCTGCGTGAGAATCACGCAGCGCTCAATGAAGTTCTCGAGCTCGCGAATGTTACCCGGCCAGTCGGAAGCAATCAATGCCTCCATGGCTCGTTTCGGGATTGACCGAATACGCCTCTGCATTCTGCGGGACAACCGTGACACAAAAAAATGCACCAGGAGCGGAATATCCTCGCGTCTCTCACGAAGCGGCGGGATTTCGATTGGAAACACATTCAGCCTGTAAAAAAGGTCTTGGCGAAACTGATTGTTGCGGATCATGACTTCCAGATTGCGATGCGTGGCCGCGAT
>Ga0210406_10001510_pt1 | contig 28204 bp, 38 predicted proteins | sample IncBWC30MmetaG_FD_155454 | JGI IMG/M metagenome (GOLD analysis project Ga0210406, IMG submission 155454) | Forest soil microbial communities from Barre Woods Harvard Forest LTER site, Petersham, Massachusetts, United States - Inc-BW-C-30-M | ecosystem: Environmental > Terrestrial > Soil >... | reverse complement strand
GAACGTGGTTAAGCCATGCATCATTTTGATGGTGTAATGTCTCACAGGTTCAAGTCTAGTCTTGTTATCCGAGCAGGGCTCCGCACCAAAGTTACCCCTCACCACCCGTGATGTGAAAATGGAGACGTTGGGCAGCCATCAGACGTAAATGGCTCGCGGGTAGCGCAGCACACGGGAAGTATTCACCCGGACAAATCAGAGTCGGCGTTCTTCAACTCCGTGTCCTCATCCCGGTGTCCCAACTGACCCTGCATGCTGGTATTGCCTCCTTCACCTTCATTTTGCGGGCTCTGCTCCGTCGTGCCCTTGCCTCGATCTTGATCTCTCGATTTGTCCATGAATATTTCCTCCCCTTGCTCCACTACGATCTCTGAACACGAATGGTGGCCAGTGCAGTCGCCGCTCTTCTGTTCACTCCGAAGCACGGACACCGGAATGCATGCTTGGCGGCGAATGCGTCAGTCTTTCTTCGTCATCATTTGAACAACCCCATTGGGTTGAAGACATGGGGTCGGAAACCACTTTGAACTTCTCGCGATAAAGCCGAATGCGCCTGCCGGCCGCGTAGCCAAGCTGCTTGACGTGTGCGCAGATTTTCGCAACTGAGCGAAAGCCCATACGGTGGCGGGTCATGATTGATTATGGAGGCAGGGACTAGAGGAGCTACGCCGCCGCTGGCTTCAGCACGACGTTCATGTAGCTGTCCATCGTCTGTGTCAACTGCGAATCCACCTCATCCGCGATTGTCATGATATCGGGCAGCAGCAAGCTGAAATCCAAAGCGTTTAGATTGCTCTGCAACATCTCGAACAGGGTCACTTGGAGTATTCGTGAGTCGTGCACCAACATCCCGGCACTGTAGCCTTGCGATTTCCGTAGTTTGCCATGTGCGACGGCGGCAGCGGAACAAACGGAATCGCTTTCCTCACCGGGGGTATTGGGCTCTCTCAGGCGAACGATCAGGTCTTCAATCAGCTTAGGAAGATATCCTGTACGCTCTTTGTCGGTCAGTAAAACGTGATTGAGGTCTTTGTTCTTTTTGACCCGCATTAACCAGTTTTCGATGATACTGCTCGTACAACGCTGCAATATCGCCGCCACTCTTTCCTTTTGCGTGCGGGGGGAAGGTTTATGAGTGAGCAACTTGTCGTGAACCATTTTAGCGAGCTTCCCGGCCTCGAATGGTTTCACGATGATATCGTCGGCTTCCAGAAGGATAGCGTCCATTGCGCTCTTCACGTCGGGATAGCCGCTGACCAGCAGCGTAAGGGCATCCGGTTGGGAGTGGCGCATCGCGGTGACCACCGCGAAACCATCACTGGGGTTCGGCATGTGCAGATCGGTGATGAGCACATCGAAGATCTCTGTGGAGATAAATTTCAGGGCTTCTACCACGCTGGCGGCAGAAACTACGTCAAATCCTTTGCCTTCAAGGGTCCTACTCATCATAGTGCGAACGGGTTCATCGTCATCCACCAGCAGGACTCTGTGCGAAACGCTCGTTTTGGTCTGGGTCACGCAACACCACCTTCCGACATGCAAGTGTGACTTAGTTTCATTTCGGAAACTGTACAAAACTGAACACTGATCAAATTATCAATTATGTAGTGGGGACAATGGGCAAAGTTAAAAGCTTCGGGAAGGCATTGATATCGGTAGTAGCAGCAGTACGGCCCGCCGTAACTAGGAGTTGCTCCGGTGATACTTCGTTCTTCCACTCCATCGAATCCTCCTGATACAGCGGAATTATTCTTTTGAGGGAAGCTAAGGGGAATAACTTTCAGATGGGCTGACTTAGTTCAGGGGACCTGAAGAGTAAGGAGAGGTTTCTTGCTCAGTTTAGATGCCAGGCTTGTGCCCTACGATTGTCAATCGTCGCAGTGGGTGGGGATCGACGAACCCGAGGGGCGTGGTTGCTACTTTTTTGAAAGCTCGTCCTCGAACTGACGTTCAACTTCTCCACGACTGAGCGAGTTTTTCACGTCGGTCAACATGATTGAATAAACGATTTGGTTGCGCTCAACCTGAGCGGTGATAAACATCCACTCGTCCTGCAGTTCCTGGTTGGTGAATTTCACTCTCCTGCCATCGGGAAGTGTTTTAATCCACTCGTCGCCGATCATCATGGTTTTCCCACACTGGAGACTCGGTTCGCTTCCGCTGGGTCCGCTAGGTCCTCTCTTGGGGAGAAGTACGCGTTTCACGGTGGCGGGCATTTTGCGGCCCGTCACTTCACGAAAGATGCGCTCAATGGGAGTTTCGCGGCGAGGCTTAAGGGGCATACCGACCTCACTGGCGGACAGGGAAATAGTATGCCAGCGAGTCAATGCGCACGAAACGTGACAGAAAGCGCGCAGTCTGCCCAACACCCACCAAGAAGCTAGTTGGGCAGCTGTCCTTCGGCTAATTTCTGAAGTAGCGGAAGGAGAACTTCCGTATCTGCGTCCTCTTCGAGCTTGGGAATTGTCGGCGCGTATTGCTCAAGAATCGCATGATACTCAGGAGTCGCCCGCAGGCGCTCCAGTTCCTTCTCCCATTGTTCGGGTATGCGACCATCTCTAACCGAGTCCATGAGAACAGTAACCATGCTGCGGCGCTCCGCTATGAAGATGACCAAACGTTGCATCATCGCTGCGACTGCTCGCTTTTCGTCGGGTGTCATAGCCACGGAATTACGCGCCGGTTTCTGCTAGTTCACCGGCCTCTAGAATCAAACGGAGGCTTGCACGGAACAAGACGCGATGTTCCCCATCACGACCCGCGCCATTCTTAAATGGCTCCATTGAGGCGCGGGTCTTATTTTGAGCAGCAGGACGCAAAGCGGCAATCACAATCAAACTCAAACAGCAGGGTTGGCAATTAGTTAAAGAACACCAAAGGAGCATCCCGCCAAAGACCCCAGTCTGATTCTGTTTGAGGTTGCTGCAATAGTTCTTGCTCCTCCGACGTTTTGCGGAGTTCGGCGAGAAGGATTGCCAGCGTCGTGGGACACATTTGTTTAGTGATCTGTTCTGCAATAGGTCGCCAATTTCGATCTCCAAGGTCCGGGGCCAGAGCGAGACCGCCATATTCTATGATGCGGTAATTTATCTTGGAGTGGGCAGCTGAGTCTGAGCAGTATTGCTCAACGCACATTGCAGGGCGCGACAGTCTCCTGGTTTGGCGTACTATTCCTAAGTTCGCTTGTGAGGGCAGTACGCACCATACGGGCCCCGAAAGTGCACCCCCCAGCTTGGTGTGGGTCGAAAGACAGGGTTTCAATGGTCGGGGTTGATCTGAATGCGATTAGGAGTTTAACCCTTCCGGCCCACCTGTTAGTGAATCCCTAGATAGATGAAAATGGAGCGGAGTTTCGAGACGCAACTCTTTGAAGAGTTTGCGTCCCACGATTGCGCCAAGCACCATCGCCCCAACGGGCCGATGTTTTCCGCGTAGTTACCAACGCACGTTCCAGGCCTTGCGGTCCTCGAACCCACTGGCTTGGGAACTTGTGACCTTCTTGACGTAGCACTCCTCATGAACGGCTTTGCCGTTTTCATCGGCGCACAAATCAACCCGTAAATCGACAGAGCTGTTGCAAAGTGTACAGTGTATTTCTAGGAAAGGAGAGCGACCCATAAACGCCTCCTTGGGAGCCAAGATCAGCGTAGGGGAATAGCGGGGGCTGGACTGAGCAATACAGACCATTTCTGTAGCGGCCGAACAGGATTATCGTCCGGTGAAAAAAAGCGGTTGCTTGCCAGCAACGGCCCAATTGTCGCAACTCACTCCGACTCTTTGCGAATCTTTTTCCGGGCACGTTTTCTCGCCAAAGCTTGCTTCACTCTGCGCTTCTCGCCCGGCTACAGGTAGAAGGAGTGACGCTTCACTTCCTTAATAATGTCTTCGCCTATTACCTTTTTCTTGAAACGACGAAGGGCATTCTCCAACGACTCGCCCTCTTGCAGTCGAATTTCTGCCATGCTCATCACGTCCAAACCAGCACTAACTCGGACATATTAGAGCTTACCCCGTTGGTGCCACGCTCCGTCCAGCTAATCGCCATGAATTCGTCGGCTGAGGCGCGGACCTTTTGTAACCTTCTTGCTAAACATTGGGCACTGTACTCTGTTCCATTGCGACCTCAGTCGAGCCGGACCATTCCAAATGACGAATCCCTTCGCACCTGGTTTATCGTGGATCGCCCTACATTGGAAGAGTGGCGCAGTGATCGCTGGTGCTGTCGGAATTGCAGCTACGTGCAGATGGTGTCTCGAAACCGACAAAGTCCGAGCCCAACGTGCGGATCGTAACCGGAAGAGAGAACTACGGCGACTCGCTGACAAAATCTCGACTTACGGACGCAATGTCCATAGACGCTATCCCACCGGAGACGTGGTCGTCAGCGAGCACGACCTAGCAGAACAGCTTCGCAAGCACCCCGACGCCGTTGCGAAAGCCCTGAACATGCTCTTGGGCGAACAAAGTGTCCAGAAGGCTCCCCTGAGCGGGTATTGGAAGCTACGGTCTCGCCCAGTTCCAGAGGACGCCCAACAGGAAACGTTCGCGTGAAATCTGGCAACCAGACCTCAAACGACTCACATCACTGGAGGAATTCATGGAATACTTTCGGCTCGACCATCCACCGGATCGGCTGATTCTTTGTCATCGTTCGAACTGAAAAGGCATCGTCGACTATCAAGAAGTCAACGAAAAAGGACTTGAAGACCTCGTCTGCGCGACCCACACCAGCAGTGAAAGGCATGCTTCGGTTCTCCCGAAAAGCATAGCAAAGCCTCAAGGTGACGCGATGCGCTGTATTTGATCTGCCATGTATGGGCTTGCGAAGCGGCTCGACACGCCGGATGAAAAGCTCAGCACACAGATTCGCAGCGTCAGTGACGGTCAGCTTAGGACGAGCAGCCGTGCAAAAACGAAAGCGTCCCGAAAACAGAAGGGGCGTCTTACAAATCTTGTTCATGCTGATGGCGTCCCAGCAGTCACTGCATACCATGAAAGTGCTTGATGGTATGTCTCTGGCTGTAATCACCGGGCATTGCTATCGAAGCTACTGAGCGCCGATCGGCAACAGCGCGCAATTGCCGAACGTGCAACGCTCATGCTGGGTGTGAAGGATTTTGACCCAGCGGAGAAGGAGCGACTGGATCATTCCGCCATTCGGGTGATGAAGTCCACTCTGCCCCGCCCCGATGCGGCCTCGTGATTTTCACCCTGAGATTATCCGATCCTCTCCAGTCTTCTTGGCATTAACTCGGCTTGGACCAGTTCGTATTCGCCCACCTCCGCATATCCTCTGCTAAACACATCGTCTGAGGCGCGGTACGGGCGCATTCCGTCTTTTCTGAATTCCCTGACGGCCGAACACAGAGACTTGCAGGTTAGCCGATAAATTCCTTCAGTTGTCTGGCTGAGTTCAATACCCGGAGATGTTGCTACGAAGTGTACCCTCCCGCACGCGTCGCACATAATTCCCATGTGGACAGGCATTCGGGAATTACTGCTCATGCCCAAATGGTACACCCGGCTACCGCTCTGCAACCTCGGTTATTCCCACGAGGTTCAAGACGTCATGTGTGCAACACATGCCCCTCGTTGACCATACGCTTCGGTCGGCGGAACTGCGCCAGAACCCGAATCTCATTGCTATTGCTGACGCGGAGGGCTAGGGTTAAGGAGTCCCTTCCGCATATCTCCGTCGAACTTCCGGGCGCATCTAGTCATCCCGGACGGTCTCTTTGCGCAACCTATAGAAATGGGGGTTCACCCATGAGCCCGTCCTTTTATCCGCTACAGGCAAGTCGAATCGGGAATCGCCGAGCAGGAGGAACACGTTTATGAACCCAACTAGTATTTCCTTCGGTCTCCTGATTGTGCTGTTAGCGATCCTGCTGCTGCGCAGGATGCACAAGCTGACACCACGGATGGCCGGATACGGATCACAAAAGATGTGCCCGTATTGTGGATTGATCACATCTCGGTCAAAGGCATGCTGTTTAGAGTGCGGCAAGTCTCTTAAGGACGCGAGCGTCACCCCGATTGTGTGGAAGTGAACGCTGGTTGCTTGCAAACCGTTTCTTGCGAAGAAGGAATAACAAAACTATGAAAAATACTGAATTTGTTGTGAAGTTGAACCGAGGCGGTACCCTCGCACCTGAGTTCGTGCAGGATTGATCTGACTCCCATCCAGACGACCGCAAACTGGCAATGGTTATGGGTAGATTTGAGGCCGAAGACTCTATCAAATCTCTCCAAAACGCCCCGCGAGTGCCGGAGCTAGTTTCCGTAGCAGGTTAGCGCGTCAGTACTTCAGAGGCGTTCAATCACAATCGCCACATCGAATCGCCCGAACTTTCCTGAGCACAGACTTGGACCCTCTTATCAGCCGCAGGAACGACCCGGAGAAACCCGTCGCAACAGATGGAACGCATGTCGATTTGTTCCGAAATCGTAAAATTTCGGAGCCGCCCAAAAAAAGCAGGACTCTTGTCCTAAGCTGTGAGCCATAAACCTAAAGTGAGGCAGTCCCCCAAGACCCGCCGATGAGCCCCCCTCGCGGCGGGTCCTTAGTTGGCCCGTTACTGAGAAGTTGCGAGGGCTGCAGGTTACTCCACCGGTTCAACGCATGACTGTTTTTGAAAAAGAGGCGATGATCACTAACGCAACCTCCATGATCGCTATGCTCAACCGCTTTTGGAAGCACATCGCGCCATTGGAATTTATTGCCCCCGAGGAGATTCCATCCTCCGGCTCAAGCCGATTGAGGGATTAGCTCTCGAAACAAATGCTTGCGCCGTCTGTTCTGGGCTATCCGACAACTGCCTTCTTCGAGTGCCCGAGACCCGTTCATGCTGACACCGGCATACTGTACGGTATCGAGTCGGAATCTCGACCTGTTTTGTTCAGCAGGACGTTGGTTTCGCAGATGATCTCAAGCCGTCTGATCCGTCGTGCCTCAAAGCCCCCGGTTCGGTCACTTTCGTTCATTAGGACAGCACTCTCCGGCATGCGATCCCAAAACTCGATGGCTCGCACTTCGGCCATCAGGACATCTAGCTTGTTATCAGGCACACCTTCCTCCTAATATTGCCTCTAACCGGAGAACCAGTTCAGAAGTAGTAAAAGGCTTCCGCATTAGTTGAAAAACCTCAGAATCTTCAACCCCCAGTGGGTACTCGTCGGGGTAACCCGTCATAAGAAGTACTCTCAAGCCGGGATACATACCGACTGCGATGCGAATCAGTTCACGCGCCCCTAACCCCGGCGTCACTACGTCACAAAGCAACACGTGGATTGGCTCCGGGTGCTGTGCGCACATCCGGACTGCCTCATCCCCGTCCTCAGCCACCAAGACCTCATACCCACGTTTCCGCAATCCTCGTCCGAGCATTTCACGGATTGCCATTTCATCCTCAACTACTAGAATCGTATCCATACGTTGAAACCTGAGACCCATTTTGCCGAACGTGGAGTCTTACTTAGCTACGTTGAAGTCGCCGTCGCAGACGCGGCGACACTCCCCGAAGGGGATGTGCCCATCAATTCGGTCCGGCATCCGAGGCATGGTCAGTAGCGCGCCCGCTCCCGAAAGGTTTAGCAAGACTGTTGCCATGGTCAAACCCAACATTGCATGAGTCCACATCATGTTGAATGTGCCCAGATGTAGTCACGGCTGCCGGAATTACGTCATCTGAGCGGCGAAATCCTAACCTCACCAGACGGGCATCGAGCCTCGCGGATGCGCAGTTTCAATGCTTCACTCCGAGCGTTTTATATCGATTTCTTACACTCGGATTAGGTATGCGCTCCAGCAGGCAGCAATTTTCACGGATCAAGTGAAGGGCAGGATTGGGCTCGACAAATTGGAAGCCGTGACGAAATGAGTTTCTGTCGCGTACCGTAGCGAGAACGTTTACATGTCCGATACGCAACATGAGATTCAATTCCACGACCTCCCTAATCGGCAGTTCGACAGGCAGTGATGCGGAGAGTCCGCGTTCACTTATCTCCAGCGTTCTTCCCAAAACAGAACCCATTGAGCGGGAGCGAATCGTGACGTCAACATACAATTTAAACCTTAAATCTCGGCGAGCCTCGCGCAGATCGCCTATCGTTGGGATACCAGTGGGCTTTTCTGCGCCCTTTCGTTTGAATTTTGACATAGGCATTCTTCTATCGCGCTTTGCAGAAGCCCCTTACTACACGAATCAGCGATGTTCAGATATAACACCATGCCTCGGTCGCGGGGTTGCGGTCTCAGCAGGTGTCACAAAAGCGGAACAGCAGCAGGAACGAATCCCGTGTCTTCTCTCGCTCCCAAATGCATCCTCGATCAAGATGCTGTGGCGGGGGACACCACAAAGAATCCTCTGGAAGAGTGTCCCCCGATATCAATAAGCGCCTTTGCACAAAGAACGCCAGCAAGATCACTGCCGTTGCCAAGGGCAACATTTCAAGGGTTCACACACGCGAAGGTGCCAGATGTCGCCACCGCTGCCGGAAATAACGCAGTAATGACTGAAACTGGTTCACTGTCGGCAAAAAAAATGCGCTAGAGACTGCGCGCTGCTTACCCCACCGATGCCAGCGCAAATGTAAGGGCGGCGACTGTGGGGTCAGATATCGAATGCTTGTAACGGGTCTCCGCTTCAGGAACCGCAAGCGTGACGGTCAATACTCCGAGCGGGAACTCAGGTGATCTCGGACGCACGAACGGTGGAACCAGGCGCACCCTCGTCTTGACTATTCCGAATGAGCAAACCCTGCTCTAATTGGACCTTATTTCTGAAAAGTGAGCAATTCTGAACACGTGCATCACGGCTGCCAGCCTTACCATTACGTTTCTGTCTAGTATTTCGTGTGTCCAAAACGTCGGTGCTAAGCAACCGTGAGAACCCGTGTGGCGTTGGCGACAACCGAGGACTGGCGATGAACTCGCCCAACGGCCTGCTTTGTGTCGAAAACTGCCTGACCTGTCACCTGCGCTCCGAGAGTTTCTTCTGCGCCCTCCCCAAAGAATCTTTGGAAGTTTTCGACCGGATAAAGCATGTGACCGCTTTCTCTGCACGCGCCGTCATTTTTATGGAAGGGCAGACTCCGCGTGGAATCTTCATGCTATGCCAAGGGCAAGTCAAGCTTTCGACCACTTCTCGAGATGGAAAAACCTTCGTCCTGCGGATCGTCAAAGCTGGAGATGTTCTCGGCTTGCATGCGACGGTTACAGGCAAGCCGCATGAGGTGACGGTGGAGACGAATGAGGCATGCCAACTAAATTATGTGAGCCGTGAAGACTTCCTTTTGTTCCTCAAAGAGCACAGTGATGCTTGTCTGCACGCCGCTCAGCAAGTCAGCCGTGACTGTCAGGACGCATACGATGTGGTGCGCTCCATTGCTTTGTCACACTCCATCTCCGCGAGAGTCGCCAAATTCTTGCTCGCGTCCGCGACGGATGGGCAGCACACTGACGGAATAATACGCGCAACCCTCGCGCTGACACATGAAGACATTGCCCAGATTGTGGGCGCTAGTCGGGAAACCATTACGCGCATCCTGTCGGAGTTCAGAAGAAAACAACTACTTGAACTACGGAACTCTGCCTTGATCATTTACAACAAGACTGCGCTGGAGCAACTTGTGCTGCCCACGTCTTAGGAGGAGCGCGATGCTGACCAAATGTGCGAATCCTTCATGTTCTACATCGTTTCTTCATTTGCGAGATGGAAGGCTGTTTCTACTAGAAATCGACCAAACTCTCAGGTCATCCGAGTCTAAAGCGGCAGAATATTTTTGGTTGTGTAAAGGTTGCTCAGCGGGGATGACACGGTGTCTGACACAAGACGGAAGAGTTATGGCAACCGGACTGCGCAAGGCGCTTGGTAAACGGCCCCCAACCCGCGTTCAATTCAGTCAATCGCGAGACCGGGCTATTACTCCGTAGAGTTAGCCTTCTTTGCAACAACCATCGAGAGTCACATGAGAATGCGGCACAAGAACGCCATGCCACAGACATTTGGAATAGCGCAATGAAATAGTTGCTGCGGCAGGCGAGAGCGTCGGGCTCGGGGCCTGGCCTCTCTGCCTGAGCCTCCGTTATGAGACGCCCGCATGCGGCTTGACCGCACGCTGTCGCGTGCAGTTGTAATAATGTGCAAAAAACGAAAGCGCCCCGGACTCATCGAGTCACGAGACGCCCGTCGAACAGGTCCCCCCCGGAAACTGCTCACAACTACTCTAGGTTCTGACTTGTACTGTGGGAATGGCTCCTGCGTGCCACGTGGCGGCACTGCTAGGCTATACGGGCATCCGCTCGCATGCGATAACGTCCAATTGCATGAAAGAGCTGAAGCACTTGCCAAAAACGGGGCAGCATCTCCGCACTCGTCGCCTGAGCCTCGGCCTGACTCTCCGGGATGTCCACATGGCTAGTCTCGGTTTGGCACGGGAGCTTCGCAAGCCAGCTTTCGTCCTCCCTGCCAGTCGATTGCACGACATCGAAACGAAGAAAATAACTCCCAGCATTTATCGGCTATACACGCTAGCGCGTGTTTACAGGTGCAGATTGACCGAACTCCTTTCATGGTATGGGATTCCGCCCGGGACAAGAGACTGATCAACAAGACAAGAGAACGTTGCGATTTCCTGCGAACTGGCCATCAACCAATACGCGCCCAAACAATCCTTCCCGATCAGGAAAGCAACGTTCACCTCGGCTCCTCCCTTTCGGCACATTGGATAAGTCGCGGTGCAACGCGATTCTCGGTACTCCCCGGCCAATGGCATAGGACTCTTGTATCTTCGTGCTGCACATGTAAGCAGGTTAATCTGGGACTCACTGATTTCATATCCAAATGATGAAGCCCTTCACCCTTGTTCATACGTGGATCACCTCCTATTGGAGGGTCAGCACAGTGATTGCTTGTGCGGTCGGATCGCAGCCGCGTGCGTTCAGCCGTTGCACTAAGAGAATCTCACCTGATTTGCTGCGAAGGCCGCCGATAGAGCGGCGCTTTGGCGAGCGCGACCAAGATGACAAGACACTGAGGGTAGGGTTGCGGATCATCGATGTACTGGCCGACAATGCAGGATTTGGAATGCTACGGTTGCCCGTACACGGAGATTTCGCTGAGGCCCAATCTGGCGGCGATCTGCGGATACTTTTTCAGCAGCCTCCAATAATTTCGCCGGGCCTTCGCTGGCGGCCAATTTCTATCAACGAATTGAGATGCGGCAGAAATCCGAGCCCGACGAGTCCGCAAACAGAAGACGGATCGGCAAGATGCGCAGCTGATTCTGAAACTCATGCTGAAGGATCGGAAAGTCTACCACCGGGATCAAGATCAAGAGGGGGAAGTTGTATTGGGTAGTTCTCCGCACCTCGGCGAAGACACAAGACACGTGGGACGTGTGGAACTACGACATCTGCGGTCAGCAGGGGCCGTGGTCAAACAACATTGGGTCCGGTTGGAGGAAACCCGGAACGCAGCAACTGAATGCCTTCGGCGTGTTTGGCAGGTAGAGTCGGCGAATAGGGGGTAGCTCACAAGAGTTTATGCTGGAGACTCCGACAGTGGCTGGACCATCAGGCGGCTCACGAGATCGGAAATGCAATTCTGTCGGAAAAGGAGAAGGCAAGCGACGCCACTGCTGCTCTCCCGAGTGGGTGGTGACGCGAACAATCACGGGTCGAACCAGCAAGGTCGTGTCTCACCCTTCCACGACAGGAACTCTTTTTCGCAAGACAATCTGCGCAAGTAGTTCGCCTCATTGACTGCATCCTGCGCAGCCCCGATGTAAAGAGGGAACGGCTCAAGGAGATAAGCAGCAGTGATCACCTTGCCCAAACACCTGCTGAGCAAATAAGAAAGGCTATCATGATCGCTAGCTGCGACGCAGAAATGGCCGGTGAATTCACTTTTGCATAGTATCCTTAGCCATCTTGAGCGAGACGACATGAACCTCGTTCTTGTCCGCCTCCACCTGGGCTTGCAGGATGACGTGATGCCCTTCATGTCCTTTAACCGCATCCGGGTTGCTTATCGTCCAACTCTTACTGTCCTTGTCGCTCACGAACATCTTGCCATCATCGCTAATTTTCCCCGTGACACTGATTGCTTTCTGCGGGGTTATCTGCTGTTGGCTCTTAGCAGGAACAATAGCAGGAGGAACTCCTTTGCCGGAGAAACGCTGGAGCTGCGCCAGGAATGTACCTGCGGCTGCAGGCCGTTTCACCGAGCCGGTCAGGATTTCCTCGTTGGTGAGTGGCTTACCGTAAAGCTTCGCATTCTCGTCCTGGTCCTGACGGAGAGTAGCGCCCTCCAAGGACAAGCCAGCGAAGACACCACGCGATCTGGACCAAGAAAGGATTTGCGCCGTCATCAAAACGTCGGTGTTGGCACTAGTGTTGCGTCCCACAGGCCCAGCAGCGGCGGCGGCTTCTCCGCCAAGAGTAACTCTATCGGACAAAAGCTTTTTCATGCCCCCCTTGTTGAGCACCAGCATGATGACATCGGTGGAGGAACCGCCTAGTTGAAGGCCAAAGCTTCCCCCCTCGATTCTGACGGCGGCCGGTGGGCTCCATCCTTTCCTGGTTAAGCAAGAAGCGTAACCACGGCCGTACTTACCTCCTCCAATAAATGCCACCTTCTTTAAGCCAGGCACAACAACCACGCACTGGGCTTTCTGAAGCAAGTCCTGCGGAATACCTTTGTCCGACGCGTGGGACATCTCGCGGAGAACTATTCTTGAGTCGGCCAGCCTCTGCTCATAGCTTTCTGCGGATACCATCACTGCCGCCGCGATCAACAATGTACCGATCTTCATTTTCATAGGGCCTCATTCTCAGTTGTCTCGTGCACTTACTCAAAGAGAGGAGCGTGGCTTTAGCAGTCTTGGGAAAACCCGCATCCGCACTCCTTAATGATTGTCATGATTAGTGCCGAGCGGCGCTGTTCCATTTTGAACACTAAACGAATGACTTGCCCCCATTTTTAGTCCATGGACCCCTACGGTTCCTCGTGTGCTATCCCAGGTTGGTGACCCGGAGCACCCCGCTCATCGGGGTTTATCCTTCGACAGCCTTTTCAGCCTTGCCGACCCACTTTTGAGCTTTGCCAGCTAACGCTTCGCCTTTCCCTTCGCCTTCCAAGCTGGGGTTTTTCGTAACCTTTCCGATTTCTTCCTTGATCTTCCCTTTCACCTCGTGGAACTGGCCTTCGGTTTTGTCTTGCGTGCTGGGTTTCATCGTTTCCTCCTGCGTCCTTGTAAACTCCTCGTCCGTGGTTTCCATCCGGCCATTAGGCTACGGCTTTGGTTTCAAGAGGCATTTGCACAAGTTCCTCAAACAGGGAACGGTAGTAGATCATCGCCGAGCGAAGATCTTCCGTACTTGCTTCTCCTCTGCCCAGCCGCAATGCTATGGCGTGCGCGGACCGGTAATTTTCCACCACTTTAGGATGGTCGACAGAAATGTCCGCGGCGCACTGATCGAAATTGGTTACGGGATAGCCGCGAGCCTGCATTAATGAAGACACCAGTTCGCCCGCTTCCGTGACGGCTCCTTTCGGATAATCGACAAAGCGAGCCTGCAATGAGACCCATTGGGCGGAAAAGCGCTCACGTTCCGCGGCGTCGAGTTCGCGGATTTTCATGGTTCCGACCCGCTTCTCACGATCTGCCAACTTCGCTTCCGCTCGGCGTTCGGATCCGTGCGTTCGCACCGCCCGCTCGTACTCCGGTCCAAACCGCTGGCGTAGCTGTGCGCTGCTAGTTCTGCGTTTTCGGACGTATAGCCAAGCCAGCCCGGCGATGACCAGAATCACCACAGCGGCAAGCCCAATCAGTTTCGGATCCATCAGACTTTGATTCATCGAGACCTCCTTGCATTAAGGACAATTTTGCAATCCCAGGTTTGTTAACGAAATTGTCTCTGCATGTGCAGAGCGTTCTGACTCGCGATTATCAACCTTGCGCACTCTGGAAACTGGTCAGAATTGATCGCCCCGCAAATGGTGCTATCCGCGAACACCGCAGGACGCCAGGCCGTCGCTTGGCAACTTAATCCCGTCCCAGTAAGCCGAATGCTTTGGACCGCGATATTGCCTGGCAGAAGGTCAGTTTCGATTCGCCGCTCACACTGAGCGTTTTTGATCAGACTCTAAGAGTCCTGAAATGAGAAGGTCATGGCAGAACCATTTGCGAGCGAGACGAGCTCTGCAGTACGTTTCGTCCGGACATCGTGCCTTTCCTCCACGCAATACGCAGCAGCAGAACAACGCCAGGCACGCCTTTAAGGATGGAAGGGCAGGAGCAAGCACCATAAGTGCCTTATATGCGGACCGCAGAATCCTACCAGGAATCTTACAAGCAGCGGTACGCAATCCAAGTGTTCGTGCGGTCTTTAGAAGACGGCACTTTTAACGCGCATGGATGGATCAGACACGCTGTCAGGAACCCGACACTTTTGAATGACCTTCCATTTGTAGACAAGTTCGACACCCAAGAGGAAAACTATCGGACCCCAGATGCCGCGCTTCAGGCTGGAATGAGTTTGGCAAAAAAGAGGATCGACGATCTAAAGTAGAAAGATCCGGATGCAACTGAGAATGGCCTCCCGTCGAGGCGATTCATAGATCGCTCTGTTCGGTTTTGAAAAAGGAGATCCATCGCCAACTGAAGCACAGTCCGGAATCGCCGACCAATCTTATTTGTCCGCCAATTTCGGTGTTGATTAATCCGTTTCTCGGCTTCTGTCGTCCTGTGCCCGGAGATTAGTCGTTTCGGCGCAGATCGATCTCTCCCGTCATCACGTGTGCGTGCAGACGATACGTCCCGGGACCTTGCTGCTCGAATGACCGGAACAGACCCCCTTTAGAGACACCGAACGCAGAGGCCTCGATGCTGCCGGTCATGACCGAAGCATCGCGGTGACCGTACAACTCAGGGTGGGGAATGTCGATCTGAAGGCGTCCAGCACGAACTTCGAGATTCTTATCGCCTTCTACACCTTCAACGTCCAGTTCTCCAGCCGACAGTCTGGCCCAAAGATTGGAATGTCGAGGAACCTCGATGGTGGCCTGGAAGTTATTGTGCGGGGTCTCGGAAACGTAAACGTCGGCGCTAACGGGTGTCAGTTTGATCTCTACCTTTACGCGCTTCAGTTGTTCCTCCGTATGAGCGCGGCAGGTCACCACGATATTCTCAAAATCGCCGGGAGTAATTGAGTAGCCGCCGGCCTCCAGGTGCAAGCGAATCGTACCTCCGGAAATGAACTTCTGCTGCGCCGAAGTCGCATGCTGAGCGTGGAGCAAACCTGGAACCAGGAAGACAAGCCAGAAACCGAGATGCTTCATGCACACCTCCCCCTGGAGCTCTATACGAGGATTGACGAATGAAAGTTCTGGAAAGTGAAGTTTGGTCTTGCGTGCGAGCTCCGGGTTCTTCCCCGTTTGCGCGTCAGCGGTCGTCAAACTCCGATTTCGCGACGCTGCTCCGCGCTCTCGCGATCGCGACTACGGGGTCAGCTTGAATTTCAACCCAAGGTAGCGATTGGTGACATTGATCCACGGGCCAGCAGTGCTGGTCAGATTATCCGAGCTTGATCGCACAGTGGCGAATCCCATTGTGCGCTCGCTCGCCACTATTTTCATGCTTCGTTGTGACCGAATTCCGGTCATGCTGACCTGTTATCAGAAGTTACCGCTCAACCACCACACGGCATAATGCAAGAAGAGACCGCCCAGACGCATCAGGCGGCCTCTGTTCTTTGATTTCCCGAAACGGGTCGGAACATCACTTCGTCACCCGAAGACCGCCTTGCTCACGCAGTCGCGCGCTAACCTGAAAGGGGCTAGTCCTTCTGACGCTCATAAGCGCCCATGTCGCAGCCGCCAATGTCCTCTTTATCATGACGCGGCTTGCCACGTTGATCGGTCTTCAGCAGATGACCATTGCCATCGGTGCAGCCGCTTGGGTTTCCTGCATCAATTGCCGGGCTTCCCGGCATTTCAGCCATGGTGTCCGTCGGTCCGCCATTGTTATGCAGCGATCTGAGCTTGGGTTCAGTGCCGTTTTTATCGCCCTTGCCGTTAAAGTTGCAGGTGCTATCGCTGCTCAGGTTGTAGCCCTCTGAGCTCACGGTGCCGTAGCAGTTTGCTCCGGAGTTGTCGGCCACAATAGTGTTTTGGATCGTCGTGCCCCCGTCGCCCCAGACGCCGCCGCCGTACGAGCCGCTATTCCCCGTTATGGTGCTGTTGCTGACCGTCGTCGTGCCCGCGTCGCCCCAGATGCCGCCGACGTACCCACCGGTTGCGCTATTCCCCGTTATGGTGCTGTTGGTGACCGTCGCCGTGCCCGCGTCGTTAAAGATGCCACCGACGTACCCACCGGATGCGCTATTCCCCGTTATGGTGCAGCTGAGGACTGTCAGCGAGCCGACGTCGTTAAAGATGCCACCGACGTACCCACTGGATCCGTCATTCCCCGTTATGGTGCAGTTGCTGACTGTCAGCGTGCCCTTGTTTGCGATGCCGCCGGCGAACCCACTGTTTACCTTGCCATTTTGAATAGTCAACCCTGAGAGAAGAACAACGCCCGTCGAAATTGTGAAGACCGTTCCGGATTGATTGCCATCAACAATGGTTGTGCGGGCATTGGCACCGAGAATATTCAGGCTGATGCCGATGGTGAGATTTTCCGTGTAGGTCGACGGAGCCACCTTGACCGTGTCCCCCGACGAAGCTAGTGAGATGGCATGCCCAATGGTCTTGCAGGCGTGCTGGGGTGATTTGCAGTTGTTGCTATCATTTCCGGTCGCGCCATTGACGTACAACTTAGTGCTGGCATGGGCGGCTGGAGCGAAAGCTAGGATCAAAGCTAGAAGCGGCACACTGCTGAATACCAGTCTCTGCCTCATAGCGTCCTCCTATCGGAGCATCGAACTGAAGTGCGAACAAGCTCGCCAAAGCAAAACGAACACGTGACGGGTCTCCTACGCATAATTGAGCCTCCTTAGCTCTTTCTGTTCTTGCATGACCTGGGTGTCCCAATGATTCCGCTGCGGGGATACTGCGGTTTTCGATTCTCTTCTGACTGGCAGCGGAATACTGTGCCGTATTGACCACTTCCTACAAAACCTTTTCGCCGCCCCATTGTGGCCATCGAGTCAGTCTATTGTGTAGATCACAAATGTGTAGATCACAAACTAGAGCGGGCAATTCATGTCCGCCTCAATCAAGTACATCGCGCAGTTCCCTTGGCGCGGTAGCAATCGTCTCAAGTGGTGACGGCAACAGAGTCGACAAACTACTGGGGCGTAAAGTTGAGGTTACAGGAACACTAAAGCTGACACCGAGCGCGGCTGGGGTAGGATCGCCGACGCTGCGCACGGATTCTACTGATGTGACTCCCGCGATTGATGGATATCCACTTCAGATCGAGAACGTCCGCACTAATGTAGTTTCGATTTCGAATCACTGCCAGAATCCCGAATGATCCGAGACTCGACCTCGTGTGAAGATGTTGTTGAAGGCTTTCTGGTTACTGCACTGCACACTTTAGAAGCATCATCGACCTCGGCCACGGAATGACGGTCGGTTCGCCGCATTCAACCTGACCGGTTCAGGCGCTAGCTTGCTGGGTTTTGCCAAAACCTTCGGTCAATCCGCATTCGGGTAACACTGTGGGAAACTCAATTCTGAGAGAGAGTAAGCCTTTTTTTTGTGGCGTAGCGAGCAAGGAGCGACCTATGAATTTGCCACCCGCGACTGCAATCGCTGTAATCGATGAGGCCCAACGACCTAAATCTACTCATAAAGAAGCTAACTCGCGAGCGCGTAGTACCCACCAATTGCGCCAGAGTCGTCTGATCTAATTTGGGAACTCCAGAGTCAGGTGTGCTTTTCTTGTCGAGCAATAGAAGAATCCGGACAAGTCTTTTTTCACTGAAGTTGCAACGTTGGTCGATCAAGTCCTCTTGGTATCGGATGTTCCGTCCCAATAAATATGCAACGAAGAGTTCTAGCAAACTCCGTTCCCGATGAAGTGAGAGCACCATTACCTTTTGGTCAATTCTCAGGAGGTCACACTCTGTCAGTGCTATTGCAGATGCTATGCGGAGCGGTTGACCTGCAATGCATTCTTCACCGACAAAATCCTTGCCACTCAGTATGCTCAGTGTTGCCTCCCTGCCGGTTCTTGATTTGGCGCTGAGTTTTACCTTGCCCTTTTGGATTACAAAGACTGCGTTCGTGGCATCGCCCTGTGAGAAAATTGTTTGTTTCTCCCGGTAGGAAACAATTTGCCTGCCATCCCCGATGGAGGAAAGAAAATTTTGGGGGTCGAAGTCATGAGTTATCTCCCCATTTATATAACCATCCATTTCTACTCCGGATCCCACACATTTGAATTCTGCGGCAAAGCACTGCTAAGCGCTGGTCAATTCTGCTCAGAATTACAGAAAAGCTGCCGTTTGAGAGTCACATAAGCACCGGAGCGCGTAACGGCGGCGTAATGAAACGTCTCTTGGAGGTGGCGAGTGGGGTTGGGAGGTCTGTGTGCCTGAGTCCGATCAGTTGCGCCCTGTGCAGATTTTCACAGGTGCTCGGCAACGGAACGCTGCTACGGAACGCTGCTACGGAACGCTGCTACGGAACGCTGCTTACGAATTCACCGGGACAGCTTACTAGTTCTGCGCGGCCGACGCTTCCAGGAATACGCCCAGATGGCTACGTTTGCCGCGCGGCGGTGACTCGCTTTTAGTTCAAGAGAATCAAGGAACATCCAGAGAGGCCCTAACTCAAATGGCCGCCATGTGCCGTCAGATATGGTGAGCAATTGTGCTCAGCCACCGTTCTGGTGGCCCTGATAAGTTGGTCTAAACAGGGGGAGGTTCTATGAATAGGTTTAGCATTTTTGTGGCTGATGATCATCCGGTATTCCGTTTCGGCCTGCGTTCGCTGCTTGGATCTCACGAAGGGTGGGAGGTCTGCGGAGAGTCCGCCGACGGACGCGATACGGTCAAGAAGTGCAGGCAGTTGAAACCAGATCTTCTTATTTTGGACATCTGCATGCCCGAACTGAATGGCCTGGACGCGGCCAAGCAGATTCTGAAACAAAATCCGGACCAGATAATCCTGATCGTTACCGCCGTAGACTCCGAGCAAGTCGTCCGAGACTGTTTGGAAGCGGGGGTTCGCGGGTGGGTGTTTAAATCCGACGAAACCGACGATCTCATGACGGCGGTGGAGGCACTGCAACGGGGAAGGACCTTCTTCAGTTCCCGGGTGTCCGATTTGATTATGGACGGTTACAAGCGCTATCGTATTGTTCCAGCCGCATCCAGCGTTGCCAAGCTATCGCCCCGCGAGCGCGAAGTAGTGCAGTTGGTGTGCGAGGGCAAAGCTTCCAAGGAAATCGCCACGATGCTCAACATGTCGCTGGCAACGGCCGAAACACATCGAACCAATATCTTCCGCAAGCTGGATCTGCATTCCATCGCAGAATTGGTGCTGTATGCGGTGAGGAACGAGATTGTGCATGTGCACCTTGCACCTGTATTGGGAATTCCCAGCCTACCAGCGGAACGTAACCCGCCGGCGCGTTTCCCGAACTCGCAAACGGCCCAGCGAGTATCGAACATCAGGGCCTCAGCCTAAGCAGGCGGCTCAAATGTACATACCAGTGGGTGTGATTCTCTCTAATATCAGGCGCTAGATGCGCCCTTCGCACTGGTAGGTTGGTCTTCGGAGGAATCTGCAATCGAAGAAGGTGGCATCTTGTTTGTCTTTCTCATCCGCTCGGCGGCTCTGCGACGGCTTAGGATTTACCACAAAACCGTCCGATCTTATTTTTGATGTTGGTTGATCTGCGGACGGAAATCCGTTGTTGCTTGCGCGCGGCGACGCTTAGGAGCGACGTCGTCATGATGAGCAAGTTCGAAACGAACCTGATCCGCTGCCAACCTCCGTGAATTGAGTTCTCTGCCCAGAATCAACCAATCCACCAAACTCGTTGCAAGCAACTTGCTGATGCTCGATTCTGCTGGTAGAAACATTGGTTCCCCAAACCGGGAATCACCACCAACAACAGGCGCAGGTTCGACAGGGGTAAATCCCCGCATGGATAGGGGCCGTAAAACAGATCTTTTGGGGGTAGACCCTAGGTTCGGGAGAACCAATGAGACGCCTGTCGATAGCGAGTTTGCAGCGCGCGATCGCAATTCGAAAAACATGAATTTCGTCTGGACGCAGAGCATGGTGGGGAACTGCCACAAGCGTTACCAGCAGAGGTCCGCTGCCATCGCGTATCGTTGGGCAGCAACGATCGAGCGTAGGGCAGCTCCAGATTCACGCGGCTCGAAGTGATTCCACGACCGGCGGAAGCTTGCTGAGATCAGCTTTGTCCGACGGCGTCGTCATCGAAGCGTCGCACCAATTGACGATCAACTTGCTTCGCAGCAGCTTTTGCGACCGGCTCTTTCTCGCTCGCACCAGATCTTCGCTTAATTCTCACTCGTGCGAGCAAGGCCGGGGCTTGGAATCCGCCCGTTTCTTCGCGTTACGTTACTCGCGACCCTTCTTCAGGCCGAAGGCGTAAACTTTGCCGTCCTGCGAGCCGACATAAACAACCCCATTCGCTACGGCTGGTGAGGACCGTACAGCCTTGCCGGTGCGGTAGCTCCACAGCTTATGCCCGCTGTGGGCGTTCAGTGCGTACACTCTGCCGTCGTCCGAGCCGACGTAAACTACTCCATTTGCCACAGCGGGCGAAGACTCCAGGGGGCCGCCGGTTGGGTACTTCCAGAGCAGGGCGCCGGTCCTGGCGTTGAGCGCGTACAGGTTGTGGTCCATGGAGCCTACATAGACCACTCCATTTGCCGCTGCGGGCGAGGTCTCCATCACGCTGTCCATCGTATAGGTCCAGAGCACGGCGCCAGTGGCAGCGTCCGCCGCGTAGAGGTTATTGCTGCGAAACGAGCCGATATAAACGATCCCGTTTGCGACAGCTGGTGAACCGCTACCGCCAGTGCAGCAGTTCCACAGCAAAGCACCTGTGCTGGCATCGAGTGCGTAGAGGTTGTCGTCGGCGGAAGCGACATAGACCCTGCCGTTCGCCACTACGGGCGAAGAATCCACCGCTTGACCAGTGAGGAAGGACCACAATAGGGCGCCCGTGCCGGCATCCAGCGCGTACAGGTTACCGTCGTCTGATGCGACGTAGACCGCTCCATTCGCCACTGCGGGCGACGAATCCAAAAAATAAGCGGTTGGGTAGCTCCACAGCAAAACTCCGGTGCTGGCGTCTAAAGCGTACAGCGTGTCGTTCCTCGAGTTGACATAAACGATGCCATTTTGTACAGCGGGACCGCCAAATACCCAGTTGCCGGTGTCGTAGCTCCACAACTTGGCACCGGTGTTCACTTCCAGTGCGTAGACACTATGATCGCGCGAGCCGACATAAACCACCCCATTCGCCACTGCGGGCGACGAATCCACCCAGCCGCCAGTGCGATAGCTCCACGTGCGTTTGAGGTGGCCAACATTACTGACGCTAAGCACATGCTCAAACGGGTTCCAGCGCGTCATGTTCACCCTGTGGAACTCGGTCCAGTTGTTAGAATCCTTGACTGCTGGCTGCTCAGCCCAGGCTGCGGCGCCAAAGCAGGCACAGAAAATGAAAACCAAGATACGGATGTGTTTCATTGACGAGCCCCCTGAAGAGAACTTTATTTCGACGAACGTCATTCTCGACGACCGCATCATAGCGCCCCGGTCGCTCCAAACCACGCTACTCAAAACTTACTTCAACCCGAAGGCGTAAACGTTGCTGTCATCCGAGCCGATATAAACCACCCCATTTGCCACAGCGGGCGAGGATTCACTGCCGCCCATCTTGTAGCTCCACAGCTTGGCGCCGGTGCGAGCGTTCAGCGCGTAAATTTTGTTACAGCAGCCGACATACATCACTCCATTGGCTACTGCGGGTGAGGAACACACTGTTGCCGACGTAGTAACTCCACAGCTTGGTGCCGGAGCTGGCCTTCAGCGCGTACGCGATTCCGTTGTTCGAGCCGACATAAACTACCCCATTCGCTACGGCGGGCGAGGACACCACCGGACTACCGGTCGCGAAGCTCCACTTAGGTTGGAGGTGCCCAACATTATGGACATTGATCACGTTCTCATACGGGTTCCAGCGAACCATGTTGGTGCGGTGGAACTCGCTCCAGTTGTTTTGGCCCTTGGCCGCTGGCTCCACGCCACAGACGCGAAGCACGCACAGAGAATCGGAACCCAGATGCAAATCCGTTTCATCGCTGGCCTCCGGAAGATAAATTTGCCTGCCGGAAATTATGTTTCCCAGAGAATTTGGATCATTCGCCTCAGAGGGAGCGATCCCATGGCGGGAACTGCTCGAGAAAGCGGACGTTGCAACAGTGAACCTACGAGGGCGTAATGTCAATGAGATTAGCAGCAACATGGGCCAGCACCGTTGCGGCTTCGGCGGCACCAAACGTGTGGACATGGGTGAAGGTCTGCCAGCCATCGGAGCTGCGGTACATCAGTACGTTGGCGGTCACCTACGGCTGAATCGCCTTATTGCTGCGGATGATTCCTTCCCCGAACGTAGCCAGGTACAAGTGACCCTGACTCCACGCCGCCCCGATGAAGTGGTGCGAGATCGCAGCGGTGTCAATTCTCGTCCACGTCGTTCCCAAGTCCCGCGACAGGAAAGCGCCGAATCGTGTGGTCACAACCACGCCTGGATCGCCGCTCTGCGGTTTTGGATTGAACACCACGCGATTCCCGTAAAACCGAGTCGCATAGTAGAACAAATCCTTACGCGGGTGCGACTCCTCCTCAGGAAGCAGCAACATGGGCCAGTGCCGTTGCGGCGTCGGTTGGACCAGCGTGTGGACATGCGTGAAGGTCTGCCCGCCATCGGAGCTGCGGTAGATCAGTACGTTGTCGGTCTTCGGATCATGATCGGACAGCAACACCGTTTGGGCATCCTTGGAATCGAAGGCGGCGTCGAAGCGGTGCGTCGGAAAATAAATTTGCGGTGGCGACACCCACTGCGTTCTCGGCAGTCCGCTGGATTGCTTCCAGGTCTTTCCCCCATCGTGGCTGTAGAACAGCTTTGAGGGTGAAGTCGACGTGCCGGTCGCCACCACGATGCTCTTGGCCTCGCTCGGCGCCACTGCCACCTGGTATGGGTTTGTGAACTTCCATCCGGCAGCCTTCCAGGTGAGCCCCTTGTCCGTGCTTTTCGACACTTGGTTCGCTGCGATGTCGACGACATACAATGTATTCGCATCGGCAGGGTCGAACGTCAGTGATTCGGGGAGGATACTTGCAGTATTGGAGAAGGTTGCGCAACCGTCCTTCGAGATAAACAGCGCCTCGTCGGGATGAGCAATGTAGCAGTACCCTGAATTGTCCGGGTGATACCTTGCCTCACCGCCCTCGCCTGCAGGACCGCTCACTGGCCACGACTTGCCGGCGTTCTGACTGGAAGTCGAGCTATTGTCTTGGAGCGGCGCCTCTACGTTCTTACCGTCTGGCGACACGGCAACATCATAGACCAGGGTGTTGTTTACCTGTCTGCTCAGCGGGGAGACGCTCCCCGAACTGCAGGTCCGAGCGAAATACAGTCCCTGGTCCTCCAGGACATAGCAAGCATCGTCGGACTTGTTTTTCCCCGGCACCGGCACGACGTATCTCACATCGACCGTGCCGAAGGCGCCGGAAAAAATCTGCGGGTTCTGGTTTCCATCGCCCTTGAAATAAAGAACCGCCCCACTCCCGTCATCGCCCACAAACAGCCGGTGTGGAGTTACATTGCTGAACGCGATCGCCTGGGAGCCGATGGAGAACAGGTTGCAGTTGATGGCGCTCCAGTTGGTCCCGCCGTCGACAGAGGCGTACAAACATTCATTCCAGGCGCTCTTGTCGTCCACATTGGCATAAACTACCTTGGTGTCGAAGGGATCGACCGCAAGGTCATGGATGGCACCGGTTCCCGGGTGTCCCAGCTTCGTCCACGAAGTGCTGGAGAGATGGTAGATGTCTCCGCCACCTGATCCCGCGAAGGTAGCTCCGGCGGCGGTCACCACGGTGGTTGCGCCTTCCTTCAGAGCCAGCGAAACCGTCCACGTGCTGCCGTCATCGGTCGATAGCAGCACCCCCTTCCTGCTCGCCACATACAGGTTTTTCCCGGCCTGCGAGAATCGGGTTGACTCGGAACGGTCCACGTTGTTCCACGTCGTCCCGCCGTCGGTGGACTTAAACGTCCCACCGAATTCGGTGGACGCCAACACCACGGATGGATTTTTCTGATCCAGCCACAGGCTGTTGACAACCGATGAGATGGTCCCATCCGGGTTGGTGAGTCCTTGGTTGACCGCTGTCCAGTGTGCTCCGCCGTCGGTGGTGCGGTAGATCCCCATCTGCGAGGGCGACTCGCGCGGTGTGTTGCCCCAGCCTCCACCGATATACATAACGGTGGGCTTGCTTTTTACATACGCAAAGGCGTTTACCTTACCGCTAGCGCCACCGGCATCCCGCGGGCCGATCGAGGCCCACTTCACTGGCGCGGTGACCCTCGTGGTGCCTATGAAGGCAGCCTGTGGAGCCGCGCTGACAAGGGAAGAGATGAGCAGCGAAGCAATGCTAATTGAGGCCAGAACCAGTGCGGCGCACGTCGCACCCTTGAGAGAGATTTTCCTAAGCGACATGGGTAACCTTCTTTCTAGCTGGCTTCTGGAATATACCTCACATTGTTCATTCCGGCATCGTACGTGTACTGGCGTCAATGAGTGATAACGCGATTTTTCAACATCAGTGAGGCACGCCGCCTCGCATACAACGGAACTGCAATTGTTTGCTTAGGGTACGTACGACCACACCGTCCCGAAGTCGTAGGTGTGGCCGCCGTTAAAGGTGGTGCGAACAGCGTACCGTTGCCCGTCAGCAATACATCGCCCACCGGATTGGCGCCGTCCGAGCCGGCAAAACTGTGAAGCAAAGTGAGCTTGCCTTTCGCGCTCAACTTGTACAAAGTTCCCATGCGATCAGCGCCGCAGTAATACGTGACCCCGTACATATTGCCCTTCGCGTCCCGAGCCACTCCCGCGGCCGGCCTACAGCCGTCCGATGGGTACCCTGCAAAGCTGTGCAGGATTGTCTCTTTGCCGTTTTGGCTTACCTTCCATATCGTCCCGGAGAAGTGGGAACCGAAGTGGGAACCGCAGCCCCACGTGGTCCCATAAAGGCTCCCAGCCTCGTCCAGCACGACAGATCCCCTCGGAACGCACCCGTCCTTTTTGCCGCCAGCAAAGTCGTGCAGCAAGGTAAGCGTTCCGCTCTTACTCAGCTTGTACAGCGTTCCATGGTCGTAAGAGCCGCCGCCTTTAGTCACTCCATACAGGTCGCCAGACTTGCCCATCACCAGATGCCCGAAGTCCCCTGGGTAAGCGCCATCTGACGGTTTGCCTGCGAAGCTGTGGAGAAGGGTAAAGTTCCCCGCACTGTCAACCTTAAATATCGTTCCGTAGCCGGAGGAGCCGCATTCCACCGTAGTGCCATACAAGTTTCCGAATCTGTCTCTGGCCAAACCTTGATATGGGAAGCAGCCGTCCGGCCCGCCCGTAAAGCTGTATAGCACCGTCTCGTTCCCTGCAGTGTCTATTTCGAAGACAGTGCCACACCCGTAGCCGTCACAAACGCCGGTGCCCCCATATTGGGTAGTACCGTAGAGGTCTCCAGCCTCGTCCCGAGTCAGCGGTGAGAGGGGGTTCTCGCCGTCCACGCAGGCTCTCTGCGAGCAAAAGCTGTACAGCACGGTCTCGTTTCCGGCGGTGTCCAGCTTGTAAGCCACGCCGTAATCATAGCCTCCATCCCAAGTTGTGCCATACAGGTTACCGGACGGGTCTTGGATTACGCCTGCGTTGGGACTAGCGCCGTCCGAGCAATAATGCGCGGAGCAAAAGTTGTAAAGGATGCTGAAATTTCCCTGTGCCAGCGCCAAGGTCCCGAGCTGAGAAACCGCGAATGCCAGTACAATCCGTCTCAGTCTCATTGAAATCAATCCTCCTCCCGGTGAATTCTCCTTTTACTTCTGCCCAGTGCCAGCCTGCCGAGCGTGGCGGGCTGTTTTACACCATCGTCCTCGCCGTGTTCCTTCCCCCCATTGAGTTGTTTGTGGAGCGAATCGGAAAGTCTGGAAGGCGTTCTTGGCGACCGCGAAGACGGTTTCATGCAGCCCTCGACGAACGCCAGAATTATACCTCCGGTGGGCAAGGGTACTCCGTGATCAGCGTGCTGGAAGATCCGTCAACTTCTGCTATCAGGCCATTTCACTCAAATCCCCTCAGGGAAGGCAGATGAGCGTAATCGCGATGTTACGACAGCGAATCGGGAGAAGCAGCGTAAACCTCTCTGAACGCAAAGGCTTGTACAATTGACAAACCAGCGGAAAGGGCACAAGATCGTCCGCAGGTTTCAAGTGCACTCTCCCCCGGTGCCACAACCCCGTTAAGGAGCACCCCGCGATAACACTCCACAGACATTTTGGCAAAGGAGCACTGACGGCGGTGCTCATCGCTATCGTTATGTTCGGAGGGGCAGCCAAGGCGAAGGACGGGGCCTACCGAGTCATCCACAATTTTCGTGGTTGGCGGCAGGGCGATGGTTGTGAGGCAGTAGGCGTCCCGGCTGCCGCGAAGAACGGCGATCTCTATGGTGTGACAAATTCGTGCGGCGCCTACGAATACGACGGAATAGTGTTCAAGCTGACCGCACCGAGCACCCGTAACGGGGTGTGGCGGGAGTCCATCCTTTATGACTTTCCCGGCGGAAGCGGAGGGAGATACCCAACATCGTTAGTCCTTGGTGAAGACGGCAATCTGTACGGCGTTGACTTTAGCCAAACCATTTTTGAGTTGAAGCGACCGGCTTCTCATAACGGCGTTTGGAAGTACACGGCACTCTACACGCTTAATCAAAACAGCGATGGCGCCGCAATTCAGGGAAATCTCGTTTTCGATGCGGCGGGAAACCTCTACGGCGCGGCGGCGTTGGGAGGCGATCCGAGCTGTTTGCAGGGGGGCTGTGGCACGGTGTTTGAGTTGCAGCGGCCAACGCAACAAGGCGGGCAGTGGGCGTTCAGCGTGCTTTACACGTTCACGGGGCAGCCAGATGCAGCTGAACCTCACGCGGGCGTGACGTTTGATCAAGACGGAAATCTCTACGGCACAACCTATGCTGGGGGGGGCTTCGACTGGGGCGCGGTGTATTGTCTCACGCATCCCATAAAGGAAGGCCAACTTTGGACTGAAAGTGTGCTTTATTCCTTTGATCCGAGCAACGCCGACATAATTCGTCCAGAGGGCCCGGTAACCTTCGATGAATCTGGCAACATGTATGGGACGACGGTACTCGGAGGGGACCTCAATTGCCAGAGCGGTGCCGGGTGCGGGGTAGTGTTCGAGCTTTCGCCACAACAGGGAGGAACATGGACCTACACGAATCTGTATTCCTTCCAGGGTGGTAACGACGGCGTAAAGCCTACTGGCTACATGGTGATGGACAGTAAAGGAAGCCTGTACAGCACAACGGAAGAGGGCGGGGGTGGGAATGGCGCTGGGATTGCGTTCAAGCTGAGTCCGCCCTCGCAAAAAAGGGATGCCTGGACCGAAATCGTGCTCCACAGTTTCAAGGCCCCCGTTGGTGACGGTGACCATGGCGGCCTGATTTGGGGCAAGTGGGGTGACCTTTACGGGGTGACGTATTTCGGCGGGAAGGGATGCCAAGGCTGGGGTTGCGGCACCGTGTTCGAGCTTCAGCCTTGAGCACCGATACGACACGTCATGGCGATTCCCTCGCTAGCCTTCTCTGCCTGAAGAGTCTGAGTGAACTCCAGACGGAGGCAGTTGGCCCGAAATCTGCTCGGAGTGAAGCCGTACCGCTTGCGAAAGGCGCGGGCCAAATCGAAGGGTTTTCGATTATCGTCTAATCTCGAAAAAACATCTCCCAAGGCGATTGTCCAACTGGCGAAACCAGGCCGTTACACTCAAAACCCCGGCTCAGGGTCAATAAGTGAAATCGCGATGTTTCATTAGTTGGCCTCTTGCAGTCCAATGAACCCTCTGGCGCGGCCTGCTACAACTGCTTAGGGCTCGTACTTCCACACCGTTCCGCCGCCGTAGCTACCG
>Ga0210406_10001508_pt1 | contig 28215 bp, 30 predicted proteins | sample IncBWC30MmetaG_FD_155454 | JGI IMG/M metagenome (GOLD analysis project Ga0210406, IMG submission 155454) | Forest soil microbial communities from Barre Woods Harvard Forest LTER site, Petersham, Massachusetts, United States - Inc-BW-C-30-M | ecosystem: Environmental > Terrestrial > Soil >... | reverse complement strand
CCTGAGCGAGGTGGAGGACTTCTAGGCGCGAGGTTGCCACTGACAAGTGGTTTGCTGGCGGTCGCCGCCTTCTACCTGGATTTACGAACACGGGTTTCAACAATCAGACGCTGCGCCAGATCGTGCATATCAGCGTTGGCGGCCAACGGGTACGTCTGCGTTTGTCTACCTTCGGAGCAAACGCTCTCGTCGTCGACGCTGCTCACATCGCTCTTTCCGCCGGGGCTTCGAGAATTGTCGCAGGATCCGACCGCGCTCTGACGTTCGGCGGCAAAACTTCCATAGTGATCCCGCCGGGCGCACCGGTGGTCAGTGATCCCGTCGAGCTCACCGTGTCCGACCTCGCCACCCTTGCCGTGAGTCTTTTTGTATCGGGAGCCACCGGGCCGGCCACCTGGCACTTTGATTCGCGCCAAATCTCCTATATTTCTCCGCCGGGAGATTTCACGGGAACTACGGTCATGCCCCTCGATCCGCAATCGCCGACCACTCAGTCCTGGTTCTGGCTAGCAGGCATCGACGTGTTGGCGCCCCGACAGTCAGGAGCAATTGCCGCACTTGGCGATTCGATCACGGATGGTGACCAATCAAGTGTCGATCGAAATCACCGCTGGACAAACGAGTTGGCCCGGCGCATTGTTCGGCAGGACGAGCACGCGATTGGGATGTTGAACGAGGGATTGGATGGTAACAGGCTGCTGCATGATGTGCTGGGCCCTAACGGCCTTGCACGATTCGAGCGTGACGTGCTCAGCCAGCCCGGGTTGGCCTATGTGATCGTGCAACTGGGAAACAACGACATCTTTACAATTAATCCATCCGAAGAGGTCACCGTTGATCAGCTCATCCAGGGACACAAGCAACTCATCGAGCGGGCGCATGCAAAGGGCCTAAAGATTCTCGGATGCACGCTCACACCCGTTCAGGGGTTTCTTCTACCGGGAACCCCTTTCCCTGTCTTCACGCCCGCGAATGAACTCAAGCGGCAGGCCCTCAATGCGTGGATCCGCAACAGCGGAAATTACGACGCCGTGATCGATTTCGATCGCGTCTTGCGTGATCCGGATCAACCGGCACGGATACTTCCGGCCCTTGATAGCGGAGACCATGGACACCCAACCGATGCCGGATATAAAGCTCTCGCCGATTCGATCGATTTGAGTCTGTTCTCCGATAATTACCGCTAGAGTAGAAATTCGAGAACGTGACAAAGAAGCAGGCTAGATTTTCTCGCTTTCATGCGACCCGAACCTCCAATGAAAAATTCAATGAAAGAGATGAGGGGAAAGGCTGCTCGAATCAAACCCTTCATGGCGATTACGGTTTGACGATTGAAGGCCTTCTCAATATTCCCGGACCCGGCACTCAGGTTCGCGGCGTAGTCATGCAAAGTTTTGACGGGAATGGTCATTTCACCCAGGTCGACCACGTTGTTGTTAACGGTATGCCGCCCCCCCTTGGCATGGACGCCCGGCAGCGGCACCTACACCGTCAATCCTGATTGCACTGGAACGGCAACGATCTCCATCCCCTCAAGTCCCGCGCCTCCTTTTGTGGTGTATTTTGTGCTCGTCGACCACGGGAGGGAGATGCGGCAGGTCGTGGACGGGAATGCAGCCATCGCGACAGGTAGAAGAGTCAAATAATCCTGCGACGCGCTTGTTTTGAAACAGGCGAGCAGCTACTGGAAAAGCAATGGCCCCTTCATGATCGAAGGGGCCATTGAGTTGGAGAAGACTCTCACACGGGGTGGTCGGAGACAGAGAAGCCGCAAAGCCCAGTGAAATTGCACAAAGACCGAGCGATAGAAGAAAAATACAGATCGAGCTCGGGTCGCACGGTGCAAAAATCTTGGATTCATGACCGTATCTCCGTGGCTTTGAATCATACGGCCCGGAATGCATAGTCCGGGTAGAAGATCGCGTTTGCTCTTGATTGGAGTGGCAGCAATTGTGACTCGTTGAGTGTGACTCGTTGAGCCCGCCCACGTTTTCGGCAAGTTCGGCTTACCGGCCCGGTCGAAGTTGCTCAAAACCCCGTTTTAAGGAAGTTGAGCTAATTCGAGCCAACGGGCAGCTCTACCACCTCTTCATTCGGAGACATTACCAATGCGTCAACTAAAGGAAAGTGCTGAAGGCTGACGATGGCTCCATCATGATCGCTGATCACCGTCACAGCTTCTTCATCCGAAATGTGCTCGACTGCTGCACCTGAGATTCCACGCTGAACACCCCCAATTGTCGCTAAATCCCGAAAGACGGATAGAGTTTACGCAATTGAATCGAAGGAAGAGCAACGGCCAATTGGAAACCTGTGACGTTGGGAGACTCACCGATGGATTCCACACAGGATCAAAGCGAAGTACGGCGATGGCCGTGTCTCCCCATGCACAGTTGGCGTGCATACCAATCCAATAAGAATCGTGAAGCGTGTAGAGCCTAAGAAAGATATCAATGTGCATTTGAGTTGAACGATCCCATGGAAGAGACCCTTCGATAAGCTGAACGGCTAAGTTTGGGGAGAGAAACGACATAAAGACCAGCCTATCAGTGGCCGTATTCACAACACTGTCCATCGCTCTTAGACCTGCCTGTAAAGTCAGGTTTTGGGCAAGTTCACCGGGTCAGCGGATTCGGGGGGTTGAACTTGGTCAAAACCCCGTTTGAACTAAACCGCTGGCGTGGTGGACGCTGCATTAGTGGCGGGCAGAGATTAGCTTTCGCAGCATGATCTGAGTCATAGGAGGTATTTCTTATGACTCAGCTCAGAGAGCGGATGCTCGAAGAACTCGAACGTCGCAACTATTCCCCTGGAACCGCAAGAGCCTACTTGTTTGCGGTCAAGCAGTTTGCCGAACACTTTCATCGTGCTCCCGACCGGCTTGGTGCGGAGCATATCCGGGAGTACCAGCTCTACCTGTTTCGTGAGCGGAAGCTGGCTGCGAAGACGGTGGCGCAGCGAGTAGCCGGGCTGCGGTTCTTCTACGTCAAGACGCTCAAGCAACATCACATGCTGGAGCACCTGCCGTTCCCCCGCTTGCCGAAGAAGCTCCCAACCGTGCTCAGCCGGCAGGAGGTCGGCGGGTTGCTGGCCGCCTCCGCCAACCGGCTGCACCGCACCATGCTGATGACGTTGTACTCGACCGGAGTTCGCCGGACCGAGCTATGCCAGTTGAAGACCTCGGACATCGACAGCAAGCGCATGGTGGTTCATGTGCGTCAGGGCAAGGGCAGGCGCGACCGCGATGTCCCGCTCAGCCCGGCGCTGCTGGAAGAGCTGCGCGGCTACTGGCGATGGATGAAGCCGAAGACCTTTCTGTTTCCGGGTCTGGTCGATGGCTGGCGAGCCGATGTGCCCATCACCGACAAGGTGGTCTGGTTCGCCTGTCAGAGCGCGGCACGGGCTGCCGGGATCGAGAAGCACATCTCCCCGCACACCCTGCGCCACAGTTATGCGACCCACCTGCTTGAAGCAGGAGCGGACCTGCGCACCATCCAGGTGCTGCTCGGCCATGCCTCGCTCGATCACACCACCGTCTATCTGCACCTCTCACGGCGGCATATGGATGCGGTTCCCAACCCGCTCGACACGCTCGCGATCACAGCTTCGGTTGAGAACAACAGAGACGGGAGGCGCAGGAAGCGATGATTCGGCCCACCCTCGAGGTGGCCGACATCGTTCGCACAGCGGGCAACCGTTTTTGGGAGAAGTACCGATCGCACCTTGCATGGCCGCATCGCAAGGTGCTCGATGCCATCGTCCGTTGCCGCACTGCAGCATTGGGTGGTCATCTTGATCAGTGCGTCCGCTGTGGCCATCAAGCCGTCTCCTACAACTCATGCCGCGACCGGCACTGTCCCAGGTGCCAGGGCAACGCGCGTGCCAGGTGGCTGGCCGCGCGTTCCTCCGAGCTGTTGCCCATGCCTTACTTCCACATCGTCTTCACCCTGCCCCACGAGTTCTCCGCTCTCATCCTGCAGAACAAGCGTCTGCTTTATGACCTGCTCTTTCGCACCAGTGCCGCTTCGCTGCTCGAACTTGCCCGCGACCCCGAACACCTCGGCGCGGACATAGGGTTCCTCGGCGTGCTCCATACCTGGGGCCAGAACCTCCAGCATCATCCCCATGTCCACTACATCGTTCCCGCTGGAGGCCTTGCCCCCGATGGTTCCAGATGGATAGATTCCTCGCGCCGTTTCTTCCTGCCCGTCAAGGCACTCAGCAAAATCTTCCGCGACAAGTTCTGCGACCAACTCCGTGAACTGTTCCAACAGGACAGACTCCAGTTCCACAACTCACTCGAGCAGCTTGCCTCATCCGGCGGCTTCAACCATTTCCTCTGGCAACTCGGCCGAATGGACTGGGTCGTTTACGCCAAGCCACCCTTCGGCGGTGCTGAACATGTCCTCAACTACCTGGCCCGCTATACCCATCGCGTCGCCATCTCCAACCATCGCCTCGTGGCTTTCGAGAACCATCGCGTCTCCTTCCGCTGGAGAGACTATGCTCACGGCGGCAAGAACAAGGTCATGACCGTTCCCGCCGAGGAGTTCCTGCGCCGCTTTCTCATCCATGTCCTGCCCAAAGGCCTGGTCCGCATCCGCCACTTCGGCCTCTTCGCCAACCGCCGCCGTGCCGCTTCGCTCCAACGCTGCCGCTCGCTGCTCGGCATGCAACCATGCCTCGGTCGGACCGCCACTGCTGCCAGCCAGCCGCCGTGTCCCCTCTGCTCCGGTCCCATGATCGTGGTCGAACACATCACGGCTCAACAACTGCGCTACGCGCTGATACCCATCAGGCAACCGGCGTATGCGCTCGACAGCTCCTGAACCTGCACTGAGAAGTGCTGCCCGATGACCTGCTGCAACTCCATCCCGACCCTTCCGCGCATGCGTGGTCCACGCAACACGCTGCTGCGCCTTCTTCACCAGCTTCGACCCGCAGTCATGCCCGCACCCCTCACGCCCAGCTCTGCGCTCCCAGCCTCAGGCCCATCCAACCGCCTAGGCGCCTGCCCCAAAACGTCCACACCTCGACGCCACAACCGATCCCGCCTGATTGAAATCCCATAGCAACCCACCGCATCCACCACCCCAGCGGCTCACTTCAAACGGTTCTATCGTAACTGCCACACAGAGCCGCGCCCCTCCCACTCCCGTCGCACGGCAGTCACGATAGAACACTAACGTTTTTGGGGAACTACGGTTTCATGGTCCGGTCAGACGGCTATCTGAACTTCAGCCACATACAGAGGAGCGTGAGGATCGCGATATAAACAGGCGATGCCTTGAGCCAGGTGAGAAACACTTGGTCCCAATTGAGGGCAACTTGATTTAGGACAACTTGGTCAGTCCAGTGGAATAACTTCCAACTTTGCTGTTTGCATTTGAAGCGATACGACGCAAGAGGGATGAGAGGGAGGTAGCTGAGCGCGATCCACTTTGTTCGAAGTTGAATGTTGGCTTCCTTGTCGTCCGGGGTGAGATAGTGGCGGCCGAAAAAGAAGAGGCCGGTTCCTCCATAGAGGGACAATGGGAATTCTCGCTCTGTTGCCTCCTGCCGTGGCGACTCTTTGTGGTGAGTGAGATCGGATTTCCTCAGGTTGCGACGACGGAGTTCATTGGCTAAGGCTTGTTTGGCTTCGTCCACGAAGCCGCCTTCGTTGGCGGTTTGCAAAAGCTGACCGTCCGACATGTTTTCGTATGTTTTGGCGAAGTCGGTATGGGTGCTCATCGGATAGTTCTGCAGGCTCCTTTGACGGTTGTAGGAGAGCATACCCTACCGGTGCGACTCTCTTCAGTGCCTCGTCCAGCCGTGCATTCCTGCTTCGAAGCTGCGTCGGTCGAGACGAGGCAGTGTGCGCGCCACCTCGTCGGGAAAGAGAGAGTAGTGCCTCGCCGCAATCAGTAACTCCGGAACGCACCAAACGTCGTCCTCGGAGGTCATCCAATGCGAGCTGTCCAGGCGGGCCAGGTTCACCGGTCTCGAGTAGGAACGCAAAGTACGTTCGCCCCGCAGGTTGTAGTAGTGCTCAAAGTAGCTGAGCGCCAGGTCGCGCAGCGTTCGGTAAACTGGCGCGCGGAAGCGCAAGCCTGCGAAGTTTGACTTGGCAATGCCTCCCCACAGGCCATGTTCACGATAGAGTGCCACCACGTGGTCGTCGTCCCGCACCGCCTCGAGATCCATCAACAGCGGCAGGTGACCGTTGACACGCAGAGCGGCAGCGGCGAGCAGGGCTCCCTCCAGGCAGTGTCCTTTGCGCTCCCGCAACGCGCGCTGCGGAGACCACGCTGTGTCCGCGTATTGGTAGGGCAACGCGTCAAGGAACCGCTGGATTCGCGCCGGTGTCCTTAGCGCGCGCAACGTGCGCAAATCCCTCGGCAGTAAGCCGAAGCTCCCGTGCCGGTTTCGCCGAACTCCGTTGGTCGAAAGTTCCCTACGCTTCGATGGCAAAGCCGCAACTCGTTTGGAAGGTTCCGGGAATTATACAGAGGCGACTTCAGCGCCCAAACGCTCGGAACATCCTTGCGTGGTGCGACAGCGCTAATTTGATGGATTGTTCCAGAACCCGGCGTGCCCACAATACTATGTGCATAAGCGATACGCCTTGCCGTGCCAAACCTGGTTCCGTCGTATAGAACACTGAATAGCACCGTGCACAATTTCGAGAAAACCCGAACGGAATTTCAGGAGATACTCGCCAAGCCCATTCGCGAACTCGGGCTCAAACTCGAGGGTTCTCCGCTCGAACGATTCGTTCAGCAGCTTTATCGCGAACTGGAAGCTAAGGGTATCCACAAGTTCCGTCCGCTTTGTTATCTCTCCGATGAATGGGGATGTCCCTCTGGCGAACCCGTCATCGGCATTCCATTCTATCTGGCCAACCTGGACCTGGCACAGCTTGAGCGCAATATGAACGACCTGGAAGACGCTCGCGAGATCATGATGTACATGCGTCATGAGGCCGGACATGCAATCAATTACGCGTACCAGCTCTACAAGACGGCTGAGTGGCACGATCTCTTCGGTCCGTTTCGCCGCGCCTATCGCGATAATTACCGTCCCATACCGTTCTCGCGAAAGTTTGTTCGCCACATGGCCGGGTGGTATGCCCAGAAGCATCCGGATGAAGACTTTGCAGAAACGTTTGCGGTCTGGCTCACGCCTCGCTCGCAATGGCGAAAGCGCTACAAAGGCTGGGGCGCGCTGGCCAAGCTCCAATACGTCGATCGCACGTTGCGAAAATTCGGGAATGTCGAACCCATCCGGCGTCGCGGCCGCACCGACATCACCGTCGATGAGATGGAATCAACGGTCGGCGAGTTCTATCGTCTCACCCTGACAGAGGAGATTCCGCTGCAGGAACTCGCGCTGGACACCGACCTGACGGACATCTTCAATATCTCCCCCAAGCGACGTAAAGGCGTGCGACCCGCCCAGGAGATGTTGCGTGAGCATCGCAAGCCCATTATCGACAAGGTCGCGTATTGGAGCGGGGTGCAACGTCCGATCGTCAAGCGACTAGTGGAAGCCATCTGCAAGCGTGTTGAGGACCTGGGTCTGCTCGTGGACGTTCGACGTGAGTCCGACTACCTAACGGAGTTCACGGTGTACACAACCGCACTCTCAATGAATTATCTGATCCGCGGCAACTTCACACATCCTTGAGGCGTGCCGGCACCTGCCGACACTCCGATTGGAAGCCGCATGACTGGAGGGAAATTGAAAGTCACCGTCCTGTACGACCTGTGGGAAGAAGAACCTGTTGAAGCGCAGGAAGAAGTTCCTGCTCCGCGCAAGCGCAAGGGGCAAACAAAACGCAAGAAGAAGCCGGTGAAGCACGACCGCGAAGAGATCTTCGAAGCCCTGGAGAAGCTCGGTCATGAGCCGTCGTATCACGTTCTCGACGGCCGCCCGCAATCACTGCTCGGACTTGCCAAATGTGGCGCCGATCTCATCTTCAACATTACGGAATCCTATGCGGGCGATGACACCAAGGAGATGCACGTTACTGCGTTCCTGGATATGATCGATATCCCGTACACCGGTGCGGGACCGCACGCGCATACTCTGGCGCAGGACAAATCGATCGCCAAGAAGATGTTCGCTTTTTACGGGATTCAGTCGCCCTACTTCGCAACAGCCTACCGCGGCACCATCGACCACGCACATGACATTAAGTTTCCACTCATCGTGAAACCCACCTCCGAGGATGGGTCCATCGGCATCGATGCCGCTGCCGTCGTTACCAGCGTGAAGGAGTTGATGGAACGCGTCGACTATATACAGACGGAATTCGATTCTCCTGCGTTGATCGAGGAGTACATCGAAGGACGCGAGATCTACGCCGCCATCCTCGGCAGTTACGAGAAAGCACATGCACTTCCGCTTGTGGAGCTTGACCTTTCGAAGCTTCCGAAGGGCGTGCCAAAGATCGCCAGCCAGGACGTGAAGTTCGAGAAACACACGGAAGCCTATAAGCTGACGAAATCGGCGATCGCCGAAGACCTTGATGAAGAAACCGTAACCAAACTGACCGAAACCGCGATCAAGGCCTATCGCGCCGTCAAGCTTCGGGATTATGGCCGCATTGACATGCGTCTGTCGAGCAAGGGCGAGGTTTATGTCATCGAAGCGAATCCGAACCCATGGCTCTCCGGCGGACAGGAGTTTGCCATGGCTGCGAAGAAATCCGGCCTGTCCTATACCCAAATGATCGGGCAGATCGTGGATCTTGCGATGGCTCGGTACGCGTGAAAGATGGCGGAAAGTTCAGGTGAGTGGCGGCGCACGGGTTCTAATCGAATGGGACGATACGTAGGGCACACCAAAAACGAATACCACCCGGGGGCGGCTGACAAGATACAGTTGGTGGACCTTGTCGGGATCGAACCGACGACTTCTTCCATGGCATGACGGCCGCAACAGTAAGTTCGACAATTTACAGGTGGTACAGGAACTGAATCAGGCGGCTTGCTTCGGCTGTTGCTCCTGGATCCCCGGCAAAACCGGAAGTAATCTCGTAGTGCCTACAAAGCCCGCAATTTCGGCAAGTCCGTCCGTTATAGGAGGCTGAGTCTCTGAACGCATTCATCATGCAAGCTCATCGCCTGATGCGCGTTCTCGATCATCCTCAGAACTATTGCATCTGGCTTACTGTGCTGGGCCGCTAGAAGAGCGCTGCATGCCGAGTGCAGTGCCAATTCCAACTCATTCGCTTCGAGGTACTCATCGAAGACATTTCGGCTGCTACGGAATGCTGGATCATCATCAAGCGCGCTTCGCAGTTCCCGTAGGATGGCCGCGACGTGATCGAAATGGGGCTGGAGTGGGTGAGTCATATGAACTAAGCTGCAAGAATTGTAGTTCCCTCAAAGTCACCTTTTGAGCAAGTTCACTTCACAATTGGCGATAACGGGCGAGTCACTCACTGAGCCCGGTGCAGCCACCTTGTCTTGACCACTTTACTCCGACAACTCCACGAGCCTCGCCAAAGTCTGCCAATGCCGTGGATGTGGCACTCGACCATGTCGAATTTCGTTGGCGTAGCCGCGCGAAACCGTGAGTTGACGTGCAATCGCGCGGCTCGACAAAGGAGCAAGCAGTGGCTGAATCTTCTGCGCATAGAATTCTTCCGTCAACCAGGGCGGTTGATCAGAAGCTGACCATTCTCGGAGCGCCGCGTGATTTTCCTTCCGCGTCTTCGATCGTTTAGCCTCAGCCGTTGAGGAATGGGACACGAGGCGCCCCTTTGATGCGGCTGTCGTTAGACGATGAGTCGAAGCCTCCTGGGCACAAAACCTACATTGCTCGCTCTCGTTTTGGATTTCATTTCCGCAGACATTGCACATATTCTGCAATTTCACTAAATTCGTGGGCTTGGGATTAAACGTTCCTCCGGTCAGAGCCCGCTTGTGATTTTGGGTTAGGCGAGTCGCGGGAATCGATCTCCGGGTCTTTGTCGTTGAGGCAATTTCCTTCACGACCCACTCAGCGAGAGGGGCGACTAGGCGAGCCCAAGTCGAGGTAGTTTGCGCAAGTTGACTCGCTAAGTCAGCCATCAAACGACAGTTTCCGTTGCGCTCCTCGAAAAACCAATTCTTTTTCAAGGGCTGGCGCATAATCCACTTGAGTACATACGCATCGACGTCTGGGCGAATGGGCTCCATTAGATCGCATGCCAAGCTGTCTCGATTGATGGTGTCCATGTGCAAGACCCCCATCTCTGGATCGAGTCCAAGGGCCGCAACAGCAAGGCGACACTCCGCCTCAAGCAGTGCATAGAGATAGTTCAAAATCGCGTTGACAGGATTTGCGGCTAGTCGAGGGGATGATGACAAAGGAGAGACCCGAGAATCGAACCTACGCCAATGCTCCGGTACACCAGAGAGATCTTTACCAGGAAAAGTGATGCGAATATTCTGCCAAGCTTTCCAATAGGCTTTGGCGGCACGGGACTCCACGAAACGAATCGCATCAATGGATTCGACCTCCGCCAATTCGGATCGAAACTCTTTAATCAGGGTTGATGCCTCACGGTTTCTCAGTGACTCTCGTGCGACTCGCTCTTGGCCAGCAAGTTTTCGATCAATCAGCTCTCTGCTGATTCGGAAGGCTACGCCGGTTTGATGGGCCAGAGCCTGCGCGCGACGCAACCTGATATCCGACGGTCGTACCGGACCTGTTGTGGCAAGAACGGTACCATCTCGCTCCAGTATTACGAATGATGCATTCTGGTCAGCGAGCCAGCGCAGAGCCGCGAGAGACACAACGCCATCCGCGCCAACTACGACAAGCCGCTTAAGACCGTGACCGACGCGGGAGAATCGACCCTTGAATCGTTCCGAGCCAACCCCACTTTCCAAGACTAAGTGACCGCGCTCAACGCGAACGCTTATACCGTATGTGTGCGCCCCCAAGAGAACCGTTGGATTCCGCGTGAACGCATTTTTGAGATCTGGAAATCTTACCGACATTTGTTTTTATCCTTTCGAGCGAATTGAGACACGGGGGTATTGAGCCACCATTTCGGTCCTAACTTTTCTTTCAGAAGTGCGCTTAGAGCTTCCAACATTTCGGAAATCCATCGCAGCAATTCGTCGATTAGGTAGTAGAGGGTGTCGATAAACCCGCGAATGCATGCAGCAGCAGCCAGCAATGGGCATCCTTCCTGGTTTTCGAGCGTTAGCCTTGGCCAATCGTATTGAGCCACGCTCAACACTGCTCTGTGGTCGTTTACCAGAACAATCAGAGTCGCCTCGCTATTTGCACTTCCTGCTGGATGATGTTTATCCATGATTGTTTGACCTTTCATTTTTCGAGTGCATTCAGCGCACCGGGTTGGCTTACTTCCCCTCACGAGTGCTTCGAGGCGCGTTTCGCCGCACGATTCGCAACGTGTATTCTTTCCGGCTCTCCGCGCGGTGATCGCTTCGCGCTGGAATTTCCTAATAGCGTCTGGTTGTGGCTGTGAATGTTTCATGCGCTCCTCGCATACAGGGACTCAAACGAAAGCACGCCAGCTGATCCCAAGCGATTCAAGACAGGGAGGTCCGTCGGCAGTGGAACATCCACGCCGTTTGCATCTTTGATTTGTTTTCCCTGAAATGTTTTGAGTTGCGTTGCATCCCCTGTTTGGAGATAGCGGTGAAGCGCATTCCAATATTCGGCAAGCAGGCTAACTTGCTTGGACTCGCGCACGGCAATCTCGCGCATTCCCTCAGGTGTCGGAATCATCACGATTCGCAACAGCTTGTCTGACGGCTTGGCTGCGTACTTGCCATTCTTACGTTTCCGCAGCGCCGACTTGCCCCACTTGGTTACCGTGCGCGGGCTGATTCCCGCATCGCGCGAAGCCTGGGTGAGCGATACCTTATCGCGTCGCATCTTCGAGATCGCAGAGAGAACACGGTCCCAGGTTTCCTTGAATCTTTCGGGCTTGGCGAGATACTGAGCTTCGTTTTTCGGCGCGGGCGGCTTCCTCTTGGTTCGCGCTCTGCCGGGCGATTGATTGGTCTTCGAAGACGATCTGCTACTAGGTTTAGTAGCAATTTTAGTCTTGCCGGATTTGTTTGGATTCGATCTGCGCGCATCAAGCATGCGCCGATTGGACAACGTTCGCCACGGAAGCACCAGAACGCCAAATGCAGATTTGTGCAATCCGCGTTACTCAGTCTGACACTTTGCCAAAATCGGTCAATAAATCCGCAAGAAAACTGAGACTCTTGTCGAGTTGTTCGTAGTTTCTATTGCGCCACATTCTGTGGGCTGTCGGATCGTAGGGGTCGTCCCGAGCCGCGCCAATCAGACTTGACACTTCTGCATCGTGAAAGTCCCCAGTCGTTCTGTACACATATGCAGAAATTAAATATCTCGCAAATCCGTCGGGGGAGTCGCTTGTGTTCTGCAAAATTGATGCGTACATCCTCAATGTACTAATCGTGACAGCCGGATGGGGCACATAGTTGTTCGGAGGAGTCTTCAAGACATTTTCACCTGGGCTGACCAGTTCGTTCCGCAGCGCATTCAGGTTTTCAGTGTCCATTGATTTGTCAAAATCCGCGATGATTTCATCCGCGGCTGAGCCGAGCAAATCTTCTAACACGTTCGCAGCCTTTTCCAGCGCCCTTATCTTTTGCTCGCGTTGTCTGATTCCACCCATAATCCTTTGCCATTTGGGGCCAAACGAATCCAGAGGTCGGATGATACCGAGCGCGATCGCAAGTGGGAGTTTTGCGCATCCATATTTGCAAAGATCGTCAAAACTGTCGGTAGCACTATATTCCTGGAGCGACTGCCTTTTCTGTTCTGCCCATCCGGCGAATACCTTTGCAACGTCCACACCTCGACGGGCATATATTGCACGATGAACGTTCCAGAGATTCTGTATTGCTGCGAGCTTTTCTGGAGAGTCTGTCATAGGGAAACCAAAGCAAAGGGGGGACGCCGCTTCTAAATCGTCAATCATATCAGAGACTTACGACATATAATCGAAGTAGGCATAAAAACGGACTTGCAGCCTGTATCAGCAGGCAGCAAGCCCTGACCACCAGCGGAGAGGTCACTCCTATGGCAGCTAGTCAAACCGTAGCCCAGTCTTTGCTGTTCGGCAAATCTGTCGACGGCTCTTCTCCGTCAAGTGAACCCCTCCCTCTAGTCGCGCGATCCGTCTTAAAATCGCGCCGAGGAGTCGTCACGCTCCACGGCTACGGTATAAGTGTTCGTGTTGAGCGCGGTCACTTAGTCGTCGAGGATGGAGTTGGCTCCGACCGATACAAAGGTCGCTTTCCCCGCGTCGGGCATGGACTTGAACGCCTCGTCGTAGTCGGTGCAGACGGCGTTGTGTCTCTTTCAGCCTTGCGCTGGCTCGCAGATCAAAATGCGTCCTTCGTAATGCTGGAGCGGGATGGTACGGTTCTTGCCACGACAGGTCCGGTACGACCGTCGGATATTAGGTTGCGCCGCGCGCAGGCGCTGGCCCATCAAACCGGCGTAGCCTTCCGAATCAGCCGGGAACTGATCGATCGAAAGCTTGCTGGCCAGGAGCGAGTCGCACGAGAGTCACTGAGAAACCGTGAGGCGTCATTCCTGATTAAAGAGTTTCGGTCCGAATTGGCGGAGGTCGAATCCATTGATGCGATCCGTTTCGTGGAGTCCCGTGCCGCCAAAGCCTATTGGAAAGCTTGGCAGAATATTCGCATCACTTTTCCTGGTAAAGATCTCTCTGGTGTACCGGAGCATTGGCGTAGGTTCGATTCTCGGGCCTCTCCTTTGTCATCATCCCCTCGACTAGCCGCAAATCCTGTCAACGCTATTTTGAACTATCTCTATGCACTGCTTGAGGTGGAGTGCCGCCTTGCTGTTGCGGCCCTTGGACTCGATCCGGAGATGGGACTGTTGCATATGGATACCATCAATCGAGACAGCTTGGCCTGCGACTTGATGGAGCCGATTCGCCCAGACGTTGATGCCTATGTCCTCGAGCGGATCCTGCGCCAGCCCTTGAAAAGGAATTGGTTTTTCGAGGAACGCAACGGAAACTGCCGTTTGATGGCTGACTTAGTGAGTCAACTTGCACAAACTGCCTCGACATGGGCTCGCCTGGTCGCTCCCCTCGCGGAGTGGGTAGTAAAGGAAATTGCCTCGACCACCAAGACTCGGAGATCGATTCCCGCGACTCGTTTGACCCAGAATCATAAGCGTGCTCTGACCGGAGGAATTTTTGATCCAAGGCCCAAGAATTTAGTGAAGCTGCCAAAGATGTGTAACGTCTGCGGAAATGAAATCCAAAATGGAAGCGAGCATTGTAGATTTTGTGCCCGGGAGGCTTCGACTCATCGTCTAACGACAGCCGCATCGAAGGGGCGCTTCCTGTCCCATTCCTCAACCGCTGAGGCTAAACGATCGAAGACGCGGAAGGCTAATCACGCAGCGCTCCGAGAATGGTCAGCTTCTGATCAACCGGCCTGGTTGACGGCAGAATTCTATGCGCAGAAGATTCAGCCACTGCTTATTCCTTTGTCGAGCCGCGCGATTGCACGTCAACTCACGGTTTCGCGCGGCTATGCCAACGAAATTCGACATGGGAGACTGCCGCATCCACGGCATTGGCAGACTTTGGCGACGCTCCTTGGGCTACCGGAATGAAAGGCATATCGCGCAGACCTCACAGCTGAATTTAGCTTGTCTCTATAAGTGGCTCGGCGATCCTGGGATTCCATCACGCTTGCGGAAGCGGATGGAGACACTATCCTGTTCAGGATCTCTGCAAGATTCAACTCAGAAAGTGCATAATGAGCTTGTTGCTCCGCGAGGTTCGGCATGGCAGAACTGACTATTTCTATTGATGATCAGAAGCTCCGACAAAAAAAGAAAGTTCGCATCACGAAGTGGGCGATCTTCACTGTAGTTTTTGGCGTCGCTCCGCTGTTCGCCTCCTGGGCTGTCGGTGATCTTCCATTCAGCGAAGCGATGTTTGGTCGCGGAGAGCTCTTTCTGATAGCAGCGGTATTGACCGGTGATGCGTTCGGCAGAGTGTGGAATGAGAAAGCAACAACAGACGTCGCGGGAACTATGTGCCTCGGGGCTTTGGGGCTGATTTTGGCCTTTTCGGCATTGGAGTTCGGAAACGCATCGAAGGACTTGCTGAAGTTGAAGTCGATTACACCAACCCACACAGTAGTCTCTATCACAGACTTTGTTGTCGCATGCTTTGTGGCTTTCGTCGCTGTACGGATGGAGGAATAGACTATGGCAGCCACAGAAATAATCATTCCGCTAGTAGCCGCGGGCGTTGCGGTTTTGTCGTCGATAGTCAAGAATTGGTCCGCGAAAAAGTCGAAAAGCGAGATCGTCATCAACTTGGGCGATGGTTCAAAAATCACCGTGGACGGTTCTGAAGAGACTCGCGAAAGGGTGCGGAAGATTCTCTCTCAATCATTTGGATCCTCGGAACCAAGTATTGTCAACAAATCGACATTGCAGGACACGCCCGAGGTTAAGAAGACTTATCAGAAAGATCAAGAATAAGCCTCTAGTTGAGACTCTGATCGACAACACCGGTGGATTGACCAGCAATACATTCGCCACGGCTCCACTTGCCCAAATCGCGTGGGCTTCTGGTTAGCAGTCGTCGCCCCGAGACAATAACAGAGGGAGGGCAGTTTTGGAGCCCTCTGTCTCCTATCCCAGTGCGAGGTTGAGCCTGGGGGTGCTTACTGGTACACTCGCAAGAGGTTGTTCGACGGCGTTGTGCCTGCGAAAGCGGTGTGCGATGCGCGTCTGGTGGGGGGCTGTAGCTCAGCTGGGAGAGCGCCTCGTTCGCAACGAGGAGGTCAGCGGTTCGATCCCGCTCAGCTCCACCAAAGAATCAACTATTTGCGGCATGAAGGCTAGATCGGACGGCACGTTTGTGTCGTTGTTTGTGTCGTAACCCTTCGATGTGCGCTCAGAATCGGTCTGTTTTCCCCTTCCCATCGTCAGCGCGTCCAGCGCGTTTCTCTTGGCGTCCAGCCGGACGTGCGAGTAGTGCGCGAGCATCTTCCGTGAGACGTGCCCTGCAATCGACATGATTGTTTGGTCGCTCGCCTTGGACTCGGCAAGCTCCGTGATGGCCTGATGCCGTAGATCGTGGAACCGGAACCCCTCAAAGGGACTCTTGATCTTGGCAATGCTCGCCTTGCACGTCGCGCACGTCTCGCCGGGATTCTGTAACAGACCGCACCCGGCACATTGAACCGCTCGCGTCAGCCGTCGCCATGCCGTGCGCCAACTCTTGATACCGTGTGTGGGGTCGAAATGGGCCGTCTCGCAGGCAGGAAAGAGGAAATGGCTCGGCTCAGTGGCTCCGAGCGTCTGTGAGCACCTGTAAAGCTCAAGGATCACCGCCCAGGCGTCCGCATTCAAAGGGATCACACGTTCCCCGGCCTCAGTCTTGCTTTTCCTCACCGTCAGCGAGCGCCCCATCGTGTCCACGTCGCGCCAGCGCATTGGGGCAACACACCCGCGCCGGCATCGAGGACAACCTCTGGAACACCACCAAGGGCGTGCGCATGTCGACGATCGAAATGATTGAGCGCGATGTTCGCCTGGCCAAAGAGCTGGGGCGCGCGATTGCGACGCCCGAACAGGCGCACCAGATGCTGAAGATCGGCGTGACCTACAAATCCACCGAAGAAACTCTCGCCAACCTCGGCCTACCCCCCAACCGCAAACCGGGCAACATGGGCTTCATGGTCCATGAGACTGACGGAAGGTTCCACCCGGCTGCTCAGGGTGGGTGCGGACACATCCACGCAGGCGAGTGGGAGGAAAAGGTGGAAACCGTGGTGGCCGTGTCCATGAGTAACTAAAACGCGAAGTCGCGCTGGAGGAGACGATCATGGCGGACTTTATCGAAATTGCGCCTGTACACCGCATCCCGCCGGGAACAGGCGCAAGCTTCACCGCCGCGGACAAGGACATCGCCATCTTCAACGTCGATGGAACCATCTGCGCCATCGCCGACACCTGTCCTCACGCTGGCGGATCGTTGGGACTGGGAAAGCTCGAGGGCAGGATCGTGACCTGTCCCGTGCATGGAATGAAGTTCGACGTCACTACCGGCTGCTTTGCAGGCACTTCGGACCGTGGGGTTGCTTCCTTTCCGGCGAAGGTTGTGGATGGAGAAATCGTGGTCGCGCTCGGCTCGAAGGAATAGTGAACCCGTGACGAGGTCACCGGATTCGCCCGCGTCACCGACCAGTAGTCGCTGGCTGCACCTCTCTTTGTTCGCAATGGAAACCATCGGGACGGTCATCCTCTATTGGAAGGGACTGCCGCTGTACCGGCTGCTTTCGCGCCGCGTAGGAGAAAGCAAATAGGGAGGCAAACATGACGACGCATGAAACAAATCCGTGGGGCTCGTCTTTGGACAAGCTAAAAGAATGGGATCCCAAAGGAGCCGAACTGCTGTTGCGAGTGGGCACAAGTCCGTGGACCAGCGGAATTCTGCCGCGCAAGGAGGTGGAGCTGATCTCCCTTGCCCTCCACAGTGCCTGCACGAATCTAGATGAGGCGGGCACGCGCCGCCACATTCGCGCCGCACTTGACGCAGGCGCGACACGGGATGAGATTCTTCTCGTCCTCAAATGTGGCGTCGGGCTCGCCGTCCATTCGTGCAGCCTGGGTGCGCCCATCCTCCTTGAGGAGATGAAGGCGGCAGGAGTGAAGGCGGCAGGAGGCCCGAAGCCGGAGACACCGGCGTGCGATGCAATGCGCGCGATGGGTCAGTGGAACACAGCATGGGATCCGTTTTACGATCTATCCCCTGCCTGGACCGATCAGTTCTTTGCCTTTGGCGCCAGTGCTTATAAGAGCGGTCTCTTCACACCGAGATTCATGGAGTTGCTCAGCATCGCCTTCGACGCATCCTGCACTCACATGTACGCACCCGGCACCCGGCGGCATATCAAAGGAGCGCTCAAGGCGGGAGCGACGCCGGAAGAGATCATGGCCGTTCTGCAGCTCTGCGTTTCGATGGGCATTCAAGCCTGCGCCAAGGGCGTGCCCATCCTCGCTGAGGAATTGGAACACACTTCACCGAATCGGGAAGTGGAGACAGACAGCGGATGGAGGTAGCCGGGGGGAGGGCAGTTTTGGAACCCTCTGTCTCCTATCCCCTCAACCTCGCACTGCGGCTATTGACTTACCCGGCCCGTAACCCTCGTTCCCGCAGCCAGCGGCTTCTCCACCACATGCCACACCTCACCTGCAGCGTCGATCACAACGCCAAGTACAGGCACCACCAACTTCGCCCCACTCCGCGCCACCGCCTCCAGCATGCCAACGTCCCCGGCAGAAAACTCTGTCTGATCCAGCGCCATCTGCCAGCGCTGCCTTCCCGCCACCCGCGACTCCTCGCGAATATCCGTAACCACTCCAAAAAATTCGTTCACCTGTCCACCATCTTTTCCATCATGTGCGCCTCCCAATTCGCAAACTGTAGCATCGCGCTCCCACTCCCACAAAGAGATTCCAGGAAATTCGCCGCTAACATCGATTACCGCGCCCCACAGGTGTTCAGAGAATGCTTTTTACCGTTGGAGAATTGGAGAACTATCCTTCGCGAGGAGAAATTTGTCCTCGAGGGAGACATTTCAGGTTTCGTTGCCCGGAGATCTCCCCTCTTGTCGCTGCTTGTAACCCTATCCACTTGAAAAAATTGCAATAGCGCGTACCTCCATCGAATGGCCTCGCTCACGAATTTTCCCGGTACACTAATCGCACCCATGCTCGACCGTCGCCGCTTCCTTCTTACTTCAGCCGCTGCAGCCGCAGCAACGCCCACACTCGTTCTCTCACAGCAATCCCACCAGCAAGACCATCTCCCACCCGCTATCGCCGCACTCACCAGCCGCCGCGCCGAAGCTACCCCCATCTCCCTCGCTGAGCGCGAACAACGCCTCGAGCGTGCACGCGCCCTCATGCACCAGAATCAGATCGACGCCATCGTCATCGCCACAGGCACTTCCCTCAACTATTTCACCGGCCTCCGCTGGGGCCAGTCCGAACGCTTCTTCGCTTGGACCCTCCCTGCCAAGGGCGCACCCTTCATCGTCTGCCCCGTCTTCGAAGAGGGCCGAGTCCGCGAACGAATGGAAGCCAAACCCGCCACCCTTCCCTGCGCTTCGACAACCCGCGTCTACACCTGGAACGAAGACGAAGACCCCTACCAGCTTCTCGCCAAAGCTCTCAAGGAATCCAGCGTCACGACCGGCAAGATCGGCATCGAGGAGCGCACCCAGTTCGTCTTCGCCGACGGCATCGCCCACGCCAGCCCGACGCTCACCGCCACCAGCGCCACTCCCATCACCTTCGGCTGCCGCTCCATCAAGACCCCCGCCGAGCTCGCGCTCATGCAGCTCGCCAACAACATCACCTTGTCCGTCTACAAAGCTGCCTACGAATCCGCGCAACCCGGCATGACCAACCGCCAGTTCAGCCAACTCATCGACGCCGCTTACACCCGCTGCGGAGTGACCGGCGACGCCAGTTGCCAGGTCGGCGAATACTCCGCCCTCCCGCACGGCTCGTCGCAACCGCAAACCATCCGCGAGGGAGAAATTATCCTCATCGATGACGGCTGCCTCGTCGAAGGCTATCAATCCGACATCTCCCGCACCTTCGTCCTGGGCAACGCCGCCTCCTCCAAACTCGACAAGGCCCGCAAGGTCTTCGACATCGTCCGCCGCGCCCAATCTGCCGCCCTCACCGCCGCCCATCCCGGTGTCCCGTGCGAGGCCATCGACACTGCCGCCCGCAACGTCATCACCGCCGCCGGCTACGGCCCCGACTACAAACATTTCACCCACCGCGTCGGCCACGGCATCGGTATGGATGGTCACGAGTGGCCTTACCTCGTCCGCGGCAACACCACCCCACTCGCCCCCGGCATGTGCTTCTCCGACGAACCGGGCATCTACATCACCGGTGAGTTCGGCGTGCGCCTCGAAGACGACTGGCACCTCACCGAAGATGGCGGCAAAATGTTTACCCCGCAAAGCCCCAGCCTCGAGCACCCCTTCGCGACCGCTTGAGCGATAATAATTCGGGTCGGCAGCACCGCCGAAACCGGAAGTCTGCCGGCCCGAAGCACCACACCGGAGCCCCGCACGCAAATGCATAGTCTTCCCCGCCGTCTCCTCCCCCTCCTCTTCTGCACCTTCGCAATCGCAGCCTCAGCGCAAACTCAAGACACCGGCATCTCCATCCCCCACATGGATCCCGCCGTCCGCCCCGGCGACAACTTCTACCTCTACGCCAATGGCGGCTTCATCGCTCACACCAAACTCCCTCCAGACCGCGCTTCCATCGGCGTCTTCAACGCCCTCGTCGACCTCAGCTTCAAGCAGGTCGCCAGCATCATCGACGATGCCACCAAGGCCAACGCTCCTGCAGGATCTGACGAACGCAAAATCGCCGACCTCTACAAGTCCTACATGGACGAGGCCGCAATCGAATCCCACGGCGTCCCTGCCCTCAAGCCCCATCTCGCCGAAATCGATGCGATCCACACTCCGCACGATCTGGCCCGCGCACTCGGCCAAAGCGTCCGCGCCGACGTCGACGCCCTCAACCTCGGCCAATTTCACACCGCAAACCTCTTCGGTCTCTGGGTCGCCCCCAGTTTCAATGACCCAAACCACTACGCCCCTTATCTCCTGCAGGGAGGAATCGAACTCCCCAACCGCGACTATTATCTTGACGACTCCGAGAACATGAAGAGCATCCGGGCGAAGTACCAGACCCACGTCGCCACCATGTTCCGCCTCGCTGGCCTCTCCGATCCCGAAGCTCGCGCCACCCGTGTCCTCGCGCTCGAAACCGCCATCGCCGAAAAACAAATCTCCCTCGCCGATAGCGAAGACATCCACAAAGCCAACAACCCCTGGCACCCCGCCGACTTCACCGCCAAGGCCCCCGGTCTAGACTGGCCCGAGTTCTTCACCGCCGCCGGCCTCGACAAACAGGATGTGTTCCTCGTCTGGCAACCCTCCGCCTTCACTGGCGAAGCCGCCCTCGTCGCCTCACAGCCCATCGACGCATGGAAAGATCTCCTCGCCTACCACCTCATCGAGAACCACGCCCCCGCGATCTCCAAAGCCATCGCTGCCGAGCGCTTCGCCTTCTTCGGCACCACGCTCAGCGGTACCCCCCAGCAGCGTCCTCGCGACTTCCGCGCACAAGCCATTGTCTCCGCCACTCTCGGCGACCCGGTCGGCAAGATCTACGCCAAACGCTTCTTCCCCCCGGAGGCCAAGGCGCAGGTCGAATCGATGGTCGCCAACCTGATCGCCGCCTTCCACGCGCGCCTCGAAGACATCACATGGATGGCGCCCGCCACCAAAAAAGAAGCCCTCACCAAACTCGGCACGCTCAAGGTCAGCGTCGGTTATCCCGATCACTGGCGCAGCTACGCCGCCTACCAGGTCTCTCCCGATAATCTCTTCGCCAACCTCTGGAATGCCGACCTCTTCGAATACCACTACTCGCTCGGACGCATCGGCCAGCCCACCGATCGTACGGAGTGGTGCATGGAGCCCCAGACCGTCAACGCCGTTAATCTCCCACTCGACAACAGCCTCAACTTCCCCGCAGCCATTCTCCAACCGCCCTTCTTCGATCCCAAGGCCCCGGCCGCTCACAACTACGGAGCCATAGGCACCATCATCGGCCACGAGATCAGCCACACCTTCGACTCCGAAGGAGCCGCGTTCGACTCCGAGGGTCGTGTCCGCAACTGGTGGACGCCCGAAGACCTCGCCCATTTTGAGACTGTCACCTCCGCCCTCGCCGCCCAGTACGATACCTACGAACCCTTCCCCGGCGTTCACGTCAAAGGCAAGCAGGTCCTCGGTGAAGCCATCGCAGACGTAGCCGGCCTCGCTGCCGCCCTCGACGCCTTCCACGCCTCGCTCAAGGGCAATGCGGCCCCCAAAGTCGCCAACTTTGCCGGCGACCAGCAGTTCTTCATCGCCTTCGCCCAGAACTGGGCCTCCGTCACCCGCGACGCCGCCCTCCGCCAGCAAGTCCTCACCGACCCCCACCCGCCAGGCCAATACCGCGCCCTCACCGTCCGCAACGAATACGGCTGGTACACCGCCTTCGACATACAACCCACCGACAAACTCTATCTAGCCCCCAAAGACCGCGTGCGCATCTGGTAGACGGACTTAGGTTCTCTCTTCGATTTTGTGCCTTCGGAATATCAGGAAATAAGCCCACGTTCCAAAGAACGAACCAACGCATCCGCTCAACAGGTGAAGAACCTCGTGGATATAGTGCACCTGAAACATTTGATGAAGCGCTTCTTGGATCATTTTGGCTCCAATATCCGCGATCATGCTTCGCGGACCATCAATAGTCTGGCCTTACCAATGTCAGTGCTGCGGCACCACCAGCACCTCAACCCCACTCGCCGCATCCGCACTCCGATACACACTCTCAGTGGCCTTCACAAACTGCTCCGGCTTCGCAAAAGGTATATCCACGAACGTCTGCGGGTTCCTGTCCACCAACGGGAACCACGAGCTCTGCACCTGCACCATGATCCGGTGCCCCGCGCGGAACGTATGGTTGACGTCCGGCATCTCCGCATTCACTGAAACCATCTTCCCCGGCGTCAGCGCAGTCGGCTTCTCCCAGCTCTCGCGGAACTTCGCCCGCATCGGTTCGCCCCGCACCAGTTGCTCATACCCGCCCATCAAAATAGGCGCGCCCCCAATAATCCTCTTCCCCACCGCATCCGACGGCGGATTCGGAAAGTCCTCCGGATACACATCAATCAACTTCACCACAAAATCCGAGTCCGTCCCCGAGGACGCCACCTTCAACTTCGGTCGCACCGGCCCAGCGATGGTCACATCTTCAGTCAAAGGCTCCGTCTCATACACCAGCACATCCGGCCGCCGCGAAGCGAACCGCTGATCGTCGTCCATATACCGCTGCGGCACCGTGTCCGTCGTGTAATTCACAAACGGCACCGGATGTGCGGGATCGCTCACATACTCATCCACACCCGCCTTATCCGTAGGCGCATCAAAGCTCAGCTTGCCTCCCGCATGAAAGTACAGCATCTTCGTAGCCGCCGACTTCGGTGGCCACGCGTCATACTTCTTCCAAACATTGCTGCCCGTCTCAAACACATAAGCCTTAGGCAGCGGCCCTCCGTGAACTCCCTTGAGATAAAACTCAAAAAACGGATACTCAATCTGCGCTCTGTAAAACAGCGACGTCTTCGCACTAAACGTCACATCTCCCAGCCGGTCCCCATCCGTCCGTGACCAGCCTCCATGCGTCCACGGTCCCACCACCAGCGTATTCACCGAGCCAGGATTGAACTCATCGATCGCATGAAACGTCTTGAACGGCCCCGACAGATCCTCCGCATCGAACCATCCACCCACCGTCATCACCGCCGCATGAATATTTTTCATATGCAGCGACAGGTCGCGCTTCTTCCAATACTCGTCGTAGGTCGTATGCACTACCTGATCATGGAACAAAAAATTCGACCCATCGAATGCCTTATCGAGGTTCTCAGTCGGCCCCGCCTGCAGGTAATACTTGTAACCATCCGGAGTGCCAAAGTCGTAAGGCGTCCTCGTCTTCTCCGGCAACGTCGGATTCTTCTGCGGCTTGAAGTTCACATAAAACCCATGGTTCGCCGCCAGCATAAACGCCCCGCCGTGATACCCGTCGTCGTTGAAAAAAAGATTCGTCATCGGAGCCTGCGGACTAGCCGCCTTGATCGCAGGATGCGAATCGATAATGCTCGCCGAGGTATAGAACCCCGGATAGCTGATACCCGTAATCCCCACCTTGCCGTTGTTGTTCTCCACATGCTTCAGCAGAAACTCCACCGTGTCGTAGGTATCGGTCGACTCATCCACCTCGCACGCCTTGCCCTTCTCGCACGGTTTTTTATCCTCGATATGCGGATTCATCTCCTGAAACACGCCTTCGCTCTCATACCTTCCGCGCGCATCGCCGCATACAAAAATGTAGCCGCTCTCCAGCAGTTCTTGGCTGGGCCCCAGCCGCATCGGCATCTTATCCTCACCATACGGCCCGCAACTATACGGCGTCCTCGTCATCAAAAATGGATACGGTCCCGCATCTTTGAACGCCCCAACCTGCGGTGTGTACACCGATACAAACAGCTTCACTCCATCCCGCATCGGGATCCGGTATTCAAACTTCGCGTAATGCGTCTTGATGAACTCTTCCTGGCTCGCTCCCGGAGCCTGCGCCCGCGCCTGCATCCCAAACCCCGCCGCCACAAACAAACACACCGCCACTAGCCCAAGCCCGATCTTCATTGAGTCCCTCAAGAAATAAATTCGCAGTAGATGCAGTCTACGCGACGGTTCCGATCGCTCAGAAGATTTTTTTGCCGACAAAAATCTCTGAAGATCAGTCCTGCCCCCACGGAGTTCCACGAGGAAAAATCCAGCTCTTCGATCCGCGCCCATCCTTCGAAATCCGCGGTCGCAAGCTTTACCGCTAAGTCAGATCGTCCGTATCGAACGGCGGCACCTTCCGTCCCAGCGCGGACACATCGCGTTTGCCACCCACCAGCGTCTTCACCACAACGTCAATTTCATCGTCGTCCTCAGCCGTAGCGACCATCGCCCCCACCGACTCCGGAATCCCCAGGCTCTCCAGCAGCACCGTCGCATGCGCCACCGCGACATGGTCCTGGTTCAACCCCTCCGGCGTCTTCGCCTTGATGCCGACCTCGCCAGGCTTCACCCCCAGCAACGCCGCCACACTCTCACGCAACTCCCCGGCAATCGGCACAATCTTCGGCTTCGCCAGCACCAGCACGGTATCGATATTGACGATCTTGTACCCAGCCGTCGCCACTTCTTCGAGCGCCGTCTTCAAAAACACGTTCGAAGCCGCCCCCTTCCACCGCGGATCGCTCGGCGGAAAGAAAGTCCCAATATCCCCCGCGCTTACCGCACCCAGCAGAGCATCGGTAATCGCATGCAGCAACACATCGCCATCCGAGTGCCCGGCGAGCCCCTCCGGATGTTCAATCGCAAGCCCGCCTATCACCAGCGGCACGCCCGCCTTGAACGCATGCGAATCAAACCCATAACCAATCCTCATACCCATACGTTATCTTCCCACGCGGCAGGGCGTCACAGCACTGCCCTTAAGCCTTACCGAGATAAAACTCCGCCAGCTCAATATCCCCCGGCTGCGTAATTTTAAAATTCCTAGCCGACCCCGACACCACCCAAACCTCGATCCCAGCCCGTTCCAGCAGACTAGCCTCGTCGGTGCCAGAGAACTCATCCGCCTCTGCCTCGATAAACGCCCTCCGCAGCAATCCAAACAGAGCCCCCTGCGGCGTCTGCGCCTGCACAATCCGTTCCCGCGGAATCGTCGCCGTCACAATCGCTCCATCCGCCGTCCGCTCCACTTGTTTAATCGTATCCACCGCCGGCAGCGCAACAATCGCCGCACCATGTTTGATCACAGCATCAATGGTCCGCTCAATCGTCGCCGGGTCGATCAGCGGCCGTACCGCATCATGCACCAGCACCACATCGTCCTCATCGCATTCCAGCGCTGCCAGCGCATTCCCTACGGACTGCTGCCGATGGTCTCCACCCTCCACCATATGCACCCGCGCGCCCAGGTTGTATTCAACCATCTGCGCCTCCACTCTCTCCCGCTCCTGCGCCCTTACAGCGACACAAACCGCATCGACCCGCGCCACGGCAAGAAAAGCCCGCACCGATCGAACCAGCACAGGCACACCGCCGACCTCAAGAAACTGCTTCGGCGCCACCGTCGACGTCCCGCCCGCGGCCATCCGCGTGCCAATACCCGCTGCTGGAAGAATCACAAAAACTCGCATGACCAACGGAGTATACAAGATAGCTCTCCGCGGCCCTACACCGACCATGTACATGCCCCAAAGATGCGCAACAAAAAGAATCCAAGGTTTCCCAGAACTCATCGATCACTCAGATTCTTAGCTCTGAAGTTGTAGCCCAGGGGGGTGCCTCATGGCTTCTTTCCCAATGCTGACCGATCCAATCGCCTCTGCATCACAATCGACAGACTTGTCTTCATCCTCCCCTCACTTGATGGAAGATCTGCTCAGGTTGCAGAAGGCCTCGCAGAGAATCAGCTCTCTTCTCGATCTCGATCAACTTATCGACCGCATCGTGAACGAGATAGCGTGTTCCTTCGGACTTGTAGAATCCAACGTCTATCTCTACGAGCCGGACCGCGAGGAACTCGTACTGGCTTGCGTCCATGGCTGCACCCTGTATGAAAAAGGTCATTGTCTGAAATTGGGCAAGGAAGGATTGGTCGGATACGTCGCATCCACTGGCCAGATGCGCTACGCACCCGACGTCCGCGAAGATCCCTACTACCTCCCCTGCGAGGAGTCCACTCTCTCCGAGGTCGCCATCCCCTTGTTGGTGGAGGAACAGCTGGTCGGAGTCTTCACCGCCTCCCACCCGGAGCTCAATGCATTTCGGCCGCAACAGTTGAAGATTCTGCAGGCTCTATCCAGTCACATCGCCGTCGCGGTGCGGAACGCGCGCCTCTTTCAACAGGTCCAGGAAGAGCGCAAGGAGACGACGCGTGACGCCCTCGAAGCCCGCACCATCCAGCAGGCTCTCCTTCCCAAAAGTTCGCCATACATCCCCGGTTTTGCCGTCTCCGGGCTGTCCGTCCCCGCCGGAGCGGTCGGCGGTGACTGGTATGACTTCATCCCTATGAAAGAAGGCTGCTGGGGACTGGCGCTGGCGGATGTATCGGGAAAAGGTACTGCGGCGGCTCTGCTGATGGCGGCCGCCCGGGGCGTTCTGCGCTCGCTCGCAGAAGCCAGTTGCACGCCCAGTGAAGTGCTCGAAAAGCTGAATCGATTGCTTGTGGAGGATCTCCCGCCCGCACGCTTTGTGACCATGATCTTCGCCGTGCTGGATCCTGCAGAACGCACTTTGACCTTCGCCAGCGCAGGTCATCTGCAACCTCTCCTGATACAAGGTGGCGAGGCGCGCTTCCTGCACACAGAGACCGGACTGCCGCTGGGGGTTGCACTTGGAGAGTACTCCGAGACCGTGATACAACTCGAGCCCGGATCCCGCATCGTGTTCTACAGCGATGGCATCACAGAGGCGGCCCATCCTGATGAGGAAGAGTACGGCGAGCTTCGCCTCAAAGAACATCTGTTGCAGCCTGATTCCTGCGCAGAGAGTCTTCTGGCAGACGTGCGCTCCTTCGTGAACGGCTTCGGATTGCGCGACGATGCAACCGTCATCACGATCAAGATGCTTGGGTAGCCTCGCTAACGTACGAGGTTGCACTCACGAGACCATGGAAACAGGCCGCGCGCCGTTCGCTGGAAGTTCTTCACCGCTCTAGTCACGATTCCTGTGAGCCATCCAGCCTCAGAATCATCTCATTGGTCGGCTCGAATCCGTTGCGCTCGTACAGCGGCTTGCCGAACTTCGAAGCATGCAGCGAGACCACCTTGATCCCTCGCCGTCGCGCATCATTTACCGCGGTCTTCAGCAGCTCATACGCGAGCCCCTGTCCACGAAAAACAGGGTCAACATAGAAGTTCAACAGATACGCACGCATCGGCTCGGCATCCATCCAGTGCGGCGGAAAATCAATCAGCCATATCCCCGCCCCAGCCGCCGCGCGTTCGTCCTCTTCGACAAGCCACCCCACATAACTCCCATCGCTCAACCTCGGCCGCACCCACTCGATGAAGTTATCCATCATCGTCTGCAGTTTCGCCTCTTCCGCCTGTCCCGAATCCACAAACATGCTGCGCCGCTGTCGCGCAATCAACTCCGCATCCGCAACTGTAGCCAATCTCGTTTTGAACATCGATCTAGTGTAAAACTCAACCCACCTCCTACGCACAAGCGAGCAGCTAACATGAAGTGGATGCCCACCAACCTCGCCTTCGACCGCACCAACATCAAACCCGGCGATCGCATCTGTGTCGCCATCTCCGGCGGTGCTGATTCCGTAGCTCTCCTCCTCGCCCTCCACGCCGCCAACTCCACCCCCCGTGATTCCCTCGGAGTCGGCCTAAGCGCCGTCCACATCAACCACAACCTCCGCGGCGAAGAATCCAACGCCGACCAGCAATTCGTCGAAGACCTCTGCATCACCCTCGACATCCCCCTC
>Ga0210406_10001507_pt1 | contig 28224 bp, 23 predicted proteins | sample IncBWC30MmetaG_FD_155454 | JGI IMG/M metagenome (GOLD analysis project Ga0210406, IMG submission 155454) | Forest soil microbial communities from Barre Woods Harvard Forest LTER site, Petersham, Massachusetts, United States - Inc-BW-C-30-M | ecosystem: Environmental > Terrestrial > Soil >... | reverse complement strand
GTTGACACCTGTCAACAGCAACGTGACTGTAGATTACGATGTCACCGTGGGCGGTAACGGCGGCGGCCCATTTTCCATTCAAGTCGGTAGCGGTCCTCTGGAGATTGACATCGTGGACCTGGCGGGCGACACGAATCTCCCGACGGCCGAGATTCCTAATAACGGTTCGGTATTTTTCGCGAACACGATGGGCTACACAGCAACCATCCAATTCAACAAAGCCAACATCCTTTTTGATGAAAACGGAAACTCCGTGACGCAGCAAGTGGTCAATGCGAATTCGTCGGGGGCGGTTCTTACCGGCAGGGGTACCAGTCAAGACGTGGGCTATACCATTAACTTGGCCAGCCATCCACGAAAGGTGGAAACTGGCAACGGCTCGATCAAGGTCGGATCGAACTAGCCCGCTTTCACGCATTCATCTCGAGAGTCGTTTGTTTTGGCTTGACGCTTCCGGGCGGGCGAGAACTGCGACTCAGAACACAGGCAACGGCTCGAGCGCAGAGTTCGTCGTAATTGAGCATCATGGTTCGCCGTCAAGATTTGTCGAGACGGCGTGCGGCATACTGGCATAAAGGTTCGGCACGCCGTTTTTTTTCTTCCTATTTCGGGGTAACTGCAGATTTCTGATTGACTATCCTCCCGCATCCGCTGGCATTCTCAAGCTACGTAACGTCTATGACGGTAATGGTTTTTGAAGCAAGCTTGTAAATGAAGAAGAAGTCATGGACCTGCTTGCTTCTCCTCGGATTGGCTGGTCCGTCTGGCGGCGGTTCCGGTGGTGTCACTCCGGACGGAGGCGGCAACGGCACCATCAAGATCGGCCAAACGTAATACCGCTTGACGCGGGTTGTGCGAACGTAAACAAACTCCGCCAGTCTTTTCGAAACCGGCGCAGATTTTGCCAAGCATAAAGCACAACCTAGCAGTTCTAGGACTATATTAATCGCAGAGAATTTGCTGTCCACAGTTGGAATGTTGGAAAAAGAATCCTCACTTCAGTTAGAATCCCTTCATCATAGGAACTATGGTCATTCTGTTGCGCGAGGAGGTCAGCCCATTCTCGGCCGTGAGCGTTCCAGTGTGCCAGGTGCACAATGCCTCTTTTTGACTTCATTTCTCCGTTTGCGCGGAGACCGCGCGTGAGCATTATTCCTACTGCAGACACTGCCTTCGGATTTTCCGGACCGGAAGGACGGCGCAGCACCCGCATTGAACGTCCGGTGCCGCTGCTGATTTCAGGGCACGATGGACTCGGCCAGGAATTTCTCGAACGCACGTCGGCTGTCAGTTTGAATTTGCACGGCTGCCGGTATCCATCGCGACACGATACACATGTAGGTGAGTGGATCACGTTGCAAATTGGCGAAGCCCCGCTGGGCGAAATTGTCACCACAGTGAAAGCGCAAGTTCGTTCGGTGCAGATTCCGCGCAACCCGCGCGACCTCTATCACGTGGGAGTGGAGTTGGAAAAACCGGCGAATGTGTGGCGAGTTCCCGCGCCGCCGCCGGATTGGCTGACTGCGGCGGAGCGGCTCAAAGCGGAAATGCCGCCATCGAAGGAACAAACCGCGGCCGCCACTGGTCCGGGTCGTGCCCCCACTGCCGAAGACATCCCGCTGCCACCGCCCAGTGCCATCAAGGCGGCGACTCCCGCGGCTTCGACCAATGGCCACAGCGAAATCGATCGCAGGGATCTGTCAGAAGCGCTTGCCGGACTGGCTCCCTCGATCACGATGCCTTCACCAGTGTTGCCTACGACCGCAAAAGCCGGTGCAGGGCCCGCAACTCCAAACCCGGCGATTCCGGAAAGCGCTGCGGCCTATTCGCGGCCCAATCGCGTAGCAATCACGCCGGAGCACCTGCTGGCCGCGCTGCAACCAAAAATTGAGAAAGTCGCGGAAACCGCCATTTTGACGGCCCTTTCGAAGCACCTGCCGCCGGCATTGCACGCCGCGGTGAATTCCATTGACGCGGCGCGCGAAGCTTCTTTGCAACAAGTGTCCAACGCCAGTGCACAGCAGCGCAGCGCTCTGGTGCACACTTCGCGCGAGGAAGTGCTAGCCCGCCTTGAGGACCGGCTGGACGAAGTCCGTACTCGCTGGGACGCCCAGCTAGATGGATACCGTGTTCGCGCCGAAGAGATCGTCCAGCGAATCGACAGACAAGCCGGGGCGTCGCAGAAAAATCTGGGTGACGCGCGGGAAGCCAGCGAAAGGGCGCTGCGCGATACCCAGCAGAAAATTTCTAGAGTGATTGCGGACTCGCTATCCGGCGCGCTCGAGGAATTCAACCGTGGCGTAGCCCAGGCTTCCCACCGTTACTTGACGGATTTTCTGGAAGAAGCGCAATCGCTGACCCGCGAGGCCACCGCCCACCTCGAAGCGAACGTGTCGGAAGCGCGTGCCACCGTTCAGACCTCGGCCGGTCAGGCTCTGGACGAGTTCCGCCGCCAGGCCGAGCTTCATGCCACGGTTACCGCTACGGATACCACTCAGAGGATAACGTCGGCTTTGGCCGCTCTGGATGCCGAACATCGCGCTGCCTGTGATGCCCGGCGCAATTCGATCCAGGCGGACGTGGCACGCTCGACCGAGCAGGTGACCGAACAGTTCCGCCAAGGACTCCGCGCCTTCTTTTATTCCTGCCTGGTTGCGGCCGTGGGCGCCGTGGAACAACATTCGCAAGCTACGCGCGACGGGCTTTCGTTCGACCCCGGGAATTTCTTGCCGCCGGAGAAGTAGTCAGTAGGTCGAAAGTCCTGACGAAGGTATCTTTAGAATCTTCGTAACTCCGGATTTCCGATCAAGAATTCCCAAGATCGAACTCGCTGATTCCCATTTCGGGAAACTGCCCCTTTTCTTTGCAGCTTCCGGCCAACCATTCTCTGCGGAAAATTCCGATTTGAAACACTCCCTCTCTTGGATCGCTGCGTGCACTCGTTCTGGTTCAAATCGTCCATGACAGAATCTCTGTGCGATCGACCCGAAGCGAAAAAATCCAACCGCTTCCGCCGCTGCCTGTGGAGCGGGCGCCTTCAGGCGGCCATCTCGCGGCCCATCCCGCCCGTTGCTCCCCAATTCCGCTTCCGCTACTCACCGCCAGCCCTTCGCAACCGGAACGCTTCCTGAACCTCGTTGCGAATCAAAAAAGGAGATCACCCGCCTTTGATACTCCACTGGCTCCGTTCCCAACCCACCGGTGTGCAACGCTCCCTCCACCCGCCACAATTCTTTCGCCCCTGTCGCCGCGTGCAAAATCGTCTCCGAATGCCGGCAGGGAAGCACCACGTCCTGCCCGTCGCAAATCAGCAGTAGCGGAAAAGCGCGCGCTTTCACCGCTTTCTCAGGCGAAACTTCCCCAGCCGGAAATCCCGCCAGGCGCTCGCCGCGATAAATCACGACCCACGCGCCGGGCGCAAAAAATGTTTTGCCCAGCAGCGGCCACCGTTGCAGGCCCGCATAGTCGTAAGCTGCTTCCCGCAGATTCGCGAACGGCGCTTCCGCCACAACCGCTTCGATTCGCGCGTCGCTTCCGGCCGCCTGCAATGCAATCCCAGCGCCCATCGAAATTCCCATCGCGTAAAGATGGACTGGATGCTCCGTGCGTTCCAGTTCATCAATCACTGCACTTACGTCTTTACGTTCGAGCCACCCGTAGCTCGCCATTTCTCCGCCGCTCGCGCCGTGCGCCCGCGAATCCATCATCACCACACCATAGCCGCTTTTTAGCAGCATGCGCGCGTGCTCTTCGGTTCCGTAGCGGTTGTCGGCCACTCCATGGAACACTAGCACCCACGCGCCATTCGGTTTCGCCGCGCCCACTTTCCATCCACGCAGCATCACACCGTCCGGCGCACGCATATCAAACTCTTCGCGATGCGCCCCAATTTGCGCAAACGTGATATCAGCATCGCGCACCATGTCCGATGTCAGCGCGCGCTTTTCCGGGTGCAAAAATCCCGGCGCACCCATCCACCCCGCCACAACGGAAAGCAAGGCCGGAAACAACAGCAAAATCAGCAGGATTCGAATCAGTCGTCGCCGCATGCAATAGGATACGAGCTGTAGAATTGAAATGTTTCTAAAACATTACGACACTCTTCGAAGGCCGTTATTCCGCACGAAGCGAGGAATCTCGCTCTACGCCACCCAATTTCAATGCCGCGCGCACGCCGTTTCCGCCGTCTTTTCCGGAAAGTGGCCGCTCTCAGGACCGGAACAACACCGACTCCCTCTGAAACATCTTCACCGCCAGAAACAATGCCCCCGCCGCATACACGCACGTTGACGCAAAAATCAGGGCAATGTAATTCCAGTGAAATTCTCCGGTCACCAGCTCCTTGCACAGCAAACTCACGTTCAACAGCGGCACGATCGCCAATTTCAGTGTCAAATCCACTCCCGGCAACGTCGCTGCCGCCGCCGGAATCACCACCAGAAACATCAGCGGCGCAATATAGCTCTGCGCCTCTTTATGGCTCTTCGCGAACAGCGCGATCGTGATCAGGACTGCCGAAAACAGCACGCTAAGCGGAACCGCCATGATCATCACCGAAGCGACCGCCGCCGGGCCCAGCGTCAATTGCGGAGCCGGCTCGCCTTCCTCGGCGATCTGATCGAGCGCGTGCGATTTCTGCAGTACCGTGGTCGAAACCTCCACCGAAACCATCATCAGCACGGCTGTAGTGATCGAAGCCGTCAGTACCAATAGAAATTTTCCCAGCACCAGATGCGTTCGGGAGACGGGGCTGGACAGAATCGTCTCCATCGTCCCGCGTTCTTTCTCTCCCGCCGTCAAATCAATCGCCGGATGCATCGCCCCGTTCAAGCACATGAAAATCAGCATGTACGCGATGATTCCGCCCAAAATTGCGCCTGCTTCCTTTTCCGGCGGGGCGATATTCTGGGTCTTTACGACAAACGGTCGCAACAGATTTCCCGGCAGGCGATTCGCTTCCAGCCGTTGCGTGGCGATCCCGTCGCGGTACTCCTTGAAATAGCTCTCCACATTCGACGCTGCCAGCTCGGATTTCAGCTCTCCCCGGTAAATGTAGATCTTGACCGTGCCCGCTTCGTTTTCCTGCAGATTTTCCTGGAATCCATCGGGGATTTCGACCGCTGCCCGGATCTCCTTCTCAACAATCTGCTTTTTCCAATCGCTCGTCGTCGGCACTACTTTTAGCTTCCCATCCTGCTTTAATCCATCCACCACGGCCGGCGAATCCGTTCCGCCCAGCACCATAATCTTCGGTTTTTCTTTTTTGGCGTTGCCGATGACCATGGACATCACGCCCGTGAAGCCCATTCCCATCACCGGAATCAGCAGTAGCGGCACCAGAAACGTCGTAATCAGCGTCCGCCGGTCGCGCAGCGCTTCGGTCAGTTCCTTGCGGTACACAATCCCGATATTGCGCAGGCTCATGTCAGACCACCTCCCGCACTGCGTAGTGCGGCGAGACAATTTTCACGAAGATTTCCTCCAGATCGTCTTCTCCGTGCCGCTGCCGCAGCTGCTCCAGCGTTCCTTCGGCCAGCAATTTGCCGCCCTGAATAATTCCCACGGTATCGCAAAGCTTTTCCACTTCGCGCATCACGTGCGTCGAGAAAATCACCGTCTTCTGGCGGTCGCGGCACTCGCGGATAAATTCAATAATGGTGCGCGCGGTCATGATGTCCAGCCCCAGCGTCGGCTCGTCAAATATCATCACCGGCGGATCGTGCACCAGCGTTCGCGCGATGGATGTCTTCTGTTTCATTCCGGTAGAAAGCTTGTCGCAGCGGCGATCGCGGAAATCATTCATTTCCAGTCGGTCAAAAATCTCATCCACGCGTTTTTTCAACACTGCGGAGTCCAGCCCGTTCAGCTTTCCGAAATATTCCACCATTTCTTGCGCCGTCAGCCGCGGATACAGCGCCGTCGCCGTGGAAAGAAATCCGCAATTCGCGCGTACTCTTTCCGGATGCTCCACAATGTCGTGCCCGCACAACCGCGCCGTACCCTCGGTCGGCTCGAGAATCGTCGCCAGCATTCGCAGTGTCGTGGTTTTGCCCGCGCCGTTGGCCCCCAGCAATCCGTAAATCTCTCCCGCGCGGCAAGTAAAACTCACGCCATCCACCGCGCGCACTTCGCCCCGCTTCTTGTCCTGAAATCTCTTGCATAAATTCAACGCTTCAATCACTTGTCCGTCCTTGTCGCCAAGACCCCAGCCCGGTGCAAAGAAATAGATTCGTCATTCCGAGCGATGCGACCGCAGGTTGCGACGCTCTTGGGAAGCCATCTCCCCGCTTCTCGCCGGCACGGCCCAAGAAGATTACCCCAATTCGCCCTTCGTCCGTCGTCCTAGACGCGCTCCGCACCCCGGAATACATTACATCCCCCGTCTCGCCTCGCGCTTCTCTCTCCTGGCGCCTGCAACGGCTTCCAGTGGTGCAACCTCTCTCGCTCTTGTTAACATGATATTCTTCGGCTCGTTCGCAGCGGCGAGATAGACCTGAACATTACGGCGCAAGGAGTCTGTCGCACCAACCTTTGCCGCTCTACGTGCGCCGTCAGCAGGAACGAAGACTACAAGACTAGAGGATCATGGATCGCAGACTTCGCAATCGCATCCTGCTCATTCTTTTGGCCGCTGGCATTTTGGCGTACGTGCTGCTCCTGCTGAGCGGACGGCAGCCCGTGGCGAAGCTCTCGGCGGTATACCCCTCGCGCGAAAATATCGTCTCGTCCATCAGCAGCAACGGCAAAGTGGAACCCATTTCGCCTTTCATTATTCGCGCACAACTTGATACCTTCGTGGAAAAAGTCGCCGTGCTCGAAGGCCAGCAAGTAAAAAAGGGCCAGCTTCTGCTCGAGTTAAATGTAAGGGACGCGGCCGCTTTGCTCGCGCAGGCACGATCCCGTCTTCTGAAAGCGCAGGATGATTTCCGCGTCGCCGGCTCCGGCGGCCGCTCTGACGATTCGGCGCGCATTACTGGCGATCTCGCCAAAGCCGTTGCTGAACGCGACCGCTTGCAGCGCAGTCACGACGCATTGCAGCGTTTGCTTAAGCAGCAAGCTGCCACCAGGGATGAACTTGCAGCAAACGAACTCGAACTCACCAAAGCTCAAGCAGAAGTAACCCGTCTGACCGCAGCCAAACAGGAATTTGATCGCGGCGTCCATCTCGACAGCCAGCGCAGTAGCCTTCAGGTCCAGCAAGCGCAAAGCGAGGTCGCGGCGCTGGAAGTAAAGGTTCGCGATGGACACATTAGCGCTCCTGCCGATGGCACGCTTTACTCGCTGCCGGTGCGCCAGGGCGATTTCGTAAAAGCAGGCGATTTGCTGGTCGAAATGGCCGATCTGCATAAAGTACGGGTGCGGGCATTTGTGGACGAACCGGAAATCGGCGGGCTGCGGCCGAATGAGCCCGTTCGAATCGCCTGGGACGCAATGCCCGACCGCATCTGGCAGGGAGTAACGGAAACTATTCCCAAGCAAGTGGTGCCACGCGGCACCCGCAGTGTCGGCGAGCTGCTGTGCTCTGTAAATAACGACAAGTTGGAACTTCTACCCAACGTAAACGTCAACGTGCGCATCAATTCACAAGAGCGCTCCAACGTGCTGGTCATACCGCGCGGCACGGTGGCGTCGGAAAGCGGCAAGCGTTATGTGTACGTGGTAAGAGCCGCGGAATTTGGAGTTGGCAAGAAAGTGCTGGAGAAGCGAGAAATTCAACTGGGCATTGCAGACTCCGTGCATTACGAAGTACTGGGCGGGCTCAACGCCAAGGATCTTGTCGCGCTTCCTGGCGATGTGGAATTGCACGACGGCATGTATGTGAAAATCATGAATACGGAATCCGCCTCGGCTGAAGGGCACGCCGATGCGCAGTAAGCCATTTCGTGTGGCGGGGCTACTGTGCGCGGCATTTTTCTGCGTTCCTGTGGTGCACGCGGAATCGAGTGTTCCCGCCGCCGCGAAGAGTGCCTTTGCCGCCGGCAACTATTCCAAAGCAATTGAAATTCTGAATCGCGAAGCGGCAGTGTCTCCGCACGACGCGGAGGTGCAGCATTTGCTGGCGCGCTGCTATTTCGAGAACGAAGAATTCGACCATGGGATTGCGCCCGCGGAGGCGGCGGTTTCGCTGGAGCCAAAAAATTCCGGATACCACGAACTACTGGGGCGCATTTATGGCGAAAAAGCGGACCGCTCGGGCTGGTTGAGCGCGCTGTCGCTGGCCAAAAAAGCGCGCAAGGAATTTGAAACCGCGGTGCGTCTGGACGAGCACAATTTTTCCGCCATGCAGGCTCTCGTTGAATTCGATTGCAGCGCTCCGGGAATCGCGGGCGGCGGCGAAGACAAAGCCAAACCGGAAATCGCCAAATTGAGCGCGCTCGACGCCGCGGAAGGCAGGTATGCGGCGGGGAACTGCCGCCGGCAGAAAAAGGATTTTGCCGCCGCCGACACTGAATTCCGCAAATCGCTGGCACTGCATCCCCAGTCGCCTGATTTGATCTACGACATTGCCGATCATTATATGAAGCGCGGCGAGCCCGCCGCGATGCGCATAGCGCTAGTCGAAGGTGAACGCGTTGCTCCTGCCGGCGATCCGCGCGGAGATTTCTACCGCGCGGTGATTTACACCCTGGAAAAGAAAGATCCCGCGGGCTCCACGAAATTGCTGCGCGAATACCTGGCCAGTGTTCCCAAACGCAACGAGTATCCCTCCAAAGCCATGGCCCACTACTGGCTCGGGCGGATACAGCAAAACCAGAACGACGAAGCATCCGCAAAAAGGGAATACCAGGAAGCGCTGAATCTGGAACCCAAAAATCGTTTAGCCAACGAAGCACTGAAGCACTTGCAACACGACTGACCGCCATGATGGATCTTCATGAAACGTTCAGTGTCGCGCTCGACGCGCTCCGCGCCAACAAACTTCGCGCGACGCTGACCTCGCTTGGAGTGATCATCGGCAGCGCGTCGATCGTGCTGGTGATTACGGTCGCGCTGACCAGTAGAAGATTCGTACTGCAGCAGATCGAAAGCGTCGGGTCCAATCTGGTGTGGACCGAAATGCTAAAGACGCCGGACAAAGCGCAGCCATTGAGCCACGAATTGACGCTGGATGATATGGAAGCGATACGGACCTCCGTTCCGCAGGTGGTTCAGGTCGCTGGTGTGCGCGAGCTGCCGATGTCGGTGGTGGCGCAAGGCGTAGAGCGGCCGGTGAATCTGGTCGGGGTCACGCAGGGTTACCAGGAAATTCGTCGGCTGCTGGTCTTGCGTGGAAGATATTTCGACGCGACGGACATGGAAACGCGCGATAAAGTTTGCCTGATCACCAAGCAACTGGCGACGCGGCTTTTCGGCCCGGAGAAGGCGATTGGCCGAACCGTGCGCATGGGCGAATTGACGTTTACGGTGGTCGGAGTATTTGTCGAGCGCGTTGAAACGTTTGGGCTCTCGGATATTCAGGCCGAGTCGGTGCTGATTCCCTTTGGGCTGATGAAGTATTACACCGGAGTGAATGTGATCCGGGTGCTGGATGCGCAAGCCCGGACGGCCGATGATGTGCCGTCGGTGCAGCGGCAGGTGGCGCAGATTCTGAAGAGCCGGCATCCGCCGGAAGCGGAATATAACGTGCAGACGTTGACGGCGATCCTGGACGCGGCTCGCACCATCTCCCTGGCGCTGACCGTGGTGCTGATTGTCATCGCTTTTATCGCGCTGCTGATCAGCGGCATCGGCATCATGAACATCATGCTGGTGACGGTAAAAGAGCGCACGCGTGAAATCGGAATCCGCAAAGCCATAGGGGCTGCGCACCGTGAAATTCTTTATCAATTCCTGATCGAAGCGTTTTTGATCAGCGGAGGCGGTGCGGTGTTGGGGATACTGATCGGGATAGCGATCCCGGTGGGAGTGCAATTTTTTCTTCCCGGCAACCTTCGCGTTCCGGTGTCGACCGGAAGCGTCATCCTTGCTTTTGTCGTCTCGTGCACGACGGGATTGTTCTTTGGCTATCTGCCGGCAAGCCAGGCGGCGAAATTGCAGCCAATCGAATCGCTGCGCTACGAATAGCCCATGGTTCTTCGTTTCCGGGGGGGATTACAACGATGCGTGGATTCATGCGTGTAAGTGGGGCTGCGGTTGCCGCACTGTTCCTGGCAATTTCCGGTTCGGCGCAGGAAGCTTCCGCGCCGCCGATCGCTTTGACTCTGAAGCGAGCTGTTGAACTGGCGCTGCAAAACAGCAAGGACATCCAAGTCGCGAAAATTCAGGCTAGCATTGCGGACAAGGCGGCGCTGATCAACAAAGCGCAATTTATGCCCAATGTTTATGCGGGTTCCGGATTGGGTTACACCTATGGCATTCCGGAGACCCCAGGAGGACGAGCCCCGGCAATTTTCAATGTGACATACACCGAACAGGTGATTAATGAGCCGCTGCGCGGCCAGGGAAAAGAGCAGCAGGAGCAGGCAAAGTCGCAAAAGGTGCTGCTGGAGGATACGCGCAATTCGGTGATTATGCGAACTGCTTCCGCGTATCTGGAGCTGGTGAAGGTTAGGCATTCCGAGGAACTGCTGCACAAGGAGCGGGAGAGCGCCGAAAAAATCGTTGCAGCCGTCCAGGAACGCGCGAATGAAGGTTACGAATTGCCGGTCGAGGTGACGCGCGCGCAATTGACACGCGCTCAGGTGGCGCAACGGCTCTTGCAATTGCAGGGACGCGACGATGAACTGGAGATTTTCCTGCGGGGCCAGTGCGGGCTGGCGCCGGAACAACAGATTGAAGTGACACCGGAGGATTTGCCGGGGGCCGCAGAGCAGGAGGGCGCGGACTTGATTGCGTCCGCGATGCAGAACAATACAGAATTGCGGCTCGCGCAATCGGATATTCAGGGAAAGGAATTCCGGCTGATCGGAGAGAAGCGTGGTTACTGGCCTACGCTGGAACTGGTGAGTGTGTACAGCTTGCTGGGAAAATTCAACAACTATGCGCTGTACTTCAACCACTTCCAGCGAAACAACTACAATCTTGGGATTCAGGCGCAGGTTCCGATTTTCAGCCCAAGCACGAGAGCGAACGTGGCGCTAGCGCAGACCAATCTGCTGGCGGCGAAGGCATCTTTCACCAACAAACAGACTCAGGTGAGCGCGGACGTGCGGAGAAAGACTCGCCGGGTGCGCGAAACCGACGCCGGCAAGGAAGTTGCGCGGCTGGAATTGCAACTGGTGCAGCAGGATCTGGCGCAATTGCAAGCGCGGTTTGAGGAAGGCAAAGAGAGCTTGCAGGTTGTGGAAAAGGCCCGCGTGGACGAAAACGAAAAATGGATGGCGCTGCTCGATGCGACGTTTCAGAGGCAGCAGGCGCAACTGGATTTGTTGAAGACCGCGGGACAATTGGACAAAGTTCTGCAGTAAGGGGTTCTCGAGTAGAATTTCCCGCCTATGCCACTGGATCGCGAATCGCTGGAAATACTTGCCGGCGCACTGGAAAAGCTGGACGCGGGCTTTGCGCATTTGCCGGAATTTTCCGGACCGCCTTCCGGGGGCCAGCGAATCGAAAAAGTACTGCTGGAGCTGGCAGAAAAGCTGCAGGACAACTATCCCTATTTTCATCCGCTGTATGCGGGACAAATGCTGAAGCCGCCGCACCCGGTGGCACGGCTGGCGTATTCCCTGGCCATGTACATCAATCCGAACAATCACGCGCTGGATGGAGGACGCGCGACCTCGAAGCTGGAAATGGAAGCGGTCACGGAAATCGCGGCGATGTACGGATGGAAGAGATTTCTTGGACATTTGTGCGGCGGCGGGACCATGGCCAACCTGGAAGCATTGTGGGTGGCTGGGAAGTTGCATCCGGAAAAAAAGATTGCGGCGAGCGACCAGGCGCACTACACACATGAACGGATCTCCGGAGTGCTGCAATTGCCGTTTGAAAAAGTCGGGTGTGACGAGCGCGGGCGGATGGACCTGAACGCGCTTGAAAAACTGCTGGGGGGCGGCGACGTCGGAACGGTAGTGGCCACGATGGGAACGACTGCGACGGGATCAGTCGATCCGTTGCCGGAAATTCTGAAATTGCGGGAGAAATTCGGATTTCGCGTGCACGTGGACGGCGCGTACGGCGGGTATTTTGTGCTTGCGTCGAATCTGGCGGAGAGCACGGCGGAAAAATTTACTCGAATTGGGGAAGCCGATTCGATTGTGATTGATCCGCACAAACACGGATTGCAGCCGTATGGATGCGGCTGCGTGCTGTTTCGCGACCCTGCGCTGGAGCGCTTGTATAAGCACGATTCGCCGTTTACATACTTCAGTTCCAGGGAATTGCATCTCGGGGAAATCAGCCTGGAGTGTTCGCGGCCGGGAGCGGCGGCTGCGGCGCTTTGGGCGACACAGAAACTGCTACCGCTGGTGAGAGGCGGAGAATTCGCGGGCGGTCTGGACAAAGGCCGGGAAGCGGCCTTGCGGTTTTTCCGGGCGATCGGAGGCAGCGGAAAGCTTGACGCAGCGTTTGAGCCGGAGCTGGACATCCTGGTGTTTGTGCCGAAGGGAGATTCGATAGAAGAGATTTCGGCAGACTCGCGGCGGATTTTCGATGCCACAGCGCGGGAAGGATTGCACTTGGCAGTGGCGGAATTACCGGTGAAGTTTTGGCCGAGCTTGAAGCCGGAAAGTGGACGGGTGACGGTGACGTGTTTGCGCTCGGTGCTGATGAAGCCGGAGCACCTGGATTGGCTGGGGCGGATCGTAGAGCTTTTGAACGCGGCGGCAGGATAGGGAGTTCCATTTGGGAAATGACGGGATTACCCCCCACATACTCTTAAAAATGTGTGGCAAATAAAGGACCTTTAAGCCTCGTGTTTTTGGAACAGTGGCAAATACGGGGGCTTAGGAACCCCAATCAGGAAATGTGGCGAGGCCGAGTATCCATCTGAGGCTGGGCGAACTGCAACATGCCGCTCGGCCGCGATTAGGATAAGACCGGCCCCAGGATAGAGGTTCTTCGATGAAACCGCCGCGGGATTCGCGCAGAGAGTTCCTTTCCAATGCAGGAATGATTCTGGGAGCAGGGATGACTGGCGGCAGGCTGGAGCTCGCGCGGGACTTATGGGCGGGCGCAGCGAGTGCGATCGAGGAAGCGACGCAGGAGAAGAGTGCGGAATACACGTTGCGGATTGGGGCGGCAGCCGTGGACATTGGAAAGAAGACGATCGTGTCGACGGCCACTTATAACGGACAGTTTCCGGGGCCGCTGCTGCGATTCAGGGAAGGACAGCCGGTGGTTGTGGATGTGCATAACGATACCGATACGCCGGAACAGTTGCATTGGCATGGGCAATTTGTTTCGACGGATGTGGATGGAGCGGCGGAAGAAGGAACGCCATTTATTGCCGCGCACGGGATGCGGAGGCTGGCATTTACGCCGAAGCCTGCGGGGCTGCGGTTTTATCACACGCACAATCGAGCTGGGGCTGATTTGGGCGCGGGGCAATACAGCGGGCAGGTGGGCGCGGTTTACATTGCGCCGAACGATGAGCTGGGAAATTTCGACCGAGAAGTATTTTTGGTGCCGAAGGAGTTTGAACCGACGTTGAGCCAGGGCGGAGATATGGCGCAGGATTTTTTGGCTCCGGCCAATACTGTGAAGGAGCTGAAAGATGCCGGCGAAGAAACGATGAAGGCGTCGTTGGCGAGGGGAACGCCGCATGGCTACGAAGTGGGCTACCGGTACTTCACAATCAACGGAAAGATGCTGGGACACGGAGAGCCGATTCGCGTGAAGCAAGGCGAACGGGTGCTGTTTCACGTGTTGAATGGAAGCGCTACCGAGATTCGCAGCCTGGCGTTGCCGGGGCATACCTTTCAAGTGGTGGCGATGGATGGGAATCCGGTGCCGACGGAGGCGCGCGTGCCGGTGCTGTGGCTGGGAACGGCGGAACGGATTTCAGCGATTGTGGAGATGAGGCATCCGGGCGTTTGGATCCTGGGTGACTCGGCGGATGACGATCGCGGGCACGGAATGGGCATTGTGGTGGAGTACGCAGGACACGCTGGGAAAGCGCAATGGATCAAGCCGTCGGCATTTCATTGGGACTATTTGCGATTTGGAAAAATGGGCACGGTGCGCGAGCCGGATGAAGTGATCAAGATGACCTTTGCGAAACGAAACGCGGCGGAGAACGGGTTCAATCAGTGGACGATTAACGATGTGGCGTTTGCGATGGATAAGGCGGCGGCAACCCTCCATTTGCGGCAAGGGCAGCGGTATCGTTTGAAGATGCGAAACGGGAGCGATGACATCCATCCGGTGCATTTGCATCGGCACAGTTTTGAGCTGACCAAGTTTGCCGGGAAGGCGACCTCCGGTTTGATGAAGGATGTAGTGATGGTGGGCGGGTATCAGGAAGTAGAAGTGGACTTTTTGGCGGACAATCCGGGCTTGACACTGTTCCATTGTCACCAACAGTTGCACATGGATTTTGGATTTATGAGCCTGTTTGATTATGTCTAGGAAAGAAGACCCAGGTTCTGCAATAGAGCATGCATCGGATGCGAAAGGCGAGGCATCCAATGGAGAGGTATAAGACTAGGAAAACAAACGACATTTGGTTGTTGGGTGCCAAAAGCAAGTCGGGTACACTGAATAGTGCGGATGTGTTGTGGGAAGTAATTTGAGCGGGGCTAGCACACGGATTAATTAGAACTTAAGGGCACAAGGCGGCTTGTGCGAGACGGGGTCATGGGGTTGAGGTCCCGGGGGCAATTATTTCACTGAAATTCCGTCGAGATTTTGCGCGGCATGACTTTTATCGGAGGGCGTGTAGGTACAAGCCCTGAAATCTATTCAACCTTAGGGTTTGCAGAGTACAAACCCTAAGAACTTTTTGTTTTAGGGTTTGTCAAACAAACCCTAAGACCCTGAGGGTGATGAATGCCAGATGTTATGAAGACAGTGTTGTTGAATCCGCCGAGTTTTGAGAATTTCGATGGCGGAGCGAGTTCGCGGTGGCCTGCTACACGCGAGATTGAATCGTATTGGTATCCGGTGTGGCTGGCGTATCCGGCGGGATTGATTCCCGGGAGCCGGCTGGTGGATGCTTCGCCGCACAAGATTGACTGGAAGCAGACAATTGAGATCTGCAAGAGCTACGAATTTTTGGTGCTGTACACCTCGACGGTTGGTTTCTACAGCGACATCAAGCTGATTCGGAAAATCAAGGAAGAAAATCCGGGTCTGAAGATCGCGTTTGTTGGCCCGCATGGGCATATCAAGCCAGAAGAGACCCTAAACGCCAGCGTGGACATTGATTTCGTCGTGCGCGGCGAGTTCGACCATTCGGTGGCGGAGTTTGCGCAGGGCAAGCCGCTGGAAACGATCGCGGGGGCCTGCTACCGCAAGGACGGCAAGATCGTCATGAATACGCCGCGGCCGCAACTGCACACGGCGGAGTTGGACGCGCTGCCGTACGCAACGGATACTTACAAAAGAGATTTACAGATTGAGCGCTACAACGTGCCGTTCTTGCTGCACCCGTTTGTCTCCTTCTACACGACCCGGGGATGCCCGGCGATGTGCACTTTCTGCATGTGGCCGCAGACGATTTCAGGACACGCGTGGCGGACGCGTTCGGTGGATAACGTGGTGCAGGAAGTGAAGAACACGCTGGAATACTTCCCGCAGATCAAGGAAATATTTTTCGACGACGATACATTCAATATCCGGCGTGACCGGGCGATTGAGCTAAGCCAGAAATTCAAACCGCTGAAATTCCAGTGGTCGTGCACGGCGCGTTGCCATAGCAAGTACGAAGAGTTAAAGGCGATGGCGGATGGCGGAGCGCGACTGTTCATCGTGGGATTCGAATCAGGCGACGCGCAGATCCTGAAGAACATCAAGAAGGGCGCGACGATTGAGATGGCGCGCGAGTTCATGAAGAACTGCAAGAAGGTCGGGATCAAGGTACACGGCGACTTTATTATTGGATTGCCGGGCGAGACAAAAGAGACCATCAACAAGACCATTGATTTTGCCAAGGAGCTGGATTGCGAGACCATCCAGGTGTCTTTGGCGCATGCGATGCCAGGAACCGAGCTACACGAGCAGATGTCCAAAGACGGCTTCTTGCGCGTGGAGGCGCTGGCTGATAACAGCGGACACCAATTGCCGCACATCGAGTATCCGCATTTATCGAAGGCGGAAATGATGGATGGGGTGAACCGCTTCTATGACGATTATTATTTCCGTCCGAAAGTCGCGTGGCGGATTGTGCGTGAAGCATTGTGGGATAGCCACGAACGGAAGCGTTTGTACCATGAGGCGACGAGCTTCCTGAAACTTCGCGCGGAGCGATTGAAGTGGGTGCGGCAGGGCGGCGACATCGAAAAGACGATGGTTTCCGTGCCCGGTACTGCACCGGTTTCGGGCAACGACTAAGCATCCCGAAACAAAATATTTCCATGGCAAGCGAAAAACGGCTACGGATCAAGACGCTGGTCATGGTCCTTGCGATGGTGGTGTGCGCCAACGTAGGGGACCTGCTGCTGAAGCGCGGCATGACCGAAATCGGAGCGGTGGCGATTACGCCGAGCGGCGTTTCGCACGCGTTTCGGATGACGGTAACCAGCACAACGATCTGGGTGGGAATACTTTTTCTGATCGGGTTCATGGCCAGCTACATGACGGTGTTGAGCTGGGCGGATTACAGCTACGTGATGCCGGCGGGGGCGTTTGGGTATGCGATCCTGACGCTGCTGGCGGTGGTTTTCTTGCATGAAAGCGTTTCACCGAGACGATGGGTGGGCGTAGTGCTGATTTGTGTGGGCGTGTTGCTGGTGGGACAGACCAAGCCGCGAACCACTGAGGCTGCGGCAATGCAGAAGGTGACGGCATGAGCGGCGGCTCGATTTTATTGCTGGCAGTGCTGATTTGCGGGAGCACGTTAGGCGAGATTGCAATGACGTACGGGATGAAAGCTACCGGCGAGCCGGCGCGTTTGCGGCCGAAAGCACTGCTGATATTTCTGGGGCGCGCGGTGTGCAACGGATGGTTCTGGGTGGCGATTCCGCTGATGGCACTGTCGTTTTATGCGTTGCTGGTGCTGCTGTCATGGGAGCCGGTCAGTTTTGTGATTCCGGCCTCGGCGTTGAGCTATGTGGTGGGAACGTTGGGCGCGAAATATATTTTGAAGGAAGAAGTGAATGCGGCGCGGTGGGCGGGCGTAATTTTGGTTTGCATCGGAGTGGCACTGGTTGCGGTTGGTTGATGGGGCGGGCTCGAACGAACCGATGGCAGAGAATTCGATGCAAGCCGTGATTCTGGCGGGCGGACTGGGGACGCGAATGCGCCCCATCACGGAAACCGTTCCCAAGCCAATGATTACCGTTGCAGGCAAGCCTTTCCTGCGGCATCAGTTGGAATTGTTAAGCGAAGCGGGAATTGAGAGAGCGCTGCTGCTGGTGGCTTACCTGGGCGAGCAAATTCAAGAATACTTCGGCGACGGGGCGAAATTTGGTTGCGATATTAGCTATTCGTTCGAACCTTCGCCGCTGGGTACTGGCGGAGCGCTGAAGAATGCGGAAACGCAACTGCGGGATCGTTTCGTGTTGATGAATGGCGATACCTATCTGCCGATTGATTATCGTGCGCTGATGAAGGAGTTTGCTGCGGCAAATTGTTCCGCGCTGATTGTGGCTTACGAAAGACCGGGGATCGTTTCACAGCCTGTCCCGGCTAATGCGCTGCCCAACAACCTTGCCGTAAATTCGCGTGGGCGGGTGACGGCGTATCGCAAGCGGAATCCGGAAGGGCTCAGCCACATTGATGCGGGAGTGATCGTCCTGAAAAAGGAGATTTTGGCGGGGCTTCGCGCGGGGCAAAAATGCTCGTTGGAAGAGGAAATTTATCCGAGCTTGATTGAGCGGGACGAGATGCGTGCTTGGGTGACGCACGAGCCGTTTTATGACATGGGGAGTGCCGCGGGATTGGCGGCGTTGGAAGAAAAACTGAAATGATCCTGACGAAGACGCCATTCCGAGTGAGTTTTGCTGGCGGCGGGAGCGACTTGCCCGAATTTTACCGCCGCAGCGGCGGAGCGGTGCTTAGTTCGACGATCGACAAAGCGATGTATATTGCGCTGCATCCGTATTTTCACGACAAGATTCGAATCAAGTATTCGCGGACAGAGGACGTGGCAAGCGTGGCGGAGATTGAGCATCCGCTGGTACGTGAGTGCCTGAGTCTGGTGGGGATCGAACGGGGAATGGAAATTGCCAGCTTTGCGGATGTTCCGGCTGGCACCGGGATGGGATCGAGCAGTGCGTTCACCGTTGGTCTGCTGCACGCGCTTTATGTGCGCGCCGGGAAAAATCCCGGCGCCCATGAGCTGGCTACCGCAGCATGCCAGATTGAACTTGAGCGGGTGGCCGCACCTATTGGCAAACAGGATCAATTCGCGGCGGCGTATGGTGGGCTGAATTTTATTCAATTTCATGCAGACGGAAGAGTGGATGTTCATCCTGTGAAATGTTCGGCTCGAACGATCCAGGAACTTTCCGGGCGATTGATGTTTTTCTATATTGGCCAGGAACGTCCGGCAGCTTCGATTCTGACGGAGCAGGCGCGCAACATGGCGGATAAGGACAAATTTCGCAAAGTGCAGCAGATGGTGGAACTGGCGAACGAGCTGCGGGTTGCGCTGGAGAAAGACAACCTGGATTCCTTCGGAGAGATTCTGGATCGCGGCTGGCGATTGAAGCGCGGTCTTGCCAGCGGCATCACAAATGATGTGGTGGATTCGAATTATCGCTTGGCAAGGGAAGCGGGCGCGGCGGGCGGAAAACTCTTGGGAGCCGGCGCTGGTGGTTTCCTGCTCCTGAGTTGCCGCAAGGAAAAGCAGCAGCAGGTGCGGGAGGCGCTCTGTGCGCTGCAAGAAATGCCGGTTGAATTGACGACCAGCGGTTCGGAAGTTGTGCACAATGACGGGCGCAACGCACGGGCGGCCAGCTGAATGGAAGCGCTTGCGCTGGCACGGGTTTAGAAAACACAATTCAGGCAGCGTTGTGAGGGTCTTGCGGGCGGTATATAATTCTTAGAGCTAGCCCGTAAGCGGTGATTCCTTTGCCGGAAATGAGAACGACTTCCATTGCAGCTGCGACTTCGGTAGCGGCCAAGGATTATCTCTTGGCGGTGCAAGAGGTTTTGGCGCGACTGGATCACGCAATTGTGGATCGCATGGTGGACGTCATCTGGCGCGGATATGAGCAGAAGCGAACGCTTTTTCTGTTTGGGAACGGCGGGAGCGCGGCGCTGGCGTCACATTTTGCATGCGACATCGGGAAGGGAACGATCGCTGGGAAGGGCAAACGGCTGCGAACTGTCGCACTGACCGACAATGTCGCGCTGATCACGGCCTGGGCAAACGATAAAGCGTACGATGCGATTTTCGCGGAGCAGCTCGAGAGCCTGGCGGAAAAGGGCGATATCGCATTGGCGATTTCCGGAAGCGGGAATTCGCCGAATGTGATTCGCGGACTGGAAGCGGCGCGCCGGATCGGAGCGGAGACGCTGGTGCTGACAGGATTCGAAGGTGGCCGAGCAAAGGCGCTGGCCAATCTTTGCCTGGTGGTGCCGTCGGACAGCATGCAACTAATTGAAGACGCGCATCTTTGCGCCACGCACGCCATATTTTTGGCGATCCGGCAACGCATGATGCAGACAAATGGCGAGTAGCTCCGAAGTGCGGCGGAAATTATTCGCAAATCCCCCTGTGGCGCCATGCTGAAGGCAGTTATTTTTGATCTGGATGGCGTGGTCGCCGATAGTCATCCCATTCATGAAGCAGCGTGGAAAACGCTGCTGGTGGAGCAAGGACTCGATTCCGCCACGCTTGATCTGGATTTTCTCTACGCAGGACATCCGCGGCTTGAAATTCTGCGGCACTACCTCGGCTCCATCGAAGCGCCGGAAATGGATCGGCTGGGCCGCCGCAAGGATGAGTTGTATGCGGCGGCGGCACACGAATTAAAAACAAAACCAGGCATTCCGCGAGTGCTGTCGGAGCTGAGTGGTGCGGGAATATTGTGTGCGCTGGCGACTTCGGCTGGACGGACACGCACGCATGAATCGCTGGAACAGCTTGGAATCGCGGCAGATTTTTCTGCAATCGTCACCGGCGAAGATGCCCGGTCCGCGAAACCTGCGCCTGATATTTTTCTGCATGCGGCCGAGAAGCTAGACCTGAAGCCGCAAGAATGCATTGTGGTGGAAGATTCCGTGGCGGGTGTGGAGGCGGCTCGAGCAGCGGGAATGAAATGCGTCGGTTATGCATTACCTCGGTTTGCCGCGGCGCTTGCGGAAGCAGGAGCAGACGACGTGATTTCGGAATTTCCTGAAGATTCATCTACGTATTTCAAGCATCTTGTCAGTAGCAACGGATCGCGGCGATTGGCGCTGCAACACGGTTCGCCTCGCGCGACAGGCAGATGACGGTTTGGATCAATTCCCTCGCCATTGTGGCGCTCGTGGCCGCGTGCATCGGGGTGCTCTCCTCGTCCATTTTTCTGATTCTGTCGCTCTTGGGTGCCGCGAAGTTCCACCGCGAAAGCCAGGAGCAGAGGCAATTTGAGGAGAAGGACGGTCAACCGCCTGCTGTTTCGGTGCTGAAACCGGTTCATGGAGCGGAACCGGGGTTGAAGCAGAATGTGGAAAGTTTTTTCCGGCAAGATTATCCAGAATACGAAATCCTTTTTGCAGCGGACGAGGAAAACGATGCTGCACTTCCGATCATAAGGGAAGTCGCGGCACGCTATCCGAACGTAAAGTGCTCGATCCTGGTGACTGGCCTGCCGGAGCTGCCGAATCCGCCGGCATATTCTTTTTTTCGGATGAGCCAAGTGGCGGTGAACGACATTCTGGTAACGAGCGATAGCGACGTCGAGGTTGCGCCGAATTATCTGCGGGAAGTAGTGGCGCCGATGCTGGACCCGGCGGTGGGCATGGTGACGTGCGTGTATCGCGGGAAAAACGCGGGCGGGTTTTGGTCCGGGATGGACGCGATTGGCATGTCGGTGGAGATGACTGCGGGCGTAGTGACTGCCAATCTCCTGGAAGGAATGAAATTCGGACTCGGCCCGACGATCGTGACACGGAAAGATTCGATTGCAAAAATTGGTGGGTACTGGGTGACCGGAGAATATTTTTCCAATGACTTTGTGACGGGAAATTTCATTGAGAAAGCGGGATATCGCGTGGTGCTTTCGCGGCATATTATCGATCACGTTGTTCCGCCGATGACCTTCAAGCGAATGTGGGAGCGGCAAGTGCGCTGGGCGAAAGGGACTCGCTGGTCGCGTCCGAAAGGACACTTTGGCACCGGCCTTATTTTCGCGATGCCGTACGGAATTCTGGGATTGCTTCTGGGTGTGGCGAGCGGGCATTTGCCGCTGGGCGTGGGACTGCTGGCGGCTGCGATTGTGAACCGCATGCTGGAGTCGTTGGTGATTGGCTGGGGAGTGGTGCGCGATCCGCGGGCGAGACAAGAGTTGTGGCTGTATCCAGTGCGTGATTTGCTGGGATTTGCGGTGTGGTGCGCCAGTTACTTGAGCAAGAGCGCGGTGTGGCGGGATCACCGCTATCAGCTTATCCGTGGCGGAAGGATTGTGCTGCGGCAAGAGGGCGAGAAAAGTTAGTGCTGGCACTGGCAGGGCCGCTGGGCAATTCCGCGCTGCAGTACGCGCGCGATGCGATACTGCTGATCGCGTGCGTTCCGCTGGTGTATTACCTGGTTGCGACGCTGGCGGCGGTGCGATTTTTTTCAATCGAGCGTAAGAAAACTTTGCGCTCGTACACGCCTGCGGTGAGCGTTTTGAAGCCGGTGCGCGGCGTGGATTTTGCCTCTTACGAAAACTTCAAGAGTTTTTGCCTGCAGGATTATCCCGAATACGAAATCTTGTTTTGCGTGAATGATATGGATGATGCGGCAGCTCCTTTGGTTCGAAGGCTGGCGACGGAATTTCCGCAACGGAGCATACGGCTGCTTTCGGGCGCAGCGCAGATTGGTTCGAATCGCAAAGTCAATAATCTGGCGCTGCTGGCGCGCGAAGCGAGATACGAGCTGCTGGTTCAGAGCGACGGCGATGTACGCGTTGCAGCGAATTATTTGCGAGAACTGGCGGCTCCCTTCGAACGCGCTGAGACGGGTGTTGTGAGCTGCTTTTATCGCGGAGTAACAGAGAACAACATTTGGGCGGAGATCGAAGCCTTGGGAGCAGCAACTGATTTTTTCGGAGGAGTGCTGGTAGCGGACTGGATGGAGGGTGTGACGTTCGCGCTGGGCGCTTCGGTGGCGACGACAAAGACGTGGCTCAACAAGATTGGCGGATACGAAGCGCTTGCGAATGTGCTGGCTGATGACTACGAGATTGGGAATCGAGTGGCGAAAGCCGGCGGACAAGCGATGTTATCGCGCGAGGTAGTGGAGACCATGTATCCAGCGGCGACGTTTTGGGAATTTTGGGAGCATCAAGTTCGCTGGGCGCGAACCGTGCGCCTGTGCCGGCCGGCGTCGTATGTTGGGTTGTTGTTCACGCACGGATTGCCGATGGCGATTCTTGGAGCGGTTGTGAGCCGATCCGCCTCTGGAGCTTTGCTGTTTATCGCGGCATATGGGGCGCTGCGGCTGGTGATGGCGGAAACGGTGGGTGCATGGGGACTGCAGGATGAAATGGCACGACACAAATGGTGGTTGCTGCCACTACGGGACTTGCTGCAATTTGCGGTGTGGGTGGCAAGTTTCTTTTCGGACCGAATCGTGTGGGGCGACGCGGAATTTGCGTTGAACGCGAACGGCGAAATGGCGGCAGTGGGTAAGGCAAACAGCCCCAAGGGTGCGAAGAAGCCGCTGCGGACAGGTTGACGGAGCAGGGAAAGGCGTTTATTCTGAATAAGTAGAATCGTAGCTGTCCCGAACCCGGGAAATTGCTACGGTTCGTTTTTGTTGCTCCGTTGTTATTTCAGGGCTTATAAGTACAAACCCTGAAACCCCGTGTGACCCCGAATCGTCACGCACAAAATGTTGGGAGGTCGTCCAATTGGCAGGACTTCAGATTCTGAATCTGACTATCCTGGTTCGAGTCCAGGCCTCCCAGCCAAAATTTTCCGAGCCGACGACCAATAATTTTTCGATACGAACTGCCGCAAGCATACGTTGAGAGAGTCTTAGGAGTTACCGGCATCGCGCTTCGCGATGAGATCCTTAAATTCCGGTTCGTCATAGAGGATTTTGAGATCGGGATCCTTCAGGCACCAATTCAAGTTCGAATAGCCCGCTTGCACCGAGCGGCGAAATGTGTCCAGCGCATCAACCTTCATACCGAGAATACCGTAGGTACACGCCGCGTTATAGAGAACGTTCGCGTCATTCGGCCGCATGGCCACGGCAATCTTCACGTGCATGATTGCTGAATCGGTTTCGCCGGCGCTGGCCTGATCGGAGGCCAGAAGAATACGGGCGCGCACGTCGTCAGGAAATCGCTGCAGCTGGTTTTCCAGGACTTCCCGTTCACGGCGGCGCAAACGTTCGGCGTCGGCTTTGCGACCGACCTTTTCCAGAGAATTGATGAGCGGGACCAGCGCGTTGTAGTCGTTGCTGACGATCTCCAGGGCGCTGTCGGCTAAGGCCGCGCCATCCTCATAACGGCCAGCAGAAAAGTAGGCGCGCCCCAGGACGTCGTGTGCGCCCTCGCACTCGGGTTGTTGCTCCACGGCGCGCCGCGCAAGAGCAATCGCCTTGTCATAGTGGTGCTGCGCGTACTCGATGCGAGCCCGCGCGGAGAGAACATCCGCCAAATCCGGCGCCAGCCACTCCGCCCGCGCGCATGCCGCCAGACCTTTCTGAACATATTCAGGATTGGGACTGCGGAATTCGTCCATTCCTCCCCAAACGTGCGCAATACCGGCGTAGGCCAGCGCAAAATTCGGATCCTGCTTGATGGCCTCTTCGTACATAGCGAGAGCGTATTCGAATTGCCGCTGCCGGAGATAGTTTCTGCCACGCAGGAAAAAGTCATAGGCCTGCGGATTGATGGTGGATTTCCGGGAGATGACTTTTTCTTCCTGCGGCGAAAGAGTGATTTCGAGCGCTTTGGCGATGCTGAGAGAAATTTCTTCCTGGATCGCGAAGACGTCTTCCATGTGGCGGTCGTAGCGTTCGGCCCAAACAGAATGGCGGGTGGAGCTTTCGACAAGCTGCGTGGTGATGCGAAGGCGATTTCCGGCGCGGCGGATGGAGCCTTCCAGAACATACATGGCGCCGAGTTTTCCGCCGACTTCGGGAGCGGTGACCGGCTTGTCACGGAACTGCAGCATTTCCGAACGCGGATAAATTTCAAGACGCGCGATCTTGGATAATTCAGTGACGATGTCTTCGGTCATGCCATCGCGAAAATATTCGTCCTCTTTTGCGCCGCTCAGATTTTCGAAATACAGCACGGCGACAGTTTTTTTCTTTGGCGCTGGACGACCATGCGCCTGGGTTTGAGATGCGCCTTGTCCCGCGCTCTGGGTGGACTGTGTACCACGAACTCCGGAATCGAGGCGTCCGGAGGAATCGAGGTCGCGTTTCAGGCGTTTGAGGTCGGCGCGAAGTTCAGCGGCACTTTGGCTACGCAGGTCGCGGTCTTTTTCGAGCGCTTTGCCTACGATGCGTTCGAGTTCAACAGGAACTTTGGAATTATGCCGCGAGATAGGTTCTGGCGTTTCGTTCAGAATACGATGGAAAATCACCGCGGAAGTATTTCCAGCGAAAGGTTGTGTTGCAGCGGCAGCTTCGTAAAGAACGACGCCGAACGAAAAAAGATCGCTGCGAGCATCGAGTTCTTCGCCGCGCGCCTGTTCCGGCGACATGTAAGAAATAGTGCCTAACGAACTGCCAGGGCTGGTCAGATCACCGGCGGGAGAATCGGCCGTAGCCCTGGTAGCAGGATCAAAAGCATGCGTCGAACCCTCCGTAGCGGTCAGGGACAGGACTTTGGCGAGCCCGAAATCGAGAATTTTGGAATGACCACGGGAGGTAACAAATATGTTCGCCGGCTTGATGTCGCGATGAATGATGCCTTTGCCGTGCGCCGCGTCGAGGGCGTCGGCAATTTCGATGGCGAGCGTAACGAGGGTCTCGGTGTCGAGTGGACGCCCGGAGATTTTGTGCTTGAGGGTGGCGCCTTCCAGGCACTCCATGGCGATAAAAGCGCGGCCTTCGTGTTCGCCGATATCGTAGATGGTGCAGATATTGGGATGATTTAGGGTTGAGGCAGCTTGCGCTTCGCGACGAAAACGGCTAAGCGCCTGCGGATTTTGCGAGAGTTCCTCCGGAAGAAATTTGAGAGCTACAGAGCGGCCGAGGCGGGTGTCTTCCGCCTTATAGACCACTCCCATTCCTCCGCCGCCGAGTTTCTCGACGATGCGGTAATGAGAAATCGTGGAACCAAGAAAAGGGTTTGGGGCCGCCATGCGCGTGCGCGTATTTTAGGTTTGCTGCACGAAACAGTCAAACCGATTGACAACCGATTGACAACCGATTGCAAAACAACCGTTCGGGTATTGGCCATTTCGCAAGATTGCAGATTTATAGTAAGGTAGCAGGCGCGAGGACAATACCATCTCGTTTTGTTCGAATCACAATCCAAGTACGACAAAAGTAGCAAAGGGCCTAAATGAGCGAAACCAACGACCGAAAGCTTGGAATGGATCGCAGCATCACGCGGCGCGATTTCCTGAACGGGGTTGCGATTGGAACTGGCGGAGCGGTGGCTGGTGCGATGATCTCAGGATTCTCTTGGGAGGCGTTCGGGGCTTCGGCTGCTGCGCAGGGGCAGCCGGGATATTATCCTCCGGCGCTGACTGGCCTCCGCGGCAGCCATGTTGGTTCATTTGAAGCGGCACACGGGGTGCGCGATGGAAAATTTCCTGCGAAGGGATCGGCACCAGCGGACACGAAAGAATTGTATGACCTGGTGATCGTGGGAGGAGGGATCAGCGGGCTGGCGGCGGCGTACTTCTGGCGCGCCAAAAGTCCAGGTGCACGAATTCTGATTCTGGATAATCATGACGATTTCGGCGGGCACGCCAAGCGCAACGAGTTGCGCGCGGGCGGCCGGATGCTGCTGGCAAATGGCGGGACCTGGGCCATTGAATCGCCATTTCCCTACAGCAAAGTTGCACGCGGTCTGATGGATGATTTGGGAGTCGATCCGGAAAGCCTTGCCAGGAAATGTTACCGCAGAGACGTTTATCGAAGCCTCGGTAGCGGCTTATTTTTTGACAAGCAGACATTTGGCGCCGACCGGTTGGTGACAAATTTCCCCGGGAGCCGGGCGGGCGGCGCTGACGCCGAAGATTGGCGTGCTTTCCTTGGAAAAACGCCGCTCTCAGCGCAAACACGGCAAGATATTCTGCGGCTGGAAACCGATTCCGTCGATTATTTTCCGGGACTAAGTTCCGAGCAGAAAAAGGACAAGTTAAGCCGCCTCAGCTACAAGAAATATCTGCTCGATGTGGTGAAGGTGCATCCCGAGACGATCGCGTTTTACCAGACTCGGACGCATGGGCTTTTCGGTGTCGGAATCGACGCGGTTTCGGCTCTTGATTGCTGGGTGCTCTTTTCGCCGGGATTCAAAGGACTGCGGCTTGAGCCCGGTCCCTATCGGCGAATGGGCTACACGCCGATGGGATTTGCCGCGCCGAAGGAGCCCTACGAATTTCATTACCCGGACGGAAATGCGACCATCGCGCGGATGCTGGTGCGAAACATGATTCCGGCGACGGCCCCGGGGCATGACGCGGAAGACATCGTTACCGCAAAATTCGACTACTCGCAGCTGGATAAAATGGACTCCCCGGTGCGGATTCGACTGAGTAGCATTGTGGTTGCAGTGCACCATGCCGGCAGTCCTGATAAAGCGGAGCAGGCTGAGGTTACTTACGTTCGCAACGGACAGCTTTCAACCGTGCACGGGAAAAAGGTCATCATGGCGTGTTGGAACATGATGATTCCATATTTGTGTCCCGAGCTTCCGGAAAAACAGAAAGAGGCGTTGAAGTACGGCGTCAAGGTGCCGCTGGTCTACACGTCGGTCGCGATTCGAAATTGGAAAGCGTTCGAAAAAATTGGCGTGCACAGTGTGGCGTGTCCTGGAATGTACCACTATCAGATGAATCTTGATCTGCCCGTGGATATTGGTGGGTATGAGTCGCCCAAAAAACCGGACGAGCCGATTCTTGTACGCATGGAGCGGACGCCGTGCCTGCCGGGCTTGTCCGAACGCGATCAACATCGCGCGGGCCGTGGCGATCTGTTGTCGACAACCTTTGAAATGTTTGAGCGAAACATTCGCGACCAGTTCGCGCGCGTCCTTGGCGATGGCGGGTTCGACCCAGCAAACGATATTACGGCAATCACTGTCAATCGCTGGCCGCATGGATACGCCTACGAATACAATTACTTGTTCGATCCGGAATGGCCGAAGGGCGAGAGTCCCTGCGAAATCGGCCGCAAGCGCTTTGGACGGATCGCGATCGCCAATTCCGACGCCGGAGCTGCCGCGTATACCGATCAGGCCATGGATCAGGCTTGGCGAGCGGTGGAAGAATTACGTTCCGCCTGATTGATTCTTCATCGGGCCAGACATCAAAACGCAAACAAAATGAAAAAGGAAAACCCCAGCCAACGCACCGATCGGGAACTCGGAATGGATCGTGCTATTCCGCGCCGCGATTTTCTGAACGGCGCAGCCATGACCATTGGAGCAGCGCTGTTTCCAACCGGGATTCATTCGAACGAAACGAAAAGGGATGAGCCGCAAAATTACGCGGGCTACAATCCTCCGGTTACGACGGGCCTGCGCGGCAGCCACCCAGGATCGTTTGAAATCGCACATAGCCTGCGCGATGGAACTTTCTGGAAAGATGCGGCTGCTCCCGAACCGCTTGCCGAAAAATACGACTTGATTGTTGTGGGAGGCGGAATCAGCGGGTTGGCAGCGGCGTACTTCTATCGAGCGCGCGCGGGGAACAACGCGAAGATTCTTATTGTGGAAAATCACGATGATTTCGGCGGGCACGCCAAGCGCAATGAATTCCATCTCGGTGGCAAGCTGCAACTACTGAACGGCGGCACGATGCTGATTGACAGCCCGACACCATACAGCGCGGAAGCGGCCGGGCTGATGAGTAAGT
>Ga0210406_10001506_pt1 | contig 28254 bp, 22 predicted proteins | sample IncBWC30MmetaG_FD_155454 | JGI IMG/M metagenome (GOLD analysis project Ga0210406, IMG submission 155454) | Forest soil microbial communities from Barre Woods Harvard Forest LTER site, Petersham, Massachusetts, United States - Inc-BW-C-30-M | ecosystem: Environmental > Terrestrial > Soil >... | reverse complement strand
TCGCTGTCTTTGGATCATGATTTATCCGCCAAAGCCGGCTCTGCTGCGGCCAATAAGACGCAAGGAGAGGTTCGAACAAAGTCATTGGCAGCGCCTCCGGATGTGAGTGCCCATTCGCAACTGGAGAACCCGGTAACGCCTGTCCTGCGCTCTGCCCAAGGGAAGACGGAGAACATCAGCAGAGAAATGGTTTCAAGGACTTCGCGGTCTTTGGATCATGATTTATCCGCCAAAGCCGGCTCTGCTGCGGCCAATAAGACGCAAGGAGAGGTTCGAACAAAGTCATTGGCAGCGCCTCCGGATGTGAGCGCCCATTCGCAAATCGAAAACTTTGCGACGCGTTCCAATCCTGACCAGGAAAATCTGAACCGATCCGAAGAAACAATGCCATTGGTTCGTGCGGAGCAGACGGTTGGGTATGACCAAACGATTGCCAGACCGGACATCAATCATCATCTGCAGATGGACGCTGATCAAGCTTCGCTCGTGCGTTGCAAAGGGCCAGTTTATGTGGGACCAGCAATTTTCCAGCGCTCCACTTTCCAGCGCGCCACGGGGGTGAGAAACCTTGAAGCCGTATCTGAGGCTGTCGCTTCTCGCTTTCCAGCGGAGGCGCGTGATTCCTCAGAAACTCGCGCAAATCCTGGCATGTACCAGCTGGCGTCACCTCTTATACCCCGCTTGACGCCGTCGAAGGAGAACGCGTTCATCAAGCGACGGGTTGCCGAGGACAGAAAGTCTTCTCCTGAATCGTCAACTGCAGGTCCGGTTCCTGCGGCAACTGGCAGACTTTCGGCCGCATCTTTCCCGTCGGTGAGCGACGGCTGTGTGAAAGTTGTCGCGACAGATAAACCCGTACAGCTTGAGATCACCAAAGTACAACATCACACGAAACAACCGTCGCAGTTAACTTCCAGTATGGAAGTCTCGAACCGGGATTCCCCGACTGCTCCGCTTCTTCAAGCAGAAGGTGGCCTCTCATCGACGCGAGCCAATGTGCAGCGTCCGTCAGAGCGTGCGATTCATAGGGTGGAGACGCTCCCTTTTGCGCAGCGCAAACCGATGGCTCAATCGCAGGGTGGCCGCGATGGTAGCCAGTGGAACGTGTCAAAGGAGCCGGGCATTCAGCCGTCTGCCCGGACCGACGCGCAGCCGCAGATGGGGGGCGACACTGCCCGGATTCCTGCTGTTTTGCCCAATTCACCAAACACGAAACTCCCGAATTCGTCTTTGACTCGATCTTCGGCAGCGGTACAAGCTGGCACTGACGGTCTGTATGCAGCTCTTCCTTTAATGCTGTCTCCTCGGGACGCTTCTGGGACTTCCGCTTTCCGTTCTTTGACCTTGCGGAGTTCAGGGACTCCCTTCACTCCTGTCGCAAAGACTTTTGGTGCTCGTCTGCTTCAACGACATCAGGAGTCACCGATCACCCACCTAGGGGGTCTTGCCGAACTGAGAATGGGTGAAGCGTCTCCCCGACCTGTCATTCTGCACGCGTCAGATTCGTTCTTTCCAATCACTGAACCTGGCGCACCCATGGTCCAGGGAGAAAGGGTAAGCGAATCGGTTAATGCTATGCCGAGCGGAACGCAGCCGACGCGGAGTGAAGGAGTAACGGATCCCTTGGTCGCCTCTTCCGAATCTCGTGACGCAAGTCGAGCGGTGGCGGTGGCAAGACCCGTTGGGAATTCTGCTGGGCCGGTTCTGCCCGCCACTGAAGCCAGCCACGAGCCGATAGACGTCGCAGCATCTCATGTCGAACGGCTGCCAATGACCTCGGCACAACACCTTGGACGGTCTGCTGATCCGGTTTTTCGCAATATGGAACAGCCGCTGCGGGCCGACAGAAGGGAGGACGTCGTCGGACCGGTAAGTGCCAGAGAATTCACCATTGCCGGACACCGACCCGGCGCTGGGCACGGGACCTCAGCGAATCCGGTGTCGGCGACCTCCGCGGACTGGATGCCCTTTGCGGCTGGTCAGAACGGGCAGATGGGCCTGCGTCAATACTCATCGCCAATTGCATCGCGGCCTTCCATTTCTCCTGGAACGACTTCAGACCTTCAGCGCCTGGCCAGCCACTCGTCGTTTGACTTAGGCGATGGACGCATCAGTTTGTTTCGCAAACCGGCGATTGATCCATTCCGTAGCTTGCCCCTAACGCACCGAGCCTCAGGATTGGTGGATCGGCTCCAACGATCTCCGGACTTCGGTTCGACGGGATCGTCTTCGCTGGCGCTTGCGGGTGCAAACGGGCCCGGAGCCACCAGCGCCGGACCGGCGGGGGTTCAGCTACCAGATTCCTCGACTGCCAGTTCTCAGATCCATAAAACGTCTCAAGGCTTAAAGAATGTGGATATAGCGCAGCTGGCAAATCGTGTGTACGACTTGTTGGTACAGCGATTGGCAAGCGAGCGCCAGCGCAGAGGTCTTTAGATGGAACGTCAGCTGATTTCGATAACGCCCGCAGGCCAGTCGGCCTTCAATGTCCTTTTCAATCCGACCAATTATAGTATCGCCAAGGCGAACCAGATCGCGGAGGCCGCGATTCCAGGACTGGAAGCTCCCATTTTGCAGTACGTCCACGGCAACACACGCACCCTGGACATGGAGCTCTTTTTCGACACCTATGAGGAAGGAACGGACGTCAGTGATGCCACGGACAACATCTACAACTTGTTGTTGATTGATCCCTCCACTCATGCCCCGCCTATTTGCGACATAGCCTGGGGAAATTTCACATTTCATGGAGTCCTCGACCACGTAAGCGGCAAGTTCACCCTTTTTCTCGCGAATGGCACGCCGGTACGCGCGACTCTGACGGTGACATTCAAAGAGTTCATCGACGTGGACCAATTAGTTCGCGTGCGCCCCACGCAGTCCGCAGACCACAGAAAAACACGGGTGGTCAAGAGCGCAGATCGCATCGACATTATTGCGAGTGAGGAGTACGGGGACCCTGGAAACTGGCGGCCCATCGCCGAAGCGAACAATCTGGATGATCCGGAGCAGTTAGTACCGGGTCATGTGCTGATTGTTCCGGCGCTGCAGTAAGTACGAAGAGGTTTGGCAACGTGACTAACTATTTTGCACCGGCATTCCGGATCAAGGTGAATGGATCTCGTGTGCAGGCGGATGTCTCAGCGGAAATCGAGCAGGTTCAGGTGGTCAGCAAGCCCGATACTGTCGACACATTTAGTTTTACGATTGCAAACCCGTTGCCCAAGATGCGCTGGACTCACACTCCGGATGCAGATCTTTTTCGTGAGGGCAGTTCCGTTAAGATTGCTCTGGGATACGTCGATGACCTGCAGGACATGATCGATGGAGAGATTACGAAGATTAGCCCGACCTTTCCTGAGGGCGGCATTCCGACCGTCGCGATCGAGGGGCAGACGCTCTTGCATCGCTTGCATGGCACAAACAATACGCGGACTTTCCAGAAAATGAGCGACAAAGACATCGTCGAGAAGATCGCGCAGGACGCGAACCTGCAGGCCGATGCGGAAGATCCGCAGATTCAGTACGAATACGTGATGCAGCCCAACCAGACCGATCTCGAGTTTTTGCTGGCACGGGCCAGGAAACTTCACTTTGAAATCCTGGTGCAGGACAAAAAGCTGATCTTTCGGCGATCACAAGAGCAAAAGACCAAAACCTACACCCTCGTATGGGCACACGCACAGCGGGCCGTAGCCACGGGCTCGAATACCCTGCCCCTGAAAACCTTCAGCCTGCAAATGAACGCCGCAAAGCCGGCTACCAAAACGCAATCACGCTCCTATGATCCGTCGTCGAAGCAAGCATTTGTCTCAAACGCAGGGCCGTCCGATCAAACGTCAACCATGGGCGGAACGCAACGCGGCGGTGACGTCTCGAACAATGCATTCAAGAGAGAGCGAAAACACGTGCATGTAACCACGCCTTTCGGTTCTCAGGCGGAATGTGATGAGCATGCCAAGGCTACCTATAACAATCAAGCGATGGGACTCGTCTCGGGCACGGCGGAGACCATCGGCGTCCCTGACTTACGCGGCGGTCAAATCATCACCATGCTGGGAGTGGGCCCACGGTTCGAGGGCGAGTATCGCATTGACGAGGCAACCCACAGCATAGATGGCAACTGATACGCGACCAAATTGACGGTCAAAAGGAACTCAGTCTCATGAGCACAAGTCTTATTGATCTGATCACACCGGGTGGCAACCAGGAATCAGGCCGCTTCTTCGGCGTGGTCGTGGGCATCGTCACGAACAACCAGGATCCCAGTAATATGGCGCGGGTTCGGGTTAAGTTTCCCTGGCTCTCTGACGACAACGAGAGCTGGTGGGCGCGCATTGCTGTGCCGATGGGTGGCTCTGGTCGGGGAACCTATTTCTTGCCGGAGATTGACGACGAAGTCCTGGTCGCTTTTGAACATGGCGATGTGCGTTCTCCCTACGTAGTAGGCGCTCTCTGGAATGGCAAGGACGCGCCCCCCGCTAGCAACAGCGACGGCAAGAACAACATCCGGCTGATTCACTCGCGAAGTGGTCATCTTGTCCGTTTGGACGACACAGACGGGGACGAAAAGATTGAAATCATCGATAAGACCGGTGGAAACAAGATCACGATCAAGAGTTCCGACAACAGTATGAGCCTGGAATGCACGGGAAAAATGACGTTGCACGCCAACGCAGGGATTGAGATCACTTCTGACGCGGATATCAAGATTCAGGCGAACGCAACGATGGACATAGAGTCCACCGCACCGATGACCATCAAGGGTGCAATGGTCAACATTAATTAAGGGACAAGGCTAAGGACACTCGCGATGCTTGCAGATTTTTTAGGAAAGGGGTGGCAGTTCCCCGTAGAGCGGGACCAAAAGAACGGTGTCGCCATGAGTTATGGGGAAGAGAGCGTCCGCGACTCCATCTGGATCATTCTCGCGACGGCACCGGGGGAGAGAGTGATGCGTCCAGACTTCGGATGCGCCATACATCATTACGTTTTTGCAGTGAACGATGCTGCCACTGTCGGCCAGGTCACAAAGGAAGTGCGCCAGGCGCTCATCCGGTGGGAGCCGCGTATCGACGTCCTCGACGTGGATACGGAAGTCAGAGGACGCGGAAAGATCCTGCTCATCAATATTCATTATCGGGTTCGTTCCAGCAACAATTTTTTCAATCTCGTATATCCCTTTTACCTGACGGTAGGTTCACAAGGATGATCGAGGTTCCCAAATTCGATGAACGCACGGCTACTGATATCGCGCTGGAGGTATCCGCGCTGCTGCGTCAGCGTCGGCTGACACCAGACCAGGCAAGCGGCAGATTCGATACCGCTCTAATTCAAGTCTTTGCCCGATTCAGCGAGATCGTCATTGAGCGCCTCAACAAGGCGCCAGAGAAGAACTTCCTCGCCTTTCTCGATCTTCTGGGTGTCTCGCCTCTGCCCATGGAGGCCGCACGCGTTCCGCTAACGTTCTTTCTGGCTCCAGGGAGCGCAAACCACGCAGTGGTTCGTGCCGGAACTCAGGTCGCGGCCCCGCCGGGAGGGGGGAGCCAGCGGCCGGTGATTTTTGAAACCGAGTCCGAATTGGTTGTGACCGCGGCACAACTTGACTCGTTACTGACCAAAGACGGTGGGCGCGACCAATACTCAGATCTTAGTTCGGCTCTACTCGCGGGCACCGGTTCGCAAACCGGCTCGGCGTCCTTCTCACCGGAGCCTGTTGCGGCACAAGTGATTTCTATTCCGCACCTTCTGTATATTGCTGTGCCCGCAAATCCAGCGTGGCTGAACCTCGACCAGTTACGTCTCCATTTCGTGCTGGACGAGGGGCAAAGTCCACCAGATTCACGTTCGCTGCAGTGGGAGATTCGTGGGGGGAACAAAACCGCACTGGGCGCTACTGCCACGTCCGGATCCGAGGTGAAAGTTCTGACTCCCGATGTGGATGAAACCCAGAGCTTGACCAAGAGCGGCGATGTTGTTTTCCGAAATCTGCCTCAGATCTCGTCTTTTGCCTTGGACGGGCTATCCGCGCCCTGGTTGTGTTGCCGCTTGCTTACTCCAATGACTGCCAATGCAGAATTTCGAGAAGGCATGTTACGCCAGTCTCAGTCTCCGGTAATAAAGGAACTGACCGCTGAGGTACAACTGGCAAAAACCAATCTTCCGATTGAACAGGCCTTCCATGAGGCCCTGAAACTTGACGTAAGCAAAGACTTCTTCCCGTTCGGAGAAAGACCAAAGTTTGGCGACACGCTCTATCTGGCGAACCGAGAAGCTTTCTCGGACCCAGACGCCAGGATCACCTTGCGCGTCCAGCTCACGAACCCCGATTCGCCAGGTCCAGACGTAGGCATTCCGCGGGCGAAGACTCACAACACGCAGCTTTCCTGGGAATTCTGGGATGGAAAGATATGGGCAGAACTGGGTACGAGCGGCAAGCACCTGCGTCTTGGCGTGGAAGGTGGCGACGTCATCGACTCGGAATTTGTAGACGAGACGGAGTCTCTCTCGAGAGATGGAAATGTGAGTTTCCGGTTCACTAGCGCGCCGGCGGAGCTGAACCTGAATGGACAAAAGAACTATTGGATTCGAGTGCGGATTGCGGCGGGCGACTACGGTAGAGAATTGCAGTATCAGAAGAATGACGCAACCGGAGGATTCTCGGCGATGCCCGCGACCCTGGCGCCTCCTTCCATCCGCGCGCTCAAGCTGGACTACGTGGTGAAAAAGGAATCGAAACCGCAATCCGTTCTTTGTAACGATTTCGGGTACGTACAGGTAGCTCTGGGAGGGTCCTTTAAGCCCTTCATCCCCGTTGCGGGTGATAGCGCCCTGCCCTCTCTTTATTTTGGTTTCAAGGTGGGAAATTCTTCTCCGGGAATTCTGGCTGGCAGTCCAACTGCGCCCGCGACTCCGCTAAAAGAAGAGCGAGCAGAGTTTCCGCGTTTTCCAGTCAGCACCTATGTGGTGTTGGGGAGTCGCACAGCCGAAAGAGGCGAGGTCCTGACGTCGGATCAGGCGACCTCCACATGGGAATACTGGGACGGTTTCGGATGGAGAAGATTTACCGTTGCCGACGAGACCCAGGGCGTTCGCAAATCGGGTCGGATTCAATTCCTGGTGCCCGGCGACTTCGTTCAAAGTAAAGAGTTTGGCAAACAGAGGTACTGGCTGCGAATGCGCCTGAACCCAGGCGACGACGGCCCGCGAATCGGCTGCGTCCTTCTGAACACCGCGATGGCGATTCAAGGCGTGACCGTCGTGAACGATATTCTGGGATCCAGCAACGGAGAGCGAAACCAGAGGTTTCCAACTACCCAGCCGTCCGTTCTCCGCGGCCAGAAACTGGAAGTCCGCGAACCCACCTTGCCCCCTCCGCAGGAGCAGATGCGCGTGCGGGCTGCCGAAGGCGAAGGCGCAATCCAACTCACGACTGAGACTCCCGGCAAGAGTGAGTATTGGGTGACGTGGCATATGGTCAACAATTTCTACGTCTCCGGTCCTCGCGACCGGCACTACGTTCTTGATCGACCGAAAGGGGAAGCGCTTTTCGGCGACGGCATTTGCGGCATGATTCCGCCCGTTCTTCCCGGCAATATCCGCTTGACGCGATATCGAAGTGGTGGCGGAGTCGCTGGGAACCAACCCGCCCAGACGATCAAACAACTCGTCAGTGCTGTTCCCTATGTCCAGAAGGTGGTCAATTGGAGTGCAGCTACCGGAGGAAACGATCCGGAACCCACGGAAAATATTCTCGAACGGGGGCCGCGCGGGATACGCCACCGCGACCGCGCGGTAACAGCTGAAGACTTCGAGGACCTGGCAATGCTGGCCTCGCGGGAAGTCGCACGTGCCAAGTGTGTCCCGCAATTTGACTTGGCGAGGGATCCATTCGCAAGGCGGCGGAAGCCTGGTCTGATCAGCGTTGTTGTCGTGCCCCGCTCAGGAGATCCGAAGCCGGTACCCAGCTCAGATCTGCTCAACCGCGTGCACACTTTCCTGGACGCCAGGCGTTTGGCCACCGCCGAACTTGTGGTGGTTGGCCCCGAATACGTACGCGTGGATGTTGACGCAGAAATCGTCGTGTATCGTCCCGACGAGGCAAGCGATGTTGAACAAGAGGTGACGCAAGCCCTGCAGAGTTATCTTCACCCGATCAGCGGTGGGTCCAATCGTTCCGGATGGGATTTTGGACGCCTTCCGCAGAAGTTTGATCTTTATGTGCTGATCGAACGGATTGTAAGGGTCAGTCACATCCGTAACCTCCGCGTGAGTACGGTTGCCGATCGCCAGGGTGCAGAAAAGACCGGACATTTCCTGATCTATTGTGGGCACTGCCGAGTTACGATGACCTTGTAGGAGCAATGTGCCGTTAAGCTTACCCAATCTCGATGACCTGCGATGGCGGGATCTGGTCGCGGAAGGCCGCTTCCTGATTCCGGCTTCAGCACCGGAGTGGACCAACCACAATCCCTCTGACCCGGGAATTACTTTGATCGAGCTGTTCGGTTATGTCAGCGAGCGACTGATGTACCAGCTAAACCGTGTAGGTGACGGAAATGTAGCGGAATTCCTGAGCCTCATCAATGGGCCACGGTGGAAAGAGGAGATGGGGTTGCGTGATGGGGCAGATATCAGCCCCGACGAACTGCGGGTGGCGCTGAAAGTTGCGGTTGCCACTGACGAGAAGCGTAGGACCGTGAGTGCGCTGCTGGAACCGACACGCGCTGTCACGTCTGTGGACTTTGAACTGCTGACCAGTTCCGTAGCTACGGTGGCCCGGGCGAAATGTGTCGCCGGGCGCGACCTTAGCAATGACGATCCAGTGGTACGGATGACGGAGGCCCCTGGACATGTCAGCGTTGTTGTCCTGGCTGAAGGAAATCTTCATCCGAGCCGAGAATTGTTGGCCAAGATCAGGCAAGCCCTGGAACCTGCTCGGCTGCTGACCACTCGAGTCCATGTAGTCGCTCCGCGGTATGTGAAGCTGGGCTGTCGCATCACAATCACTCCTATACCCGGCACACCTCGGGAAGCGCTACAGGAGACCGCCGTGAAGCGCCTCAAGCTTTTTCTTGATCCGCATCAGGGCTGGTTCAATGGCAAAGGATGGCCGTGGGGTAGAAACGTCTATGTATCGGAGTTGTATCAAGTCCTGAGCGAGATACGCGGAGTGGATCGTGTGGCCCCCACGAGAGACTCCCAAGGGGCTCCTGTAGACGAAGTCGTCGTGGACCCTTCTCAGTCCGATCGGCTGAAACGGAACAATCGCGAAGAAATCGAAGCAGTCGAGTTGCGTCCCGACGAACTAATTGATGCTCAGATCGGTCCCGAGGACATCGCGATTGATACCCACGTATGAGGGGCGGAGAGTAAGAACCGGTAGGATTTATTCAGGTCACTGACTGTTATGGAACAAACCTCTCACGTACCGAAAAAAAAGTTGCTTGAATATCTGCCAGCCATTTATCAGGAGCCGGACTCTTCGGAACGGCGGAACTATCTTCCTGCCTTTCTTGAGCCTTTCGAAAAGATTCTGTTGGGCGTCGAAGAGAAAGCCCACGTTAACGGGGAGACTAATCCAGTTAGACACGAGCCCCCAGCGCAAACCCTTGAATCACTGAGCGAAAAGATTGCCCGGCTGCATCAGCTATTTGATCCGTGGGAGGCGCCGGAGGAGTTTCTGCCATGGCTGGCGAGTTGGGCGGCCCTGATCCTCTGCCCAACCTTGCAACCAGGACGGAAGCGGCTTCTGATCGCTAAGATCATTCCTCTATACCGGATTCGAGGCACCAGGGAATATCTTGAGGAGCTTCTCAAGATCTGCGTCGATGCACCTACGGCAGTACTCGAAGAGGAGATCCCCCCGCTGCAGTTGGGAATACATTCTACCGTGGGTGGAGATATGTATATCGGCGGAGGCGCACCTCACTATTTCCGTGTAAGGCTAGTGGCTTCCAACCTGAACGTGCTCGAGCTGCAGGCGCAGCGCCAACTGGCCTACGAAGTTGTCGAGTTGGCGAAGCCGGCCCATACCGGTTATGAATTTCAGGTTGATTCCCCACAAATGCAAGTGGGGGTCCACTCAACGGTAGGTCTGGATACCGTCCTGGGGGCCGCCCCGGCGCAGTTGACGTGAAAGGAGTTAGATCGTGTCCATCAAACGGTTGAAATACTTCACCCACCAGTTCCTCCGGGAGCAGGATTTCGAGGCGGAGCAGGCCTATCACATCGCCATGCGACGCCTTCATAACCGTTCCGTGCACGGATGGGGAGTCGTGGAAGGCCTGGAAGTTCACAAGAAGGGTGAGCGCGAAATCACGATCGAACCAGGCATCGCCATTGATGGACAGGGCCGGGAGATAGTGCTCTCTACTCCAGTGGTCCGCGATCTCTCCTCTTTCGAGCGCAACTCTCACACCTTCATCACCATATCCTACGAAGAGATGTGGGATGACAGTGATCGCTACTCCTCGGGAGGCATTGATGACTACACGCGTATTTCCGAATCGCCCCAGATCAACGAGAGAAAGCATGAGCCAGCAAAGGACGGCTCCGCCGTCACGCTGGCCAGGGTGCACCTGAACGAAAACGGGATTGTCACCCGGATCGACATGGATCTCCGTACGTCGATGGGCACCAAGAGTCCTGCCGCAGGCTGGGAGCGACTGCCCTTTAAGCCCGTGAGATTAGAACCTCTGAGAATCGGTGAAAAGCTCATCCCGCCCAAGCAGTGGGATCCCGCGGTCGAATTCACAGTCGACGTAGCTTCTGCCTACTGCGAAAAGAGCGCCCGGGGCTCGATGCAGATCCCGGTTCCGCCGGGAGCAACCAGGATCAAGGCGTTTCGGATTTGCGGGACGACTCATGGCAAGGTCGAGGTCGAACTGGTTCGGACTGGATGGAATCTGGAAGAAAACAGGGGTGAGCGAAAGGTAGTGGTGAAGCGGACCGTGGAACGCGAGTCTTTTGACGAACACGTACCCGTAGAAGAGGACCTGCAACCCCTGACCGAACTACAAGCGTTAGGTGTTTCAGTCATAGCCGAAGGCAAGACAGAAATCTGGCTGGTGGCCGCTCGCTTTGAGTAGTCCACACTATGCAGCAATCTAGGAGGCAATCACGATGGACCTTCACTTTCACATCCAGACACCCGATGGAAGGAGCATGCCCGTGGCGTTTCCGGCTGAACTGTCGGCCGGACAGCTTCTCAGTGAACTTGTCACCGACGAAAAACTGGCCATTCAGCCTCCGCACCCGGGGGCTTGGCATCTGCACAACGAGAACACCAATCAACAGCTCGATCCCAACAAGACGCTTCAGCAGAATGGCGTCGCGGGTGGAAATCGCATTCTACTGTTGCCTCACAAGCATGACGCCCAGGCCGCAGAAGAGCCTGCAGTAGGAGGCGGGTCGCGAGCTCTGACGCGCTGCGACAATGGGCACTACTACGATGCCAAGAAACATACTACGTGTCCGTTCTGCGGAATCGCAGTCATCGACTTCGGACCCAGAAGTCTAAAGATTGAAGCGGTGTCGGATGAGCACACGCGCCCCGGCGGCTTACAGGTTGCCCCTACCAACCATGCTGTTGACGACGACGCCGTGACCCGTCCGGTGCAATTGGTGCATGACCTGGCCCGGATCGACCCGGTTGTGGGATGGTTCGTCAACGTGGCAGGCCCGGAAAAAGGTAAGGACTACCGCATCCGCAGCGAGAACAATACCATTGGCCGATCCAAAGACATGTACATCTGCATCTCGGGGGATGAGTCGATTTCTCGCGAAAGGCACGCCGTTATCACCTTCGATCCTACGCGCAACGCTTTCCATCTAAGTCCGGGGGAAGGCCGCGGTCTGGTCTTTTTGAACGGGGAAGCACTGCTTGCGCACAAAGAACTTGCACCGTTTGACGTGATCTCACTGGGTAAAACGAAGCTGGTCTTCGTTCCTTTCTGTGGAGAAAAGTTCAAATGGGAATGAGACGCCGGATAGTACTGTTGACTTCCCTGTTCTACCTTGGAATTGATGCCACCTCGGCCGGCGAAGCGGGCAGGTTTGCCGTAAGTCAACTGTCCTTCCAGGCACCAACCCTTACCGCTTACCTCGACATCCTGGATCAGAATGGTCAGCCTCCCGGGAGCCTTACTCCCGCCAACCTCTCTGCCAAGATCCAAGGGCATGCTCTGAAGGTGGCCGAAGTGACGTCATTCGATGCCAGCGGGGAGGGTGTGACCTACATCTTCCTTCTGGATGTTTCGAAGTCGATCCAGCGTGTACAATTCGAAGAAATGCGGACCGCGATCAACCACTGGATCGACGATCTAAATGGCAACGATCGCATGACGATCTTCGCCTTCGGTGCACAGGTCAGGCAGCTCATCGACTTCACGGCCGACAAAGTGAGTCTCAAGGCTGCTTTGAAAAATGTAATGCCTACAGATCTACAAACCAAACTCTATCTCGCGCTGAGAGATGCCATAAACCTGAGACAGCGCACTGACGCCGGGTTGTCGAACCGCTTAGTCATCGTGATCCTGAGCGATGGCAAGGATGAAGGGAGCGGCTTTACAGCCGATGATGTTCGGGCGCTGGTTCAGCAGAGCCCAATGCCCATCTACGCCATCGGATCCAGTCGGCTTCCTGCCAAGGAGCGGGATGAATACCTCGAGGCGTTGAACCGGCTTGCAATCCTTTCCGGAGGTCTCTACGTTGGAAGCGGGCCTATCTCCGCGACGTACAACGAGATTCGACAAGCCATACGGAGGGTTTTTGTAGTCCGCCTGACCTGCGACGCCTGTCAGGTAAATAGCCAGTCTCAGCCCCTGGAGATGACGCTGACGACCGGCTCCGTGGCGCGTACCGCTCAACTCGCCGTGAATCTGGTCGTGCCCCCACAACCGACGGGGGCTGCGGAGCCGTGGTGGAAGCAAGTCATATCGTGGAAGCTTGCGATCCCGCTTGTCTTGTTGCTCGGCATTGCACTTATCGTTGTGCGCCGAGTGGTGATCCACAACCTCCGGAAGCCCCCTCCCGTGCCACCTCCGACGGAACCGATACCCACACCTGTGGTCCAGCCAGCGAAGGTTTCTCAACCTGGCCGGCGCATCCAGTTGACGGTTGTCACAGGCAAAGACCATGGCCGAACGGACAACGTCAACTTGTCTGGGAAAACGGTCATTGGCAGAGATGCCGGGTGCGATGTCTCGTACCCCAGCGACTCCGAAATGTCGGCCAAACATTATGAGCTGATTCTGGCAGGCGAACATGTGGAGGTTCTGGATTTGGGGACCACCAACGGGACTCTGCTCAACGGAGCCCGGCTAGTCACACAACAGCGGTTGGAGGATGGCGATCTGATTCGAGCCGGCAGAACAGAAATTCGAATTAACTTTGGTTCAGCGTAAATGCGATTTGCTCCCGGAAACGCTCAGCACATCGGTGCGCGCCAGCAGCAACAGGACGCCTTCGGATTCTCCGACCCAAGTGACAAGGCTTTTGTGGCGCATGCTGGCTTCCTGGGAGTAGTAGCAGATGGCATGGGGGGCTTGACGCAGGGATCTGAGGCTAGCTCTACCGCCGTCCGTTCTTTTCTTCAAGCCTACAAACTCAAGACAGCGAAGGAGTCCGTCGCCGAGGCTTTAACGAGGTCGCTACTCGAAGCGAATCGGGCGGTCCTCCGGGTCGCGGAAAATGCCTCCTTGGGAGAAGTGGGCACAACGCTGGCCGCCGCAGTCATGCGTGGAGACTCGGTATATTGGATTTCGGCCGGAGATAGCAGGATTTATTGGCTCCGAGGGACTAGCCTGACGCGTCTTACCGCAGATCACGTCTATGCCACGAAACTCAATCGAGAATCAGCTCAAGGGAAGATTTCGCGGGAGGAGGCGAGAAGCCACCCGGAGCGTGCCTCGCTGACCAGCTACCTTGGACAAACTGAACTGGAATTGGTTGACCGCAACAATCAGCCGTTGACCGTGCATCCTGACGACTGCGTAATCCTGTGCAGCGATGGTTTGTATCGTGCTCTCGCCGAAGGCGAGATTGTTGGCGCCTTTCGTAACGATCTGCAACACGCCTGCGATATGCTGGTCAAGCAGGTTCTCGCCAAGCAACGGAAGCAGCAGGACAATTTGACGATTATCGCACTGCAGTCCCAGGTTCGCGCGGCGTCGCGTTGGAAGCTTTCGGCTCGCCTATTTTTAGTGGTACTGACTGCACTGCTTCTGGCTGCTTTGGCTGGCGGCGCCGGATACTGGTATAGTCGGCGGTCCGCTGCCGCGACAGCGCCGCAGAAACCGGTGTCTGCACAGCCGAACAGCGACACGGGTGAAGGAGGTGTGACAAATCCACAAACGCCCATCGTGGAGCAGCCAAAACAACCTGGGGCAAGAGTCGAGACATCTTCTGGGTCACAGAAGCAGAAAAAGCATCCCAAGAAAGGCGCTTCCAATCAGCCGCGGAAAGTTGATACGGGCGAGCCCCCGAGTACGGTTCCGAGCCCCACCGGAACAACGCCACCGCCTGAACAAATGGGAACCACGCCATCGTCTCAACAGAGTGGCGCTGCTGGAGAAACCAATCCCCCAGCTGGTCAGCCAACAGACGCCAGCAAGGGCTCGACCCCTGGCCAACCTGACGATAACGAAAAGGACCAGAAGCAAGCGAGTCCAACCCCAAACCCTGACACCACTCCGCCTCAAAATCCAAACTCGCCGAATCCCAGGCCACCAAAACCCAACCCTCCAAATCCCAACCTGGCAAGAGAAACTGCTGCGATGCCCCGGTTCGGGAGTTGGCTCGGCTATACGAAATGAAAGGCGTCGAACCGTCGTGCCGTTCGTGACTGAGTTCGTCTGCAGGGTCGGTGGGCGTGACCACAATGAGGACTACTGCGGTTCCCTCGAAGTGGGCAATGCTGTTTGCTGGGTTGTTGCCGATGGCCTTGGTGGGCATCGCGGTGGCCAGACAGCCTCCAGAACGGCTGTGGAGGCAGTTCTGGCATCATTCCGGAACGATCCGCAACTCTCGACTGTCGCCCTGCAGCGGCACCTGGAGGCTGCTCAACACGCCGTGGGAAAGGCCCAGGCGGAGCAGCCCAGCCTGTCTACGATGCGTACGACGATTGTGGTGCTGATCACAGATTCCAATTTGGTGCTCTGGGCGCACTTGGGCGACTCCCGCCTTTACTGCATGGAGAATGGCGGTATTGTCTTTCGGACCAGCGATCACAGCGTCGTACAAATGATGGTTGACGCCGGAGATCTCTCTCCACACCAGATTCGACATCACGAAGACCGGAACCGGTTGCTCCGCTGTCTTGGAAATCCGGATGGCGATTTCCGGCCCACGATTCTTCCCGAGCCTCAAACTCTCTATCGCGGAACCAGCTTCCTGCTTTGCACTGATGGGTTTTGGGAGAACGTCACGGAAGCCGAGATGGAGGTCGACCTTGCCAAGGCGGAAGTCCCCCGAGACTGGCTGACATTCATGGAAGATCGATTGCTCGAGAGATCCACGCAGGACGATGACAACTACACGGCAATGGCAGTCATTTTCAATTCGGAGGCGGCCTCGATGCCGAGAACGGCAAAGCCAAGAGGAGGCCTCGGAGACTGAAGAACCCTGCTTGAAACGACGATCCAGAACGGATCGGCCGGGTCAACGCCAGCTCTAGCCAAACTGATACGTTATGAATTCTGAACACCTCTGCATGGGCTGTATGAGAGACAAGGATGAGGCCGACCTCTGCTCGGAATGTGGCTGGCGAGAAGGCACTCCGCCCGATTCCTCGGCGCAACTCTCGCCACGCGCTGTCCTGGTCGAAAAGTACTTGATCGGTAGGGTGCTGGGACAGGGAGGATTCGGCATCACCTACCTGGCGTGGGACTTGTTGTTGAATCGCAAGCTGGCGATTAAGGAGTACTTCCCAAGGGAAATCTGCGGCCGAGCTCGGGACGAACGTACCGTTCAGCCACTCAGCCAGCGCATCCGCCAGGATTTTGCGTACGGCCTGTCAAAATTTGTGGAAGAAGGTCAAAACCTGGCTCGCTTTCGCGACTATCCCGGGATTGTGTCTCTGTTCGATTTTTTTGAGGCCAATGGCACTGCCTACATCGTGATGGCCTACATGGAGGGAATGACCTTTAAGCAATACCTTGGAAAACAAGGCGGAAAGATCGGCTTTGACGCCGCGCTCGCGATCCTCATCCCCGTCATGGATGCCCTGCGCGAGGTCCACAGGGTCGGCATGCTGCACCGCGACATCAGTCCCGACAACATCTATTTGAATCAGGACCGTCAAGTAAAGATTCTGGATTTTGGGGCCACCCGGTACGCCATGAGAGAACAGTCGCAGGGACTGACGGTACTTTTCAAACCTGGGTATGCTCCCTTGGAGCAGTACAGCAGCGGTGGCAAGCAAGGCCCATGGACCGATGTCTACGCTGTGGGGGCTACCTTCTATCGCGCATTGAGCGGCAGAGCACCCTCGGAGGCACCGGACCGCCTGGCGCACGACGACCTCGCGCCTCCCAGTCGCTTGGGTATCAGTCTTCCTTCGAAGTCTGAGTCAGCCTTGTTGAAAGCGCTGGCCGTACATTGGGAAAGCCGATTCCAAAATATTCGGGACTTTCAAGATTCGGTGGTTCCTGCGCCCGACAGACCTATAGACAACAAAGTTCAGCCGCCAGCCGATCCCTTCAAGCGCCTCTTGATGGTTGCGTCTTGTCTGCTCTTGCTGACTTCCCTGACGTTCTCGGGTTTATGGTACTCGGCTTACAGTCAACTCAAGTCGGCAAAACCGAACGTTCAGGAATCAGACCGCCAGGACAATTCCGCCGACTCGGCAGTGAGAAATGAACTCAGTCAGACAAAGAAGCAACTGGATGACAGTACTGCGGAACTTTCGGCGTTAAGAAATGAACTTGCTGACACAAAGAAGAAAATGGAAGATCGCACGGCGGAACGCAATAACCTACAAAACACGGTCCGGGAACTTTCTGCCAGTCTCAACGCAGCCCGGCAAGCGCAGGTTACCCTGAAAAATGAGGCCGACGCAGCGAAGGACGAAGCCGCAACTCTTAGGGAGCAGCGGGAAGCGCGACGCTTAAGAGTTGTTTACTTCGAGTTATTTGATTGGAACCGCCAGGCGAACATCAAAAAAGGACCCACTGTTCAGTTTCAGAGCAGCAACACGCGATATGTTCTTTGCGGGGTCGGGGGTCCAAATCCACTGCAGGGATCTCAACCCCTGTCTGGAACAATCGAAGTGCGGTACATCGCGCCTAATGGGACACTCAAGTACACGATCACCTTGCCTGTGACGGCAGCTAAATCTGCGGGAATGTGGGCAACACAGGCGACCTGGGGGAGCGACCAGGCCGGCACCTTTGAACGCGGCAACTGGCGAATTGAAGTCTGGTCCGATGGGCAGCGAATTGCCACCAAGGACTTCCGCGTATACTAGGCGGAGGATAAGGCTGTTCACGCAAGGTCACATGTTTGGCTCGGGCATAGCCAAGGTTCACCCCCTAGGCTCGGCTTGCGAGGCACCTCCTTGACAGGGCTGCTTGATCTGGGATGGAACGAGGCATGAATCCAGACGCGATGTGCATGGGCTGTATGGCACACACGAACGCGGCGGATGTCTGTCCGCAATGCGGCTACCGCAAGCATACTCCGCCCGAATCTTCCGTGCAATTGTCACCGCGCACCAGGTTGCAGGGAAAGTATGTTCTTGGCCGCGTACTGGGACAAGGCGGATTTGGCATCACCTACCTGGGCTACGACTTGGAACTGAACCGGAAACTTGCCATCAAGGAATACTTCCCGGCGGTGATTTCGACGCGAGGCAAGGATCACATGACTGTGACTCCCCTCAGCAGCAGGAACAGAGGCGATCTTGAGTATGGTTTGGGCAAGTTTGTTGAGGAGGGAAAGGCGCTGGCGCGTTTCAAGGATCATCCGGGCGTAGTCTCCATGCTCGATTTTTTCTATGCCAACGGTACTGGCTATATCGTCATGGCCTATATCGAAGGCCGCACGTTGAAAGAACACGTCTATCAAATGGGCGGGAAGATTCCTTTCGCAGACGCCTTAAGAATCCTAAGTCTCTTGATGAACGCCCTTGAAGACCTACACAGTGCCGGAATACTGCATCGCGACATCAGTCCGGATAACATCTACGTCGAAGAAACCGGTGGTGTGAAGATTCTGGACTTCGGGGCAACACGATACGCACTGGGGGAGCAGAGCCGAAGCCTTTCGGTGGTGTTGAAACCGGGGTACGCGCCAGAAGAGCAATATCGCAGCCGGGGCAAACAGGGTGCGTGGACGGACATCTACGCTCTCGGTGCTACGTTCTATCGCACCATCTCGGGTCGAGTGCCGCCTGAGTCACCGGATCGCTTGAACCTCGACGATCTCGTTCCACCCAGTCACTTGGGTGTCGACATTCCGCCGAAGTCCGAAGCAGCCTTGCTGAAAGCTTTGGCAGTAAAGGCGGAAAACCGCTACCAAACCGTCACCGAATTCCGCCAGGACATTATTCCGCCGCGAATGGCGCTGACTCCTGCGCACTTATCGAAAAAAGTGTTCTTGCCCATTGTTTTTGTTCTCTTGCTGGTCCTTTTCATTCTCGAAACTGAGGGTGTATCTGCGGGGGCGGTTCCGCTTTTCTGCGTGCTTGCTCTGTTCGGAGTGATGTTGGTTTTGTTCTTTCGCATGTGGAGACCCCTTCAGGATGGACGCGCGCGCACCACGCCCCTCAAAGCCGTCGCGTTTTGTTTCATACCGCTCTTCAACCTCTACTGGGCATTCCCGGTACTTTGGGGCTTCTCGAAAGACTACAACCGTTTTGTCGATCGTCGCTCGCTCGACGCCAAGAAACTAAGTGAAACGCTGTTTCTGTTTTGCAGCCTGATCTCCGTCGTGAGCTGCCTGGTGGTCCCTTTTGGTGGACTTCCCGCCGAACTACTTATTGTCGTGAACGCCGCCTTGTTGTTACCCGTTGTGGCCAAGATCTGCGATGCCGTCAACGCCCTGGGTACGTCAAAGCCCAAGATACCGGTTTTATCCAAGAGACTCTGTTTGTATTGCATCGCAGGAGAATACCAGGGTGAAACCGTAGAGGTTGGAACTCAAGCGATTGTGATTGGGCGCAACCCAGGCCTCGCGAATCTGGTGCTCTCGTCGGGTGAGGTCTCAGCGAAGCACGTTCGCGTGTGGCTGGACCCGGCAGGCTCTGGAGTGTGGATTGAGGATTTGAACTCTATGAACAGCACCTTCTACAGGCAAGGGGCGTCCGCCGACGACGCGACCAACTGGGTCCGACTGTCGGGAAGTACGTTGCTGTCTGTGGGAGACCACTTCCGTCTGAGTGAGGACGCTGCCGAATTCGAGGTGAAGACCGCCTGATTTGAAGGTGCTGTGCTAACGAAAAAGCGATGAAAGGCGCGACATCAGACCGCGCGGCGACTGTGCCTAACGACAATTCCGTCTGGCCGAACATGAACCGAAGCCTTATCTCAAGACACTGAGGGCGTGGAATCTCGACTCTAAAGCGCCGCTCGCCGCGTTTACCTGCGATTCCGGCGCGCTTTCTTGTGTATTCTTCGGCGTGTTCGGCGACCCTCAAGAAGAACGGTGCAGGACACCGATCCCGGCTCCAAAGGTGCCTAAAAAACTACCCATCATTCTCAGCCCCCGAGGAGGTCGTTCGGTTTCTTGACAGCGTTGCAATCAGAAAGAATCGCGCCATCTTAACCACCTGCTACGCCGCCGGCTCCCTGAGTGTCTCGGTTCCCTTCGCACGCGTTTGTTACGTGCTTGTGAGGACTCACACACCTGGCTCGGACATCTTGAAACGAGGTGTACAATCCAGATTCCGAAAGGTCACGATGCCACGCCCAATCTGCTTCATGATCATGCCGTACAGCACCAAACCAACCGGTGAGCCAACTGGTAGTGGAGGGCCCGACAAGGTCAACTTCGATCGCCTCTGGGAGGTGCCATTTCGCCCCGCTATCGACAATGAGGGTTACGAACCCGTTTATGCCAATGAGTATGTTTGCATTCTGATTGGCAACGAGATGATTGGTCGCCTTGTGATCTCTGACCTCGTGCTCACTGATGCCTCTATTCCCAACAGCACTGTCTACTACGAGGTTGGCATCCGCCATGCTGCTCAAAAGCAATGCTGCATCATGACTGCCGCCACGGGGTCGAAGCCGCTCTTCGACATCGACCAGATGAGGCAGATCCGCTACGCACTGCCCGACGAATCAGTCTCCGACGATACCGCCTCTGAGATCAGCAGAATCGTTCAAGCTTGTAACATTACAGACTCGAAGGATTCGGCTTCGGTTGGGTGACTCCAAAGTAGCCGTTCAAATGTTTCCCTTCGACACCAGATTCCTGCTGTTGGTCTAATACGGTTACATTTGCCATTGCCCTGCGCATCGTCAAACCTGACAACGTCAATGCGCGGCATCGCAGAGAGTCACAACGAAAGGTTGGGGCAAGAATGTTCGAACAACTTGACATTGCTATTGGTTTTGTCGTGGTCATGCTGCTGCTGAGTCTGCTCGTGACTGCTACAGTGCAAGCAATCAGCGCGCTGTTGGATCTCCGCGGCAGGAATCTCGTCCGAGCATTGGCCGATTTATTTGGGCAAATCGACTCCGGTCTCCGCTCGGCTCCTTCTGATGCCTCAACCAAAGGTGTCAATAATTGGGTCCAAAGAATCAAGGATTGGTGGAATCACCCGTTCACCAAAATCACCCTTGCGACAAAGGTAGCAGACGCGGTCGCCTCGCATCCAATCCTGGCTCATACTTTCACCAGAGCAAAAGCCGTACGGAAAGATGAGTTGCTCGACGTCCTCAGGGACCTCTGTTCCGATGCGACCTTCGGAAAGCTTGAACCGACTGTTCAAGCTAAATTGAGGGAAATTCTGGCATCGCAGGTTCCAGGCCGTACGGAGACATCCGACACGGCACAGGCGATTGCCAGTACCCTGACCCGTGTATTTCCGTTGATCAAGGATGACTTGAACAAAGTGGTCGTCGATACGATGGGCAAGATCTCTCGGATGGAAGCCGGAGTGGAAAAGTGGTTCGATACGGTTATGGATCGATCATCCGATATCTTCGCTCGCTGGACCCGTATCACCACGATAGTTATTTCGGTCTTGCTCGTCCTCGTTCTGCAGATTGATTCGGGCTTAATTCTTCACCAAATTTCAACGAGTGCAGAAGTCAAAGCCGGCCTGATGAAAATTAGCGATGCAGCCCTCGCGCAGGCCGACGAGACACTAAAGGCCGGCGATCGCGCTACTGATTCTCTCAAGGCAGTCGCGAGGAGACACCAGGGAGACGCCATAGCCGGTGACTTGGATGGCGCACCCCCTCTCGTCACCTGTGCGGACGGCAGAAAGTGGCTTGAGGATTATGGCAAGAGAATAAATACGGACATCGGCCAGGTGCAAGCGGAATTTGCAGATGCATGCCATCAGCGGACGGTTGCTGCCCTGGTTAAGTCGGAAGATCAAATTGGCACAATCAAAAAGCAACTTGCCGACAGCGAGCTCAAAATCGTTCCAGACCGTATCGGAGGACGATTGGTGTTTGGTGATAAGAACGATTCCATTCTCTCGAGAATAAAGAGTTGGGCAGAGGCATATCGGTCCAAGCGCCACTTGCTAGGCACGCTGGCCATGGTCATCCTGCTAAGTCTTGGCGCCCCATTCTGGTACAACGCTCTGAGCCAACTCGCCAATCTGAAGCCCGGCATTTCAACAAAAGTCGATAAGGAATCGTCTGCCACACAGGAGCGCTGAGACGGCTAAGCAGACCGATCACGCAAGGAGACAAGATGACGCAACGGAGGACACACGAAACTCTTCCGGTTCTGAAGGCAACAATACGTAACGCGGAACGTGCATCTCCCCCGCAACATCAAGCAGGAGGAGGTCGGCTCCACAGGCAGCGGCGCTCACAATTGCAACGGGCTTTTGGTTCATAAGCACCTGCCGGATTTTCGTGGCTACTGTCTCCACCACAACAACGGCCCGCCAAACGTTCACAAAGGGTAGAGTGACACGCGGTCCAGCTTCGCCAGTCTACGCCGGGCCCAGCCCCAGCTCGCGCCCGCGGTTCGCGTTAGAGAAGTTCCGGACTGTCGCCAGGTAAGACCATCTGAGCAACTTGCGTCAGTTTCCAGCGTGCCGGATGAGGTTGTTGATCAAACACCCAAACGAGGTCGAATCGCGAGTCGGGCCACTTTTTTGGACTGGACCCTTCCTGGCCGAGAATTAGGCTGGCGAGATCCAGGATTGCGTTATGCTCCCAGGCAATGAGCACGACACCGTGAGTTGCCATCACATCCTCGATGAGCTTCTTTTCTGCTCCTTTTGCGTGCTTTAGGTTGACCTTCAAGCCGAGCGATTCGGCAACTCCCTGGACCGTGTGATGGGAGCGCTCGCTATGAACGTGTCCCGATGGGGCGGCGGCGAAAACCGCGTCCGGCTTTGCCAACGCCGGATGGGTGAATTGCCCGTGCAAGGGATGAAAGAAACGGACCAGAGCACCGGAACGCTGCCAGCCTTTTGGAGAAAGTTCGTTTTTGTCGCGTTCGCCCTCGGGGTCAACTCCGTGAATATCCTCGTCCTTCTCCGGCTTCTCACCATGTCGCACGATCATGATTTTGTTGGCCATTTGTTTCTCCAAACGTTAAACACAACCTCGGATGACTGGGGCGCTTCTCGCCGTGGTTTTGCCGCTTTAGTTAGACTTGCAGTTTGTAGCGCTTTTGATCTCCTGAATCCGCTTAAGAAATGTGTTCGTCCATTCGTCGAGGGCAGCCTCTTCCGGATTCTGCGAGCCACCATCACGCAATCTTCGCAGCTGCTTCTGGTCCATCATCTGGAACCTTGCCGTGCTGAATATCGTCCTTACGGTCTGTGGGTCCAAGCGGCCGAGCCTTTGGACCATTAGCTCCTGCGCTTCCTTCAGCACGTGCCTGTCCCCGTCTAGCGTGGCCCGCAGTTCGCAGGCCTGCGGATTGTTGAAAACGGTCTGGGACTCCCAATCGCTGAAGCTCCCTCGAGGATTGGTGCCGAACAAATCCGTGGCTCCCTTTGCTTTCCCGAACGTAGAACCCAAATCCTGAACGAAAATCATAGGTCGCTGGCAGACTCTGGGTTGCCCAGCCGTCTCTGGCGCCCACTGCGCGCAAGCGAGCCGGTTCTGTTGGGCAATTGCATTGTGGTAATGAAACAGACCCAAGGCAAGCCGGTAGGCGTCATATTCCACTCTCTGCTGATGTGCCCACTCCCCGTCAGCATAAAACTTGGCGGCGTCACTCCAGGACCACGTCTCATCGTCTTCGGGATTGATCCGCTCCCATGGTGTCTCCCGTTCCGCGCTAACTATCTTAAAGATATTCGGCGTGTCCTTGAGTGAGGCGGTGTTGTCTTTAAGGTTGCTGTCGAACGGATCGGCTGTGCAACCGATGCATGCCGCCGAGCCTAGCGGGTATACGTGGTCAGCAGGAAAGCCCAACACCCACATGATGCGACTGGCTGCGACCTCAGTAAATACCTCGTTGTATCTCGTGTTGTGGTTCGGGTAGGGCGGCTTGAGATACTTCACCTTGAAGTGATCGGCCTTGATTTCATGCGCGTTGTTGGCGTCGTTGCCCGCGAACAGTGAAGCCTTTTTCTCGCCATTCTTGTCTGTCTGGATCACAACTTTTACAGACTCAACCGGGATGATTTCTCCCGCGGGGCTGTAGAACGCCCCGTCGGCAGTCATGTGCCAGCACTGAAACTTCATGCTATCGCCCTTGACACTCATGAAGGCATAGTGCGGGCGGAAATAACACAAGACGTTGTCCGCTGCTGTGAAGTACGCGAAGCGGCTTTTCTCTGGCTCGGCTGCATTGAAATCCGGACCGTTGGATAGTTGCGCCACGGTCAATGTAGGCTGGTCCACCATAAAACTTCCTGCCCGTACGCAAGGCAGCTTTTGGTCCTTCTTCATTTGATCAGGAACTTGGCACGTGTTGGTTTGCGCAGCGGTACTGCCCACCGATGCCAAGAACAAGAAAATTAAAATACGCAAGGGAAACATCATAAATACTCCTCGTGGACGGTGTGCGGACCAGCCCTCGGTGGAGGACCTCAAAAAGGTGGCGCCGTACAATGATTGGGCACGGTGGCGAGCCCCATGGGATTGTCGATCGATGAGAGATCTGTCGGCTTGTTCTTCCAGCGGCAGCGTCCGCTCGCAAGAGCTTCCCGTTTTGCCTTAAAAGCATCCACCCACTGTTTCAGAATCGTAGCTTCGTCCAATCCTTGCTTAAACGAACCGTCACTGTTGTGGTACTCAGGCTTGGAAGCTACCTGAGCGGCCTTGAACAGATTCTCGATCTGGGTGTCCGTGAGTTGGCACATCAGACCAGCCAGAAAGCGGCGTCCTTCTTCGCTGATAGTTGGATCCCCAAGGCCATCCTTTGCCGTCAAACTCTTGCTCAATTGCGCTTGGCATACCGGGCAGTCGGCTTCGCTCATGCCCGGCTTTCCCGTTTTCTTCCAAAGTGCCTTTCCTGACCATTCGTGCAGATTCATCTTTGCGCTGCCGTTTCCCGTGAACATTCCGCCGCCGCCAAATGTGGCGCCAAGATCCTGGACGATCATTTTCGATTGCTCACAAGTGGTCGTGAACGGATGCGTGCTCTGGTCCACCTTTACGCCGTTGCACACAAGCCGTTGCTGTGGAGGTTTGTTGTCGCTATGTTGCACAAATGCCCCCAGCAATTTGAGACCGTCTTTCTCGGAATTCGGCCGGCCATTCTCGTCTAGTTCCTTCCAACTCCAACCCTGATCGCTCTTTCCCTCTTCGTACATCTTGTGCCCGGGGTACTTCCGCACGATGGTCGCAGCATCGTAGGACCGAGTATCTTTCGCCCCTGAGCCAGACTCTGGGTCCGCGGGACAATTGTGACACTCGACTTTTACAGGGAACCATGAGTCAGCGTGGTAACCCAGGGCCCAAAACAAGCGCGTCGAGACAACCTCTGCGTAAATCTCATTGTCGCTGGCGCCAAACTTCACTTTGACGGGCTCTTCCACTATTTGTTCGGTCAACACCTGGACTTGGCCGTTCGCGCTTTCAACTCTGGTGATCTTGCAGGAAAACTTGGGTGTCTTTCCGCCCATTTGTGAACCTGGTTTGTCGAAGTCGCAGATAACTTTGTCATTGGGATGGAATTGAAACTGTTTGGGGTCCTGCGCCGGACCTTGCAGAACGTCAGCGTCTCCCACCGCTTTGGGTGTCATCAAAACCGCGACGCGAATCGCTTCGAGCCTGTCCTTTGGAGTGTAAAACTCTTTATCTACCTTTTGATCAGGCGACTGAGGCGGGTCCTGCGCCTGAAGGTTCTGAGTGACCGTAGCGAGGAACAGCAGAATTCCTATCGATAATGCTGGGCCTGAAAATGGAATGCCAGGCTGGCAGGAACCGAATACTCTTCGGATTCCCGCTGGGGATATCTCGGATCGCATCTGGGCACCTCTTGAGCGAACGGCTGGTGATGACCTGCTTTCGGTAGTGTCGCTCATAATACTCCTTTTCTTCAGCGCAACAACATTACCTTTCCAAATATCTGATAAATAGTGAGGCGCGTCGCCAAATCGTTTCAATTGCATAGAAAGATTTGAGAAGCGAAGGTGGAATCAGGCGTTCACTGTGTCCAACGGGCCTTTTTCCGTGATACTCTCTGCACTGCAAGATACAGTTCTTCCTTCCTGATCCTTACCTTGTATGGCTCGTGAACCATGTGTGGCCTACTACTCTCGACGCGAACAAAGACCTAATTCCCGAAATTACTCGCTCCGTTCTCGTGAGTTGACGATATTTGAGAGTTTCGAAAGAAGAATTCCAGATGAAACAGAATCCACTTAGAAAACTTTACATAGATGAATTAAAAGTCCTGTACAGTGCCGAGAACCAGTTCGCGAGGACGTTAGCCAGGTTGTCGAAGGAGGCCACATCCCATGACCTCCGCGCGGGTTTCGAAGCTCTTATCAGACAGACCCGGAAGCACGTGGCGCGGCTGGCAAGGATTTTTGAGACTCTTGCTGAGAGTCCGGAAGGCAAGCACTTCAAAGGCATGGCGGGTCTCATAAGAGCAGATACCGAGATGATGGCCGACGATCGGGAACCCCAAGAATTGGACGTGCGGCTGATCGCCACGGTCCGCCGTGCCGAACATTACGAAATGGCAGGCTACCCTTGCGTTCACACTTATGCAAGGCTGTTGGGCGAGAACGAAGCGGCCTTGCTTCTGGAACAAACTCTGAACGAAGAAAAAGTAACGGACGCCAAGCTCACTGAACTCGCCGAGACAATTATCATCGAGGCTATGGAACTCGAAGATCCCACACCAGCCGAAAAAGGTTTGCGCAAATATCTAGAGAAATCAGCCGGTGCATAGAGAATTACAGCTGGGTTTGGGAATAACACGGCTCCGATTATCATAGATTCTGAGTGAAACGGCGGGCTCGAAGGGATCACTAATAGATAGAAGATCTTGCTTATCTGGCAGTCGCGGTCGCCTGAACCACAAGCCAAGTCTGGCTCACGCCAAGGAATCTGGAGTGTGACATGATCTACCGGGGCCAGCCGCAGAAAAGACTCGCGCGATTCCTGAACCGAATCGTGTGGCTCTCAGCGGGCTGGTACTTGGCACTTGTTGCGCCACTTGTCGCTCTTGCCGACGACTCAGACACTCTCCAAAAACAAGCGATCCAAAGGATCGATCACTATCGCGATTATGTCCGCCACTCGGGTGACGTCGCTTCCTTACTCCCCGAGCTGCAAAGGGCTCAAGGCGAACTTACCGTCTGCGCCAACACTTTCCCTGCCAACAAGAACCTCGCGGGTGCGGCGCTCAGCTACATCAAACTCGGGGATATCGAACAGCTGCAGAACCATTGGAATGCTGCTAGTCCTCTGTACTCCCGCGGCCGGCAATTTGCCAGGCAGGCGAACAACCAAGGCTATGAGGCTCTAGCGCTAATCCAGATGTCACGAACGGAACTCCTTGGCGGAGGCGATCTCGGCGAGGCGGCAGAGTACACCGCCCACGCCATCCCTCTGGCCACAGCTTCGGGAAACCAGGATTATCTGTTCGATGCCTTGGATCAAGCCGCTAACCCGGAAATTAAGCGGGGCAATCTGAATGGTGCCGCCGACTACCTTGAACGCGCCTTCGCATTGAAAGACCAGGTCCACGACAAGAGTCTAGCCATGTAAGGCCCTATGGACCGAGCGAGCGTGTATTATGCACGCGCCTCAAAATAAGACGACGAGACCAATTTTGCCGTTTGCGATGAAGCGTTCCAACTGGCGCACAACGATTATCAGCAGGCACTTAACGTCGCTCAGGCACTCGGTTACAACTTTCTCGCCGGACAGATGCAGAAGCTGCTGCAGAGTAGCGACGCCAAGCGTCAGCTTACACAAAACCAGGGACGCTACCAGCAAAACGTTCTCGCAACAACCAGCAGCATTTTCCACCCGAAGAAAGCGTCGGACGTGCTAGTCAATCCACGTTTCACTCCCGGCCCGGATCCGACACGACAAGCGCAAATAGAAAGTCTCATCCGGACACTCCTCCCCGGCATGAACTATGCCGACGCCACCAGCTTGTACGTTCAGGGAATGAGCGCGGAAATGAAGGGCGACAACGACGCCGCCATTGTCTCTTTCATGAAAGCTGTCGATTTAGTCGAGCGAGATCGCCGGAACCTCCGGGACGAGCAGAGCCGTGGCACATTCCTTGAAGACAAGGTCCAAGTCTACTACGCTCCTGCCCTCCTACTCTTGGATCTCCACCGTCAGGCAGAGGCTTTTGATCTCATGGAGCGATCGCGGTCCCGCGCCATGGCCGATATGTTGGCCGCCGGCCCTCTGGCTCTCCGCACTCCGCAAGAACGCGAACTGTTTTCCCAGTTGATGAAGCTGAAAGCGGATATTGCGCTTCAGCAAAAAAAACTCTTTGAACTGACCACGGGGCAGGATCGTGACAAGCACGGCGCTCAAATTGCCGATAGTAAGGCCCGAATTGCCACGCTCGAAGGGCAATACGAGCGAGTGCAGGCCAGCATCGCGGCCATCGCACCAAAGCTCGAACAATTGACGGTTTCCCAGTCTGTCTCACTGGCGAACGCGCAGGCCTCCGCGAACCAAG
>Ga0210406_10001505_pt1 | contig 28257 bp, 17 predicted proteins | sample IncBWC30MmetaG_FD_155454 | JGI IMG/M metagenome (GOLD analysis project Ga0210406, IMG submission 155454) | Forest soil microbial communities from Barre Woods Harvard Forest LTER site, Petersham, Massachusetts, United States - Inc-BW-C-30-M | ecosystem: Environmental > Terrestrial > Soil >... | reverse complement strand
AATGGCCCCAGCAAACCCTGGGTCGCGTTGGATGTTTACGCGATTTGACTTTTACCAGGCCCGCGCGCCGGGGGGTCCGTGGAGCCTGTTTCACCATCAGGACTACGATGCCGAGGGTTTTTATAATCCGGGCATTCCCGCCAAATTCATCAGAGGACGGACGCAAGCTGTGGATATTCACTGCGGTAACCCGCCGGATGCTAAATACTACCGGCTGAACATGATTCCGGTTGAGTTGAGGCTTGAGGTGTAGCTCACCTGGACGATCTCTTTCAGAGCATGGGCTCGCACTACAACTGATCCAAGGACGCAAATAGAGTCTGTCCTTTCGCTTTCATTTCCACGTCAACGAGGTAGCGACGAGCCGCCTCTGCATTAATTTCGATTCCTAAGCCGGGAACGTCAGGGACTTTCACGTAACCTTCGCTGTCACGCTCCAAATGATTCGACGTAAGTTCGCGCGCCAAGAGTTTCGGAGAGAAGGGATATTCGCAGATTTCATGGGATCGCAATCCCGCGTAAGGCTGTAGCGATGCGCTGAGCGCCAAGTGCGACGTGAAAGTGTGATTTACAAAGGTCACACCCTTGGACACCGCGTAATCAGCGACTCGCTTGGCCGGACCAATACCGCCAATACGTCCGCAGTCGACTTGAATGTAGCCGACGCGGCCATAGTCGATGAGATGTTGCGCCATGTAGAAATTGTGGGCGCCCTCTCCTCCTGCGAGCTTGACGCTACCCTTGCCAGAGAGCGAAGCGTAGGCGTCCAACGCACTGGTGTGGAACGGCTCTTCCAGCCAAACCGCTCCCAGCTGCTCGAGCGTCGGGAGGCGCGAAGCCGCCGCTTCGACGTTGTCGCCAAAAATCTGTCCAACGTCCACCATCAGCAGCGAGTCCTTGCCCAACCCTTCACGTGCAGCGGAAAAATGTTCCAGGTCGGTTTTGAGGTCGCCTCTGCCGATCGGGCCCCATCCAAATTTCACCGCGCGAAAGTTTTGCCGGCGCGCAGCGGAGGCCAATTGGAAGGTTTGCGCGGGAGTTTCCCCAAACAGCTGCGATGCATACGGGAGCTTGCGGAATGACTCACGGTATCCGAGGACCTTCCAGACCGGCTGCTGGCGGGCTTTGCCCAGCAAATCCCACAACGCAATTTCGATGCCCGACCAGGTGTGCGGTGCCTGCAGAAGGTCCATGCTGTCGAGTTCGATTTGGGAAGCGATGCGGTAGATATCTTCCGGCCTTTCTAAAGATTGCCCAAGGACCGAGGCGCCGACCGGGCGGCAAGCGCCATGCGACATGGGACACACAAAGGCTGCGATCGAAACGAGAGGAGAGGCCTCGCACTCACCCCAGCCAACGAGTCCTCCGGCAGTGACCCGCACCAGCAGCGCATCCTGGCTCCCGTCTCCTTCGGTCGTCACTTCCGGCATGGAGAGGTAAAAGAAATCGACCGCTTCGATCTTTTGCACAAGGAACTCCCGCTGGAACGAACCCAGTGTTGGCAAGGAACTGGGACTTCTCTTTATACCTTCTCTCGCCATTCAGACAACTCGGAACACGGTTAAAAAGATCACTAAACTGATGCTTGCGGGAGTGGGAGTGGCTTATACTTCGGGCCATGCGAGCCTTGGTCTATACCGCTCCCGGCAAGGTTGAACTGGAACAGCGTTCCCGACCTGAAGCTCGGGTCGGGGAGGAGGAAATTGCAATCGAGGTGGCTGGGGTCTGCGGGTCCGACATCTCAGGATTTCTGGGGCACAGCGCTTTGCGGCGGCCACCGCTGGTTCTGGGGCATGAGCTTGTGGGCCGGCGCCCCGACGGACGGCGCGTGGTGGCTAATCCGCTGCTGAGCTGCGGACACTGCGACGCATGCATCTCTGGTGCGCAGAATCTGTGTGAATCATGGAAGCTGCTCGGCTTGGGCACCACTGCGGGTACGTTCGCTGAGTACGTGGCGCTGCCCTCCTCGCAAGTCTATGAAGTTCCCGATTCCCTCACTACGGAGCAAGCCATCTTGGCTGAGCCCCTAGCGAACATTGTTCACCTGTTTCGGATTGTTTCGCCGCCACCATTCTTCCGCCTGGCGATTGTGGGCGCCGGCACAATGGGTGCACTCGCCGTCTCGACCGCTCGCCGCCTCGGAGCTCGCGACGTGATGGCCACAGACGTCAACGCCAAGCGGCTTGAGACCATGCGACAACTTGGTGCTTCGACTACCGTTGACGCTTCGTCCTCCGATGCTGTGGCCGACGCCCAGCGTGCCCCAGGCCGCGGATACGATGTGGTGATCGACGCTAGCGGCAGCGCCGCCGCCCGCCAGATGGCTTTCGATTTCTGTCGTCCGGGCGGTCAGGTCGTGTTACTCGGGATGGGGAGCCAGCGGAGCGAAGTGAATTTCGTCACCAGTATCCGCAAGGAACACCGAGTCGTGATGTCGTTCGCCTACACGCCGCTTGATTTCAGACGGTCGCTCGATCTCCTGATCGCGGGCGAAATCGATCTGACGCCCTGGACCGTAAGGATGCCGCTAGAACGGGGCCAGGAAGCCCTGGAGCGCATGAGTGGCGATCCCGGCGTTTCACTGAAGATGATGCTCGAAGTGGCGGAGACATAGATGCAACCTCGAACGCGGGCCGCCCCGTCTCGCAGTTAAAGCACACGAAGTATCAGAATACTGTTTCTTTCCTGCTCTTTCCCAGGTTGTCATCCCACACACACCACGGATATGCTCGTTGTCTTCTTCCTCATGCCCGAAACGGCCACTCCATCCCGCGCAACCATGCCCAGTATTTTGGGTATGCCGCGATGGCTGCTTTTTTCGCTCATTACCATTCTTGTTTGGGGTGCGTGGGGGGTGGTCTCGAAGGTAGCTTCGGAAGGCGTCGACGCGAATACGAATCAGATTTTTTTCACCTTTGGACTCTTACCCCTCATCGCTTTAGTTTGGCGGTCGCCGCGAAACGCAGGAGGAGGAGCGGGAAGACGAGTCGGAATTGGCTGGGCATTTCTGACTGGCATTCTAGGAGGGACGGGCAACATTGCCTTCTTTCATGCACTGGTGATGGGCGGCAAGGCCTCGATTGTCTCGCCTGTGACCGCTTTATTCCCTGTGGTCACCGTGGTTCTCGCGGTGACTCTGCTGCATGAACGTGTCGGAACCACGCAAAAGCTGGGGCTGGTCCTGGCATTGATTGCGATTTACCTGTTGAGTATGTGATTCGAAGAATCTCTATGTCTCTATTGCCCGCATGGCTGTGGTTTGCTGCGATTGCTCTGGTCTTCTGGGGGATCACCGGCGTGACCCAAAAGCTCGCCACGAACCGAATTTCGAGCGAGCTTTCATTCATATGGTTCGCGTACGCAATGATCGCCATCTCGGCAGCGCTGGCTGTTTTTGTTCCGATTCACTGGCATCTGAGGCCCATGATTTTGTGGGCAGCGGTGGTTGGTGGAACGTTAAACGGGTTGGGCGCGCTTACGAGTTTCACTGCGCTCGAGTCGGGTGGGAAGGCGTCGGTTGTGATCTCGTTAATTTCGCTCTACCCGCTGGTCACCGTTGCTTTCGCTGTGACCGTCCTCCACGAGCACCTGACACTAGCCCAGGCAGTCGGGGTAGGCCTGGCGATTGTGGCGGCGATTCTGCTTTCGCTCGAGCCTAAGGCCCCCGAGGCCAAAGCTTAGCGCCCGCGAAACCTAGACCGCCTCGCTCATTTTGCCGGAGGAATCGACTGATCCGACCGAGCGCAACCCTTCCTGTACGAGGAATCGCACATCGGTTTGTAGAGTTTCACCGGGGGCGAGGCTCCGTTGTCGTCCCGCTGCTCTCATAACTTCAAAATTGAGCGGGTATCCGGTCGAAGGTTCGAGAACGGCGACGTTGTAGTTGCGCCATCCCCCGTATGTAGCGAAGAGCCAGCAATTGGGAAAAACGGTGGAATCAAATTGCAATCCACACGACAAACCGGTTGCGGAATTGGTGAGAGCGCACCAGTTCCCCTGCATTGCTGTACCGTAGAAAAAGTACAGCTGGCGCGCATCTTCGCACGGGATGCGGCGGAGATCGACATCCCCTGCAGCGGTCTTGATAAATGGCCAATCCGCGGTTTCAGCACTCCCCCCAAGCGTGCCGGGAAAACCGGACTCCAGCACGACTTGCATGGGCGGAAAATCAATACGATGTTGCGGCGATACGGCCATCGCTGGATGAAGCTTCCAGAGAAAGGGAAATGCGGTTCTTCCGCGGTTTGTAAAGCGATGATGAAATTCGATGCGAGATTGATCGGGTCGCAAGCGAATCGTTTTCTCCACTTCGATCGAACTGATGGGAGTGACATAGCGCATCCGGACGCCCGCTTCCTCGGCGCTCGAGAAGGGCTCAGCCTCCCAATTTCCGCTCCAGAGTTCGCCATGATCGGGATAGCTCTCGCCATCAATCAGAGCAATCTCATCATTCGGAAAGAGCTCGTCCCAGCCGCCGCTCCAGACATCGTCGTAGCGGGAGTTCCCCGGCAACCGAGACGGCGGAATTCGCGGGTTGTTCCATAGCAGATCTGTATCGTAGGGCTTATAACTGATCTGCCAAATCTTGGCGCCGGCCTCGGGGAGTACCACGAGTCTAAGGATGCGGTTTTCAAGGACCACTGTTCGCAAACCGCGATAGGTCCAAGCGGTGGTCACACGGACACTCATGGATCGTTTCCTTTTTCGCGACGACCAGTGGTCCGCGCCGCGAATGCTAGCATAACGTTTAAGTTGCAGGGACCACCCGTCGTTTATCTGACATTCCTTCCCTAATTCGAAGGCCAAGTTGTGCGGCTGCTCGCCTGCATCGTATTCTGACCGGTTGAGAAGATTCATGTGGAGGATGGTAAACAAACCGCGACGGGCGCTCCTGAGTCTCGTGGCGATCTCCTTAAGTCTGCTGGGCTATGCTCGGGCCGAAGACAATCTCAAGTCTCTCGTAGAGAAAGCCTTCGACCTCCACCAAAAGGGCGAGTTCTCACAGGCTTTGCCCCTGCTTCATCGCGCCTATGAACTGGCCCCTGACGACTACTTTGTCAACCTGCTTCTGGGCATCGACCTGCTTCGCACCGGACAACCGAAGAGTGCAGTTTTATTTCTGAAAAGGGCTTCCCGCCTTAAGCCGAAGGAAGACTTCCCTCTCGATTATCTAGGGGAGGCGTATGCGCGTCAGGAGCTCTACGGTGATGCCGCCGACGCCTACATCAAGGCCGTGGATGTGGCACCGGGTGCCTCAGAGTCATCCGTTGCATTTGTGGACTTCGCGCTGTCGCGTTTTGCCAGCATCTCTGAATTACTGCGCAGCACCGGAAAAGGACTGGCCGCGGAATACCGTTTGCGCGCTCTGGCCCTGGCGAAGGCTGATGCGTCGCGTCACGCGCTGCTCCAACGAGCCGCTGATCTGGATCCTAGGGCTCCTGGCGTTTGGTCCGATCTGGCCCGCGCCGCGCTCGATGACAGCAATTTCAATGATGCGGAGAATTACTCTCATCAGGCCATTGAGGCCGACCAAAACGATCAGGCCGCACGACTCGTTGACGCTCAGTTAGCGGCGCACAAATCCGATTGGGGGCGAGCCGTCGCGGGGCTTAACTCGATCGCGCAACATTCCCCGACGGTGCTCTCCCATGCGATTGACCTGTGGCCTGTACAACTTCAGCCTCCACAAGCTTCGGTGGTTTCGGGCCCAGCGGCGAAATTCTTCGCTTGTGTGCGCGAGACGAAGGTCTCTTGCGATCTTGCCGTGGCTAAGCCCTCTGCACCAGGCTCATCGGTCCTTTACAGAGAACAAAAATGGGAGCAAATCACGAAACTCACGGCACCTCAGGCGGGTCAGACCGAAGATTGGTTTCAGCGCGGAGTTGCGTTTGCGCGTCTGGATGATTGCCAGAAGGCGATCCCATCTCTGGAGCGCGGTTTCTCCAAATCGGCTCCCCAGGTGTATGGAATGTTCCTCCTGTCGTGGTGTTACTCGCGAGAAGCGGGCCGGACGGCGGACAAAGTGCAGCAGTCCGGAAGTGACGATACTTCGCTGCACCTCATGCGCGGCGATATCCTGCTGCGCTTGCAAGGTAAAGCCGAGCTGGCCATCGCCGACTACCAGTTGGCACTCGTTCGGCATCCTAACGATCCCGCGGTGTTGGAGCGTCTCTGCGACGCGGAATTTGCAGCGGGTCAGATCGAGGCCGCCCGACAGAACGCTCAAGCCGCGCTGAAAATTGATCCGCAGCGTGCTGCGGCTAAGCGAACGATCGCTAAAATCGCAATGCAGGAGCGCGATTACGCCACGGCGTTGCCTTATCTCCGTGAACTCGCCGCTCACAGTGCTCAGGATGTGACGATGCGCGTCGAACTGGCGAAGGCTTGTGCCCAGACTGGCGCCATGGATGAAGCTTGGCGGAACCTTGCACCTGCCTTGGAGCGCGGTTATCCGGACGAGAAAGGGAGCCTGCACTACCTTCTTGGGACCATCCTCAAGAAGATGGGGCGAACCGCCGCCGCGGAGCAGGCGTTTGCCGCTTCGACGCAGCTTTCGGAAGCATTTCAGCAAAAATCCTATCGCGATCAGGACGCTGATGCGCGGCCTTAAGGATCAGCTCACACGTCGCGAGTTCGCGAAGTTGTTGGGAGGCGCGGGGCTGGCACTGTCAATACCTGGAGCGCTTGCATCTACCACCAAGGGTCCAATCCAATTTCAGAATGCTGCTCCTGCTTGTGGTCTCGACTTTGTGCTGCGCAACGATGCTAAGGGCCGAAAATACCAGGTCGAGACTGTCCTCGGTGGCCTCGGCGTGATCGACTTCGATCACGACGGCTGGCCTGATCTCTATTGTGTAAATGGCGCCTCGCTGCCCTCTCTTGAAAAGTCAGATCCCAGGTTCTTCAACCGGCTATATCAAAACAACCGGGATGGCACTTTCACCGACGTCACCCAAAAAGCTGGAGTTCAGGGCCGCGGTTACGAGATGGGCGTCGCGGTCGGTGACTACAACAATGACGGTCGCGAGGACCTTTACGTCGTCGGCGTACATGGGAACACGCTGTTCCGTAACAATGGCGATGGCACCTTCACCGACGTTACCGAAGCCGCCGGCGTAAGCGGCGCCAGCGCTCAGGGCCGCAAGCTTTGGTCTGTGGCTGCCGCATGGGTCGACTACGACAATGATGGCCATCTCGACTTAATAGTGTCGAATTACTGCGACTGGACGCCCGGGGAGGATCCGATTTGCGGCGGCCTCAACGATCGCGACCGCTCCTATTGCCATCCGGACAAATATCGGGCCGAGCCCATTTTGCTTTATCACAACAACGGGGATGGAACTTTCGCCGACGTTACGGCGCAGGCCGGGTTGAGTAAGGTGCTTGGCAAGGGCATGGGCGTTGCAGTTGCCGACTATGACGGCGACGGCTTGCCAGACATCTTCATTGCCAATGACAACGATCGGAACTTGCTGATGCACAACTTGGGCGGCGGCAAGCTGAAAGAAGTGGGCATGGAAGCTGGCATCGCATACAACGGCGACGGCCGCCAGATCTCAGGCATGGGAGCCGATTTCCGCGATTTCGACGGTGACGGACTGCCTGACATTCTGATGACGGGCCTGCGGGGCGAGACCTTTGAGCTGTTCCGCAACAATGGCAAAGGGGCATTCGAAGAGGCCAGCGCCAGTAGCGGCTTGCTTGCTCTGAGCCAGCCGTGGAGCGGGTGGAGCTGCGGTCTCGTCGATCTCGACAATGATGGGCGGCTGGATGTGTTCATCGCGTGCGGCGGGCTGGACGCCCACGAATCTCAGCCCAACCGCGTGCTCCACAATCTGGGCGGCCGTTTCGCAGATGTTTCGGGCGACGCCGGTTCGGACTTCGCCGTATCGCGCGTGCATCGTGGTGTCGCCTTCGCCGACTTCGATAACGACGGCCGCATCGATGCCGCGGTGACCTCGCTGAACCAGCCGCTCGAATTGTGGATGAATCGCAGTCCCTTGCAGCATTGGCTCCAGCTCAAGCTCAAGGGAACTCGAAGCAACGCCTCGGCGCTGGGCGCGAAAATCATTTGCCGAAGCGCGCGGCGCACTCAGGTTTCTTTTGTGGCCAACAGCGTAGGTTACGCATCCACCAGTGACTTGCAAGTTCACTTTGGACTCGGGGAGGAGCGCAAGGCTTCGCTCGAAATTCATTGGCCATCCGGTGTAGTGCAGGAGTTGAAAGATGTTGCGTCCGATCAGCGGCTTCAGATTGACGAAGCCCCTCCCATCCCTCCCGAGAACAAGCTCCATCCCTAAGGCTGCTGCTTAAACGATAGAAAAAACACTCTCTCGGGTAGATCCCGGATAGGGTTCCATCCGAAACTTGCGAGCAAGCCAGTGTGTGCAAAATCGCTGTGGGCTGGAATCAACTGGGAACCGAAGTGAAAAATCGGGAGGATAAGACGATGTATCGAGCAGAGAACGACAAGTGTACCTCCGGGTTGAGAGTACTGGTGTGTCTCTTGGCTCTCTTGGGCATTCTGACGACAGGTCAGCGCCTGTGTGCGCAGTCGTCGAACGGGCAGATTACGGGCCTGATCACGGACTCCAGCGGGGCGGCCGTTCAGGACGCAAAAATAGTAGCGACCAACACCGAAACGGGTGTCACCTACGTCAGCACGACCAACGGATCTGGTGTGTACGTCCTCTCGCAGCTAGTCCCCGGACTTTACAAGGTTTCGTTGAGCAAGGAAGGATTTGGCACTGTCGAACGCACAGAGCTGACAGTGCGCACCGGAGACCATCTTTCGCTTGATCTCAGCATCAAGCCGGCCACCACGAGAGAGACCGTAACGGTAACCGAGTCTGCGCCCCTGTTGCAATCGGACCAGTCGAGCGCTTCGACGGTTCTCGACAACAAGATGATCACCGAATTGCCCCAACTCAACCGAAATTCGCTCGATCTGACGCAGGTGATTCCGCAAGTACAAGGCAAGGGACCGCTCAGCGACCAAGTCTCCACCTTGGGAAATGCGACTTACCTCATCGCCAACAACGGCAACTCTTATGCCGTCGCGGGCGGGCAGGTGAACGGTACCAGCATTTCAGTAGACGGCAACCAGTTGCAGGATTCCGAGTTCAACGCCGTGAACCGCGCCATCCCGACGCCCGACAGTATCGGAGAGTTTCGGGTTGAGAGCGGTGTTCTGACAGCGGATCGTGGCCGGTATTCAGGCGGCGTCATCACGATGAACACCAAGAGCGGCACCAATCAGTTTCACGGCCGGCTCTTCGAATATTTCCGCAACCAGATTCTGAACAGTAATGGCTGGCAGAACAATTCGCTGGGACAGACGCGACCAGCATTCCATCAGAACAATTACGGGTTATCGCTGGGTGGCCCAATTTCGATTCCTCATGTTTATAACGGAGCGAACCGCACTTTCTTCTTTTTCGGTTGGGAGGGAGAACGCTACAACACAGGGCAGACGGTCGTTTCGACTGTGCCGACTCTGTTGCAGCGCAATGGTGACTTCTCGCAGACCATCTTAGACTTCCCAAATGGCTCGGCGGGGGCGCCAGACTATGCAGCGATTTTCGACCCGTATCATATTTCTGGGGGAGTGCGACCAGAGTATGCTGGGGTCCCGGGAGCGCCGGTAGGCGCCAACGGCTTGGTCGGGGGAAAGATATGTTCCCCGGCCGACATCTCCGGCGGAACTTGTCCGGCAGGCAACCAGAGTCTCTCGTTGCAGAGCAGCCTGTTCGCCCACTACATGGCCCTGTGGCCATTGCCGAATCACGCGCCGGGCCCCAATGGTTATAGCAACGACCGGTTGGATTCGATTGCGGTGACGCGCCCGACGGATCGATTCTTCTTGCGGTTGGATGAGAATATTTCGAACAGCCAGCGCCTCAACCTTAGCGTCAGCCGGACCCACATGACCAACAGGATTCCGGCGCCCTGGCAGCATGGTGCACGGTCCTTCAGCTACGATCACGACGTAACTGGAAGCTTGCAGTACAACTGGGTGCTGTCGCCGACTTCAATCCTGGACGCGCATCTCGGATTCGGAACGGCTAAGCTCTACAGTGACGGTGTTTCGGGAGATGGCTCCGATCCAGACCCCAACATTGACACCACAACATGGGGTTTCGATCCCCTGATTGTCAGCAATCCTTCCCGTACGACAAAAAACATCCCTCCCGTTCTGAACGTCGCCGGGGTTAGCGGCAATCCCGGCTTCTCCAACGTGGGCGGATCGCAATTCGACACGTTTATCAACCAGACGGAAAATGCCACAGTGGGATACACGAAAGTGGTGGGCCGCCACACCATCAAAGCCGGTTACGAACAGTACTACTATCGCTTCAACGAGAACGGTGGAGATCACACCGGCGTGGCCTGGATCAATAATGGTGGCGGTTCGGTGAAGGATTGGCAAAATCCCGGGGACTCAACCACGGGCTTCCCGCTGGCGGAACTGATGATGGGCTCTTCGCACGTGTTTCAATGGGGCAACTGGAACATTTCACCCTACGGCTTCAACGAAGCCGCCTATGCGATGGATGATTGGAAGGTCAACCAGAAACTGACGGTGCAAATCGGCCTGCGTTGGGATCACGACGGCGCACGTTCTCCCGACAGTTTCGCACCCGGTCAAGCTTCCCCCATCATGTACGACATCAATGCGAAGAATGTCTTGACTCCCAACTCTAGTTGGGGTTGGGGCCAGGTCACCTCTGCAACTCCAGGGCTCGCCGCTCTGCCACCGCCGGCATGGCTGACACAGGGGGCAACCGGCCGCGTCGTGCTGCTCCACTCCCCGGAATATCCACAGAAAAATCTTTACAACACGGATTGGAAGAATGTCCAACCGCGCCTGGGGATGGCATACGCCATTAACGATAAGACCGTGTTGCACGCCAGCGCCGGCATCGTTGACCAGGGTCTCAATGGCCTGTCCACGGACTGGTTTAGTTTCTACTACAACACGATTACCATGGGCCAGATTTCCAGCTTAGACGGACAGCAGTGGATCAGCGAACTCGGCCATGACCACGGTTTGGGGACGTTCCCTGCGCAGGCCGGTGGAACGAACCTGGGATACTATCCTGCGATCAGCACGAACAAGGATTATGGTTTCCAGACCTTCGGACAGGCAGCCAATCCCGATCAGGGTGGCGCGTCAACCATCAACCATTTCCAGACTCCGGAAGACTACATCTGGGACGTCAGCGTGCAGCGGCAGATTGGGAGGAGTTGGGTGGCGACGGCAGATTACACGGGCATCCGCGGCATCCACCTGCTTATGCCGGTTTGGGGCTGGAGCCTGAATAATATTCCACTCGCCGACTACTCGCTCGGCCAGAGCCTCTATTCGCAGGTGCCCAACCCATTTTACGGACAGTCGCAAACCTTCAATAGCCAGCCCACTGTGCAACTCTCCCAACTTCTGGGACTTTCGCCGCAATACTCTTCGGTCACGCCGGGGCAGGCAACCTGGGGACGGTCGATGTCCAACTTCCTTAACTTCCAGATTCAGAGCCGCGGCTACCACGGGCTGACCCTGCTGGCTTCCTATAGCATTCGCAAGACCTTGACCAACACATGGGGTAAGGATATTCAGCACACGGGGCCGTTCTTTTGTTGTTCCCTGCAGAACCCGCACAACCTGATGGAGGCCTATGGAGTGGCAGGGTATGAGATGCCGCAGACGTTGTTATTGAACTATTCGTATGAGCTTCCATTTGGACATGGACGCCAGTTCATGAGCCACGGCGACAGCTTCGGCTCTAAGGTTCTCGACCAAGTGATCGGAGGCTGGAACGTGGCTGGCGTGAGTACATGGAATCCCAAGGGAACGCCAGTCCTCGTGCCTCAAGTACCAGGGGGTCAGACGGCGCCCGGCGCGGCGCTTCGCGAGTCACTTGCGCCCGGTGTGAAGGTGGTTCAATCCAAGAACTACTCCAGTGCGCTGGTGGATGCGAGTGGAAACTTCATCAACTCGAATCCGAATCTCGTTCTAAACACCAAAGCGTTCGTAAGGACACCGGATTTCGGTTTTAGCAATGCACCGTTCATTTTTCCCAACGTGCGGAATCCAGGGAGCTTCTTCACCGATGCAACATTGCTGAAGAAATTCCCCCTGTCTGCTGAAGGATCACGATACTTCGAGATTCGCCTGGAGGCGCAGAACATCTTTAACCACGCTAATTACAACCAGATGGACAACAATATGAGTAACGCCACCTTCGGCGGAATTCTCGGCAAAACCGGGCAGCGCATCATGCAGGTTGGTGCGCGCCTCTTCTTCTGATTTCGTGGCAATTAGATAGTGCGGAGCCGGTCGTAGTATCGAGGCAGGCTCCGTGTTTCCCCGGAGTTCTGTCTTCATGTCGAGTACAACTCGTGTCATTTCTATCAGCTTGCACTGCCTCTTGTGGAGCGTCAGTGTGCTCGGCCAGACAAGCGCCCGGCTGCAGACCTCCGATACAGAGTTGGCTTTCGAAGCAGGCCCCACCGCTCCGCGGTTGGCAGGCCTGAAAGTTCCCACGCAGGTTGCATGGGAGAATCGAGCTTCCGAAGCTTTGATCGCGTCGGTGGAAATCTCAACCCAACAGACCCCTGTGCATTGGATCTTTAATCGCGAGGCCAGCCAGCTCGATGAAGGCAGGATCGCTTTCGTCTACGACAGCGCCGCACCTCATCTACGCCTTACATGGGAATGGCGTACCCGCCAAAACTACGGCCCGCTCGAGCATCAAATTCGAATCGCGAACCTCGACTCTCAGGAAATCTGGATTCCGATGCAGGACAGCCTCGCCTTCAATTGGCAAATCGATCCGCAGTCGTCATTGGAACATCTCTTCGTCGAGAAGGGAGCGAACACGCCGTCGGCGGTAGGCACTCATCAGGTCGCGCTTGCCGAGGGCTACCACTGGACTGGCACGTCCAGCACGTACGGCGATCTCAGCGACAGCGAGCCGCGCGAAATTATTCCCTGGACACTGGTCCAGCGAAAGGATGCGGCACAAACGGGATGGTACGCAGGTATCGAGTTCAGCGGCCGCACTCGCATCTCACTGGCACGAGAAAAAGATTCGCTGCAGGGGGCAATGGGACTGAACCCGGATCCCAGTCCCTTCCGCACTCGGCTCATGCCTGGCGAAGTCTTTGAGACGCCGGTGGTGTTCCTGGGTGGTTTCCGCGACGGTTCCGATGGAGCCGGAAATGTCCTGCGCCGCTGGGTTCGCACGGTTCTTGGCAATCCCGAAACCTGGAAGGATCCGAACTACCCGCTGGTGGTCAATAACAGTTGGGGCGGCGGCATGGATGTCAATGAGGAGATCGCGTTGCGCATGATTCGCGACTCCGCCGACCTGGGCGTCGATATGTTTCACGTCGACGCCGGCTGGTTCCGCGAAGTAGGCGACTGGCATCCCAATCCGCAGAAGTTTCCCCATGGGCTTGCTGTTATTGCCGACGACGCGCACAAACACGGCTTGAAATTCGGACTATGGGTGGACTGGACGCAAGCCGGCTTGTCGACCGAAGCTGGAGCCCTGAATGCTCGCGATCCCAAAGTTCGCGACTGGATGGTGACCGATATTCCCGCTGACTGGAAGCCTGAGCCCTTTAAGGGTCAAACGATCGATCTGGGAGTTCCGGAAGCGAAGCTGTGGGCGGAGCACGAAGTCGAGCGAATTGTCACGGACTACCACCTCGACATGCTGGAGCACGATGGCTATCTCGTCGCGCACGGATGCGATCGCACCGACCATCCTCATGCCGCTCCCGACCCGTTGAACAAATGCATTTACAAATCATGGGGAGCGTACTGGGTGGACAGCTCAAACTCCACGGATGTCAGCTACCACTCGGTCCGCGCTTACTACGATATTTACTCCAAGCTGCGCAAGGATCATCCGGGCCTTTTGTTTGAGATGTGCAACGACGGCGGGCGGATGGTTGATTTCGGCAGCGCCTCGCACGGCGATTATTTTTCGATCACCGACACTTATGACCCCCTGTCAAACCGGCGGGCGTTTTACGACACCAGTCATGTGTTGCCGGCGGCGATGCTGGAGGCTTATGTCGAGAAATGGCCGACGCCTGGCATCGAAAACTTCCGCTACATGCTGCGCAGCGGCATGATGGGATGGCTGACCATCATGACGGACACGAACGCGTGGTCCGCCGAACAACACGCCGAGGCGAAGCAGGAAATCGATCTCTATAAGAAAGAGCTTCGCGCATTGATTCGCGATGCCAGCTTGTATCATGTCTCAACCCGGCCCGACGGTGTGCACTGGGACGGCATCGAATATTGGGATCACGAACGGCAGCGGGGTGTGGTTTATGCATTTCGTGGAACCGTGAAAGAAGAGAACGGGCACTCGTTTCCGTTGAAGGGCCTCCAGCCTTCAGTCCACTATCGGCTCCGATTCCATGATCACAGCGCTCCAGATCGCAGCGTCACGGGACGAGAGCTCACGGAGCGGGGACTCAAGGTCGATCTCAATTTGCCCAATAGTTCGGAACTGATCTTCATTGAAGGGGAAGCACACTGAAAGCGGCGCGAGGATGTGCCGCTGGCAGGAACCTGCGTCAGTCATGAACGAAATGAAATCCCCAAACCGGCTCGACGGTCGCGTGGCTCTTATCAGTGGCGGGGCTCAGGGGATTGGCCGTGCGATCGCGGCCCGGTTCCAACGCGAGGCGGCATGCGTCTTCATTCTGGACTGTGACTCGGAAAGCGGAAATCAGACGGTCGTCGAGCTCACCAGACAAAACCCGTCTCTGCCGGTGCGCTACCTTCGTGCCGACCTGCGCGATCCGATTGAAATTAAAAATGCGGTAGACACCGTGGGAAATCAGCATGGCCGCGTCGACATTCTGGTTAACAACGCGGGGGTCGAACTTGAGAGATCGATCGAAAAACTGACCGTGGCGGACTGGGATCTGGTAATGAACGTGAATCTGCGCGGCGCCTTCCTGCTCACTCAGGCCGTAGTCCCTGTGTTTCCGGAGACGGGCGGAGCAATAGTGAATATCAGCTCCATTCACGCTACCCACGCCTTCCCCGATTCAATCCCCTATGCGTGCTCCAAGGCTGGTATGGTTGCGCTCACGCGAAATCTAGCCTTGGAATTATCGAGCCGGCATATCCGCGTGAATTGCATTTGTCCCGGTTATATTGACACGCGCCTCTGGGAGCAATACCTGCGACATACCGCCAATCCGAGGTCTGTAGCAGAGCAAACGACCGCGCTTCATCCCCTCGGGCGTCGCGGGATGCCTGACGATATTAGTGAAGCCGCCCTGTTTCTCGCCTCCGACAGCTCCTCCTTCATCACGGGCACCGATCTGATCGTAGACGGTGGCCTGACAGTGCGTGCCCATTCTTAGCTCAAATATCCATTGGTGAAATCAGTTAAACGACATATCCTTTCGTTTTAGTAATACTTCAAGCCGTTCTTCTGTAATACAATTCCCCCCATTCTGGGGGCGATCTTGAAAAAGCATCACACCGTCCTAAGTGGGGCAATGAAGCGGGAATTTCAAAAGGATTTGGAACTGTTCAAACACTTCCTTCTACTGCTCAATAACACCAGCCCTATCCGTAACGTTGAGTTGATGTGGCATGAAGAGGGGGAAGAACTGGATCCTCTGAAGGCCAAGTTCAAGAGCCGTGTAGGAACCGGCGACGCCCTCGTGCAGCTTCTGCCAGCCGGAATTTCAGAGGTGAATCGCAATTCTCCGAGCACGCTGTTCTGCGATCTGGTCCACGGGTTTGGCGCTCACGAAGAAGAAACGTGCGCCCACTCTGACGTTCCTGCCAAGCAACGATGCCGCGCCACGGGCAGTACCCAGGTCTATGGCTGTCACGTGGGGCTCACCGACATCGCTGTGCCTGTGATTTGCGATGGATTGTATCTGGGGACGCTGTTCTCCGGTCAGGTTCTGACGACTCCGCCGACTCCTGAAGGTTTCCGGGTCGTTCGCCAGGCTCTGGCTGGTCAGACTCACATCAACTTCAGAAGCCTGGAAGCTGCCTACTATCAGGTACCCGTCGTCGACGAGGCACAAGTCACCGAGATGGTTCGTATTTTGGAGCTCTTCGCGAGGTATATCTCAAATTCTTGGAAGAGGCTTCAACTCATCAGTGAAGTCCAGAGAAACCACGACCGGGAGCTGAGTTTGGACCGCAAGGAATTGGCGTCCATCTTGCTGTCGGGCGAACTGGGCGACCTGTTGGAATTGAAGGCACTCGCCCACCGTGCCGGTCTGCAGCGCTTGCCGGAGCGCGTGATGGTCCTGCAGATCGAGCATCTGAGCGCAGAGGCCGGACGACAGGGCACGGGCCCAGCCCCGACGCTGAATCGCCTATCACACATTGTGGAGGATTTCTGCCAGAGTTTGCCGAATTCGCTGGCCATGCTCGTGCGGCCCGGAGAAATCTGCATCTTCACCAGCCAGGAGATGCGCAACCACAACCATCAGCGCCTCTCGTTGGAGGAGATGGCGGAAAGCATTCTTGCCAAGGTCCGCCCGGAGACCAAGCTCGCCATGCGCATCGGCATCAGTGAAGAGCATCGTCAACCGGCCGAGTTGCTCAAGGCCTACCAGGAAGCGTGCGCCGCGCTCGATTCAGGGGCCAATCCGGTTTCATTCTTCAGCGATCCCAAACCACAAAAGTCGCAGCCTTCAGAAGTTATGTCGCGCTTGATTAAGGCCTTCCGCCACGGCAACAGTGTGTCGAGTGTCCTGCGGGAATTCCTCTCTCTGGCTATGCCATCGGATCACTCTCCGGCCGAGGTACAACAGTCGCGGGCCTTGCTCACTTGGGCCATCGAACACCTGGCTCTGGAGACTGTCAGCAGCGGCGTGGATCCCGCGCAAATCAAAGCCGCCAAGGAGAAAGCAACGACCAGCGTGTTGCACGCTCCCAGTCCCTTTGGTGCGTGTGAGGCATTCCGGCGATTCGCGGATCTCGTGTCCCAGCAGATGGCTTCTGCTTTTAGTCAGCGCGAGCACAAAATTGTGTTAGCCATCAGCCAGTTAGTCGAGGAACGCAGTGCAGCTCAGATCACGATTCAGCAACTCGCGGAGGCCGTCCATCTTTCCTGCGGCCATTTGAGTCGGGTTTTCCGGCGGACAACCGGCATGACCTTGGAGCAATTCTTGATCCGCCAACGCGTGGAGTTGGCAAAGCGAGCCCTTCTTGACCATCGCTTCAATGTAGCGGAAGTGGCGGACCAATGCGGGTTCTGCAATCCCGCTTATTTCGCCTCGGTGTTCAAGAAATACGTGCGCTGCACACCGCGAGAATTTGCCAGTCAGCCGCAGCGCTGGGAACCGATGGCTCCGACACTTTTGCCATGGGTCGTAAGCAACGTTTCGACTTCCTGAATCAGGTTCGTGGGAGACAGAATGTTTCGGAGTACCCCCAACTCTTCGATCTCCACCTCCCTCACGTCGCCGGAGTTGAGAAATACCGGAGGTTTGCGAAACCCGCCCACTGCGTTCCGGTCGCAATAATGTCGCCCGGTTCAAGCGTGATCGCAGCAGAAATAAACGCACTCAGAGCTGGGATCCGAAAGATACGGTTCGAAGTATTGAAATTCTGCACGAACGGCTTGCAGCAGAATTGGCGGCGGGGAGGGAAGGGCTCTCGAGGAATATGGGAAATGGGGGAGGAATAGGCAGGAACGGTGGCGCAGCCGATAAATCTGTGGAGTGCAGCTGAGTTCACTGAGCTATACCTGATCGCCAAAACAAATTCGTTGTTCCTCAGCCCATCACGCGAATATGCGGTTCGGGAATACCGAAGACGGCGATGGAGGAAGTGTTCCCGGATTCGGCACGGAAAGTCGGCATATGGGCATCGGACCGGTCGACAAGTCTTATTGCTCCCGGATCACGGGAAGCGCCTTTTCCCTTAAGCGCATTTTTACGGAATATTGCCGACTATCCGCTAACTCATGACTCCGGAACCTTAGTGGGTGCCTATCAATTCGCCAGAGTTCGCTGCGCCGACAGTTCACTCACTTCCGATTCTGTTGTGCAACGACTCGTTTCATGATGATCTCAAGGTTTCGGATGCGTTGAGAAACTGGGCGAAGACCCATGTGTGTTCCGAGTTCGAAATATTCCAGAGAATTGTCGTTATAAAAAGGCCAATGAGGTGCACCGTCGAAATTAGGATCACCAGTCTTGACGAATTCGACCCAATAACGTCGAATGAGGTCTCCTAATGGTTGGTCTTCGCTCGTGTGCTCCCAGTCACCGGGGAACGAGTCGCTCAAGAAGAACAGTTCTTCGCCATGGTGTGCGCCCAGCCGCGACCGTTTTCCTGGATCGACGTACGTGAAATAGTACAGGTATGACTTCATTCGCGCTCTCGTCATGGCCTGCGCGAGGGAATAGGCTCCGCACGCAAATTCGTCGCTCTCCAACTGTAGCGAGCGGAGGGGAACGTCGGCATCGGAACTCACCGGGTAGGTGCGGAATTCTTGTTTGGAGTACTCGCCGGTGTCTTGCTGGAGACGCCTCTTGTAGTCACTGACGGTCTTCAAATCATTGTGACCAAAGACGGTCGCCTCATCGGCATTACTCCCCACAAGGATTGGGATGTGCATCTGGTTGCCCTCTGCGAATATCAAGGCAGGCTGCTTGGGAATTATCCAGCCATCGACGATGGCGTCGAAATGCAGGCCCGGATCGTTCTTCCACGCTTTCAGGACTTCACTTGCTGGAATAGTGCGTAGCTTCTGCAGAGTCTCCAGCCCGCCGGTAACGCCAAGATCTTTTGCCAGCCGTTCTCCTGAGCTCTCGCCCGTGGTGTCGATCAGGTTGTACGTGGTCGGCATGCGGATATCTTCATTCAGCGTGTCTTGACATTCTCCGCTTTCCAAGATTGCGCCGAGGAACAAGCTTTGGGAGAGCGGGGATGCCATGAGTAGACAGATGTCTACAGCTCCGGCCGATTGCCCCATCACCGTGACGCGGTCTGGATCGCCGCCAAATTCCCGGATGTTCTCCTTCACCCATTTGAGTGCCTGTACTTGGTCCAGAAGCCCGTAGTCGCCGGAGGAGTGATGCTCCGATTCCTCCGTCAGGGCTGGATGTGCCAGAAATCCGAAAGGGCCGAGTCTGTAATTCGCACTCACTACCACCAACCCCAGCCTCGAAAGCGGGGGGCCAAGCGGCGTCATCTGGCTGTAGCCCTGAGTGTTGCTTCCACCATGGAAGTAAACCAGTACCGGACGATTGGCGTTCGCGCGAAGCTCCGTAGTCCAGATATTCAAGTACAAACAGTCTTCATTGCCCTCGATGTACGGAAGCCACGGGGCTGGGAGTTGCAAGCAAGGCGAACCGGGGTTGACGGCTTTGCGAGTTCCAGTCCATTCTCGCACCGGTTCTGGAGGTTTCCACCGAAGCTTGCCCGTTGGAGGTGCCCCGTACGGGACACCGAGAAACGCAGCCCAGTTCGGCTCCGAACCGAAATGGATGCCCTCAAGCAAGCCGCTCTGGGTCTTTACGGTCGGATCTGGTTGCTGGCGCTGTACATCAAGCGCGCCGACACCGCCGAATTGCAGGGAAATCAGACAGACTGCAGTCCGAGCCAGCTTCCAACGCATAAAGGCTCCTCTCACAATACGCACGGTCGCTCGCGCTAAGGATTGGCTCGCAAGTATTCTCCGCGGAATGCCAGATTCCATGTCAACCCGTTGTCGCTCGACTTTTCCCAGGTCTGCTCGACCTTGTTCGGACTCAGCCGCACCATCCTCACGCGATTCAATACGGTCTCGCCGCTTGGTCCACGGCTTGTACCTTCAAATTCTGCTGAGCCTGACGAAGCCTTGCCAGACGTAAACACGTGAACCCGGCCCTCATTGTCGGCGAACATTCCATGCCAGCTGTTGTCGTCCGTACTGTAGCCGAAGATGTTTTGTCCGTAGTGGCCTCTCCCGCCATCCCAGTTCTCGACGACTAAGCACTTGTCCAGCGATAGGCTCACCGTGCTGTGAGCCTTCCCGGAGGAACCCTCAGCCCCGACAGCCCAATTGCCGAGCCAATAATCGAGTTGCCGATTCTCCAGATTCGCAGCGCACGGCGTAGTATTGGTCCCTGCGAAACAGTTTATTGTGAGGGCTAGGCCCATCAAGACTCCGAGACAAGAAGCTCTTGAAACACTTCGCCTGAGAATAGCCGTTCGCGCATTCATGTAAATGTCCTCCAAATCTCTAATCATTGTTTGTTCTTTTCACCGACCGTTTTATGCTTTGACTAGCTCCCCTGCTGGTCGTCGAGCCCGGAATCGGAAAGCTTGTGTGTGCTTCTGTACCTCCAAGACTTCGAATCCTGCATCCTGCAATCGCGTTCCGAAAGTATCGGGATTTACCGGAACCAACGTGTCGCCGATGTGAATGATCCTCATCAACCAGTTCTGAAGGCTGTCCGAACCCACAAAAAAACCGCCGGGCCTTAAAACTCGGAACGCTTCACGGAGGACTTTGTTTTGAATTTCGGGAGAAGGGACGTGGTGGAGCATGGTGAACGAAACCGCGCCCGAGAACTCAGAGTCCAGGAACGGCATATTAGCGGCATCCCCCTCAATGACCTGGACATTGCTTCCCTGCAGCCGTAAAGTCAGCGCATTCGCCAACTTCGGATCGAGTTCTAGAGCTGTCAGTCGTTTGACCGACATCCGCAACAGGTCCGTAGTTAAACCCGGCCCCGGTCCGAGCTCCAGCACATTCGACCCTAGGTCCGTGTTGGCTAGAACCCATGGCGTTCGCTGGTTTACGGTCGCGCGCCAACCGTCCGAGTGGCACAGCCATTGATGTATGCGATTCATCCCCATAACGTTTAGCCTGGTTCTTACCGGTTCCTACCCTAAATGGTTGTCAATTGTGCGCGCTTTCGATAATGTGCCAATCGATGTCGCAAAAGCGGCAAAATGGAATCTTCGATCGGTCAGAGGATCCTAAGTCAGTAGTGACAACTCTCGCCCGGGACTATCCAGCGGGTCACGTAATACCGTTGCATTTCCATGATCGAGATCAACTGGTCTATGCATCCCGCGGGGTGATGACCGTTCGTACTCGCGAGGGTACCTGGGTTGTGCCGCCCTACCGTGCGGTTTGGATACCGGAACGGGTCTCGCACACCATCACCATGTCAGGTTCGGTGGCGATGCGAACTCTGTATTTCAAGTCTGCGCTCGCCAAGACGCTGCCACGCGATTGTTGTGTGATCAATGTCTCAGCCTTGCTAAAAGAACTCATCCTCTACGCCTGCAGTTTGCGCGCTTTGAAGAAGACGGTAAAATGGCAAGAACACTTGATCGAGGTAATTCTTCGTCAATTACAAGCGGTGCAGATGGTCCCCTTGCAACTCCCTCATTTGTCAGATCCGAGAGCGGTTCGGGTTGCACAGATATTGATCAAAGACCCCAGTGATCGTCGAACGCTCGCGCAGCTTTGCCGAGTGACGGGTGCGAGTAAGAGGTCTATCGAACGACTCTTCCAGCAAGAAACCGGAATGACGTTTGGAAAATGGCGGCAACAACTAAGGCTCATGCAAGCCATGCGGCTTCTAGCAGAAGGCGCAAAGGTGACGCATGCGGCTCTGGAATCTGGCTACAGTACACCGAGTGCTTTCATTTCCATGTTTAGGAACGCTTTGGGCAGTACGCCAACTTCCTATTTTAAGTCCAGGTCGAGAGTCGCTTTTCTTTCCGAGTAAGGGGCAAACCGGAAGTGATCCACCAAGACGAAAAGCACCCGACTGCCTATGCGCGCACCTGCTCTCTCTGCTTGCGGAAAGGAAAGGTCGAAGGCTAAGTCCGAAGCGAGTAAACATCGCTGCCGCGTGGCATCGACGGTCCGTTGTATGCGTTTGTGAAGCGAATCCGTATGAGCCAAAAAATCAGCAAAATCAGTGGAAGTATGGTGAGAATCAAATACAAGCTTGTACTGAATAAAGCTGGGGACAGGTGTTTCCCGAGCCCAACGGCCGAAAGCAATCTCAGTGGCCGGTTCGAGGGTCCGAGGAAAAAAGATCCTGCCGCAATGAACAGCCCAAAGCACATGCGCCAGAGGTGCCGCGCGATGCGCTTTGTTCCAAGAACACCGCCGCGCACCAGCATGCGAATGTCCCCCAGGGCAGCCAGCAGACACACCGAACCCATGAAGAAGGTCATTCCGACGGGAACTCCGTCTTGTGAGTTCGCTCCGCTTCGCACGACTCTAAGACCATTCATCCAGCTGAGAACACCAATCGCCAAAGGAATCAGCAGCGCAACCCAGTCAAACCGGCTGGTTTCTCCGTCTCTGCGCCGGGCGGTCAGCCATGCCGTTCCGATCAGATAGAAAGTCAGAATCCCGCCGCCGATGTTGTTTTGTTCGTGCCTTACGATCGCCAGGTACACCGCGCCGACTGCCATGGCAAGCATGGACGCGACGAAGACCTTTCCCGCTAGGACATGGCGGGTGGAGCCTTTGCGGAAAGACATTGCCGCTGTACCGGACAGCAACCCTATGGTCCCGGCGCAAATATGAGCAATCAGAATGGGCGAATAGCGCATTGAGCCCTCTTACAGATATATACGCGCTTGAGCCGCAGCGTTTTCACCCTATCAGCACAAATTTCTGAATACGTCGCAAGTCGCTTTCGATCATTTAAAAACTGCAGTTCGAGGCAGAGAGAACACCTCAGACCGCCAGGAATCGAGAACCCTCGTCGAGAACGGGGTTAGTTTCCGAGTGGCCAAAATCCACTCGCCACTCGTGTGGCTTCCCAGAACGCCGTTTTACCGGGCATCAGGACGCTTGCGGATGAGCCGATCCGCGGTAATTACGGATTGTTCCTGCGGCACCACTCGCGAGAACAGCCAACCTCAAAAAGCGAATCGCAAAGCAAACTGCATAAAGCGAGGCTTGGTGATCGTTCCCAGGTATCTGCCGAACTGTGCCGCGCCATAGGAGAGCGAGGGTTGCGCGCCGCGCACGTCGTAGCGCACCGAGTTGGTCGCGTTGAAGGCTTGCCAGCTGAACTCCAAGCGCCTTTGCTCACCCAGGGAAAAGTCCTTGCTGACCCCGGTGTCGATGTCGAACATGCCTTCGCCAATGACGCTGTTGCGGACGCCGGATTCGCCTGGCCACTCTGGACGGAAAGCTGCCAGCGCAGCGGTCGGATCAGCGAAGATGTCGGGGCCACTCACACCATCCACGATGACATTCTTGGGGTTGGACGCCTTTGGCGCTGGCCCGTTGGGCTCGGCGTCGCCCTCGATGTTCCAGTTGGTAGACCACGTGAAACCATTGTCAATGGTGATCGGGAAACCGCTGGTCCAGCGGAAAATGCCGGAGACGTGCCAACCGCCGACCACAGCGTTGAGCGCCGGGCTGGCGTTTTCCATAAGCCTCTGCCCTTTGCCGAACGGCAGCTGATAGACGAGGTTGGCGTTGAGCTGATGGAAGGCGTTGAAATCGGAGAGCCCGCGAAGCGCCAGCGGATCCCACGAATTAATGACAATTCCGCCTCCGTTCAAGTCGTTGCCCGTTCCGTTAGTTCCTTCATACGGTCCGATTCGTTCCGCGGCCGAGGCTTCGTCCAACGATTTCGAAAACGTATAGTTGAACTGCCCTTGCAGGTTGGATCCCCAGCGGGCATTGTAGGTCACCTGCAACGCGTTGTAATCCGAGGTGCCGATGTTGCGCCACGCATAAAGCGAACTGAACTGGTCGTGGTACAAGGCGTACGGGCCGTACTTACTGTTGGGGAGTGCGGGACTCAACTGGAGTAAGGTGTTAGGCAAATCCATATATTTCAAAGTCAAGGTCTCGTTATGCGGGAAGCAATTCCAGATTTCGTAAATATTCTGTGTGGCAGTCGGATGGCCGGGGAGAACGCCGCCGGTGATGTTGGCCGTGTTGCAATTTAGGACGTTGTTGGTAAGTGCGTTCTGCGTCGCCACCCCAGCCCAGGCTGGAAAGAGATGCTCGAAAAACGGAACGGGCGCCACGCTATTTACGTCCGTGCCGACGCCCGTTGTCGATTGGGGGTTGGGAACAGCCGCCAGCTTCGAGAGCATCGTAGCTGCCTGGAAATATCTGGTGTTGCTCGCGGGATCATTCAAGTTCGTGGGCATGGCCATATCCACTTGCATAGGCAACCGCCGACCGATGCTGCCCACATACGCAACTTGGAGCGAGGAGCGGGAAGTAATCTGGCGCTGGAGCGAGAAATTGAACATGTGCGTATAAGGTGTCTTCACCGACTGGTCTAGCCCCCAGTTGATGGCAAAGGCGGTGTTGCTGGGGATGTTAGGGAAACCGCCCGTTGGCGGGGGGCCGAACAAACAGCCCGGGTTGTTTAAATTGGGACACGGCGTAGGCAGGCAAGACTGGCCGGAAGACCCCGGAATCAAACAGCTAAAGCGGGGAACGGTCGAGGCCGTCACCGAACCAGCCGAGTTTCCGAGACGGGTGGAGAGGCCGAAAGAACCGTTCTGATCGAAACTGTTGACGATGGGAACGCCGAAGTGGTCGTACATGATGCTGTAGCCGCCGCGGATGGAGAGCTGGTCTTTTTTTCCGAGAATCTTCGAGGCCCATCCGTCGCCCGTATCTGGCGCCCAGGCCACGGCAATCCGCGGCGAAAAATCCTTGTGGTCCCAGTTCCAGAGGCCCGGACCGTTATTCTTTGGTCCGCCCAGGACGAAACCAATTTCCCCGGCGCTGTTGGCCGGCTGGCCAGCCGTAGCCAGTTGGGCACTGTGGTTAAACCAGGCGGCGACGTTTTGCTTGGTGCAGCCGCCACCGGCAGCCTGCACGCAAGGTGCGACCTGATATCCATTGGTTTCGTAAGGCGGAGCTTCCAGCACCCAGCGCAGTCCGTATGTGACGGTCAAACGGTGTGTGATCCGCCAGTTATCTTGTCCAAAGAACTCGTAGTCATTGATAGCGTAACGGCGGTTGATGGCCTGCCCCTGTGGCAGCGCGGTGCCGTTGCGCGCGAAATTATAAATGCCGTCACCCTCGGCAAGAATACCCATTACGATCCCGGCCGCGCTGTCGTAGTTCGGACCGAAGTTATGATCCACCTTCGGATAGCCTCTTTGGCCCGGATCCAGGGGGCTGTTGTCGTTGGCGATTCCCCCAGTGTTGAGATAGACCACATTGGTCTGAACGTCCGAGAAAGAGTTGAGGTAGCTGATGTGGTTGCTGCGAATGAGAAATAAGTCGGTGCCAAATTGAAGCGAGTGATTTCCCCGAGTCCAGCTCAAACTGTCACTCAACTGGTTAACGGGCACAAAGGCGGTGGTAGGGCGAGTGAATGGAACGAGGTTGTCGATCCCATTCAGAAAAACTCCGGGATACACAGAAGTGCCGCCGTACTGCTGCCCCTGGCGGGTGAAGCCCCAGTGAAAGTCATTGATGAGCCTGGGAGAGAGGATGGAACTGAGTCCGACGGTCAGGCCTTTGCTGTCGTCCAGGAAGTTCGTAGCGGCGGGCTGTCCGGGAAACTGTTGCGGTCCCGGCTCCTTGAAGTTTTGGATCTGTCCGCGCGCAAACAAGGTTTCCGAGCCATTCGAGGTGAGGTGATAATCGAGACGAGTAATGTAGGTGTTGAAACTGCGGTCAACGTTCGGAGAGAAGCGAAATCCCAGCGTATTCGAACCATCGCCGGCGTTGAACTCATTGGCAGCTGGATACTGATTGAGAATTTTCAGGACCGCCTGATTGACCCCGATGCCCTCAGGATCCATCCCCTTTATCTGAGTGAAATTAAGTCCATAGTAGCCAGGCTGGACCGGGTAAGGATTGTGGTCTATGCCCTGGACGCTCCCTCCCGGACACTGAGTGGGGTCCGCACATAAGTACATCAGGATGCCCGCACGCAGAGTCGGGCTCGGGACGTTCCGCAGTGTGCTGCTACCCTCCGCATCGCGCCGCCCTTCGTAGTTGGCGAAGAAGAAGAGACGGTTCTTCATGATCGGCCCGCCGATCGTGGCGCCGAATACGTTGCGCAGCAGCTTCGGCGCCGTGTTGGACGCGCCGCTAGACAACTGGGAATTCTTCAAGAACGGATCGTTGGCACTGAAGATGGTGTTGCGGTTGTACTCGTAGGCCGAGCCGTGAAAGGTGTTGGTGCCACTCTTGGTTACCAGCGCGACCTGCCCGCCGCTGGAGTAACCGGAATCGGCGTTGGAGTTGGCGGTGGTGACTCGAAATTCCTCGATCGAGTCGGGCGGCGTATTGAGGACACTCGTAAAAGCGTAGCCGTTATTCTGGTCGTTCACTCCAATGCCGTCGAGCGTGACATTCGATTGGTCGCTGCGCACGCCATTCACCGCTCCGCTCCGTGTGTCGGTCGCTTGATTCGTCTCGGCGGCGCCCCCTAAATATGCCACCCCGGGCTGCAGGCTCAGTAAATAGACTACGTTGCGATCGGCAATGGGCAATTCCGCAATTTGGTTGTTCTCGAGGACGTTGCCGAGAGACGCGTCGGTGCGATTGATGAGCAGCGCTTCGGCTTCCACGGTTACCTTGGTCGTCCCACCTGCAACCTGAAATTTAATGTTTATGGTGGAAGGCGTCTTGACCACGAGGGTGACGTTGGGAGCAAGGAAGGGTGCAAATCCCGCAGCTGAGGCCTCCAGCTTATAGTTGCCGGGAGCCACATCCAGGAACTGGTACAGTCCTGACGCGTTGCTGGTGGTGCTCCGATGGGATCCGGTGGCGGTTTCCGTCAAAGTAATGTTCGCTTCGGCCACGGTCGCGCCCGACGGATCGGTCACGCTGCCATTCAGCTGGCTGCTGGCTTGAGCCGCGGCTATCGACGCCAAGAGCGTCAACACGGCGAACAGGCAAATGGCGCGCTTTGCTCCCTGCACACATCGAATGCCAAACCGGTACCAGCGCTCGTGCTGCCGGCTGCTCACCTGCTGATGGATTCGCGTCATCGACATAGCCTCCCAGGAGTAAAGCAGCAAAACAAAAACGGCGACGGTGCGCTCTTTTCTTCACACGCCTCGCGTGCGCCGTTTCAATTCTCTGCGCTTATTTTTGAGGTCAACAGATCCAGCACGTGCCGCCCAGAGTTGCGGCATTATACCTGAAGATCGGAATGAAAGAGCATTTGGAAAACTGATCGTTGAACCGCGTTTCCGCCGCGGCGCCCTCCGAATTCAGGCCTGAACGTTCCAATATCCAAGGCATCGAACGGGTCGTAGTGACGGGGATGGCGTGCAGGCCCCCGTCCCTAAGTCTTCGGTTTGTCCGCCTAGGCGCGCGCTCCTCGGAAACAAATCGGTCCAGACGTCACCATTCGGGGAAGTTGTGCATCTGCAGGGTCCGGGTTCCGTCTGACTTCTTACATCGCCGTTTGAACGAAACCGTTTTGCGGCAGACGCTTTCGCTTGCATGATGTCAGCAGTCGTGGGGCGGTTGGGACGCAAAATCTTCGGGTCCAGGCGCGCGAAGCGTGCCAGCTTCTCGGCATCGACTTGGTCGCTCCTGCGATCACGGTGCGATCTCGCTCGCAACTCACGAACATTCGCCACAATGACCTCGTGTCCTAGTTCCTGAAGCGGTCCGCCGATCCAGATCGAACGCGTTCCAGCCTCCATCACGACCCGTGTCGGAGGCTGATCGGGGAACCACTTCTTTAGTGCCTTGGGAGTAGTCGGGAACGCCCTCGATCAACTACTTCGCCGTCTTCGTTGAGCACGCAGGGCTGACTCCAGTCGCCAGGTCGATGGCCATCGTCGTTTCAATGCGGGTCTGTCTGCGAGGAACTTCTGCGCTGAGGTGATGCGCCGGCTTTTTCATGGGAATGGTCCCTCCGATTCGAAAGACCTGCTCATCCCACTTATGGCGACGAATCCGGGGCAAACTCCCGCACCCCGGCATCGGCATAGGGCATTCGATTGGAAAACAAATTCTGAGGATAGCGAAAGGTCAAGATACCGCGATGTCTCTCGGCACTCTGAAGAAGGTGTTGTTCATTCTTGATATGATCTCTGAGCTGGCTCAATGATCGGAAGGACTGTCGGCAGCCAAGGAGGCAATAAGCCATGAACCGCACGGTTCTTACGCTGTTGTCCGCGGTTTGTTCAGCGGCGAGTGTGTTGGCGCAGATGGGAAACATGAACGCGCCCACGTTCACCAAAGATGTCGCGCCGATCCTGCAGAAAAACTGCCAAAGCTGCCATCGCCCGGGCGAAGCTGCTCCCTTTTCGATGCTCACTTACGA
>Ga0210406_10001504_pt1 | contig 28270 bp, 24 predicted proteins | sample IncBWC30MmetaG_FD_155454 | JGI IMG/M metagenome (GOLD analysis project Ga0210406, IMG submission 155454) | Forest soil microbial communities from Barre Woods Harvard Forest LTER site, Petersham, Massachusetts, United States - Inc-BW-C-30-M | ecosystem: Environmental > Terrestrial > Soil >... | reverse complement strand
GTTCGCAAACACCCACACAAATCCGCCTTTGTCCCTAACGTTAATTTTCGTCTCATCGGCGTGAAGCAATCGGCCACTGCACAGCCTCTTGACAAGAGTGTCGTAGGTTCCCTTGTAGTTCTCCGCTGCGCCAGCTTTGAAGTTGCCGATATTCGTGGAATCCAGATGAAAGCCGAACAGCCGATTCAGTTTGCTAGCAATATGCAACTGCGGCACCCGCAGCTCGATGTTGAGGTAAAGGGAATAGGCCGTGAGCTCGGAGCCAAACTTGCCTTTTCCCCAACATGTCTCTTTCGGCTGGAAAATGGTTCGGCAGCCTTGACATTGATACCGATGGAAGGCGTAGCGGGTGATCCATCTCTTAATTCCGTGTCGCATGAATTTAAGATCGAAAACGGTCTTAGTGTACTTCGCGTGCTTAAAGAACTTCACCGAGGCGCACTTCGGACAATTACCTGGCCGAGGACACTCGATGGTTTTGTTCGCGGAGAAAACCTTTCTGGACTTCTGGGGCTGAGTCAAGGAGCGCTTCAAGTTCACATTTGATTTTACATAGACTCGTTCGCGCTGGTAGTCCCAGTAAGCGGCATTGTTAATGGTGTTCAGTTCTGGAATGGCGAATGTGTTGCGTTTAAAACCATATGGGTGTTCCCACCTCAGCTTCGCTATGTTAACGATCTCGGTGAGGGGAAGGTCGTGAGGGGATCCTTGGCCTAGTTTAACAAGCGCGTTCGTTAACGTCTCGAGAGCTTGGCAATCCTCCGCGTTATAGGTGACCAGCGCCTGTTTTGCTGCAGGCGCTTTTGAGGTTTCCCATTCTTGTCTCCAGACGATGGTGCCGATCCCAGTCGCGGTGGAATCAGACCATCGAAACCCAAGATGCCCGGCGATTTCCTTCACGCTGTTTGAGCGGCATGGGAAGTAAACTTGAGCGAATACAACAGACAGCAGGTTGACCGCGGCTTCGATCGTTGTGGTCGCGACAACATTTGGAAGCGGTTCTGCGTGACGTTCACGCATTCGTCTCAAAAAAGTCGTCTCGTAACTTCCATAGTGAATTAGCACCGGCTTCTCGACAGTTTCGAGGATGGCAAGGAATTCTCGCCAAATCTTCCCCTCCTCCTCGATGGTGTCTGCCCACAGGCTGTGCTGGAGGGCCGATTCGCCATTGCCGATTCGTACGCCGATGAGGTAGTAGAAATCGCGGTCGGGCAGACCTTCGACGTCCAGGTAAACCGGCGTGCCCTCGATCTTCAATTCCGGATTGCCGACGATGTGGATTTTGTTCTCCCGAATCGCGAGGGCCTTCAGGGAGTGGTGGTACTTCTCCCGTTTGTCGCGCATCCGATCCGGCCGTCGACGGGGCCGAAAAGTGTACGAGAGCTGGGTGATGGTGAAGATTCCCTTGTTGTGGAATTTCTTTCGCTCTTTTTCCGTCATGTTCGCTAACAAGCTCAGGTCGTCTTTCTCAAGGGCCTTCTGTCGACAGCGGTCCCGGAACTCGCATTCGCTGCAGTGCCGGTTCAGGACAAGATCTGGCGGCGAAGCGCTCGTCGCCACTTCAGCCATTTTCGACGCCCGTTTCCGAACTTCGCCCATCAAGCCCGCGGTCTTGACCTTTAACGTCGTGTGCTCATCACCATGGATGATTTTGCCCAAGTTGACTTCGCGTCCGAGCAATTCGGACAACCCCAGTGAGTCAAATGCTAACAACAAGCGGTCATCCCGTGTCAGCTTGTTCCTGAAATTGAAGCGAATCGGAACAAACTTTGCCGGCCTGCCCCTTCCTTCCGATACCACACGTTCGATCGCTTGCAGTCGGGATTCCAAAAGTCGCGGCCCGGGCTGTGTTTGTACTTCAGACGTCCCTTCTGCGGTTTGGCCGAGGGTCGCATCCAGGCTTCTTTGTGGCCGCGAGTCACCGTCCGAACCTGCCCGCGCGGACACCGAAAAGTCCACCGCCAGCAGCCACCTGGCTGCCTTCAGATTTTCTCCTGGGGGCGGTGCAACAACCCATTCCCCCTCCGGTACGCTCTCCCGCAATCGCCGTACCCCCTCGATGCGGTAACCTACTTCCTGCACCTTCACCAACTCCGCGTAAGCATTCACCCCTCCAGTGTCGCCTCGCGACCGAAGCCACGATTTCGTGGGACACTTGAGATATGCCTCGAACAATTGAGAACTAGTCTTCATGCCTGCCACGATAGCCTCCTTCGGGCACCTTTACTTTGTGCGCCCGCTCTTCAGACACGGTTACGATTCAAGATGTTTGATGTTGGTCACAATCTTCGCAGGAAGTGAGACGTTGCATAAGCGAGACCAGAGGATCACGGAGAAACGGGCGGAGTCGTTCAATCGTCTTGGCTGGACCTGCCTCTCCTCATAGAAGGCCAGCTGCTTTCGAAGGAACAGGACCTCCGCGCTCAAGGCGGCGCGCGAGCGGAACAGGAGGAAAGAAGCCGTCCTCCACCAGAAAGCCACTTGCCTCGATGGTTGGAAAGAATCTTCAGACGCCAAGTGGCGGTTCAAGGACTCAAATGTCGCGAATGTCCGTTGCGCAGTCCACCGCAAGTCACCATTCACAATTTAGCAAAAGGGACGCCCCCACCAACAACTCAAAAATTGGCCGCTTTGTTGCCACATTTGTACTTCCGCTCTCTTCGCGGGCGGGATTTCTGTCCAATCGATGTTTTGTATCAAAGAATCCAGATGCAACATGTGAAGCGCCCTCCAATGGTAAATCGCAAGGCTGCTATTCCTCGGTTGCAAATTGACGTCCGTCGTTCTGAGCAGAATATCGATTGACTTCCTCACAGATTGAAGAGATTCGACTTCAGACAAACTGGAATTCTTGAAGGGCTGAAGAGCCAACGTGACGGATCGCGTTTGTGAAGAGGAATCAACTTGAGCTACAGCCAAAGACTCTCCGCTAAGCGCCACGATCACATGTGGTTGGGAAGCCAAGATTAACCTTTTTCCCAGAACATCCGCAGGAGATACGCGAATTCCATCGATGTAGAGACGCTCAGGAGTCCTATCCCAAGATAAGCTCAACTTCTGGAGGTTGTGCTTTGAGGTCTCGGGATTGATAATCGACTCCACTGTTTCTCGCGCCTCCTCGTCGAGCTCGCCCAATAGCGCTTGCAATCGTTGTTCGGCGAGGCTGTTCGAGCCGGGAGTTCGAGACGCTTCAGACTGCAACCACACGAGAGGCGCCAAAACGTAAGTGAACCGACATTCCTTTTGGGTGTCGGCATTTTTGTCAAAAACGGTTTCCGAAATAATTCTGAGCGCCTTGAAGGCTCTTTTATCGGCCGCTATCTCATCATTCGCGTTGACGCCCTCGATGCCAACGGCATGGTGTAGCGCCAAATGCGACAATTCGTGCAGGAGCGGAAATAGAACGATAGCCGCCAGACTGCTTTTCAACACATTCTGACAATCCTGTTCATTGTTTCCGCACATCAGTACTTGTTGTAACGATGAAAAAGACGAAGGGTCAAGGTAGGCGCTCAGCGGATTCATCAACGAAGTCACTTCCCCCATCCGGTAGGGGGTGTTGAGCAGCGTCTTTTCTAAAGGAAAATGATAGTCGTTGGCGTAGGCGTCGTGACCCACTAAAAGACCGATTAAATTAAGGTAACCATAATATTCGAATGGGAATACAATCTTGTCCTTCTCAAGGTAAGGGCTGCGAAGCCCGCCAGTCATTTTCCCCACGACGGTTGGGCGCTGTGGAGGCAACAGCGCTCTCAACTTGGGGTTTGTTTCGAAATCCCAGAGCATACATTCCATGCAGAAGTTCAGAAGCTCCTCTTCATTTGCCACGGCGGCAGCGCTATCCAATTCCACCACCGGTCTTGATTGGGTGCGTGAAATCTTCACCGCCTTCTCTTCGCATGTCTCGTGGGCAGAAGAAACGATCGGGAATAGAAGCGCCGCGCATAATACAATTTTCAACACGCGGCGCCCTCATCCACATTGATCTCTTTTGAATCGTCCGCGGAGATCACATAACTGTCCGAGGCATATGCGACACATCCTTTTGCCGTGACTCGAATGCGATGGGGACCCGGCTTTAAGCGCCCAATCCAATTTGTAAACCCCATTTCTTCTCCGTCAATCAGGACTGTGAACGGGCCCTTGCTCGATCGCACCGACAAAACGCCAAATGACTTATCCCAAATTGCCATGAGCTTTACCAGACCCTGGACGATGTCACTAGTTCCCAAGTCTGGGCTACTGAGTTCACTTTGGATGGACTTCAGGTAGGAATTGAAAGCGGCCGATGTGTCCGCATTGCCCGCAAGTGCGGAGTCGAACCGGAGAGTGTCGAGAACGATTTCGATGTCTTGACAGGACCGGATCGGTTTCGCATCTTTTATGGACCCGACGCTATGAATCAGTTCCAAAAGCAGTTGTTGATTGAGTTCCGCATCTAGTTTTCTGTCTTGAGTCCAATGCGCTACGCACTGCTTTTCGTCAACATTCGCGCTCCGTACGGGAGCTGCACAACAACTGAGCAATATGAGCGATGCGACGATAATCTTGTTTTTTCGCCGAAAGAGCCACACCGAGAGAAGCATCAAGCCAACGATCAACGACCAGAACTGAACGAGTATCGGGAGTTGCAGTTGGCTTCCGTAAAGGTAGTTGAGCGGTCCATAACGAAGCACATTCAAGGTTGCCTGGTAACTCAAGAATCCACCGTAGAGCGAATTCATTAAGAATGCATAGGCGATCATCGGAATGAAATCGAATATATCGTCGCTCTTCTCGCTTCTCAGGCGAATTCCTACAATCGCCGCAATCGAGCCAGAAGCAATACCCATGAGCCATTTCGCAAGTTCGAGTTCGGTGCCAATCAATTCCTTATGCCGATCCGAGAGCTTTTCATCAATCACATTGCTCGGACCGAGCAGCTCAGTTCCACGATACGCCATCGTAGTTCCCAACAATCCAACGGTCAGGACGGCTAAGAAACCCATGACGGACCACTGCCTGCGTCTTTTAGTGATGTGCATATGTATCCCCGACAATCGACCTGAGCCATTGTGCACGAGCCACGGCCTCACGATCGCCGTCCTTTGCCTCTGCGTCCGCAATTGCGCTGCAAAGCACGATATACCCAAGCCGCAGGTCCGTATCGATTGCTTTCATCCCCACATCGTTTTCGATGTTCTTCGTCAAAATTGACGCTTCCGGTAGGCGGTTTGTACGGAGAAAAATCTCAGCCAGAATAATTTCGTTCTGCAAACGCTCCTTAACGCTTAAATCCTCGTTAAGAGCTGATTCCATTTGGGCGATCCGGGTTGGCGCATTTTCTGCGTTCAGGCCATAGAGCATCAGGCATCTATGCGCCCTCCAAAACTTCTTTCTCTCAAAAATGCGCAGTTTTGGCTCCAAACGACTCCATAACTCTGGATCGGGCTCCATCAGCAAGAGTTCACCCAAGCCGTGAATCAACATTATGTTTGTCGCCTGAGGCGCACTGTCGTCGCAGAGCCCATCGAAGATATTGATGGCTGCACGCAAATCGCCTCGATTCCATGCTTCATATCCATCTGTCATGGCGATCAACGTATTGCCAAGCCTCGCGATTCGGATTTGATCCTCCGCCGTATTAGATTCCACCGGCAATTCCTCCAACGCTTTGCGAAACGAGGATCGCGCCTCATCGAAGCATCTCGAGTCGAGATAAATCAATCCTCGCTGTTGATAGAGCACAAATCCTTTCGTCGTATTTGAAAGTTGGCTAAGAGTTTTTTGATATGCGGGCGGAATGTTGCACTGCGCTTGCATGCCTACACCGCACAGACCCAGAAGGATAAGAAAAAATAGGATTACTGCCGATCTGTGTATGGAGAACATTTTGGCGGCTGCGCGGATATTACATCAAGCAAGCCTAGCAGGGCAAAGATGAGTTCCGATTTCAAATCGGCACCTTTTGCGAGGAGGGATCCCATACGAATCGCCGCCTGTGGCTACTGAAAACCCTATCAGATCTGAAAACACAGAGGTTTGATCATTCGTGAGATCATGGTGTCTACCACGATGAGCTCTCTTTTCGTCGCCTTTTTCACTCTGATAGCCTCCACTTTTCGAACCCGTGCTGCCCTCCAGGCGGAGATCCCCGCGCTTCGTCACCAACTCGCGGTTTGCCAAAAGAACGCGCCGTTCTTCAACAATTGGGGCGGGCGTGACGATCATTCGGAAGATAGCCCCGCCTAAGAATAGTGTTAGGCGCCATCCCCTTGCATTGTGACAAATCGTTCAAGGACATGTCTCATGGCCATTGCCTCCGCGAGCTGATGTCCGCATTTAGAAGGCATCGCTGATCGGATAAACATAAACTAAATAGAGGTAAAAAAAACCAAGGGAAACCACAAGGATTACAACACCGAGAACGGGCGAACTGACTTTCATCCCCTTCAGGGATAACTCCACTTCCGACTTCTCGCCTCCAAGTGCCGTGGGAAGCTCCTTGAGCTTGAGATCCGTGTGGAACTGTACGTAGGCGAAATAGATTCCCGAAAAGACCAGCGTGAGCACCGCAACGAAAATTATGATCGTTGAGTAGTGCTGCCATTTAAAATCCCCCTGCCGGTGTTGATAACCTACTCGACGATAGTCGTAATATCCCTGTAGTGATTCAAGGTACTTCTGTCTAGTTGCTGGGTCATTTGCCCAGTCTGGAGGTGGCAAGGGGAGCAGTGGATCTACATCTTTGGTGGCTGGAGAGCTCGCCGTTTCCTTAACTGTTGACGCAATCTTATCGATACTGCCTTCCGATGTCCGGGACTGAACATCTCCAGTTTTTGGGTCAATTGTTACCACTGGTTTCTTGGGGAATTGGCCCGGTGGTTTGCGGACCCCGCTGTCTTGCCTTGGCGGATTTCCTTGACCTGCAGAAGTGAAACATAATCCGACTATTAAAGTCCTAACGCAAAGCAAAAAAGTCCTATTCAAGGAGGTTCTCCTCAAGTGGACCTTATTGCTGTCCACTCAGTAACAATATCCGTCGCAGAGTGTCCGTCCGCATATCAACCCTAAGTCTCAGATCAGCTCCGATGTTGTTTTCCCAATTCACCTGATTGTTAACCTGATCGGCTGCAATGGCACGTATTGCCTCCAAAAGAGCGTTTCCATGTTGCGTAAACCAAGAAATCTCTGGCTGGGGAATTGATGGCTGGCCACTGCTGGTTGCCGAATCACATTTATCACAGGATTGGCCGCCTTGAGGGCCTCGATGAAGAGCGATTTGAGGTTGGAGGCGCTTTGGTGCACCGTCCCGTGTCAGAGTCACCACACCATTTGAATCAATCGTTATCTGCATCGATGTCGTGCTGGAAGTCGGGGCGGGTCGAACAGCACTCGCCATTACCGCCATGCGTGACGCTGATGCCGTCGCGGGTTTCGCCTCAGTCCGAGATTCTCGGCGAGCAACAAATCCGAGAGTCGAGCCGCCCAAAACGGCCATGCCCGCCATCTGGTCCTTGTCTCCGACGAACAGATATGCGTCGAATCGTACTCGTGAGTCTTCGAACTGAACAAAGAAGATCATGTGCTGGAAATCGTGATCGAATGCCTCCACTTGGCCACCATAAGTACGACCGTTTGGTGCTGGATCGATATAGGTCACGCTTGGCAGTGTAGGACCTGATGATGACTTGGCCTTGGCTCCGATGAGCAACCTGGCTGGGGTTCCGTTGAAATTCATCAGGTATTCTCCAAACCAGTCCTCTTCCGTTACCGCGAACGACGGTTGAGAAAACAGCAGCAGCACAGTCAACAGAAGGAGGGGATATTTCACATGGCACCTCTTTCTGGCCAGTCTGGAAGAAATGGCAAGCGCGGCGAAAGGCACTTGGAAGTGTTCTGGGAGCCCGGCCGGAATACTTGCCGAATTTTGGAGTCTTGGTTTGAATATGTCAACAAATCACTTAAATAACATTCAGTGTTTACAACGCCAACTTGAAACCGGAATCAAGAATAGACCTCACTCAAGTTCCCATCCCGGAGTTGGGGGAACAGGGCGGATTCCACGTTCACCCCTTTGGCAATTCAATCTTGGGACTCGCAAAAACAAACCAGGTCGCACTGCGCCAATCAAACGCGGAACCGGGGCCATAATCGGAGTGGCTGAACCAGGTAAATCTCCCGCCCGCCGTCGAACGCGCCGTTCTTAGACAATTGGGGCGAGCGTGACGATCAACAAGTCTCAATGACGATCCTGTCACGGACAAAAGGGTTTCGAGGCTCCCACAACTCTTTCGGAAAGCGACAAGACCTATATTTCCCAACTGTATCCACACTGACAGAAGATCGCCGGTGAGTATGGGCCGCACGACCGCTTCCGGACCGCGCTGATTAACCGATTTCTAGGCCTTAGTTTAGGAGCCGGATCCTCGAAAAGAGCGCGCCCGCCTACGGTCGAGCAAGTTCTGCCCCCTCCGAACACCTTTGAAGGGTATCTTGGGGAACGTTTGCCATGGAACGAACCTCATTCGAGGCTTGGTTGGAAAAATACGGCAGGGCGTGGAGAGACAGAAACCCGCAGACGGCTGCCGATCTCTTCACGGACGACGGCACCTACCAAGTCACTCCATTTTTGAAGCCGATGCGTGGGCGTTCGGGGATATTTGAGTACTGGTCTGAGGTAGCCCGAACGGAAGAGAACATTCAGTTTGGATACGAAGTTCTTGCCGTGACCTCCGAGGCCGGAATTGCCCGATGGTGGGCGTCGTTTGTTATAGTTCCCCAGAGACTAGAAACCGAGCTCGACGGAATTTTTCTCATATCCCTAGGTGCTGATGGTCGGTGCCAATCGCTCTGGGAGTGGTGGCATAAAGAGCAGCATTGATCGCGCTTTCATTTTGGCCGAACACGCTTACTTACAACGGGAGACCGATGCGGCGCTGCAGGTTCTGGAAGCGGCGGTCGGAGCGTAAGAAATCAAACGCTGGGTCCACCTTGATCGCGGCCAGATAACTCGATTGGTTTGCATGGCGTACTCCAAGTGAGTCAATGCCCATTCTGTATCGCGAAGATTTGCGTGCACCCACGCTAACACATAAGAGTCGACATATTTTTGTTCTGAAAGTTTGCGCAACTCTTCTATGATTTTCTCAGCCTGTTGCTTCCTTCCTGAGGCCGCATAACATCCACCGATGCAGGCAAGACATGGAGCACTGCGACCTGAAAAGGTCAGCGCCTTCTCGCTTTCCGCCAAGGCGTCCGCAAACATTCCCCGTTCCTTGTAGGCCAAGGCAAGCATGAGGTGGGTGGTCGCGAAATTGGGGTCAAGGTCGAGCGCCTTCCGTGCGTACTCAATGGCCCGTTCATAGGCTCGCCCAAAGTAAAACACCTGTACTACCGCTGCGTGGATCTGCAACGAGAGGGGGTCCAACCCTCGGCCTTACGGCCACATGCGAAGCACCCGCTCCTAGAATGATGGTGACTCGACCAGAGATCCCGTTCGCCATTTGTGGTGACCCTAGCATATTTGACCGCAACGGTGACAACGAAGGGGAATCGTTCTGCCCCGATTCTATATTGTCGATGCCGTAGAGCGGGGCATCTCGCGTTTGGGTGTGACAGAACTTTCTTCGGTGGCATCGGTGAGTCGGAAGGCCACATCGCTCGCGCTTCGCCACCGGCGGAGGTGGCGTGTGCTCTGGCTCTACTGGAAGGGCCATCGGGTTTGGGATGTTCGATTCGAGCGCGCGGTAGTAGTAAGCGGGGATGAGTGGGTGAAAGTGAGTGTACGAAAACCGTTGTTGAGGTAACATCTCACGCGGTAACGCCGTTCTTTATCGCTGCGTGATGAGCCTCATCGATGACAACCAGCTTGATCTTGCTTTGCGGTGCCAGAAGTTGCTCAGCCCCAGCGATCATCGAGAAATTGACATTGGCAACGAAGTTTGGCCTGTGCGGATAACTCTCTGCGAATCTCTTGAACGTATCCTCAGCTTGCGTTCTTGTCGGGCACGTTGACCTGGGGATACATGCCCTGCGACAGGCAAAATAACAATTCGCGAGCCACACCCTTGAACAACAAGCTCGATCTCTAGAACGCCCCTATCACCTCATATTCTTTGCGCTGCGTATTACTTTTGGGGGCTGTTTTGCAAGTATCCGATGGCCTTGTCCAAGACTTCATCTTTGCCTGTACGGATCCCCGCGAGCGTGGGGCGCACTTCAACATCCGGTTGCAAGCCGACGCGTTGGAGTTGACGGCCGTCGGCATGCCAAACACCCTCGCCGCTAAAGCGAACGTAAATCCCGCCGGGTACGGACAGATTGGTCACGTCTCCATTGGCGCCCTGAGTCGGGCTTCCGACAAGTTTGGTACCGTTAGCGGCTTCGAGAAAGAGGCCGGTGTGTTCGGCTTGGCTGATGGTGCGCTCATCAATGAGCAGAACGGTCTTGCCGTGGTAACGCCACTTGCCGGTAGGAGGGATCGCTTGAAAAAAAGTTGACACCTCATCGGACCGGAAGAGGTCGCCGTTTGGGAGATCCGGCGAGGTTGGGTCCCAGCGTTTAAACATGGCGGCTACCGGGCTAGTTTTGTCGGTCAGTCTGGGGGCAATCTGCCATGCGGTTCCCTGAGGGTAACCGCGATCGTCAAAAATGATGGCAGGACAGTCCTTGAACTTCTCGAACATTTCATCCACCTGTGACGCTGCCAGAAAGTCCAAATCCGCGTAGCCGATGTCGCCGGGCAGAATTCTAAAGGCATCGCCGCTGCGATCCCCTTGAGTTTTCGGCATGTATTCGAGCTTGCGGGAAACTTTAATTTCTCGAACCTGGTCGTGAAGATCGCGGACGGTAAATGTCGCGGTTGAATCCTTCGGGCCGCGGGCAAGGCTTCTCTCTGTGGCATAGAAGATTCCTGACTGGGGCGTGGAAGATGTGGTGTACTTCAGCCGCTCGGCAATTCTGGCGTTGGCGTCTTCGCCGTCCACCTTGAGGATCACGTCACCAATTTCAAGGCCCGCCTCTTTGGCGGCAGCCGCATTGGTGAAGCCGCTGATGACCGGAGAATTCTCGATCAAGCGCACGCGGATTGGCGCACTGGCGTCTCCAAAATAGCTTTGAAGAACCGGACTTCTGGCGGAACCGTGGCTGTCATGAATATGCGTGACCATTTCAGCGACGGTGAGGTTGTAATCGAGAGCGTCCTTGGACCCCTCCATGCGGGGAATGAATTGGCGCAGCACGGCATCCCAATCCTCTCCCATGAGCTGCTTGTAGGGAAAGAAATAGTTGATCACGGCCCAGATGCGGAAAGCGGCAAGGACGCGGTATTCCGCTGGTGGATATGGCATGTCACTGTAGGTCTTATCGAGAGGTGCGGCGGCCTGCTGAGAAAGCTTGACGCGGGAAGGCGGTGAAAATTTGGCCTGCCTGGCAAGCTGTATGGCCGCTTGAAACGCTGGATTCTGGTCGCCTTTCACGCTGGAACCAGGTACCGTCAGACTGGGCTCGAAACCGCCAGTCCCGTCCCCGTAGACCAGTTCACCCAACCTGATCTGGGCACGGACGCCGTCCGGAAGTTCAACGGTCAGGGTGCTAACCGCGACATCCTCGTTGAAGGTTCCTTCCACCACAACCGCGCCCCTGCCTGACGCCTGAAGGCCGAGCGCCACATCGGGCAAGTCAGCGTGAGGTCCGATCAGAAAAACCACCGGAATATCTCTTGCGCCGGATTCTGGTTTGATCGGTTGACGGCCTTGAAGGTAAAAACCCGAGCTGTAGTTTCCGGTGCTGGTACCCTCCTGCGGAGCGTATCCAGTGTGCATGCGCCGCCGCTCTCCTGGCATTTCGAGAGATACGGTGGTGAGTTCTCCGGCAAGGCCACTATCCGAGATACTGTCGGATGCCACCCCTTTCTCCGACTCGGATGGCGCCACTGCAGGACGCAGGTCAAACACAACGGCGCGAGCCGTAGGTAGTTCTTTTTTCAGTGCTTCTAATTTTTCCTTGGTTCCGACAAAATCCTCCAAGTCGGCATAGTTTGTCATCGTCACGACTACGACCCCGGCGGCATTCTTTTGGAAAGTGGGCTGTCGCTCTGTCGATTGTGACGAACTGGCTGTCCTCGGTTCTGGGGCATTCAACACATGCGTGACCGGATCGCCGAGTTCGCTTAGCATGCTCTCAAGCGCAGCCGAGTATTCTGCCGAGGTTCGGGCAACATCCACTTTGGGGATCACTTTAATGAGGGCAGCGTCCCAGTCGATATTGTCCCGGTAGGGTAGGTAGGGGTGGAAGTACTTTACCGCCGCCCACAACTTGGCGAGTCCAACAAGGCGATCGATGCGCGCAGATTCCTCACCTGGCTGTTGTGCGACCGCGACCAGGACACTGAAGAAAATGAGAATTAGCCCAACGGCGCCACGCATGAGCTTAAGCATCGCTTTCATTTTCTTCGTCCCCATTCCGGTCGTAGAATCAACACTTTATACAACGCTCTTGGTTGAAATGGGGGCCAACTTTGTACTGGCAACATCAACAGTGACTCGCTGTCCTCTGTTCCGAAGTCCATATGCCTCCTTAACGCCGAAATCGCCGAAGTGTACTAGCCGTCAAATCTCCAGCAATCGTCCACTGACAACTCGAGAGCTGCAGGACTATTGAAGCTTCGCGTACTCCGCCTTCGCAGCGATGAAAATCGGAATGTCAGGGTCTGCGTCTTTCCACTGAGTGAGGAAATCTTGATACGCCCCCTTGGCCTTGGCGGTGTCGCCCTGCATGGCATAGGCGCGGCCTAGCTGAAGATGTGCTGGTGCGCCGATGGGTTCGTAGAGAACAATGCCGCGATGGTCGATGATTTTCTGGAACTCTGAGGCAGCTTCCTTGCCCTGATGAGCAGCAAGAAAAGCAAGTCCGCGAATATACACAGGGTCGAGTTGGCCTCCAGTCCCTAGCTCGTAGGGTGCAGCTGCCTGAAGAAACTCGAGGGCTTTCGAGGTATTCTTACGATTGAGCGCGAGTTGTGCGTGCAAAGTTGGCAAGTAGTCGAACCGCATGACGGTATCCGCCGAAAATCGCTTATCCAACTCATCGGTCAACGCCTGTGCTTGGGCCGTGTCTCCTGCAATGGCCAGGGCCAGAGCCGCTGCGTAATTCACATCTGTACCTGATGAACGGGCGAGTGCTGATGCCGCCTTGGTCCTAGCATCGGCAAGATTGTCGAAGAGAGCTTCCGTCAGGGCGGTTTCCGCTTCATAGTATGCGGCCACTTCCTTTTCTCCTGTAGCCTCAGAGGAAATGGCTGCACTTTGGGACAATTCTCGAGCCTTCTTAAGCTGGCCGGAATAGGCCGCTGTCAGAGCCTCGCTGAACAGAAACCAATCCTCCACTCCCGGCTTGCCCTTACCCCAACTTGCCTGCTGAGACATCGTTGCGGTGTCATGCTGGAGAAAAGCAAGGTTATATCGTTCGAAACGCAACCGAGCAGAATCGAGATTCTTCGCACTTGCTTCGTTTACAGTGTCGAGAGCCTCCTTCATGCGGTTTAGCGAACGGAAGGAAACCGCAATTCCGTAAAGTGCTAGGGCATTCTCTGGATTGAGGCGCAGGGCGTCGCGATATTCTGCGAGAGATTTGTCATATTGCCCAGTCGCAAGGTATTCGCTACCCAATTGATTCCGCGCTGCCCAGTCTCGTGGATACAATTGCACCAATACTTCAAGAGACGCCCGCTCCTTCGCGATGTCGTGAGTGACCATGCCGTGGTATCTGGACTCAATCTCTAATTTCTCCCTTTCGCTCACGTGCTCACGCAATTCAAAGGATTTCTTCGCGCTCTCAGAAGCTAGGCTAAACTCCCCTATATTCGCATAACCTCTTCCCAGTGAGAGGTGCGCCATTGCGAAATTCGGGTCGATTTCGATGGCCCGTTGAAACAAGGGGATTGAGGCAGCAGGGTTTCCTCTGAGCAAAATACTGAGTCCCAAGCTATAAGCTTGCAGGGCTTCAAGCGAGGGTGTAGTTGCCTGCTCAAGCGGTGCATTAAATTTTTGGACTGTACTTAGGGATTCGCCAAGCTTGTGGCGGATTTCTGACGCAGCATTCCCCAAGGCATCTAAAACATGGCTCTTGTCATTCGCCCGTGCTTCGACGCTAGTCAGGGATACCCCATTCGAACAGTTCACCGCTTTCAGAATCAGACTGTACTCCGTGCCAATCTGCGCTATCGAACCGTTTAGAACTGCCGTGCTCCCTGTCCGTTGACAGAGTTCTTGGGCTAACTCCGGTGTGAGCTTCGTATTGGTTGACTTACCCATCAGGCTCAACGTCTGCTGGAGTTGCTGTTCGGGCACAATACTGAGGAAAGGAGATTGTTCAAGCTGTACAGCAAGACCTTGCCGGAGCGCTCCGTCAAACACGGGGTCTCCCGTCATGTTCGTAAAATCAGCAAGAATGATTGTGTCCTTATCGGTGAGCTTCGGCGTGCGGTGGAAATAGCTGTATCCGCCGACGGCAAGTGCCGCAGCCAATAGAGCACCGGGGACAATCACCTTCCAGCCCAATCCTAACTTCCTGCCCGAACCAACTACTGCACTCGTTGCCGTCGGCAGCCGTACTGATGCTGTATCACGCTTCAGTCGCTGCAAATCTGCGCGATTCTCTGCCGCACTCTGGTAGCGCAGCTTGCGGTCTTTCTCCAATGCCTTGTTGACGATGCGTTCTAGTTCCGGTGGCAACTGAGGATTCAATCTCGTGAGCGTAGTCGGTGCTCGGTTCAGTATCGCGTCATGGATGACCGCAGCAGTGTTGCCAGAGAAGGCCATTCTTCCCGTGGCCATTTCGTAGAGCACCGCGCCAAACGAGAACAAATCCGTCCGTGCATCTAGTTCTTCGCCCCTTGCCTGCTCCGGTGACATATAAGCGACGGTGCCCATTGTCGCGCCGGGGCTGGTCAAGAGTTCCCCCGCTGTGGCGGTCGGCATCTGTGATACACCAACGCTCCCGCCAGCAGGGACTACTTTCGCTAATCCGAAATCAAGGATTTTGGCGTTACCCAGTTTGGTCACAAAAAGATTTGCTGGCTTGATGTCTCGATGGATTATGCCTTGGGCGTGTGCTGCTCTGAGCGCATCGGCAATTTGAATGGCCAGTTCCAGCATCTCGTCGAACGGAAGTGGTTTGCCAGAAATGTGGTGCTTCAGCGTTTTGCCGTCGAGAAACTCCATCGCTATAAATTGCTGGCCGTTTTGCTCGCCGATGTCATAGATGGTGCAGATGTTTGGATGATTTAGCGCAGATGCCGCCTGTGCTTCGCGGCGAAAACGTTCGAGGGCAGCGGAGTCGTGCAGCATTTCGGCAGGCAGGAATTTCAAACCCACCGCGCGATGGAGCCGCGTGTCTTCGGCTTTGTAGACGACGCCCATGCCGCCGCCACCGAGCTTCTCGATTATGCGGTAATGCGAGATGGTTTGACCGATGAGCGAGTCGGTGCCTGGCATGTGCGCTCATGTTAGGTTGCTCAGAAGGGCAAGTCAACGAAGGCCAATCTAAGTCGTGCTCAATCGGGGAATTCACTTACCTCTTCGCTTATAGTTCCAAGTCAGCAGAATCAGCAATTGAAATTGGTAGGCGGTTGCAACGCCGTCAAATCGCGGGACTTAAAAATAGGGGGTCGTGTTCGATCCCCACCGCCCCTACCAAACTAAAGTGCAGAAGTTTCAATCAGTTCTGCAACCTAGGCAAGCATAGCTTCGAATTCTATCTCGACGTAGGCAGTCGTGTAGGGATACTGCTGAACCTCACGCTCGGATCGCGCAAGGTAGCAATCCATGACGAACTCCGTTACTTCTGCAAACTGGTCCTGGTTGTTTCGTAGCAACGGCAGCAATTCCATAGTCGCTCCCGTTCCCCCTAACTAGCCCGGATCTCGTAGCCGCCCCTCACAAATTCTTCGAACTTCCGGGATTTCTTCGCTGTCTGCGATGAGTTGTGCGGCATGCATTCCTGATTGAAGTGCGGCTTCCATATAGCCGAAGAAAGCCATGCAGGTGTGCTCGCCGGCCCAGACGAGTCGCCCATACGGTTTGTACAAACGCTCGGCCGCGCTCGTAACCTCGCCAACCGCAGGACAGCTGTAGCCAGCCCTGGTCCACTCTTCCTCACTCCAGTTCACGGAGGTGGTTTTCTCGACCTCATTCCTGAAACCCTTGTATAGGTTCTCAAGGCCTTGCCGGAAATACTGATCTGGATCGGACGACTTCTGAGCGGCCTCAGCCGCAGGGCCTCCAGCAAATACGGTTAACTCCGGATCACCTCGTAAGCCGTCCTCATTATCTGTTCCTTCCCACACCATCCCGAATCGGTCGTCTGTGCCGTTTGGAGAAAGACTGTCGCGCATCCAAAATCTCTTTTGCGTGTCTGCGAAGAATTTAAACGCCGGACCCATCGTGATACGGTAAGGATCGGTTTTGAATGGGAATTCAATGCCATCCCAGCACGACGGAGGAATCGCAACGACGACCCATCCACCTCGAAAGTCCTTTCCGTTGGCGCACACACTGACATCTTCTGAACTCAAATTTATCTTTGTCACAAATGTAGACAGGAGTACACGGCCGCGCTGCTCCTCGATTTCTCTCTTCATGCATTCTGCCAACTGGCCATTGCCTCCCGTACACCGGTAGACCTCGGTTTCCGTCCAAAACTCAGAAGGCTCGTCTCTTCGTCGGCTGGAGAGATCTGTGAGACTGCCTCCACGAACAGCGGCCAAGAGCCCGAGAAGGCTCTGCTTTCCGACAGGAACAGTCTGGTCACATTCCAGCTGAAAGCGGAGAGCGGCTCTTGTCCGAGCGCTCACCCGCTTCAGTGTCTTGATCCAGTCCTCCACGCTTTCTCCATCTTTGCCCTTCAGCTTCGAGAGCCAGGGCGTCAAAGCATCAACCTTGGCGGCCAGAGGATCTAGCGTCTTCAGGGCTTCCTTCATTTCATCATACAGAGTCTCCTGCTCAAGAACGCTTACCGGTTCTCCCCCGAGTAGCATGGGGCTTCGCAGACTTGCCGCTGCGTAATTTTCTTCTGTGGTGATCGGACTCAAGCCCAAACCAAAGTAGCGTGCAAGCCTCAGCCAATTCGCGTGATTTCGGCCGATGAGCTCGCCACCACATTCAAGAACGCGTCTACTCTCCTCAAGGCGCGTAAACACACGTCCGCCAATTCGATCTCTGGCTTCGAGAACGGTGACTTTGAATCCATGGGTCGCGAGCCACCATGCCGCGGTCAGCCCGGCGAAGCCGGCGCCGACCACGATTACGGATTTATCGGACATTTGCGGTGCGATTTCTTCGAGCGACTCAAGTCGAAGAGGATAGTGCTCCGTGGCTCGCTCTATCTTTTGAAGTGTGGCCGTCTGACGCTCAGGTGTCGAAGGAGCGGTGCCGAAAGAGCGATTCAGCCGGGAGAAAAGGGCGCCTGGCATCGAGACCTCCTGGTTGCTTGAGTTGTCTGGGCCCCGGGGATTGAGGCCGTTCTGCCCGCGTAAGTGTGCCGAAATGCAGTATAGCGAGTCCGCTCTTACGTGTAGAGCGTCTTGCGAATATACTCGGAAGGCGAGGCTGTGGGTAGCAAGTATCCCTGCACGTTTCGATCGAACCCTACCGGATGGTTGTTTCGCCAAGTCGCCGACCAGTTGAGCCTGCTCAAAGCGTTCCGGAGTAGCACCTGCAGGTAAGCCCATGAAGATATTCGTTGGCGAATTTGACGCGTTAAGAATTACCCGTCCCGCTTGCACCGGGGAATCAGAAACTGTGGCACCTTGTGCGGTAAGCTGGCCTGACGGCTTTTTGTTGGAGTCAAAAAGCCGCTTTAGACCCCAGCCGATTAGCGCAACAACAGCCGTGCCAGCAATTCCACCAAAAAGAATCTGCCAGTTGTTGAAGAGCCAATTCATTCGCCCATTCTAACCATTCCGTCAAAAGCTTCCGCTTTTTGCATGGTAGTATGACGGGATTTATGAGCTTTTGGTTCAGGATGAGGATTGAGCATGCTCCATATCATTGGGTTTGCTCATCGTGCGCAAGTCATAACGCCGGGGAATGAATTAAATCCAGACCAGCAGCGGCTTTCGTCGTGGTTGTCGCTATTTTTTTTGGCTCACATTAAATAATGCTAACTAGCCAAAAAAGGGGGTAGTTCTGCTTGCCGGCAAAACCTACACCGGCGGTTGTCCCGATTTTCCCGAAAGAGCGCAAACAAAAAGCAGTTGAAGTAGCAGCGTAAGTCGAAGAGAGAGCGGGCATTAAGTTGGTGGACGTGAGGGGATTCGAACCCCTGACCCCCTGCTCAAATGGCAGGTGCTAATGCCGGTAACCTCGCACTGTATTTCATTGAAATCAATATGATTGGTGGACGTGGCGGGACTCGAACCCGCGGCCCCCTGCTTGCAAAGATTGGTCGCACGAAGAATCAACGACATACGGCAACTTGGATGAGAATCGACGAATTGCGATAATCGACGATGAACAAAGGGCTTACTGATTCGTTCATCGCTCCTCATCGAACTCCGTCGAGCTTGCTGGTGGGCACAATACTGGGCACAGTCGAATGGGTATGGGGTAGGAAGACAACCACCCCGGGGGTCAACGCGAACGAGTATGGGTGCGTGAATTTTTTCCGAATTTTGAACTTCTCGTTGCTGGTTGGGTACTGGGACCCGAACTCTCAGCCCACCCACATTGAGAAGGGTCATAAACCGCAGTGAGGTTGGGGTGAGGTCGTCTGAACCGAGAGTTCACTTAACGAATCAGAATCACGAAAGGAAGGAGCTACTTTCGATGCAACGTTGGGGTACCACATGGTGTCCGCTGCGCCTACGCCCCTAATCACAATTACGTCTGTCAAATGGCACCAATTTATATTATAACCCCCTGATTACCCCTGATTGTTATTCTGGGTCACCATTCTGATAGTGCCTTCACCCATCCGGAGGCGAAGATGTTAGAACCAATCAGATCTTCATTTTTGCAGTGTGCATCTCTCCTGAAGATGTCGCAGGCAGGATCAGACCTGGCGTAAACAGGCGGTCGAATCGACAGGCCCGTCTCTGCTGGCGTCCCCGTACCCGAAGCGAACCGCAAATAAGCGCTTACCGACGAAAAAACCAACGAGTGGGAGCAAGCGCGACGCTGCGTGAATCTTCCTCGTGCGCGCGAGCAGTGGTCAAGCTCCGAGCAAAACTTTTTTCAGCTTTTCCACTGTGAACTCATTGGGTCTTCGCATAACGCGAACAAGCAATTGGCGATTCATTACTTCCGCTTCACCGCAAACAGCGAGATTCTTTGCAGACGTAGCGTCGCTCTGCCCGTGCACGACTTTCGACCGTTCGTTGTAGATACGGCGAGCTTTGTCAAATATCGTCTCACGTTCGGTTGTTGTGGTGCCGAGAAGCCACGCGATGCGAAGCGCGAATTGTTTCGACAACTCCTGTGATTCATTTGGCAGCACCAATCCTTCCATCGAAGTAACAAAATCCACTAATCTGTCTTGCCAGTTAGTATTTGTGTATGCCTTCATGAATCGGTCTAAATGTCGTGCTAGTGTGCCTTTCGGCTGCAAAGCCGAATATTCAGTCCAGAACTTAATAAATTCCTCGCGTACATCTGTATTCAAACGATAGGTCTCACCTTCCCGGTAGGTCATGAGTTTCGGGGTCAGACCTATGCGGCTCATGCTAGGATTCACGGCGTCGACACGGATGAAAGCTCCTACGTCTCCTGTCGAGAACAAGCGCATTGCTTGAATGACTCTCTCGCCTTGATGTTCGCTGTTGCCCCAACCGAAGTCTTTTCCTTGTTTACTAACGCATTGAATACAGAAACGAGGCATGCCAAGCATGAATCCGACATGAAATTCTGTGTCTGCCTTTTCTTTACGTGTGAGCTTTCGTATTGAAATTTGGCGATTAAGACGGAGTGGGGTATCACCGTCGAGACGGAATTTCCACAAAGGGACAATCGAAACGATTCTTTTTCGCATGTTTCCTCGTTCTCGGCGAACTATCAGATGGGTGCGGCCCTGAACTCGCTCTTAATGACATACTAACGTTCAAAAGAGCCACCCCTCACTTTTCCCCGCTCTGTAAACTAATCCCTTTTTTTCTTAACCCTGTGCGGACGTGGCAAGTACACTAGCTCGTCGGATTCGCGCTTTGAACGAGGAGCGGGCCCGTCGTCTAACGTCTGGCTCACGTCTCCCCTGCGCGTTCTTTGACAACCGTTCGCGCATCCTTGTCGTCTCGCAGTCCAGCAAACTTTGCATGGCGCAAATGGTCCGATTCCGTCCATTCCAAGAATTCAATTTGGGCTACGAGTTCGGGATTGACCCAAATACACTTCTTCATCTTCTCAGCCGTGAGTGCCTCGCCCCATCGCGTCTGTCGCGCATCCGGCAGGTTGACGAATGGGCATTCAACCCGCGCTAGAGGTCGCAGCTTCTCAAACACCTGGCGGCGTGATGCAGGCACAAAACCGTTTCGGATGCGAGCTACATAGGTGAGTCCTCCGTCGCCGTAGTAGCCGACAATGATGGCGTCAATGCCGTGTGTGCCCGGGGTGTAACCGCCAATCACCAATTCCTGGCCGCGATTCACGCGATACTTAATCCACGCGCCACTTCGTTTTCCGGGCTGGTACGGGCTGTCTTTTCGCTTTCCGACAACGCCCTCAAGATGTTGCTCGCGCACGGCAGCCAGAAGTTCAGTCGCTCCCGCCTCGACGTAGTCTGAAATCCTGATTCTCTTGTCGCGGATCATCACGAGAGATTTCAGCAGCACTCGCCTCTCGATCAACGGAAGGCGACTCAGATCACGATCCTCGCAGCACAGAAGATCGAAAATGTAGTAGTGAATGCGCGCGGCTTGGGCACGGAAATTCTGTAACAGATGGAAGTCAGGTCGTCCGCTGTCATCGATGGCGACCAATTCTCCATCCACCACCGTCCCATCAGGCAGATCGGCCAGCCGTTCCACGATGTCGGGAAATTGTCTGTTCAGCGATTTTCGTCGGCGTGAGAAAAGGGTGACATCGCCTCCGGACTTGACCGCAAGAGCCCGATATCCATCAAGCTTGATCTGCCAGAGCCATTGTGAGCCCTCGGGCAGCCTCGGCACCGATAAACACTCCATCGGTTCGAGAAACGACGCTTTCTTGGCGGGCAGCGAACGCAGCCTGTTGATGGCACTTCGTTGCATATGGGCGTCTACAGCACGTGGAGTTGGGACCTTTTGCTCAGTCGCCTATTCACTCTTCGATTGTTCGATTAGCTTCGCCACTTGGGAGGCAGGCGTTACTGGCTCCACAAGGACGATATGTTGTGCGTACAAGTACATCTTGTCAGGACCGTGTAGTTCCTTGCCTCGCTTAACGAGAACGCTTTTGACCTCTTTGGTTTGAGGATCGGTTCCAGTCTTGATGTAGAACACATCGGTCAGGACTGGATGTGCTCCTGAAAGTGCGGACAGTTTCCCGTAAAAGACTTGATGATCATCGAGCAAGACCGCTTGATATGGCGTTGTAAACTTCTGGTGCCTCTCCACAAGCCAATAGCCCCAAGCCAAAGTAAGAATGACGCCTGTAACGAGCCCAATAGCAAAGTTTTTCAAGTTAGTCGCCTCGGAGGTCTTTTTCGGATTAGCTCGCCATACCAAATGCGTTAGCCATCATAGCGGCCAACCGCTTGCGATAAAGAACAAGAATTGGGACGCAGCCAAGCACCAGAAGAAAGCTATTCGGTTCTGGTGTGGCGAGCTGCGATTCCACCTCTACGCGAATATCATGCGGATCATAGATCAAGTCAAAGAAGAGGTTATTCCCGAGATTCAGTCCTGTGACAGTGTTAAAGCTGCCGTAAGCACTAAGGAAGGTCATCAGGATGAACGAATCGCCCGCCGTGGGGTCATAACCGCTCAATAAGGAAAGCGCGAGCGTGCCGTTCAGATTGGCTACGCCGTTGACCGTGAATAGCGAAGCGTTGCATCCGTTGAGCCACCCTACCTTCTCCTGCAAAGTGCCTGTTGAGGTTTGCGTGTAATCGCCGTTGATAGTGAAGTTCCCCACTCCTGTGGCATCTCCAGGACTCATGATTCCTGCCATAACTACATTTCCGTTGACGACGCCGGTACCCGAGAGTGTTCCACCCTGGATGTTCACGATGGCGCCGCCGGTTCCAGTGAGGGTGCCATTGACAACGGTGCTGCCCGCCGTCTGTGTGTAATTGCTACTTGTAGTCAACAGACCCGAACTGGAGATCGTCACCGCACCGGAATTTGCGAAGGTTCCACTGTTGGTGATTGTGCCGCTGTTATTCAGCGTGCCTGAGTTGTTGAGACTGCCGCCAGGGATGTTGTTGATCGTACCGGTGTTGTTGATCGTGCCAGAGGAACCGTTGTTTAGCGTACCTGAGTTGTTGATGGTGCCGCTGTTGTTGAGGTTGTTGAGACCGGAGAAAGGGGTGGCTCCATTGTTGAGCGTGCCGGCGTTGTTGAGCGTGCCGGCGTTGTTGATTCCACCGTTTATGTTGGAGATCGTGCTGGTGGAATCGTTGTACAGCGTGCCTTTGTTAGTGAGCCCGAAGGCGCCGTTGGTGATGACGATTGTGCCGCCGATGTTGTTCAGAGTGCTGGTGTTCGTGAGAGTGCTCTCGTTGTTTACTTCAATTGAGCCACCGATGTTGTTCAGCGTTCCAGCGTTGTTGAGGATGCTCTGGTAGACCGAGATCAGGCCGGTATTGGTGAGTGCGCCTGAGTTGTCGAAGCCCCCGCCCTGGGAGAACCAGATCGTGCCGGTATTAGTGATCGTACCTGAGTTGTTGATCGCGGTGCCCTCGACGTTGTTGATAGTACCGGTGTTGATGATCGTGCCGGTGTTGTCAATTGAGCCAAAACCGCCGACGCCGTTGAAGAGCGTGCCATTATTGATGAGAGTGCCGGCATTGCTCGAAGTAGTGGACGTGCCCAAGCCCAAAGTGTTGCCAGAATTGATGCTCAGCGTGTCAGTTACGCCGAGGGACAAATTAACAACTGTGTCGTTGAGGACGTCCATCGTGACAACGGAACCGGGAGCGCTGATCTTGACACTGTAAAATGTGCTCCCGTCATTATTAGGCACAGTGCCTGGGTTCCAGTTGGACGTGTCGCTCCAGTTTCCCGTTCCACCATTCCACGTGGAATTGGTCTGCGCATTTATTGGCAGAGCAAACAGCCCGAGCAGCAAAAATAGAGACGGCAGGAGTATGGTTAGAACAAAAGCCGACGGTGAAACCGAACGAAAATTGGCCAAGACGGGTGTCCCCCAAGCTGCGGTTTGGATTGACTGCCCCTTGAGGCGAGAGCATTTCACTGGCCATTTTTGCGATCTCCATCACCGACGACATCCTGCTGATTCTTAACGCGTTTTTGGCGAGAGGTGATGCTCGTCACACCTTTCGGCGCTGTTACTAGCTAAGTGCTTATCACTTAAAGGAATAGTCTTGCACTTCACTCAAATCGAATTTGCGCTCTCGCTGCGCTGTCCTCCGGCAAGAAACCTAAGCAAGAGAAACCTTGCAGCCGATTTCACTTGCCGCGAAGTAGCTCGGCGTGAAGAGGCTTGTGACTTAGCTCGCTGTGAAGAGGCTCGTGCCTTGTCTGCATAACCCGAGCACCATATAGCCCAAGTGCCCGTTTGACCCCAAACTTCAATGCACCGTACGCCACCAAGGCCCAGAAAATACCCCAATTGAAATCCCACATTTGAGGTTCCTCCTCGTTTGAAGGCCCGGGAAATTCTGGCTTTCCTTAACCTGAACGTCGTCGCGACGCTATTTAGGTCGAACTCCTCAGCCGTCTCGCCGCGTTGATCTCGGCGCTGACAGGTCTAACCCGATTCCACTTCGATTGTGATCAATGAGGAGAGTGGTGCGGGCTAACGATAGCAGACCTGGCAAATCTCAGACCCTTCCTGTTGCCTTAGAGGTTGGGGATTTCAAGTATCCGATCGAATAGCCCGCAGAAATGCGCGAGCATATTTGATGCCAAGCGGAGAGCTGAAGTTCGGCACCTACGAACGGAACTAACTTGAGCGTCTGAGAGCATATACCACCGCCACAGTTGAAGCAGCGAGTCCACGTCCGAGGAATCTTGTGTAGCATTCTGGAAAATACTTCCCAAGAATGTGCAACAGAGTTCTCGCATGCCTAAGAGCGGACGTTCATTGCGTGACGTGATACCTCTCGGCCGCTGGTTTTTCGCGTTCCTCGACTTTAAAAAATAGGACTGCTCATTGAGGTTTTTTGGTCGTTGTTGCGACTAAGACGAAAGCAAAGAGACCGATCAGGATGAATTCCATAGAACCCGGCTCCGGTGTCGCCCCTGTGATCGTCAACATGCCATTTTCAAACCCGTTGGAAGCACTGAATCCGTCATAGGTTCCTGGTACGAAAACATAGCCATGGGCGGTTTTCGCGAACATCGACGGGTCAAAAACGTCGTCACTGAGTAGGTTAAAGCAGTTATCGTACGGGTATCTTTCCATCGGTGGCAGACTCGGATCGTCAACATAACCGGGAGGAAACTGAATGACGCCATCCTGTCCGAAACAACCGCCAACCACCGACAGGTCCATCGGAATTCCTGAACTGTTAGAGTTAACAAACATCGTGAAAGTGTATGCTTCGATTCCTCCTGCAAGCGGCAACGCGGCGCCGAATGTCTCTCCGTTAACCTGGTCTACTCCCAAGCTGGGGCCTAGAAACACACCAACATCAGGAGAACCAAAGTTGTTCCAGTTGAGCGTGTACGGTGCGTTGTCTGCTCTCGCCCAGTGATACCATCAACAGCAAACTCAAAAACAATCCGAATAGATATTTCATTTTTGTGTCCCTTTTAGAGGCGCCATTTGAGTGAATCCCCGAGGATGCGTACCTACAGCTGCTCGAGGAACGCCTGTTCCGGCTTTAGCGATGAACGTCTGGGAGCAGGGTACCGTTGCCAGAAACTTACCCCTTACGTTCTGGCGAAGTCAACATGCAAAGTTGTCACGCCTTGAGTGCATCGATCTTCACGTCCGCGGCGTTGGGTGTCTCCTGCGCCACTCGCACCGCGCCTCTTCTAGCTGGAGCACAAAAGTTGGCAACGGCGGTTTGCCCATGTTTGCGGTCGGCGAGACCATGTACCGCGCGGCCTTTCCGAAATTCTGGAGTTGTTCATCGGACATTTTCTGGAGCCGCGTTCGCAATGCATCGAGGTTGAAGTTTGCCAACTGAATGGATTGCATCCCGGTCAGTCCCGAAGATTCTATTTTCGTAGGGGAGATCAGGAAGGGACATGATAGACTCCGGCGCAATGCCCAGCAACAAGAAGAAAGCATCTCATTCCGAGCAAGACTACGCCGTGGGCGACCGCGTTAAGGTCAACATGCACCGCGGCCGAATTGTCGAGGCAGAGATCAAAGCTGTCATTGAGAAGACGCGGCGTCCGGTTGCAGGTCTCGTTTGGAAACGAGACGGCGTTGATTTATTTGTGGCAGGTAGTCGATAAAGTCCGCTGAGAGTGCGATCCGATTTCGTGCCGACCTCTTGACTGCCTTTGATCAGTTACGCTATAAGCCGCATAAGTAAACGAGAATGCAGAAGCCGCGACGACCCAGCCCTTGCCTGTTGTTATGGTGCGCGTTTGGTCCTTGGCACGGGCAACGTGGGGCAGTCAACGCCGCCCCATAGCAGGGCGCTGCTAAAAAGGTCGCGCAGTTCGCAGGTTGCCTTGGCTCGACCAGGAGCATTCGGGTCGGCCGTGAAATCGATGATTTCGTAGAACTCCCGAGTCGGTGTCCAAATCCTGAATTCATATTTTCTGCCCGCGCCACCCCGAATCCCGTATTTGGTGGTAAACACATACCCAGGGCTCGCATGGACTTTCCCAAAACTCATCGGATGGATCTCACGATCCTGAGGAGGGATCGATGAGATTTCCATCATCGAGGCGTCACAGCTGGGCAGGTCTACTTCGCCTGATGTGCCAACGGACAACTGCCAAATGACTTCGGCTCCTGCAGATTCAACCGGCAAGAAAGGAACGAGGTAGCAAAATGAATCGCCACCAGTTATATGTTTCAACGCGTTGCCGGAAAGCGTAATCGCTCTGTGACTCAACCTGCCAATAGTCTCCATCCTGGATACAGTTCCCTGAAACTGAGAATCGTTCTGCGACATCTCCGCGTGATTTGTTTCAGTGATATGTAGGAGTGTTTGGGCCTGTGCCGCCCGTTGCCAGGAGAGTTCGTGAATGTGCGCTTCGAATTGTTCTCGGCGATCGTTATCGATAGCGCGTACTTCTACGATCAGTAATAAGAGCGTAACTATAGCCCACAAGAATCTGTGGCCTGGTCCGATTCCTTCCTTCAGTGCAACAAGAACACCCACAGCCCCGAGGGCTCCTATGGCGACCCCGGCAGGAGGCAGGTGAAAAAACATCCAGTAGATGCAGATGGGCAGGCCAGCAACTAGGAACAGCCAATAGACTGGGAGGAGGAGTCTCTCCCTCACGAGGTCCCATAGTGTACGGAGTTGAACTGCCAGTTTTAAGAAGTAAAGCTCAATCCTGTGCCACATCGGATGCCTCTAATGACTTCTGGGGGGAGCGATATTTTGGAGCTTATCACGCGAGGGTGGCAAAACTGGTCTATCTAACCTTTAAGACCTCCGCCATGGTTTTTGCAATCAAGTCCAACACAGTTTCTCTCACGAACCCCGTCGCCTTTCCGAGCTTGATGTCAATGAGCTTCTTTTTCGCTGGAGCAAGGTCAGCTTTCGGGTCTGTCATCACATATTTCAAATCATCCCAAAGATTCTCTCGGTCCTCCAGGGAGAGCTTGTCGTCACGGTCAAGCAATTCGCGAGCGGTCCTCAGGAGGTCTTCCATCCATGGGTATGAGTGTCCACAGCCGTGGCAAAACTGAGGACGGGAGTAGTCCGTGACTGGCCTGTACTTTTGAACTCCGCGAATCGGTTCTCTGCAGCGAGAGCACTTGTCAATACAAGCCGCACCACATTTGGTGCAATGCGCTTTTGGATCGAACGATATACCGTCGCAGTGCTGAACGTGCCCCTTCAAGCATATTTGAGCATCACAGTGAAGTCCGTCCGGGTGCATTCCTTCTACGCTACTGGCACCTCGCTTCTGTTTTTCGAGTTCCTCTCTGACGACCTTTAGGGCGAGAAGGCTGAAGGCGTCGTGGATGTCGACTTCGGCGCCGAAATTATCGAGTTGGGTAACGATAAAATGTGGAAACCAATCGAGAGCATTTCCTCTTGATTCTGCCGGAGCCGAAACGCGATACTCTCTATCGTCAATGTAAACGGTTGCAACTCTTTGCAGCAACTCCGGATGATTCGATCCATGAAGGACCGTCTGCTTGAGAACAACTTTGGTGTCTAGATTGTCGAGCATCCAGGGATCTCCTTGACGATCTATTGTAAGGGCATCCGGAAGGGCACGGAATGACTTCAGGGTGCTCAAATTAAAACAGATTAAAACGAAGCGCCCGGAAGTGCTGACCCTTCGAAAATCATCGTTTTATTGAGAAAATGGTGCGCCCGGGGGGATTCGAACTCCACCAGCCCGCAAGGGGAAGAAACCGCTATGAACGCAGGCGCGAGTGAGAAGAAAGGGATGCGGGCCACACGCGGATGCAGGCCCAAATGCGCATTGGCTCTGGGACCAGCTACGCGAATCGGTCATCGTCCAACTTCTGGCCCGAAATTGGTCAAGGGAAACTCAGATTGCACCAAAATGCAGCAGTACTAAAGGGGGCCAGTCGTTAGCTCTAGTACTTAAGGTGCGAAATAGGACCTAAACCTCGTCGAAACATCTGCTTGCGGCGAATCCCCTGAGCATGACAGAGAGTCTCCTTCCGACTCAAAACAGACCGATTTTTCGGCTTTTTCGGGCATCCGCTGACCACGATTTCGCCTCTTCCCTTGACGTATTCCATTGACAACACATTGCTTACGCCATGGCCGACTTGCGCCACTACCCGGGACTTCCGGTAACATATCTCCTGGAGAGACCTGCAGTCGCCAGAAGGAGACTCGAATGGAAGAAATCTCGATTAGGCCGATCGCGGTAAGCATCGGGCGAGCCGCCGAACTCACCTCACTGTCAAAGACGAGTTTGCGACGTTTCGCCAGGAACGGTCGGCTACGGACAGTTCGGTTAGGCCGACGCGTGATCGTTCCTTACAACGCGCTCACAGAATTGCTGCAAAAC
>Ga0210406_10001503_pt1 | contig 28272 bp, 23 predicted proteins | sample IncBWC30MmetaG_FD_155454 | JGI IMG/M metagenome (GOLD analysis project Ga0210406, IMG submission 155454) | Forest soil microbial communities from Barre Woods Harvard Forest LTER site, Petersham, Massachusetts, United States - Inc-BW-C-30-M | ecosystem: Environmental > Terrestrial > Soil >... | reverse complement strand
CGCATCACGATCATGCGGGTGTTTTATGGCCCGGGCGGCTTCACCCGTGCGCATCGGCACGCGGGCTCGGTTAGCGCCTACATCACCAAGGGTGAAATCCGTTCGCAATTGGCCGGCGGCCCGCTCGAGACCTTCAAGGTGGGGCAGTCGTTTTTCGAGCCGCCGGGAGCGACGCATCTGGTCTCGGCCAACGCCAGCAACACCGAGCCTGCGGAACTGATCGCGGTGTTCGTCGCCGATGAAGGCGCGCAGCTTACGACGTTCATCGAATAGCTATCGCCGCCCGCGCGATTACCGCGTCTTGCGGGGTCGAGGACATCATGTTCGCGGCAGCGGCGCACCGCATCTGCGCATCGTCTGAACCGGTTGTGGCCCACGGATGGATCGCATGAACGCAAGACTCGAACGAAATCTGCGGCTGCTTGGCTGGGTCGTTGTCGCCGGGGTCATCGCGGGGGTAGCATTCAGCATCGCGCAAGGCCGCACGGCGCCTTTGGGCATCATGGTGGGAATTGCGTACGGGCTGGTCATGAGCCTCGCGCTCGGGAGCATTGAGCTGTTCGTCCTGGAAGGCCCGATGCGTCTGTGGCTCGGCGGTCTTCCCTTCACCGCCAATCTGATGGTACGGAGCACCATTTACGGAGCGGTCATCGCCGTCATCCAGTGGTCCTATTTCGCCGAAAGGATCGCCGGACTGTCCCTGAAAATTTCCAGCCAGAACTTCTGGTCCGGCTTCTTCTATTCCGCTGCAATCTCGGTTGTGGTGAATCTGGCGCTGGCGCTCTCCAACATTATCGGGCCGCGCCCGCTTCTGAACTTCGTCACCGGGCGGTATCATTCCCCGGTCGAGGAAAGCCGCTTCGTACTGTTCGTCGATATCGCTGGATCGACAGGGCTCGCCGAGCGACTCGGTGGCATCGCCATCCATCGCTTTCTCGATCGTACCTTCCGCCTGCTCACCCTTGCCGTCGTCGATTATCGCGGCGAAGTTCTCGACTATGTCGGCGACGAGATGATCGTGACCTGGCAGGAGCGCGGCGGCACGGTCGATTGCCGCCCGCTGCACTGCTTTCTGGCGATGCGGGACGAGTTGTCACGGGCATCGAGCCAGTTCGAGCGCGAGTTCGGCGCGGCGCCGCGGATCCGCGGCAGCCTGCATTTCGGGCCGGTGATCGTCGGCGAGATCGGCGACGTCAAGCGTGCCATTGTTTTCAATGGCGACGTCATGAATACCGCGGCACGGCTTGAGGAACTCAGCCGCGACGTGGATGGCGGCTTTCTGGCGTCCCGTGCGGCGATGGAGCGGTTCAGCTCAATGCCGCCGTTCGCGGTTCGCGAACTCGGGCGCTTGCCTATTCGCGGACGCGCCGACGGGATCGACGTGGTCGGGATCGCTGCGCCGACCGCGGCCTGATCCGCTACCAAACCGGCTTCAGCGTCACCCGCAATCCGTCGCGCGGTTTTGGAATCGGCCACATCTGCCACTGCGGCTTGTAGCCGTCCTCCAGCGAGACGCTGAGATTTTGCAAAAAATGCCGGGCGAAGCATTTCGCCTGCATATAGGCGAAGTGCAGCCCGAGGCACATATGCGCGCCGCCGCCGAACGGCACGTAGGCGAAGCGATGGCGATTGCGCTGCGCCTCGTCAGTGAAGCGCATCGGATCGAATGTTTCGGGATCGGGCCAGATCTCGGGCATGTGATGCGTGAACAGCGGGTTGATGCCGATCAGCGTGCCGGCCGGGATCGCATAGCCCTTGAAGCTGAAATCGCGGACCGCGCGACGCGGCATCGAGGGCACCGGCGGCTTCATGCGCATCGTTTCCTTGAAGGCCATTTCGCATAGTGGCATGGCTTCGAGCTTGTCCAGCGTCGTCGGCTGGTCTGGCGCGATGCCGAGGCCCGCGACCTCGTTGCGCAGCCTGTCCTGCCACTGCGGATGAGCGGCCAGCGCGGCGATGAAGGACGTCAGTGACGAGGTCAGGGTGTCGTGCGCCGCCATCATCAGGAAACTCATGTGATCGACGATATCCTGCGTCGACAGCAGCGCGCCGTCTTCGTGGGTGGCGCGGCATAGCTGCGAGAACAGGTCTTCGCCGCTCCTCTTGCGGCGGATGGGAATCTGCTCGGAGAAATAAGCGACGATGCGCCTGCGGCCCTTGACGCCGCGGGCCATCTGCGTGCCCGGCAGAGGCTTGCGGATCGGCGCGACCGAGGCTGCGATCATGTCGATAAAGGCGCGCGTGATCTCGTCGACCTCCGATCCAATATCGGCGCCGAGGAATGAGGTCGCGGCGAGGTCGAGCGTGAGCTGCTTCATGGCGGGATAGAACAGCATCGGGCCTGGTCGTGCCTTCCATTGCGCGACGCGCGCCGCGATTCCCGCATCGAGCTGCGCAAGGTAGGATTTCATCGGTCCGGATTTGAAGGCGACCGAAAGCGCGCGCCGGTGCAGGCGATGCTCGTCGAAATCGAGCAGCATCAGTCCGCGCGGAAACAGCCGCCCAAGCACGATGGCCCAGCCGTGGGTCGAGGAGAACAATTTGGCCTGGTCGAACAGCACAAGCTCATTGGCCTCGGGTCCCAGGAATACGATGCTGGTCTCGCCGAACAGGTGGGTGCGGTGGATCAGCCCGTATTTGGCCGCGTGCTTTTCGATGTGTCCCTTGGGATCGGCCAGCACCTCGAGCGTCTTGCCGATGATCGGCCAGCCCTCATCGCCGGGAATATGCGTCAGCGAATTGCGCTTTGGCGGTGTGAAGCTGATCGCGGGAGAAGCTACATGTTGCATCGACATGGCAATTGCTCCGGTTGATCCCGTCTACTAAGCCTCGGACCGCGGGCTTATTTAAGGCCTTGGGTCGAGCTGCGACGTCAGCGGGCCTTGCAAAATAGCCCGTTATGGCTGCCGTGCAAAGGCTTCTCTGTATGATACGTTTCCCACGCGAAAGTCGACATCCGCCAATTCCAGTGTGAACAGGGAGAGGATCGATGACCGATAGCACCATGTTTCACGAGGGGAATCGCCGCCTGCAGGATCAGTTCGAGAGCCGGCGGATTGCCGACCGCCTGGAAAATTTTGCGCGCACAGAGTTTACGCCCGACGATCGGGCCTTCATCGAGCGCGCCGTATTTCTTTCTCGCGACAGCAGATGCCGAGGGTAGACCCGATTGCTCCTTCAAGGGCGGCATGCCGGGGTTCGTGACGATCACAGCGCCGTCCGAACTGGCCTTCCCCGACTATGACGGCAACGGCATGTTCAAGAGCTTGGGCAACATTCTGGTCAATGTCGAAGTCGGCATGCTGTTCATCGCCATGCATGGAAAGCCGCAGCGCCTGCGCGTCAACGGCACGGCCGCGGTCAGCCGCGAGGATCCGCTGCTCGGGCGGACCGTCGGCGCGCAGCTCATGGTCCGCGTCACCGCGCGCGTGATCTTTCCGAATTGTCCGCGCTACATCCCGGACATGCAGTTGATCGATCCGTCGATCTACGCGCCGCGAGCGGGCTGCGCCCCGCCCGAGCCGGCGTGGAAGGATTTCGATAGCTTCAAGGATTGCATCCACCCGCGCCAACCGACCTTTAGGGGCTGACGGCGCGCCGCTCGCGGCTCACGCCTTGCGCTTGGCGGCCAGCTGTTTCGCGGCTTCCTTCTGCAAATCCGGCGCGTTGACGGCGGGGATCGCGACGCGGCCGGGACCGGTGAGCGGCAAGGCCGCGGCGGCCTTTTCGTTCTCCATGATCTTGGCCATCACCGCTTGCCCCGCGCGCTCGAACACCGCGCGGTTCTCGATCAGGAATTTGTTCGATTCGCGCAGCTTGGCGATGAAGCCGTTGATTTCCGGGATCACATAACGCGCCACCAAGTCCCAGCTCCGCCGGGTGGCCTCCAGGTTGGCCCAGTCATGGGCAAAGCCGACGATGGTGCCGACGCCGCCGGAGACTTCCATCAGGTTCTTGATGGTTTTGACCAAATCATCGGGGGTGCCGATGGTGGAGGCGGCAGTCGGACCGCCGGCGGTTTTCTCGATCGCATCCTCCGGGGAGGTGAACGGCTCAAGCCCCGGCCGCTGCAGCGTGCCGACATTATATTCATTGTGCCAGCGCATCAGCCCACTTCCGGCCTCGCGATGGGCCTGTTCGCGGGTCTCGGCGATGTGCCAGCTTAGCAGCACGCGCCAGTTCGCACGGCTGACGGTGGTGCCGGCCTTCTTCGCGGCGTCCTCGGCAAACCCCCATTGCGTCGGCAGCGCCATCAGGCCCTGCGTCGACATCGAGCCCAGCGAGATGATGCCGATGCCGTATTTGCCGGCGAGCGTCATGCCGGAGGGCGAAATCTGCGAGGCCACCACGAACGGCATGTCTTCCTGCAAGGGGAGGATTTGCAGCGCCGCGTCGTTCATGACGAACCAGTCGCTTTTCGCGGTGACCCGCTCACCCCGGAACAGCCGGCGGATGATCGCGATCGCCTCGTCCTGGCGGTCGCGCTGCGTCATCGGGTCGATGCCGAGCGTATGCGCGTCGGAGGCAAGCGCGCCCGGGCCGGAGCCGAAGATGGCGCGGCCGCCGGTCATGTGGTCGAGCTGCACCATGCGCTGGGCGACATTGAAGGGGTGATGATAGGGCAGCGAGATCACGCCGGTGCCGAGCTTGATACGCTTGGTGCGCTCGCCGGCCGCTGCCAGAAACATTTCCGGCGAGGCGATGGTTTCCCAGCCCGACGAATGGTGCTCGCCGCACCAGAATTCGTCATAACCTAGCGCGTCGAGCTGCTCGACGAAATCGAGGTCGCGGCGGAATTGCAGCATCGGATGCTCGCCGATCGGGTGATGCGGGGCGAGGAAGGCTCCGAACTTAAGGCGCGCCATGGTATTTTCTCCCGAACGGAATTTGTTCTTGATGGCTCTGTCGCGCAGGCTACGTGCTGACAGGCGCTTGCGCAATTGCGCAAACGGCGTTGCGGCTCAAGCGGAATGCTGCCATGCGTGCAGCCGATGGATCGCTTGAGGCGTCAGGCTGTAGGCCGCGACGGTAGAGTCGGCGAAGCGGATGGCTGCTTGGGGGGTGAGCAATAGCCTCGCCATCACCACGGCAAGCGGAATCGCGCAGCACGGGTCGGTCAGCAGCGGCACCAGCTCTTCGCGCGAGCCACGGTATCGCCCGGAATTGGAAGCGAGCAAGGCGATTTCCCTTAAAATGTCGCGCCGGCGCTGGCGGTGCAGTGCGACGTCCGACAGCCCCATCAAACCAAGCCGGGTCAGCACGCCTGCGCGGCCATCGGCCTGTGCTGGCCGGCTCTCGCCGAGCGATACCTGCAGCAAGGCGCCGGGCAGGTCGACGCCGGAAAACCAGGCATTCATCGGCTCGACCAGGCGCGGATTGGCGTCGATGAAATAGGGTTTTGCCATCGCATCGTCGCGGATGTAATCGAACGACAGCGCGCCGTGCCACTTCAGCGCCTGTCCGATTCTCGTCACGGTCTCGCGGACCTCCGCGCTGACGACGCTGATCTTGAGCACATCGCCGCCGCCGGGACCTTCCGCGACCTGGCGATAGATATGGCTGGCGACGAGACGGCCATGGTCGAACACGGCTTGCGTGCGCTCCAGCGCGCCGGATATAGCGGCCTGGACCAGCAGGCCCTCGGCGAACGCATTCTGGGCTTCGAGTTGCGCCAGCACCGCATCGCGCTTGCGGCCATCGCCGACCCGCCAGACGCCCATGCTCGCGGTACCGAAGGCGGCCTTGACGAAAAACGGATACGGCCGGCTTTTCGCGAATTCGTCGGCGGAGCGGACGACTTCGGTCATTGGCTGCGGCACGTTCAGTCGCGTCAACAGCTCGGCAAGGCTCGCCTTGCTTTGCACCTGCTCAAACGCCTCGAAATCGGCGAGCGCGACGCCGAGACCTGGCGGGAGTTGCTTGCGTGCGGCGGCGAACAGATAGGCCTGCTCATGCACCGGAAGCAGCGCGTCGATCGAGCGCGATTTGACCACGTCGATCACCGCGGCGAGATAGCCGTCCGGATCGGCGCCGGATGCGGGTGCTCGATGCACGCGCCTGACAAAGCGCGAGAAACGTCCAAGGCACAACGGATCGCTCGACACCAGTTCGACCTGGTGCCCGGCGAGCCCCAACGCCGTGATGGCTTCGCGCGAGGACAGGCTTGAGCCTTCGCTTAGAAGAATTTTGGGCTTTTGCGGGGGCATCGGGCTTGCCTTACCGCCGGAGCTTAAGCGACTGGGCGACTAAGGCCAAGCGCGCCGGCCCGTTCCCGCGTCGAGACCCGGCCAAATCGGGTTCGCTTTGGCGCCGGTCCGGCAATTTCCCGACCGCAAATTCTCGGTCAGCATCGTCATTCCCTGCCACAACGAGCGCGGCAATATCGAGAGCGCCATCCTGCGGATGCCGAATTGCACATCTGAGATCTGGTCCGGAGCCTGTCATCGGGCGGCGCAAAGCGCCGACCCGTTGGGACCATCCCGGAATGACGACGTTTACCTCGGAGGTAATCGCGCCGATAACTGAAAGCTGAAATCGTCGCGGCGGTGGAATTCGAACAAAGGTCCTCCGCTATGCATCAGATGGTTTCGGCACGGGTGGACACATCGCGGCGCTGGTGGGTGCTTGCGATCGTGGTCGCGGCGCAGTTCATGTTCGGCGTCGATGCCTTCATCGTCAATGTCGCGATCCCGACCATTGCGGTCGAATTGCATGCGAGCCCGGCGCAGATCGAATCCGTGATCGCGATCTATCTGATTGCGTACGCGACGCTGGTCGTCAGCGGCGGCCGGCTCGGCGACATCTACGGCACCAAGAGCATCTTCATCGCCGGCGTGCTAGGTTTCTCTGCGACGTCGCTATGGTGTGGACTGGCGCAATCCGGCCCGGAATTGATCTCGGCGCGGCTCGCGCAAGGCGCGACCGCGGCGCTGATGGTGCCCCAGGTGCTCGCCACATTGCATTTGCTGTTCGCCGATGACCAGCGTGGCCGCGCCTTCGGCATCTACGGCAGCGTGCTTGGCCTTGCCGGCGCGGCCGGCTTTGCGCTCGGCGGCATACTGGTGACGCTCGACCTCGCCGGGCTCGGCTGGCGCGCCGTGTTCTTCGTCAACGTACCGTTCGGTCTCTTCATTGTCGCAGCCGGCATGTGGATCATGCCGTCGGTGCCGCGCCGGCCCGGCACCCGGCTCGATATTCCAGGCGCGATCGTGCTGTTTCTCGGTCTGTTGTGCCTGATCGGGCCGCTGTTGTTCGGCCACGACGTGCACTGGGCGCCCTGGGTGTGGCTGGTGATGGCGTCCGGCGTCGCCATCGTTGCGGCATTCCCAAAGCTCGAGCGCGCGGTGGCGCGCCGCGGCGGCATGCCGTTGATCGACCTTGCGCTACTAACGGATGCGGCCTTCATGCGGGGCCTCTGTGCCGCATTTTTCTTCTTCTGCGCCAATTTGTCGTTCTATCTGGTCATGACCATGTTCATGCAGCGCGGTTTGCAGATTCCGCCGCTCGACGCGGGGCTGGTGTTCGTGCCGCTGGCGCTGACTTTTGTCGTTGCCTCGCGGCATAGTGGCGCGCGGGCAAGGCATCGCGGCACGCTGGTGCTGATCGAGGGTTGCGCCGTGCAAATCGTCGGCCTTGCGGCGCTGGTGCTGACGATTGCGGTCCTCAAAGCGCCTTCAGCGTGGTTGCTGGCGCTGGTGTTGACCATCTTCGGATACGGCCAGGGGTTGGTGATGGCGCCGCTGTCGAGCGCGGTGCTTTCGACGGTAAAGCCAGCCAGCGCGGGTTCAGGCGCCGGCATGTACGGCACCACGGCGCAGATCGCCAACGCCACCGGCGTCGCTGCCATCGGCGCGGCATTTTTTGCGATCGAATCAGCGCGTTCCGCGCAGTCAGCAATGTTTGCATCGTCAGCGCTGTTTGCGTTGTCGATTGTTGCTGCCGTCGCATTTCTGTCGTGGATGCGCCGTGCGGCTGCCTGATGCCGTTAACGATTTAATTTTGGGGATTAACAGCACACGGCCTTTTTATTTTGCAGTGCAGCAACTATTTGCTCTTGGTTGGGTTGGAAAATCTCTCGCCAAGGAGCCACCGTTGTCCCTTGCCAAGAATGTCGAGTTTCTCAAGCACCTGCAAAAGCTGAACGGCTTTGCGGGGCTGGGGAGAGGCGCGCGACATCGCGTCCGCAGCCCGCTCGTCGAAACAACCGCATTTGGGACCAATCCCGGCGCGCTCCGGATGTTCTCCTTCGTGCCCGGCAGTGTGCCGCACCGGCCCGCGCTGGTCGTCGTGCTGCACGGCTGCGGACAGACCGCCGCCGGTTACGATCTCGGCGCCGGCTGGTCGACGATGGCGAAGCGCTACGGCTTTGCCTTGCTGATGCCGGAGCAGCAGCTTTCGAATAACGCCGCGGGCTGTTTCAACTGGTTCAAACCGGAAGACACCGCGCGCGACCAGGGCGAGGCCTGTTCGATCCGGAACATGATCGTGCGGATGGTCGCCATCCATGGCATCAACCGGCGCCGCGTCTATGTCACCGGGCTCTCCGCGGGCGGCGCGATGACCTCGGTGATGCTCGCAACCTATCCGGAACTGTTCGCGGCCGGTGCCGTGATCGCAGGCCTGCCGTTCGGCGTGGCCGACAACATGCGCGAAGCAATGCGTGGCATGATGCAGTCGGCCCCGCGTCAGGCGACGGAATTGGGCGATGCGGTGCGCAACGCTTCAAGGCATAAAGGCCCGTGGCCGAAAGTGTCGGTATGGCACGGCAGCGCCGACCGCACGGTCAACCCCGGCAACGCCGATGAGATCGTGAAACAGTGGCTCGACGTGCATCATTTGCCGCCGACGCCGATGTCGGAAGGCACGGTCGACGGCTATCCGCGGCAAATCTGGTGGAATACGGACGGCGAAACCGTCGTCGAATCCTACACCATCACCAATATGGCGCACGGCACGCCGCTGGGTACGGCCGATAATGGCCAGCGAATCGGCACTGAGGGCGCGTTCCTGATCGAGGCCGGGATTTCCTCGTCCTATCACATCGCCAATTTCTTCGGCCTGACCCAGCGCGTGCAGCAGCCGCAAGCCGCATCCCCGAGCGCCAAATTGATCCCGTCAGTTTCTCCGGTGTCGACGCCCATGCCGGATCTCGCAAAAGTGCTGTGGCCGTTAGCGACGATCGAACCCCGCCCCAAGCCTCAGCCAAAGAAGACCAAGCGCCCCACGGGGCGCCGCGGCATCGATGTCGGCGCCGTCATTACGCGTGCGCTCACCGCCGCAGGCCTGATGAAGTAGGCGCCCTGCGGATCGGTCAGCGCCGCCAAATTTTCGAAGCTACATCTCGCCGGTGAGGAACGGGTTCGTCATCCGCTCCTGGCCGATGCTCGACCCGGCGCCATGGCCGCAGATGAAGGCGACATCGTCGCCGAGCGGCAACAGCTTGTCCTTGATCGATTTGATCAGCGTGGCGTGATTGCCGCCGGGAATGTCGCTGCGCCCGACCGAACCGTTGAACAGGACGTCGCCGACATGGGCGAAGCGCAATTCCTTGTTGAAGAACACCACGCTGCCCGGCGAATGGCCGGGGCAATGCAGGATGTCGAAGGAGAGCCCGCCGATTCCGACCTGATCGCCCTCCACAAGCCAGCGGTCCGGTGCGAAATCGCGCACGCCGGTCATGCCGAACCGGGCACCGCTTGCCACCACATTGTCGAGCAGGAATTTGTCGGCGATATGCGGGCCTTCGATTCTAACCTTCAGCGCGTCGCGCAATTCCGCGGCGCCGCCGACATGGTCGATATGGCCGTGCGTGAGCCAGATTTTTTCGACGGTAACGCCGGTCTGCTTGATGGCGGCTTGAATCTTCGGCACGTCGCCGCCGGGGTCGATCACCACAGCCTTTTTGCTCGGCTCGTGCCAGATGATGGTGCAGTTCTGCTCGAACAGCGTCACTGGCACGATGATTGCGCCGGCCTTCGCCTCGGTCTCGGCTTCTCGTGTGGTTTCTTGGGTCATGGCAGCACAATGCCGATTTTTTGCACCGCGCCAAGTCAAAGTTTCGCGCATTTGGCGGGGAACACGGCCTTTGCTTGATCTGCGCCTTCAGGGTTTCCCCGAAATCGGATAGGCTGCCGAAAATGGAATCGCCCGCCCAAAAGATCAGCCTCGTGCCCGCGCCGGACCGCCGTCAGTCCGAGACGGCGCTTGCGATCGCGCGCGGCACCGCCCGGCTGTTACGCTCGCTCGGATTTGCCTGCATCAGCGAGCTGCCGCTGCCGTCGGGACGTCGTGCCGATCTGGTCGCGCTGAACGAACGCGGCGAGATCTGGATCGTCGAGATCAAATCGTCGGTCGAGGATTTGCGCGCCGATCACAAATGGGAAGACTATCGCGCCCATTGCGACCGGCTGTTTTTCGCGTTCACGCAGGATTTGCCGTGCGAGATTTTCCCGAAGCAAACCGGCCTGATCGTCGCCGACGCCTATGGCGCGCATCTGTATTGCGAGGCGCCGGAGCACCGCCTGCCGGCACCGACCCGGAAATTGATGACGGTGCGGTTCGCCATCGCCGCGGCACAACGGATCAACCGGCTGGTCGATCCGCAAGGCCACGGCGAGTTCTAGCGCTAGACGATTATTCGTAGGGTGGGCAAAGGCGCGTCTATCGCGCCGTGCCCACCATTTTTTGGAGCGCGCAAAGCTGGTGGGCACGCTTACGCTTTGCCCACCGAACTGCGAACTCACCAGTTGGAGAACGGAAGCGCGAAAGGCGAGCGCCAAAAAAGCATACGACCGCGTGAGCGAACGAAACTGAATTCGTTGCCCGGACCGCGTCGTCGCATCTTGATTCCTCCCTGAGGCTCGCCGCTCAAGAGGACCACGAAATCCGTACCTTTGCCGGTCTCGGAGCTCAACGCCTCGTCCGTGATGATAAGGGAAGAGCGCGGCGCTATCCCGGCAATACGATCCAACACGTCCTGAGGAATGACGGTCCGATCGAGCGCACTCTTTGCACTAATCGGGTCCGTCGGCATCGGCTCAACGTCGCGGGCATGGTCCCCGCGCGCCCGGACCTGTGGCTCGACCGCGCCGCCGTGACGGCCGTCGTCCAACGAAACGACGGTCCATCGCATGTTGCCGTCGTCGTTGGTCCGCTCGATCGCGGTGAAGACATGCGTCCCAATCGGACGATCGGCATCCAGGATCGTGACCGGACTCTCCAGGACAGGCTCAAAGGCCTGCCGGACGTAAAGCCGTTGGGTCTTGCGGCTGATTAGCACCGATACCGGCTCGAGCACGCGCGCCACCTGGCGCGCCGCCTCGGCTGCTGCGACCCGCGCGGACTCCGCGACGGCGGCGGCGTCACGCGCGGATGTGAGCGCATCGAGCTTTGGTTGCAGCTCCGCCTTTGCGGCGGCCAATTGCACCTGCAACTCGGCGATCCCAGCGGCTGCCTGCGCCTTGGCACGCTCAGCCCGTTCCTTTGCCTCGGCCGAGACAGCGGACCCAAGCGCGGTTTCGGCCGACACCAATTGCGCCTCCGCTCTCAGCTTTAGATTTTCCGCCGAACGCACCGGCACCATGGCCTGTGCGGCCTCCCGGTAGGCCGTCCCGGCGGCGAGTTTCGCCCGATCCGCCTTCCTCGCCGCCTCATCTGCCTCTGCGGTACGGGCGGCGGCCAAGGCGCCGGCTCCCGGCTTCGGCTGGAACAGAACCGGATGGGTGATCTCGAGGGGCGCCACATCGCTTGGCGCCACGATCACCCGCATGCCGAGCCTGGTCGCGTCGAACAGGCGTTCTGCGAAGTCGAAGGGCATCCGAACGCAGCCATGGGACGCCGCATGCCCCGGCAGCACGCCGCCGTGGAGCGCGATGCCCGACCAGGTGATGCGTTGCATGTGGGGCATGTAGGCGTCGTCATAAATATTAGAGTAGTGCTCCGCTTCTTTTTGGATGACGCTAAAGATCCCGGCGGGCGTCTCGCGTCCCTTCTGACCGCTCGACACCGGCGCCCGAAGCATCCACCCCTGGGCGTCATAGACGGTGACCCGCTGATTGTGGAGCGAGACGATCGCCATGATCGGCTCGCCGGCTGTCCGCGACTCGATGGACTCGACCTCGCGTTCGCTCCTGCGGTCTGTGGCGCCCGCATGATCTCCGGCAGCGATCAGCGCGGCCAGACCCGCAATGGCAAGATACGGGGTCCCAAGCCGTGCCTGCCTGCGCTTCGGGTTCACAAAACGAGACCTCATGCGCGTCCCATCTGATCGGGGCTACTCTGGCTTGCACTTAAGGAGATTCATAACCCCATTCGGCCGAACCCGCCAACTCGGAACTTCCCGGATCGATCCGAGCGTGCCGTGCCGGACGGGCAATTTGCCGATCCGCCTGTCCAGCCTCCTTTGCAAAAAGAATCCGCTTCGCCGCCCGGCGGCGGAATCCTTGGCGTTCAAACGGCGTCGATGCTTCTCAAAGTTTGAGCACGGCAGCCTAAGCAGTAGGCAAAAAGTCTATTTTTCCTTCATTTCGTTTCGTGCGCAACGCTGCATTTCGCTGTCCAACAATCAACGCGACAGCGCGCACGAGTTTGACTGTTACTATGAACTGAGATGGGATCAGGCGTACGTCAAAAATGCACGCTCAAGCCAGGAGACATACAATGTGCGCGGGCGACGACAAGAACTGTCCGGAATTCGAATTGCACCACCGCAAGTTCAAGGAAACGCTCGATCAGGAACGCCGGTCGTTCTTGAGGTCCAGCTTCGCCGCGGCCGGCGGCGCGGCGGCGATGACCGCGGGCGGCATTTCTCTGGTGACGCCGCAGATGGCGGCTGCCGCCGAGAAGAACCAGCCCGCAAAACGGTCCTATCACCATCTGCCCGCGAATGCCGACACCGTGCATTGGGGCTATTTCAGCAAGAAGTTGAAACCGCAGGTCGAGATCGATTCCGGCGACTTCATCACCATTGAGGCATTGACCCACCATGCCAATGACGACGCCGAGCGCATGGTGAAGGGCGATCCCGGCGCCGAAAGCGTGTTCCTGTGGACCAAGGAAAAGAAGGGCGTAAACCGGCGCGGCGCCGGCCCGATGGATGCCTCGCTGTTCGGGCGCGGCGCCGGCGAGGGCCTTGGCGTGCATATTTGCACCGGCCCGGTCTATGTGCGTGGCGCGGAGGAGGGTGACGTTATCGAGTTGCGCATTATCGACGTCGCACCCCGGCCTTGCGCCAATCCGCAATATCCGGGAAAGGCTTTCGGCAGCAACGCGGCCGCATGGTGGGGCTTTCACTATAAGGACTTGCTCACCGAGCCCAAGCCGCGCGAAGTGGTCACGATCTACGAGGTCGACGCCACCGGCGAGCGCAACTGGGCGAAAGCCGTGTATAATTTCACATGGACTCCGCAGACCGATCCTTCCGGCGTCGTGCATAAGACCATCGACTATCCTGGCGTTCCAGTCGATCACTCCACGATCAAGGAGAACCACGGCATCCTGAAGAATGTGCGCATTCCGATACGACCGCATTTCGGCGTAATAGGCCTGGCGCCCAAGGAGGCCGACATCGTCGACTCGATTCCGCCGAGCTATACCGGCGGCAACATTGATAATTGGCGGATCGGCAAGGGTGCCACGATGTATTATCCGGTCGCGGTCGAGGGCGGCCTGCTATCGGTTGGCGACTCGCACGCTTCGCAGGGAGATTCCGAGCTGTGCGGTACGGCAATCGAATGCTCGCTGAACGGCACCTTCCAGATCATCCTGCACAAGAAGGCCGATCTCGCCGGTACGGCTCTCGAAGCCCTCGACTATCCGATGCTGGAAACCAAGGACGAGTGGCTGGTGCACGGCTTCAGCTTCGCCAATTATCTCACCGAACTAGGGGACAAGGCGCAGTCGGATATCTACTCGAAATCGTCGGTTGACCTTGCTTTGCGCGATGCGTTCCGCAAGATGCGCAAATTTCTGATGACGACCAAGAAGCTGACCGAAGATGAGGCAATCTCTCTGATTACGATTGGCGTCGACTTCGGCATCACCCAGGTGGTTGATGGAAATTGGGGCGTCCACGCCGTCATCAAGAAGGATATCTTCGCCGGTGGCGAGACCTGATCCATAACACCCGACGCGACCGGTTCCGGAAGGAGCTTGGCCGCGTCGCGCTGCCGTTTCGGGCGTCCGCGCGTTAAGCTATCGCGGCGCGCGCTTGGCCAAAATGCGCTGCAGGGTTCGGCGGTGCATGTTGAGCCGCCGCGCGGTCTCCGAGACGTTGCGGTTGCACATTTCATAGATGCGCTGGATGTGCTCCCAGCGCACGCGATCGGCCGACATCGGATTTTGCGGCGGCTCGGATTTCTCAGTGCTGGTCGCAAGCAGCGCTGCGACGACGTCGTCGGCGTCGGCGGGTTTTGAGAGATAATCCACCGCGCCCATCTTCACGGCGGTGACGGCGGTGGCGATGTTGCCATAGCCGGTCAACACGATGGCGCGCGCGTCGGGCCGCTTGCGCTTTAAAGCGGACACCACGTCAAGTCCGTTGCCGTCGCGCAGCCGCAGGTCGACCACCGCAAACGCCGGCGCCGCCTTGCCGATTTGCGCAAGCCCATCGGACACCGTTTCGCAGGATGTCACCGCGAAGCCGCGGGTTTCCATGGCGCGCGCAAGCCGTTCCAGGAACGGCTTGTCGTCTTCCACGATCAGGAGCGAGCGGTCGGCGTGATCGGCGGTGACGGTCAAGGCCGGGTTTCCTGTGACGGATAGGAAAGATATGGCGCGGCAAGGGGGCGTTGCCAAGGCCGCCTAAAGTCGATCACCTTGATCCGCCGTCCCGGTGTTGAGCGGGAACGCGCGTTCAGAGTGCTGACTCCACGTCCGTCGCGCGGGCCTCGAAACGCTCGCGCGGCCAGCCGATCTGCACCACCGCGCCGTGATCCGGAAAAATCCGGTTGGAGAAGGAGACTTTTGCGCCGGTGCGCTCAAGCAAGGTGCGGGCGATGAACACCCCGAGCCCCAGCCCCTGATGCTCGCTTGGGGTAACGTCGGCGGTGCGTCGGCGCGAGAGATAGGGTTCGCCGATCCGGTTCAAGAGGTCGGGCGGAATACCGGGTCCGTCATCGGAGATGACGATCTCGACGGTATCATTGTTCCACCACGCATTCACCTCCACCGTGGTCCGTGCAAAATCGACGGCGTTTTCCAGGATGTTGCCGACGCCATAGAGGATCGCCGGATTGCGCCAGCCGACCGGTTCGGGGGCGCCGGCCACTGCGATGCGGACCTTGATCGCGATACCGAAGTCGCGGTGCGGCGCCACCGTCTCCTCGATCAGGGTCGACAGCTTCATGCGATCGAACGGCGCGCCGGTCGCCGATAGCTGGGTGATCTTGGCCAGGATGTCGCGGCAGCGCTGCGCCTGCTCGCGCAGGGTCTTGAGGTCGCCGGCGAGCGGACCGTCCGGCACGGATTTTTCCAGCTCGCGTGAAATCAGAAAGATCGTCGAAAGCGGCGTGCCGAGCTCGTGCGCGGCGGCCGCGGCAAGACCGTCGAGTTGGGTCAGATGCTGTTCGCGGGCCAGCACCAGTTCGGTGGCGGCGAGCGCGTCGGAAAGCTTGCGCGCCTCTTCCGTCACCTGAAACGCGTAGAGGCTGGTGACCCCGATCGCAAGCACGATCGAGAGCCAGACGCCGAGCAGATAGATCGGCGGCAATATCAGCGGCTCGTCGGCGTCCCACGGCAGCGGCAGATGAAAAAACACCAGCGCGGAGGCGCAGGCGACCGCGAGCATGCCGAGAGCGATCGTCAGCCGCACCGGCAGCACGGTTGCCGAAATCAGGACTGGCGCCAGGAACAGAAACGAGAACGGGTTTTCGAGACCTCCCGTGCAATACAACAGGGAGGCGAGCTCGACGATGTTGAGCGCGAGCAACGCCGCGGTGTAAGCCGGCTCCAGCCGCTGCATGGTGTTGAAGGCCATCTGCAGCGCCAGATTGAGCAGCGCCGACAGGCCGACGATGGCGACGCAGGGGAGAACTGGAAGGTCGAATTCGAGACCCTGCACCACGATGAAGATGGCGGCGAGCTGGCCGAGCACGGCGAGCCAGCGCAGCCGCAGGATCGTGTCCAGACGGACATAGCGGCGTGGATGGCGAAAATCGGAGGCGGCGACGTCGGTCATTTTTCGCAACTTAGCGCCGCGAATCGCCGATCACAAACCAGCCCGACGTTGAAACCCTTGCGGGAGCCTTGCGCACCCTTGCGCTTGGCGCGGCAATGGCCCAATGAACGGCCCTTATGGCGCAAAATGACGCGGATCGCCTTCTATCCTCCGCGGCCGATCCGGCGGGATCGGCCGCGATCGAGGTCGCGCGTCTTTCGAAAATCTACAAGACCACCCGCGCCGTCGACGACATCTCGTTTCGGATTAGGCAGGGCAGCATCACCGGCCTGCTCGGTGGCAACGGCGCCGGCAAGACCACGACGATCGCCATGATCATGGGGCTGGTGCTGCCGACCTCCGGACGCGTCCAGGTGCTGGGCTATCCGATGCCCGAGGGTGCTGCCGAGGTGCTGGGGCGGATGAATTTCGAAAGCCCCTATGTCGATATGCCGATGCGGCTCACGGTGCGGCAGAATCTCTCGATCTTCGGTCGCCTCTATGCGGTTGCGAATCTGCGCGAGCGCATCGCGCAGCTCGCCGCCGATCTCGACCTCGATGAGTTCCTCGATCGTCCCAATGGCAAGCTCTCGGCGGGACAGAAGACGCGGGTGGCGCTGGCGAAGGCGCTGATCAATCAGCCCGAGCTCTTGCTCCTGGATGAGCCCACGGCATCGCTCGATCCCGATACCGCGGACTGGGTGCGGGAGCACCTCGAGACCTATCGCAAGACGCATGAGGCAACGATCCTGTTGGCGTCGCACAACATGTTCGAAGTCGAGCGGCTATGCGACCGCGTCATCATCATGAAGCGCGGCCGCATCGAGGACGACGACAGCCCGGATCGCATCATGGCCCGCTATAACCGCGCCACGCTGGAAGAAGTGTTTCTCGATGTCGCGCGCGGCCGCGTTCAGGAGACCGTGTCATGAGCCAACTTGCCCTGCATCACCGGGGCATTGCGCCCCATCGCATCGGCGCGATGATCCTGCGCTACTGGTATCTGTTGATGTCGTCGTGGCCGCGGCTTCTGGAACTGTTGTACTGGCCGGCGCTGCAGGTCATCACCTGGGGTTTTCTCCAGAGCTATATCACGCAGAATGCCGGCTTCTTCGCGCGCGCCGGCAGCACGCTGATCGGCGCCGTGATCCTGTGGGACATCCTGTTCCGCGGGCAGCTCGGCTTCTCGATCTCGTTTCTCGAGGAGATGTGGGCGCGCAACCTCGGCAACCTGATGATGAGCCCGCTAAAGCCGATCGAGTTTCTGCTTGCGCTGATGGCGATGAGCCTGATCCGGCTTGCGATCGGCGTCATCCCGATGACCCTGCTGGCGCTGTTTCTGTTTCACTTCAATTTCTATGGGCTCGGGCTGCCGCTGATCGCTTTCTTCTGCAATCTGATCTTCACCAGCTGGTCGGTCGGGATTTTCGTCTCCGGGCTGGTGCTGCGCAACGGCTTGGGCGCGGAGAGCATCGTCTGGACGCTGATGTTCGCGCTGATGCCGCTCGCCTGCATCTACTATCCGGTGAACGTGCTGCCGCACTGGCTGCAATATGTCGCCTGGTCGCTGCCGCCGACCTATGTGTTCGAGGGGATGAGATCGCTGTTAACGGATCATGTATTTCGGACCGACCTGATGGTCGCAGCGTTAGCCATAAACGGCGTGCTGCTGGTGGCCTCATTTGCGGCATTTCTTGCCCTTTTGCGCAGCGCCCGGCGCCACGGTACGCTGCTCGGGGGTGGCGAATAGGTCACTTTCCCGTGGATTTCCGGGGTCTTCTGTTGCCAAGCCGGATGGAGATACCGATCTTTGCATTGACGCATTATTACGCTTTCTGCAGTATGCTGCGTTGCAAAAGAGGATTGAGCGATAATGCCGATTGGTGAGTTTGGCGGCGCACCGCCCCTGGTGGGCGAAGGCAGTCCGGCGCTGACGACGCCGATGTACTGGATGTACGAAATGGCGCACGCCTCGCTCAACCCGGCGCGGGCCGTGACCGACGCCACCAAAATCCTGTTTCAAAATCCGCTCAATCCGTGGTCGCGCACCGAACTCGGAAAATCCATCGCCGCCGGTTGCGAATTGTTCGAGCGCACCACGCGCCGCTACGGCAAGCCGGAATGGGGCCTCAACGATACCGAGGTCAACGGCATCCGCACCCCGATCGAGATCCGCACGGTCTGGGAAAAGCCGTTCTGCCGGTTGTTGCATTTCGATCGCAAGCTGACGCGCCCGTTGCGTAGCCCGCAGCCGCGGGTGTTGATCGTGGCGCCGATATCCGGTCACTACGCGACGCTGTTACGCGGCACCGTCGAAGCCTTTCTGCCGGCCCATGAGGTCTACATCACCGACTGGGCCGACGCCCGGATGGTTCCGCTGGCGCAGGGCCGCTTCGATCTCGACGATTACATCGATTACTTGATCGAGATGCTGCACGAGCTCGGCGGCAACATGCATGTGATCGCAGTCTGCCAGCCCTCGGTGCCGGTGGTGGCGGCGGTTTCCCTCATGGAGGCCGACCGCGATCCCTTTGTGCCGCTGTCGATGACGTTGATGGGCGGCCCGATCGATACCCGCCGCAATCCGACCGCGGTCAACGATCTCGCCGCCAAGCGCGGCATCGAATGGTTCCGCAACAACGTCATCACCAAGGTGCCGTTCCCGCATCCGGGCGTGATGCGTGACGTCTATCCGGGCTTCCTGCAGCTTAACGGCTTCATCAGCATGAACCTTGACCGCCACATGGACAACCACAAGAACCTGTTCAAGAACCTGGTGAAGGGCGACGGCGATCTGGTCGACAAGCACCGCGACTTCTATGACGAATATCTCGCGGTGATGGATCTCGCCGCCGAGTATTATCTGCAGACGGTCGATCTGGTTTTCATCAAGCATGCGCTGCCGAAGGGCGAGATGACCCATCGCGGCAAGCCGGTCGACCCCTCGAAGATCACGCGCGTGGCGCTGATGACCGTGGAAGGCGAGAACGACGACATTTCCGGCCTCGGGCAAACCGAAGCGACCCATGAATTGTGCAGCCAAATCCCCGCTCACCGCCGGGTGCACTATGTGCAGAAGGGCGTCGGGCACTACGGCGTGTTCAACGGCTCACGCTTCAAATCGGAAATCATGCCGCGTATTGCCGATTTCATGATATCGGCGGCTACTCCGAGGCCTTTGCCCGCAGCGGCGGCCGAATAGACGCGGCGTTCGGTGATCATTTGGCGAAACAGGCGGTTTTGGCGTCCTGACCGCCCCGAATCGGCCCACCCGATAACCCCCTGAATTGACGGCCCGTCAAAGGAATGAGTGTGACCTCAACTCTTGGGCGATGACTGGGAGCCCGATTCCAGCCAAATTTTTTGGTTCCAGGCCCTTCCTGTAGAGGCAGCGGACAGGTCTACCCCTGTATATTGGGCAAATGATTTGTTTTTGCGCCGAACGATTTCACTGGCGGCGGATATGGCAGAATCCGGGGGAACTTCTCCTCCCCGGACTTGCAGATATGGCTACTCGCGCCCTCCTTTATCGGCGGCCTGCCGAACCCTCGACTCTTTTGGTCAGACATGGTTCGCAATTCTTCGCGATCCGGTTGCGCCGGCACCGGCGGGCGCGGCGCTACACCTTGCGCATTCATCCCACCGACCGCGAGGCCATCCTGACCATGCCGCCGCGGGGCACGCTCGGCGAGGCCAAGGAGTTCGCGCAGCTCCACGGCGGCTGGATCGCAGCCCGTCTCGGCCGCTTGCCGAAGGCCGCACCCTTCCAGACCGGCACCGTAGTGCCGCTGCGTGGCGTCGCACATCGGATTGTGCATCGCGCCGGCGAGCGTGGCACGGTGTGGACGGAAACGCGCGATAGCGGCGAAAAAATCCTCTGCGTCGCGGGCGACGTCGACTATATCGACCGTCGGGTGCACGATTACCTGAAGCGCGAGGCGCGCAAGGATTTGCAGAAGTCGGCTTTAGCCTACGCCCAGGCGCTCGGGGTCCGGGTCAAGCGGCTGTCGATCCGCGATCAGTCGAGCCGCTGGGGTTCTTGCACTTCGGCGGGCTCACTGTCGTTTTCCTGGCGACTGATTCTGGCGCCGGCCTATGTGCTCGATTACCTCGCGGCCCACGAAGTGGCGCATCTCGTCGAGATGAACCATTCGGCGCGGTTCTGGCGGGTGGTCGCGCGGGTTTGTCCCTCGGTCGAGCGCGCCAAGAGATGGCTCGATACCTACGGCAACGACCTGCATCGCTACGGCATCGAGGATTAGCGCGCAGGGCCACTAACATCTGCCAGACCAAATGGGCGATGGCAGAGCAGTTTCGTAATGAGGCCGCCTTTTTATATCCTGAGTTGCCCCGCGCTGGATGGTTCAATAGCATGCCGTCGCCAGCGTAGGCCGGGCCAGCGTTGTGACATGAGGATCGTAATGCCGCAGCTGCTCAAACAACCGCAGGGTGGCCGCCGGGGTTCGCGTTTCCTCATCGCGACCGTTGCATTTTTGTTTTTCCAGGCGCCCCACGTAAGAGGCGCAGAGACGGCAGGACAGGTCGAAGAGATCAAAGGAGAGGCGTCCGCGGACGCCAACGGCGCGCGCCGCTCGCTGGACCGCGCTTCACCGCTCTATGTGGGCGACAGCGTTACGACCGGACCCGCTGCCCGGCTTACGATGCATCTGGGCAAAGATACGACGGTGCGGCTCGGTGAGCAGGCACACCTGGTCATCGATCAATTTTTGTCCGCGACAGGCGGCGAGATATCGCTGCAGTCCGGTCCAATGCTGTTCGACCGTCCAGGCGCTGGGCCGCGAATTCCGATGCAGATACGAAGTTCCTACGCTCTCATTGCTGTTCGCGGGACGCGTTTCTTTGCAGGTCCAAGCAACGGCGTTTTTGGCATATTCGTCGAGCACGGCGTCGTCGATGTTTCGGGCGGGGGAGGCACGGTGACGTTGCAGGCTGGACAGGGAACCAACATTGTCAGCCCGGGTTCGGCACCGACGACGCCCGTGCTGTGGGGCAAGGAGCGCATTAGCGCCGCTTTCGCCAGCGTGCAGCAATAGTTCTTTCGATCGTTCCTGAGATCTTTCGCAACTAACACGTTGCGGCTGAGCGTGCCGATTTCGACGGATTGCAAGACTGCAAATGGCCGACCGTCGTTCGTCGGGCCTGCAACAATTGGACCTATAGGCATGTCCAGGAAGGATGTCCTTGCCGCGCTGCTGCTTGGCGCCGGTCACCAGAAGATCAACGGGGCTGTTGGCATGCTCGAAGACGCCAGGGCGATCGGACGCACGCTCGATCGAATATTCTGCGATCCGGTCAAGCTAGCCGAAATCGCTCATGCTTAGGCAGTCTGCACGGCGTCATGCTGCGCTCGCCGGCGGGGTTTTGGCATTCGCGGCGTTCTTGGCTGCGATATCGCTGATGCCAAGAGAGTGGCGGAGCATTCTGCGGGAGACCGCAATCGACTTTGTCCTGGGTGCCGATCGGCGGATCAGGCCTTCGGAGACAACCGGAGTTCCGCTCGCAATTATCGATATCGACCGCCGTTCGCTTGAAGCATTGGGGCCATGGCCGTGGCCGCGCGACACGATAGCCCAGCTCGTTGAAGCCGTCGCCGACGGCAGACCGGCCGTCGTCGCAATTGACATACTGTTTGCGGAGGCCGATACGCGATCGCCTGCCGCGATTGCGCGTCAGCTCGGAAGCCTCACGAAAAATGCCGACATCGCATCGCTGGCCGCCACGTTGCCGGATGGCGACAAGCGACTTTCCGATGCGATCAAGATCGTTCCCGCCGCGCTTGGATTTGTGCTCGACTCCAGGGGATCGAATCCGGTGTCCGGAGTGCCGGTTTTGGTGCGCGGCGGGTCGGAGGCGATCGAAGATGTCTGGCGCATGTCTGCCGGCACGGCTCCCGCATCTCCGCTTGTCGAAGCGGTCGCGGGACTGGGAGCGCTTTCGCTGCCGGGCGACGCTGACGGTGCGGTTCGGCGCGTTCCGCTGTTCGTCGGCATAGGACAAAAATTGCGGCCCGGCCTGGCGCTGGAGGCGGTCAGACTGCTCAACCATTCGTCGAGCTATATCATTGAATCGGATGCGCAGCTTCTTGCCGTCGGCCATCAGAAAATTCCGCTGCCCCGTGACGGGTTCTTGCGACTGGCGCCGGTTGATCCCAGGAGCCGCGATGCACGAACGATCTCGGCCGTCGATGTGATCGCCGATCGTGCAACACGCAACAAGCTCGCTGGCGTTGTAGCATTTATCGGCGGTTCGGCCCCGGAACTGGGCGGACTGCGCGAAACACCGGGTGATCCGCTGGTAGCCTCGGTTCAGCTGCAAGCCGACGCAGTACAACAGATTGTCACGCAACGAGTGCCGCTAGGCGTGCCGTTCTTTCAGGAAATATTGCTGACATTTGTCTTGGGTGGCATCGGTCTGGTCGCTGCGGTGGCGCTTTCGCCGATCCTCGGTGCCTCTGTTGTTGTGATCGCGATTGCCGCGACGTGGTTTGGAGCGGTGCTGCTTTCTGTTGCTTCCGACCGCCTGTTCGATCCGCTGATACCGTCGCTTGGCGCTTTCGCCGTATTCGTGACGACGTCGGTGGGCTCCTACGCTTTTGTCGCCCAACGCGAGGCTCGGATTCGAAGCCGGTTCGAACAGCATCTCTCGCCGGCGGTCGTTCGCCGCATTGCTGAGGAACCGGGCATTCTCAAGTTGAGCGGGGAAAGGCGTGAGGTCACAGCTCTCTTCACCGACATTGAGGGCTTTACCGCCATGACCCACCGTGCCGAGCCGGAGCAACTGGTCGCGGTGCTAGACGGCTATATCGAAGGCGTCACCACCATCGTCATGGCCAATGGGGGAATGGTTGACAAGATCGTCGGCGATTCCGTGCACGCCCTGTTCAATGCGCCGATCGACCTCTCCGATCATCCGCGGCGAGCCGTCGACTGCGCCATGGAAATTCGCACCTGGGCCAGGACCTATCAGTCGCGTCCGGAGGCAAAGGCCATTGGCCTTGGCCGAACCCGGATCGGCATCGAGACCGGACTTGCGATCGTCGGCGACATCGGAATCAGGTCCAAACTCGACTATACGGCCCACGGCGATGCCGTTAATTCGGCCGCGCGTCTGGAAGCAGCGAACAAGCAATTTGGCTCGACGATTTGCATTGGGCCGGTTGCGATGTCGCGCTGCGAGGCCTCGCTTTTCCGGCCGCTCGGCGTCATCGTCTTGCGTGGTCTGGACGCGCCGATTGCCGTCTTCGAACCCTGGCCTTCCGGAACGTCGACCGGTTGGCGTGATCGCTACCTCGCCGCGTATCAGGCGATGGAGGCCCAGCCGGCGGCAGCTGCCGGGATGTTTGACGCACTGGCCGCTGAATGCCCCCAGGACCAGGTGCCGCGGTCGATGGCGGCGCGTTTACGGACACCGCAACCGCCGTAACCGTGGCAGACTCATCATCACCGGCGTTTATTGCCACCTCGACGCCATGCCGCGCGAATATGCCTGTTTCAGCGTTTCCGCCTTGGTGCAAAACCTACCGCCCGAACAGCCGCTCCATCAGCCAGCCGTCCAATCCTGCCGCGGATTCCGGGCGCGCCGGGTTGCGTGTCGCCGCCCGGTTCGGTCCGCCCACCGGTAACGGCACCGCCGGCGCCGGAGCGCGCGCCGAAGGTGCGGCGATCTGTGAGGCGACCTGCGTCAGATTGCCGAACGGGCCCGATCCTTGCGAGTTCGGTAGCGACGCCACCGGCACGCCCTGATGCGCCGCCTTCATGAAGCGGGTCCAGACTTCGACCGGCAGCCCGCCGCCGGTCGCCTTCTTGGTCGGCGAGTTGTCGTCATTGCCGAGCCAGACGCCGGTGACGAGATTGGCGGTGTAGCCGATGAACCAGGCGTCGCGGAAATCCTGGCTCGTGCCGGTCTTGCCTGCGGCGGTCCAGCCTGGAATTTCCGCCTTGCGCGCGGTGCCGCTGATCAATGTCTCCTGCATCATCGTGTTCATCATCGCCACATTACGCGGCTCGATCACCTGGCTCGGCTGATCGGCCTGGCGGGCGTACAACAACTTGCCGTCAAGGGTGCGGATCTTGGTCACGACATGCGCGGAGGCGCCAAACCCTCCATTGGCAAACGGCGTATAGGCGCCGACCAGCTCGGTCAGCGACACTTCCGAGGTGCCGAGCGCGATCGAGGCATTGGCGTCGAGTCTTGAGGAGATGCCGAGCCGGTGCGCGGTGCGCACGACGTTCTTCGGCCCGACCTCCAGCCCGAGCCGCACCGCGACCGTGTTCAGCGACATGGCGAGCGCCTGCGTCAGCGTCACCGCACCAAAATATTCGTGGTGGTAATTTTCCGGCTTCCAGCCTTTGACATCAAGCGGCGCGTCCTGGCGGATCGTCTCAGGGTTAAGGCCTTGCTCGATTGCGGTGAGATAGACGAACGGCTTGAACGCCGAACCGGGCTGGCGCTTGGCGGTCACCGCGCGGTTATACTGGCTCTCGGCATAATTGCGTCCCCCCACCATGGCGCGCACCGCGCCGTCCGGGGCCATCGCCACCAGCGCGCCCTGGCTGACGTTGAACTTGACGCTTTTTGCCGCAAGCTCGTCGATCACGGCGGCTTCGGCCGCGGCTTGCAGCTTCGGATCGATCGTGGTGTCGACCACGATCGACTGGTCGATCTGGCCGACGAGATCGTCGAGCACTTCGCCGATCCAGTCCGCCACATAATTGATGGTGCCGGCGCCGGCCGGCTTTACGTTGATTGCGAGATGTCCGATCGAGGCCTTCGCCTGCGCTTCGGTGATGAATTTGGCATCCGCCATGGCGGCCAGCACGGTCTGCGCGCGCGCTTGCGCACCGTCGGGATTGCGGTTTGGCGCCAGCCGCGACGGCGATTTGACAAGCCCCGCCAGCATCGCGGCTTCCGCGAGCGTCACGTTCCTGGCGGATTTGCCGAAATAGCGCTGCGCGGCCGCCTCGACGCCATAGGCTCCGGAGCCGAAGTAAACCCGGTTGAGGTAGAGCTCGAGGATTTCCGTCTTGGAATGCTTACGCTCCAGCCATAGCGCAAGCTCGACCTCCTGCAATTTGCGTTGCAGGGTGCGCTCCTGCGTCAGGAACAGGTTTTTCGCGAGCTGCTGGGTCAGGGTCGAGCCGCCTTGCGAGACGCCGCGATGCAATACATTCGTTATTGCTGCGCGTAAAATGCCCGCGGGATCGATGCCGTAATGCGAATAGAACCGGCGGTCTTCGATGGCGATGAAGGCGTTTTGCAGATATGGCGGCAGTTCCTTCAGCGGCACATTGGCGCCGGCCATCTCGCCGCGCTGCGCCAGCATGCTGCCGTCGAGGCCTACAATCTCGATGGTTGGCGGCCGCTTCGGGATCTCGAGCGACTGGATCGCGGGCAGATGCGCGCCGACCCAGACGACAACGCCGACCACGGCGATCGCCGCCCACAGGCCGAGCACCGCGATCCAATAGAACAGGCGTGACAGGCTGAGGCGGGACCGCGATTTCGCGCGGCGCTTGGCTGCGCCGCGATTGCTGCGGGGCTTGCGCTCGCGCGGCGGCGGATCGTCGTCGTCCATCTCTTCCGCTTTGCGCTCATCCGCTTTACGCCTGGAGGCGGCCTTTTTTGGCTTGTCTTCCTCGCTGGTCGGGACACGGTCCTCAGGGCTAAGGCGCAGTTCGGCGAGCGAAGCGGCAAGCCCGAATAGTGGCTCCTTGCGTCCGCCGCTCTTTTTCCGTCCCCACGCCATACGCGAAACGCCCGCTACCTTCTCGGCGCAGGCTAGCGTCCGGAGTTTAAAGGCCGGTTACGCAAAGGTTAACGCGCGATTAGGGGCTGCGGCGGGACGTGATAAGGGTTGGGCGCAATCGAAAAGGGAGAGCCGCATGGGCCATATCGATCCGACCAAGGAAGTATTCGCGCAATTCAAGGCCAATGATCGGCCGGGTCCTATCCACATGCTCAATCTGGTCCGCTTAAGGAAGCAGGCCCGCCTGTACCGATACGAGGAAGTCCTTCTGCCGCAAGGATTTCTTTGTTCGTACGATGTTTCGGAAATAGATCAATGCCCATGATCGCAGAAAGCCGGGCATATAGGCTGATCTCATAGGGCTGCCTGTAGCCTGTCGGGTGGACGATAATGCTGTCGATGATGTTCCCGAAAGCCATGCGACATTCTGGATCGGCAGGGTTACGTTTTAATTTCGCGTGCAAGGTCTCAATGTTTTTGCCGAACGCCTGGATGACATTGGGATGTAGCGTGGTCACGTTGCTCTCGGCGGCAAGTAGGCGGATACGTTCCTCAAGGCCCTTACGTTCGATCTCTTTCGCCTTGAGCAACGCCAACAGCTCTTTCGGCATATCGTCCTCTTCCTCCAACACCCGCACCAATTTCTTGATCTGGACATCGAGGCGATTGAATTGCTTCACGGCCGCCTGCCTAGCTCCGCTATTCTCTTTTTCCAGTCGTGCAAATTCGATGGCCTTATCTCGCGTCTTTCTCTTGATAAAATCTGGATCAACGAGATGCGTACACATGCTCTCAACGGCCAACTCGGTGAGCTTGGCGAGATTGTAACTCTTGCTGTGCTTGCACGATCCCGTGTTGTAGGCAGCCGAACAAGCCACACGCTGACCGATACGAGATGACGCAGTGATGGTCATCGGTCCGTTGCATTCGTCGCACCGCAGAAGTCCGGTCAACAGATGTTGCTTGCGCGGGATCGTGGCACGTTCCACACGGCCAGCGCCGATCTTCTTATTACCTCGCGCGGTGCGAAGCTTGTCAGCAGCGTCCCATAGTTCTTGGCTGACGATCCGAAGATGTGGAACCTGCACCGTGATCAGGTCGTCGGTCTCAGCTCTCCGTTTGATGATCTTTCCATTCTCTGGATTTTTGACGTTGTAAAACCTGTTCTTTAGATACTCGCCGATGTAAAGACGGTTACGGATAATGCCGCGCTTACTGCCGGCACCACCAACGATGCTCTGAAAATTCCAAGTCTTGCCGCCGTTCGGCGCCGGCACGTTGTCGCGCGTCAGACCGATTGCGATCTGGCGCGGTGATACCCCGCTGACGTATTCCGTGAAAATGCGGACAACAATTGCAGCTTGCGCCTTGTTGATGACACGGCGGCCGGCCACTTCGCCCGGAAGATGATGGGTAACGCAATCATACCCGTAGGCAGCGCGGCTGGGTATCAAACCATTGCGGGCGATCTTATCGTGTCCGCTCTTAACGCGGAGTGCTAGTTTTTTAAGATAGTCGGCGTTCGCAAAACTTTCGAACATCAATTGTAATTCGCTCACTTCGCCGGCAGGCGTGAACACTCTCACGTAATTAAATTTCAGATTGTCATCCAGCATAAACGCATCGCCCTTATTGCGGGCAAGACGATCCGTCTGTTCGACCAACAGCACGTCAAATTCGCGTCTCTTGGCGGCGCCTAATAAATCTCTAGTCAGGCCCGGTCGATCAAATAGCGTCGCGGCCGATTGCGCGCGATCAGAAAAATAATGCCGTGGGTTCAAACTGAAACCAAACTTGGCGGCGACCTTTTCCAAATCAGCAAACTGACGCTCGATCGATTGATCGTTCATCACGTCGCTGGAATAGCGAGCGTATAACGCTGCCCTGATGGTCGTCTCCGATTTTGCCCTCACGGTCTCTCCTTGTTGCGTTGACGTTGAAGTTGAAGTAATTCAAATTCTTCTCGCGCCTCCATTCGACCTAGCGCACTTGCCAGCTCAAGCCATTTCTCGTCGTGGAGGGGATGATCGATGTTTCGCGGATTGATCGGCCATGTGGGATCAGGCTCGCGAATCGTTCCTGGCTTTGCCGGCTTTGCCATAACCAAATCACTCCAATGTTTGTTACCAAAGATTTAAGATTCCGTCGTGTTGTTTCGTTCTCGGCGCCCCGATGGTTTGGGAGCCTTTGGGGCTGTCCTGCATCAAGCCCAGGATTGCCACCGCACCGCCCAGGCGTGACCGCTAGTGAGCCATTCGCCAAGGCTTGGGCAATCCTTGCGTGACGCGGCAAGGCCGTGGGAGAGTCTTAAAAGCCCGGCGCGAAGGGCGCGACAAATTGACTCAATGGCCTT